>Ga0182018_10002630_pt1 | contig 17553 bp, 14 predicted proteins | sample 812P2MmetaG_FD_120490 | JGI IMG/M metagenome (GOLD analysis project Ga0182018, IMG submission 120490) | Permafrost microbial communities from Stordalen Mire, Sweden - 812P2M metaG | ecosystem: Environmental > Terrestrial > Soil > Wetlands > Permafrost | place: Sweden: Stordalen | collected... | reverse complement strand
TCCTTCAGCAACTGCCGCGCAATCACCAGCCGCTGAATCTCGCTCGTCCCTTCGCCGATCGTGCAGAGCTTGACGTCGCGATAGAACTTCTCCGCGGGATAGTCTTTGATGAAGCCGTAGCCGCCGTGGATCTGCACCCCTTCATTGGCGCATCTCACGGCGACCTCGCTGGCGTAGAGCTTGGCCATCGACGATTCGAGCGTGGTCTTCATGCCGGCGTCCTTCATAGCGGCGGCACGCAGGGTGAGAAGTTTTGCGGCTTCGATTTCCGTGGCCATGTCGGCGAGCTTCCACTGGATGGCCTGGAATTCCGAGATGGCCTTGCCGAATTGCTGGCGTTCTTTCGAATATTTCAGCGCGGCTCCGTAGGCGCCTTCGGCCATGCCCAGCGAGAGCGCGGCGATCGAGATGCGTCCGCCGTCGAGAGTGCGCATGGCATCGCGAAAGCCGTTCCCTTCCCCACCCAGCAGATTTTCCGACGGCACAAAGCAATCTTCGAAGATCAATTCGGAGGTGTCACTGGCGCGGAGGCCGAGCTTGTTTTCTTTTTTTCCGGCGCGGAATCCTTTGGCATCTTTTTCGACGATGAACGCCGAGAGGCCGTGAGTATGCGCGGCGCGGTCCGTGATGGCGATCACGACCACGACGTCGGCGTAGTGGCCGTTGGTGATGAAGGTCTTGGTGCCGTTGAGCATCCATCCGCCTTTGGCGCGCGTCGCGGTCATGCGCGCGCTGCCGGCGTCGGAACCAGAGGAAGGCTCGGTCAGTCCCCAGGCGCCGATGTACTCGCCGGTCGCCAGTTTCGATACATACTTTTTCTTCTGCGCTTCATTGCCGGCGAGAAAAATATGGTTGGAGCAGAGCGAAGTGTGCGCGGCGACGATGATGCCGACCGATCCATCGACGCGAGAGAGTTCGGCGACGGCAGTGGCGTATTCGACGTATCCCATGCCCGCGCCGCCATACTCCGGCGGAAAGATTATGCCCATCAGGCCGAGTTTGCCGAGCTCTTTGACGGTGGCAAGCGGGAATTCGCTGGCCTCGTCCCACTTCATGACGTTGGGTGCAATCTCGCGCTCGGCGAACTCTCGCACCGTCTTCTTGAGATGCAGTTGTTCTTCGTTTAGCTGGAAGTCCAAGCAAAGCTCCCTGGGGATAACAACCGATCGAAGTGCAAATCAGCTACCGAAAATTCAGGTTGGATGCCGTGTGCGGGGATGGCGCGAAAAACGTCGCCCAACTCTTCATTTAAGCATGGCGGAGCTCAATCGGCGAAATCGTCGAACCGACCGGTTGGCTTGCGGAGCGGCGCAGCAGATGAAAACCGCGCCACTCGATCAGTGGCCTGACATCAGTCGCCCGAACAGTCTCAAGAACGGAGTCAGGAGAGACAGAAAAAGCAACATAAACCCGCCAAGCAAGACAAACATCCAAATTCTGGCCGACCTGGCCAATACCAGTTTTTGTCTTTCTACAACCTGTTGTTGCACTGCCAGAGACTGCTGTTGATTGTCCAACCCTTGCTGTTGGCCCGCGACGAAAGTCTGCAGGAGTTCAGTCTGTCTTTTCTGCAGGTTGCGAATTTCCTGCAATAACGCCACCGTCGAGTCATCAGCCATAAGTTCCTTATTGGGATATGACACACCCCCGGCACACGCTCCGGCTAGATCGCCGAAGTCCGATGCCTATTGCGGCGGGTCGGAAGCGGTCATTGCGAGGTCCAGCGCACGAGTCGGCGCGACCATCCGCCGAAGAATCGGGTCCCGCCCACGGCCGAGCCGCGAAACGATCGGAGCCCGAGAAGCACTATTGTTGAAGAGGAGCTTCGTGCTTTCCCCTTTAATGAGTTCCGGGGTATACTCGGTTGATTATCGGAGTGCTAGGTTCTCGATTTCCCCTCGACAACCTGAGGCGAATGTTGCCTTTGTCAGAGGACCGAGACGTGCTCCCCCGCTGGCTCTCCGAATCCAGGTAACACTAGATGGATGAGCGCGACCACAGGGGCAAAGATTCCGATAGCCCGACGATGCCGGGCACTCGCTTGCCCGACGACGTTGTCGCCGCGCTGACGCCTCCGCCGCTCTCGCACGCGCCATCTTCCGACGCAGCCACATCACCCCACGGCACGGCGTTACCGGGCGCCACGCCGGCCATGCCTTACATACGGGCGGCGGAGCAGGCCTTTACCCCGATCAGCAATATTTCCGCGTTTCAAGGTCTAAAGGCGGGAGTGCTTTTCGGCGGGCGCTACGAAATTATCGGCGTGCTGGGGCAGGGCGGGATGGGCGCGGTGTATAAGGCGCGCGACCGCGAACTTGACCGTTTGATCGCCCTGAAAGTCATCCGTCCCGAACTGGCGACCGATCCCGCGATTCTGGCGCGCTTTAAGCAGGAGCTGATTCTCTCCCGCAACATCACGCACAAGAACGTGGTGCGCATTTTCGATCTGGGTGAGGCGGAGGGCATCCGCTTCATCAGCATGGAGTATGTGGACGGCGAGGACTTGCGCACGGTGCTGCGGCGCGAGGGAAAACTTTCGCCGAATGACGCCATCTCAGTGGTGGAGCAGATCTGCCGGGCACTCGACTCCGCACATACCGAAGGCGTGATTCACCGCGACCTGAAGCCGCAGAACATCATGCGCGACAAGCAAGGGCGCGTGGTGGTGATGGATTTTGGGCTGGCGCGATCGCTCGGCGATTCGGGGCTGACGCAGACGGGCGCGATTGTCGGCACCATGGAGTACATGTCCCCCGAGCAGGCGCTGGGGACGACGCTCGACCAGCGCTCCGATATTTTTAGCGTAGGGCTGATCTTCTTCGAGCTGCTCACGGGAAAAGCTCCATACAAAGCCGACACGGCGATCGCCAGCCTGATGAAGCGCACGCGCGAGGACGCGCAATCGGCCTCGGACGTCGACGCAACTGTCCCGAAAACGCTAAGCGCGATCGTGAGCCGCTGTTTGGAGCGCGAACCGGCGAACCGGTATCACTCCGCGGTCGAATTGTTGCAGCAGTTGGCGACCTGGGAAGCTAACCCCAACATCAGCGCGGAATCTCTTTCGGCGATGATCGCGCATCCGGTGGTGCGTCAATCGCGCTTCAGCCTCGATCTTCCCGGAAAAAGCTGGATGTGGATCACCGCGGCAGTGCTGGTGATTGTGCTGGCGACCTTTGCCGGACGCACGCTGCTAAATCATGGGGCAAGTTCGGACGCGATCACAGAGGGTATTCCGCCGTTGAAGCAGGGGAAATATGTGGCCATCCTGCCGCTGAAGCACGTGGGTGACGAGAAAACCCTGGGCTATGTGGCGGACGGTATCCAGGAGGCTTTGGCCGCGAAGCTGTTTCAGTTGAAGGAAGTGCACCTGGCATCGACCGACGCTGTGGATAAAGCGGCAGCTAAAGATTTGCCCCTTGCGAAACTGGCGCGCGCACTGGGCGTCAACCTGGTGTTGCAGGGCATGGTGCAGGGCAATAGCGACAAGATCCGGGTCACGCTGAACCTTGACGATGCCACCACGGGCAAGCGCCTGTGGAGCCAGGAGTTTTCTGGAGCGCCGGGCGATGTGCTCTCACTGGAAGACCAGATCTACGGCACGGTATCTTCGGCCCTCTCGCTCAAGCTGACCGATGACGAGCAGGCCCGCGTGGGCGCGCACCCGACGGAGAACGTGAAGGCCTATGATCTCTACCTGCAAGGGCGGAATACGCTACGCAATGCGCACGGCCAGGACGCTTATAAGCAGGCCGAAGGCTTGTTCGAACAGGCGATCGAGAAGGACGCAAATTTCGCTCTCGCCTACACCGGGCTCTCCGACTCGAGTCTGCTGATTTATAAGGAGACCAAGGACAGCATCTGGGCGCAGAAAGCGACCCTGGCGGCGCAGCAGGCGGAGCGGCTTTCGAATAATCTGCCTGAGGTCCATATGTCGCTGGGGAGCGTGTATTCCACCACCGGCAAGAACACGGAAGCAGTCACGGAGCTGAAGAAAGCTCTGGAACTGGCGCCGAACTCGGATGAAGCCTACCGAAATCTGGGCGAGGCTTACTCCGAGAACGGGCAGAGCGATGAAGCGATTGCTGCCTACGAAAAGGCGGTGGCTGCGAACCCCTACAACGTGACCAACCACGTGGCGCTGGGCAACGCTTACCTGGGCCTGGGCGACGCGGCCAAAGCACTGCCGGAGTTTCAAAAGGCTACCGAGATCGCTTCCGATAATCCCCTGGGCTACGAAGGCATCGGGTCGGTGTATTTGCGGCAAGGCAAGTGGAGCGAGGCGATTGCGCAATATCAAAAAGCGCTGACCTTGGCCGCTGACTCGGTGACTTACTCCAATGTGGGCACCGCGTATTTCTTCCTTAAGAACTACGATGAGGCGACCAAGATGTACGAAAAGGCGGTCGCGATGACGCCGAACAACGAGGAACTGCTCGGCAATCTGGGCGATTCGTATCGCTGGTCGGGGCACTCCGATCAGGCGGCGAGCGCTTACGCAAAAGCCATCTCGCTGGCGTTCCAGGAGCTGCAAGTGAACCCGCGATCGTCAGGCATTATGGGCGATCTAGGACTGCTTTATGCGAAGAAGGGAGATGCCGCGAACGCGACGCAGTACACCAATCAGGCGCGCGCCATCAGTCCCGACGACGTGCAGTTGATGTATTCGGAAGCGCAGGTGAAAACGCTGATCGGCAAGCCGGAGGACGCGTTGAAGCCGCTCCGGCTGGCGCTGGAGAAGGGCTATCCGGCGCAGGAAGCCTGGAACGATCCCGAGCTGCAGAAGTTACAGTCGCTGCCGCAGTTCGCGCAACTACGCAATGAGTTTTCCAAAAAGAGCCACTGATCTCTTGGTTCAGGTCAGGCCTGCCGATTTGCTCAGGGCAGGCCTGGAAGCCATGCCCTGGCAATCCGATTACTGGTTCGCTAGGAGTTCTTGCGGTTCTTCCACGATTTGCGGCGTGATACCAACGCTGCGACTCCAGTCATCATGAGAGCGACCGTGCCTGGCTCCGGGACAGTTCCCGTTCCGCCATGAGCGCCGAACGTCATTCCGCCATCCCAGCAGCTACCTTTGACGCAGGAGAACTGCATCGCGAAACTCTGTCCGGCCTGAATACCATGGTCCGCCCACTCAGAGTGACCGTTGGCGCCCGACAGAAGAATCTCAACCGAACCGTTCTTCAGGGTCTTGGTGGTGCAACTGGAGAACAGGTCTGAATGGCAGCTAATATCGGCCGCCGGCACACCCGTCTCAACCAGGGTCAGCGAAGTCCATGCCTTTCCGCTGTCATTGGTGAAATACAGAGTACCCGATCCGCTGGCAGGAATAGAGAAGTTGAAATTCTGGCCAACACCTTGACAATTCGGACAAGGCCCTTGGACCGAGCCGCCGCCCGCTCCGTGAAGGATGACTTTCGGATCATCGATGCCGTTGGCAAAAGCCATCGCCGAAGCAAACACTAGCATCAGGACGAACGCACACATCTGGAAGATTTTCATCAAAGTTATCCTGTTCACCAAAGGATTCGAGCTAGGATCTTCCCCAGCTCTCGGGGATTGGGGCTGAGGTTAGCGTGTTTACCAAAGTGGGTCAAGCGGAAACCGACAGATTCTTAAAGAAATATCCAGCAAACATGCAAATTATTGCGCATCGCGCTTGGGGCTGTGCATGCGCTAGACATAGAAGTGCACGGTATTGCGCACAGACAAGAAAAGCCGGAACCCGAGAGTCCCGGCTGTCCAGTTGGTTGTGTGCCCGGATAAACTTTTCAGCAACGCGAGGATTTGAGCGTTACGCGCTGCGTCGCGGCCGTACCGTCAAATCCCGGACTTGCGCGAGAATGCTGGACATCTGCATTCCGTTGAGCTGGGACAAGTACGGCATCACTTCGGCGACGAATTGGTCTTCCATCAACTCCCGCACTTCCTCTTGTCGGTTGCGTTCTCCACCGGAGAGCAGATCGGGCACGCTCACCTCGAGCGCTTTCGCGAGCCGTTCCAGAGAAGACAGTGTCGGGGTCGCTTTTTCGTTTTCGATTTTCGAAACGTACGTGCGCGGCACCGACATGCGTAACGCCAGCTGGCGTTGGCTTAAGCCGTTGCGCAAACGCAGCGAGCGGATGGAGTGAGCCAGCTTGAGATGTCCGCGTCCGTGATAGTCAACGGTAATCGGCAACACTTCTGGCGTGGGAGTCATGGCGGCGATCTCCGCTTCGTCCTCATCGAGCGACAGATGACAACGACGGCAGAGACTGTTGGATGTGCGGAATTGCACCAAGAGACAGCGGTCGCATCGTACAACTTCCCGTGAGTCCACGGGGGTTAGTGTGGTGGCCATTCAGGTTTTGCGAGTGCCAGAGCTGGGCTACTCTCAAAGCCAACTGCTGTGTAATCTGCGGGATTGGGCCTGTGGAAGTCAAGACAAAAGTGCGCCACAACAAAGTAGTTAGCTCAAATAATGCGATAATTGGCAGCCGGAAGCCGCGAAAACAGGGATGAAGATATGAGTCAGCGCGATGCAGCCTGGTGTTTACTAACTGAGTTCACCCAATCGGAAAGTTTGCGTAAACATGCGCTCGCTGTCGAGGCCTGCATGCGTGCTTACGCGCGCAAAGCGGGAGCGGACGAAGAATTGTGGGGAATGGTCGGGCTTTTGCATGACTTCGATTACGAAAAATATCCGACGGCGGAGGAGCATCCATATAAAGGCTCCGAGATTCTGAACGACCGCGGGTATTCCGAAGAAGTGCGGCGAGCGATTCTGTCGCACGCGCAGTACACGGGCGTGGCGCGCGTCTCGGCGATGGAGAAGACGCTGTTTGCATGCGACGAGTTGGCCGGATTTATTACCGCGTGCGCGCTGGTCAAGCCGGGGAAATCGCTGGCTGAAGTAGAAGCGCCGTCGGTGCGGAAGAAAATGAAGGACAAGGCCTTCGCCCGCAGCGTTCATCGGGAAGACATCGTCGAGGGCGCGGCCGATCTTGGAATCGACCTTGAAGAACACATCGCGTTCTGCATCGCGGCCATGAAGGGAATTGCAAGAGATCTGGGATTGGATGGGTCGGCGGCGCATGGGTCGGCTCCAAAATCGGCGTAGACAGCTGGTATTCGAGGTCCAGGGCCGGTGGCGATCTTCGGGTGGGCCAACGCCTCGTGGACCAACTTCCGATGAAGCTGGTCCACTCCGCGCTACAGTTATTTTTTGTTCGACTTCTCCGTATTTTGTCCGAGCAATCCAAAAATCTGCAGTTGCCTATTGCTGGCGACAAATACCATGCCGTTGGCCACGACGGGAACCAGATTCGCATTGCCGCCCAGGTTCGGCCAATTGCCCGCTTTCGCCGTGTACAGGTGCTTGAGGGTAGTAAGCTTCTTGCCGCCATCGGGATTAAGCGCAAAAAGGTGGATCGGCGCCGCACCCGCGCTCGACGGGTGCCCGAGGGCCCAAATGATGGGGCTCGCGGTGCCGTTTGAAGATATCGAGGTGAAGAACCCCGGATCCTGCTGGTTGTAGGTGGTCAAATCCCAGCTACCGGTCTGCGACAAGGCAACCTTGGGCGACGTTTCTACCTTCCAGACCTCTACCAGTGAATTGCCGCTGCTCACCACTCGTCCCGCGCCGTCGGTCGGATCGACATAATACGATTCGCCGCACCAGCAACCCCCAATGCCGTAAGTGCCGAGCACATTGTTCGTGTTCGGCGAGTAGCCGCCGAGATTGTCTTCGTTCATCAGATACATATTGCCGTCTTTGCCGGCTGCCACCGCCAGATGCGGGATCGATCCGGGCTGATCGGGCAACACCAGCACGCCACCGGAGCCGAAGTCGACGTCACCGGCATCCAGGCTCTGCTGATCGTCCGGCGTAAACAGGTCAAGCACCGTGTTCAGCGTGGAGGAAAGCTTCACCACGCTCTCCTGAATATTGGTCACGCCGTCGTAGGTGCCGGGGTCGGAGTTTCCGGTGACGAACAGAATGTTGCCTTCATCGTCGGTGGCTGGGCCATAGCCTGACATCCAGACGGAGGACAGAAAGAAGCTATCGCTGTCGGTGGCCTGCAGATCGTTGAGCTGTGCACTCGCCAGCGGCGTCAGGGTTCCGGTCGTCCAGCCGAGTAGCCAGCCTCGCGAAAGGTTCGCTCCCAGATCGCAGAAGCTGCCGAAGGCCGCATAAACATTGCCGTTGGCCAGCAGCAACGCTGGGCGCTGCCGCTGGTAGGTAGCGTTGAAGTTGAAGGTCGATCCGTTAGTGAGCGTTTGCGACGCGACAACAACTTGCGGCGTGACCTGGTCGGTCAGAGCGCCGAGACTGAGCGCATGAATGGTATAGGTCGGTCCGCTCTTGGCCTGCGTGTAAACCACAACATAGAGGGTATTTGTGGAGAGATCGATCACCGGCGTGGAGTTAATTCCGACCCTCGGCCCATTGTTGCCGCAACCCAGCGGATAACCCACCGGGGTTCCGAAATTTGGATTGAGCAGCACCTGCCCGCTATGCACATCGATGGCATAGATGGAGTTGTTTTCTGTCGCCACATAGACCACATCGTGCGTGCCCTGAAAACTTCCGGCGGTGATCTGCACGCCCGGAACAACGAGCGGCTGCGCATCGACCTGGTCGTCGAGGGTAACGGTGTGCAGGCGGCCGAATATTTTGTTCTTCACGTTGGCGGGCGTCAGAGTCGTCTCATTCTGGTTCCAGCCGGTGCGGTAATTATCGTAGTGATACGTCGTGATCGCGGTCTGTGCGCCGGCAAGCGACGCCATCGCGCCGAGGAGAACAATAAGGAAGAACGAGAGTGCGACCGTGACGCAGGGAGAGTTTCGCTTGCAAAGCTTCAGCATGTGTGATCCTCAAAGTTTTCTTGAATAGTTGATTGCGTGAGCTGAAATTATCCGCTCGTCCTCGCGGTTCCGAGTTGCTGGACACGCTGAAGAGAACGAACAAAAGAAACGCGAGTCTAGCGCATACGGCGCGCGCGTGTAAACAATGCTATTTGTCAAATCCGCACGAGGTGCAATGCACTGCATTGATGCTGCAATTTTCTGCGGGATAACAATTTGAGCCCGCGTCTTTGTGCGGACGTGCGGGATGTGCGAGTGCCTAGCGCACCAACTCGGCCAGTTTGCCGCTGGCGATCAAGTCGGAGATGCGAGCGAAATCCTGATACATGACGCGGTCTTTTTCCATGGTCGCGCAGACCGCGCGGATGGCGGCGTGCGCACGCTGCAACGGCTTGGAAGGTTTGAGCGGGGCGAGAAAATCTATCGCCTGCGCTGCCGCCATGGCTTCAATAGCCAGCGCGTTGCGCGTGTTCTCGACAACTCTTTTCAGCTTATTGGCCGCGGTCATGCCCATGGAAACAAAATCTTCTTTGTTGCCCGAAGTGGTGATCGAGTCAACCGACGCGGGATGCGCCAGTACCTTGTTTTCGCTGACTAAGGCGGCCGCGGTGACTTGCGGCATCATGAAACCGGAGTTCATTCCCGCGCCGGGCGCGAGAAACGGCGGCAAACCTTCACTCAGAGCGGGGTTCACCATGCGCTCGAGGCGCCGTTCGCTGATTCCGGCGAGAGCGCTCAGCGCAATGGCGAGAAAGTCGAGCGCGAAAGCGAGAGGTTCGCCGTGAAAATTTCCACCGGAAATCACGTCGCCTTCGCCGTCGGTCGCCTTCGGATTCTTCACGAATACCAGCGGGTTATCGACGGCGGAATTTGTTTCCGTCTCAAACACCCGCCGGCAATGGGCGAGCGTGTCGCGCACTGCGCCGTGCACTTGCGGAATGCAACGCAGAGAGTACGCATCCTGCACGCGGCCGCAGTCGCGATGCGAATCGCGGATCTCGCTCTGGTCGAGCAGACGGCGCAGGTTGGCGGCCGTCCGGATTTGCCCAGCATGGGGACGGGCGTTTTGAATGCGCTCGTCGAAAGCCACGTTGGTTCCCTTGAGGGCGTCGCATGCCATCGCGCCGATCACGTCGGCGGTATCGACCAGAGTCTCGGCCGCGAGAAGCATGAGCGTGCCGATTGCAAGCATGGCTTGGGTGCCGTTGATGAGCGACACCGCTTCTTTTGCCTCGAGCACCAGCGGCTTGATTTGTGCGCGCTTTAGCGCTTCGGCGCTGGGAATGTTTGCTCTGAGAATGTTCGTCCCGTGTGCGTCTTCTTTAATACATTCGCCTTCTCCGATCAACGCCAACGCCAGGTGCGCGAGCGGAGCGAGATCACCGCTTGCTCCGACGCTTCCCTGCGACGGGACCATCGGAGTGACGCCCCGATTGAGCATTTCGCAGATGGTGTCGATGGTGATGGCGCGGACTCCGGAGTTGCCTTTGGCCAGCGAGTTGGCGCGCAACAGCATCATGGCGCGCGTATCGGGAACGGCCAGCGGTTCGCCGACGCCGACGGCGTGAGAGCGCACCAGGTTGACTTGCAGCTCGCGCACCTGATCGCCAGCAATGTGCACGTCGCTGAGCTTGCCGACCCCGGTGGTGATGGCGTAGGAAGTTTTGTTGTTGGCAACCAGCGTGTCAACCACGGCGCGGGCTCGATTGACCGCTTCGCGAGCGCTCGGCTCGAGAATGACTGGGCGTTTTTCGACGGCGACTTCGCGCACCGCCTCGAGGGTCAGATCGTTTCCGTTAACGTGCAAAGCTTGCAAGAGCAGTTCCTTGTTTGCGGCTCTGGAGTCGAATTTTATTACTTGCCTTGTAACGACACCTTGAAGGGATACAGCGTTGCCGTCATCAAGTTCTTCCTTACGGCCGGATCATCGTTCATGATCTGGCGAGCCGTTTCTTCAGATTCGGCGCGAAAAATGGCAAGACCCATCGTGCTTTCATCGGTATTCAAGGTGCGACCGACCAGGATTATGACACCTTTGCCATTGAGATCCTGCAGATAGGCGAAGTGTTCAGCCACCACGGCCTGTTCCGACGCGGTCGGGCCGGTGCGAAGCAAATCTCCTCGCACGAGCTGTAGTTTGTAGAGAAACTCTTGCATCGGACGTCTTCCCTATCTCCCCAGTGCGGCGCGGAATACCTTCAAATATTTTTCCGGCAGCGCACGCGGTTTCATCTTGGAGCCGGCGACGATGTGGGTGGTCTCACCCTCGGCCAGCAACTCGCCGGTTTCAGCATGACGTAGCTTGTAACCGAATCGAATCACTTTTTCGCGAACATGTTTCAAGTTCGTACGCACGACGACCTCGTCATCATAGTGCACGGGCGCCTTGTAGCGGCACTGGGCATCGACGACAGCGATAAAACAGTCGTCTTCGCGCTCCATATCTTTATAACTGAAGCCGAGCTGGCGAAGGAGTTCGACCCGTCCAACTTCAAACCAGATGAAATGATTGGCATGGTAGACGACGCCCATCTGATCGGTTTCGGCGTAACGCACGCGAATGCGGGTCTCATTCACGGTCGGTTTGTGAATCGCACCGGGCCTAGCACCGGGCGTATTGGGTATTGACGAGTTGGGCATCGATGAGTGCGGCCGGGTCATCGGCCCGTCCACTTGGGTTTGCGCTTTTCGAGAAACGACTCGATACCCTCGCGAAAATCGGCGCTCTCGCGGATTCCGGCATTTTCGCGGATGGCGGCCTCAATCTGCGCGTCGAGTTCGGCGCGGGCGTGCTCGGTGAGCAGGCGCTTGGTCTGGAAAAGCGAGAGCGGACTGTTCTCCGCCAACTGCAGCGCCAGTTCGCGAGCCCGGTCGAGCAATTTTTCAGCAGGAACGATCTCATTGATCAGGCCCAGTCTCAGGGCCTCCGCCGCGTCAAACAGGCGCCCAGTGAGCAGCAGATCGCGGGCAATCTTTTCTCCGACCTGGCGTAGAAGAAACGTGGCGACAATCGCAGGCACGAATCCGATGCGGACTTCGGTGTATCCAAACTTCGCTTCAGGAATGGCCAGGGTGAAATCGCAGAGCAGCGCGAGCCCGGTGCCACCGGCGATCGCCGCGCCGTTGACCGCGGCAATCGTCGGCTTGGGAAATTCGTAGAGCGACCGGAACAACGTGACCATCGTGCGCGAGTCTTCGAGATTTTGCTCGCGCGTGCGGCCAATCAGCGTTTTGAGGTTGTCGAGATCCATGCCCGACGAAAACGCCTTGCCGGCGCCGGTGAGGACCAGGACGCGCGCGTCGGAGTTTGTCACTTCCTCCAGCGCTTTGATGAGATCACCGATCAGTTCGTAGCTGATGGCGTTGCGCTTATCGGGCCGGTTGAGGGTAAGGGTGGCGAGACCGCAGTCGAAGGCGAGTTGAACCGTTTTGTAGCTCATTGTGAAGCCGGGGCAGCCAGGAAACGATTGAGTATACAAGAGGTTGAGGGTCGGCGGTCCAGGCAAACGCGCACAGCCGGGAGGGTGCGCACCATACTAAAGACGAACCCACTCTTTCGCAAGAGAGTGCGAAAGAGTGGGAGGTACGGCTAGCAGGCGGTGTAGGGGACGTAGTTACTCCAAATCTCGTCGACAAAGATCGCGACCGTCGATCCACAAACGGATTCGTTCACGGTAATTACAACCTGATTGTTGTAGGACGAAGGATTGGTGGACCAGTTCGGGTCCCAACTATCAATGGTTGGCGCTTCCGAGCAGTCGCAGGTCCTTGCCTGATTACCGGCAGACGCCGGGCCGAAATAGCTGCCATTGATTGTGACCTGCATTCCCGAAGTGATCAGGCAAAGACTGGAGGTCTGATCGGGAATGTAGGTGCAGGTTCCGGCGACGATGCTCGTAATCACCGGGCCGAGGGCGGTGTAGGGAATCGCGTTGGAATATCCGCCGCCAACGGTTTCCAAAGTCAAGCTGGCGTTGGGATTCACGTTATTCACCGTGGCAGTAACCTGGGTCGACGACCAGTGCACCGTGGTTGCCGTTAGGCAATCGCACAAGATGATGACACCGCCAGGAGATCCAAAATTTGTACCCCTGACCGTGAGCGTCATCCCGGGCGCAATGCTGCACAGTTTGGCGCTGCTCCCGACGTTGTACGTGCAGGCAGTGCCCTTGACGGTATCCCGGACGGTGACGCTGGTGATGGCGGGAGATTGCGCGAGCGCCGTGGAAGCAAGGAGCGACGCGAGAGCGACCAGACAGAGCAAACGAAGTGACTTCACGGAAATTCCTCCTGTGGACTGCGACCGCGGTCACCGGAGCGGAAGGAACCGCAGGCAAAGCCGCCAGCGAGGTGGTCGTGGTCCTCGATTCCTCACCCAGTTCCGCATAAACCCGTCACTAATGAAAGTGCGAGGCGACCATAATATCCGGTATGAATCAAGGCAATCTGTTCAATATTGACCAACGCGCGGAACGGACCTGACCGCTAGCCCCGTGAGAGCCCGTATCTGGCGGCGATTTCGGCGGTAGCCCTGAGGAGGACGCCGAGAGGCTTGAGGGGCGGTAGTTGGACGCCGCGGCTGTGCAGGGTCTCGACAACAGTCTCGGTGGGAATATTGCCGACGAGGTCATCCTGCGCGAAAGGGCATCCACCCAGACCGCCGATGGCGGAATCGAAGCGGCGACAACCGGCTTCATAGGCGGCCAGGATCTTGGCAGCAGCCTCGTCGGGCCGGCTGTGCAGATGAACTCCGACCTCTAGATGATCGTACTCGGCGAGCACTGCGGAAACTACTTCGCGTATTTTTTCCGGCGGCGCCATACCTACGGTGTCAGCCAGAGAAATCGTGCGAATCTCTTGTAACTCCAGCAAGCTGACAGCTGCGACAACTTCGTCGACACTCCAATCGTCGCCGTAGGGATTGCCGAAGGCCATCGAAATGTAGACGACGGTATCGAGTCCGGCCTCGTCGGCTTTCTTCTCGATCTTTTCCAGTTCCTCGATCGCGTCCTCCAGAGTCTGGTGCTGATTGGTCTGCAGAAACGTCGGCGAGATCGAGTATGGAAACCCTAGCGTGCGCACGGCCTCGGTCGCGATTGCCCGCTGCGCGCCCTTTTCGTTGACCACGATGCCGATGATTTCCACATCGTCGGGCGGGTCAAGTTCTTTCAGAACTTCCTCGGAATCCGCCATCTGTGGCACAGCGTTGGGCGAAACGAAGCTGACTGCATCGATATGCTTGAACCCAGCGGAAATCAGGGCCTGAAGATAATTCGTCTTCAGATCGGCAGGGATCTGCCCTTTGAGGCCTTGCCAGGCATCTCGGGGACACTCGATGAGTTTGACTGACTCAGGTATATTCACCACGGAGACACGGAGACGCGGAGAAAACCAAACTTTTTCATAAAACCTTTCTTACTATGCCGCCCTTTACCAGCATTGCTACGTTGAAGTTAATGATTAAACCAACGCGCTTGTGAGTTAGCTTCAGATAGGTGAGCAATTGCGCATCATGGACCGGCAGGAGGTGCTCTGCGCATTTCAGTTCGAGAATGACTTCATCTTGGACGATGAGATCTAACCGATACCCGCAGTCCAGTTTGACGCCCTTGTATTCGATCGGTAGCGACACTTGGCGTTGAAAGGCCAGGCCATGCAGGCCCAGTTCCCGGCACAGGCACTCTTCATAGGCAGATTCGAGCAGGCCCGGACCTAGCGCACGATGTACCTCTATGGCTGCTCCGATGATCTTCTCGGTGAGCTCTTCATGAAGAAGTTTGCTCCGTGCCTCCGTGTCTCCGTGGTGAATCACGTTTGCAGCACTCCCACCTTGAACTCCGGTACTTCCGGATTCAGCGATGCTGCTTCCAACGCCTGCGTGATGGCTTGGCGCGTCTCCATCGGATCGATAATCTTGTCGATCCATAAGCGGGCGGCGCCGTAACGCGGGTCAGTTTGTTCTTCGTACGTTTTCTTCGTTGTATCGAAAAGTTCTTTTCTTTCTTCGTCGCTTAACTTCTTGCCGCTGCGCTCCAGTTGTTTCACTTTGATCTCCACCAGCGTGCCGGCGGCGGCATCTCCGCTCATCACCGCATATTTCGCGGTCGGCCAGGCGAAGACGAAGCGCGGATCGAATGCCTTGCCGCACATGGCATAGTGTCCGGCGCCGAAGGAACCGCCGACGATCACGGCAATTTTCGGCACGACGGAGTTCGACACCGCATTCACCATTTTTGCTCCCGCCTTGATGATGCCGCTCCACTCCGCATCGCGGCCGACCATGAATCCATTGACATCATGAAAGAAAACCAGCGGGATTAAATTCTGGTTGCAGTCCATGATGAATCGAGCCGCTTTTTCGGCAGACTCGGTATAGATAACTCCGCCGAATTCGACGCGCTTGTGGCCTTCGTGGTCGGTCTGCTGCGCGTGGAGTTTCTGATTCGCGACAATGCCTACGGCGAAGCCTCCTATGCGGGCGTAGCCGCAAATCAGCGTCTTGCCGTACTCGGGTTTGTATTCATCGAAGCGGCTCTCGTCGACAATCCGCGCCAGAATTTCCTTCATATCATACGGACGCGCGGGCGAAGCGTCGTAGGCGCCGTAAATTTCATCGGCTGGCATCGCGGGGTCGACCGGCTTTTTGCGGTCCCACAGCGATTGGCGCCGGTACCCCCATTTTTCGATCAGCGAACGGATGCGCGCCAGACAGGCTTCGTCATTGGGTTCGCGAAAATCGACGGTGCCGCTGATGGCGGAGTGCATGGCAGCTCCGCCTAATTCTTCGGCGGAAACTTTTTGCCCGATCGCGGCTTGCACAAGTGCCGGACCGGCGAGAAAAAGACCGCTGCCGTCGGTCATCAGCACGTGGTCGCACATCACGGGGAGGTATCCTCCGCCAGCGACGCACATGCCCATGATGGCGGCAATCTGCGGAATGCCCATCGCCGACATGACCGCATTGTTGCGGAAGACGCGGCCAAAATCATCGGTATCGGGAAAAACATCTTCTTGCAATGGAAGAAAAACTCCGGCAGAGTCGACAAGATAAATCGTCGGGATGCGATTTTCGATAGCGATGTTTTGCGCGCGGATGACTTTTTTTGCAGTCATGGGGAAGAACGCACCGGCTTTCACGGTGGCGTCGTTCACGATCAGCATGACCATGCGGGTATGAATGCGGGCGAGGCCCGTAATCACGCCGGCCGACGGCGCTCCGCCCCACTCTTCGTACATCTTGTGCGCCGCGTAGAGGCCAAGCTCGAAAAATGTCCCGGGGTCGGCGAGCAGGTTGATGCGCTCGCGCGCGGTGAGCCGCGATTTAGCGTGCTGACTCTCGATGGCCTTGGCGCCTCCGCCTTCGCGGATTTTTTCTTCTTCGTTGCGAATCTGGGCGACGAGATCGGCCAGCGAGCGCATGTTGGATTCGAAGCGGAGGGAACTGGGATCGAGTTTGGTCGCGAGGACGTTGTTGATGCCGAGTGCCGTCGAATCGTTACGTGCGGGCATAAGAGACTACGAAACTCTTTACTATACCAGCGGGGCGCCGGCCAGGGATTTGCCGTTCAATCGCTCGGTTCGATGCTTTGCTTAATTACTTAGCTTGATCGCCTCGGCGACCGCATCGTCAGCGATTGCGTCGATCAATCCAATTTCCAACGCTTGCGCGGCCGAGATTTTTTCCGCAGTGATGAAAAGCTGGAGCGCTCTTCCCTTTCCGATCAGGCGCGGTAGGCGCTGCGTGCCTCCCCAGCCGGTGATGAGGCCGAGTGCGGCGCCGCGATGTCCGAAGACAGCGCGGGGAGTGGCAATGCGGCGGTGACAGGCTAGCGCCAGGTCGAGGCCTCCGCCCATGCAGTGGCCTTCGACGGCAGCGACGGCGGTCGCGGGATAAGCGGCGATTGAGTTCATCAACGTTTGGCCAACGGAAGAAAATTCGTACGCTTCAGCGGCGGTGAGTGCGGCGATCTCGTTAAGATCGGCGCCGACGGAAAAAAATTCGCGATTGCCGGTGATGATGAGCGGAGTCGATTGCTGCCGGAGTTCTTCGATACCGGCAGTCAGCGCGCGGATGCAAGCGCGAGTGAGGCGATTGGTGCCATCAGGCGAAGTCAGGCGGAGGATAGTTGCGGTTCCGCGGGATTCTATCCGGAAGAAGTCTGAAGGCACGAGAACATGATGCATCATTGCGCGGCTTCAAGCTCTAAGGGAAACTCGGGAATGCGACTTGTGCGCACACGCAAACAGCCGTCCTTCGCTTCGTTCGGGACGACAAAGTTACTAAGAGTGATTCGATGACAGCCCGGTTAAACGGCAGGTACGCTGTGCGGCTTCACGTTCTCGCGGATGAACTTGACGATGTTGTCCATGGGAGTGCCGGGCTGAAAGATTCCGGCTACTCCGATTTTCTTGAGGCCTTCGATGTCCTGGTCGGGAATGATGCCACCGACCAGCACCAGCACGTCGTCCATATGGTTTTGCTTGAGAAGGTCCATCACGCGCGGGACGATGGCGTTGTGCGCACCGGAAAGAATCGAGAGACCGATAACTTGAACGTCTTCCTGAAGCGAAGCGTTGACCACCATCTCCGGCGTCTGGCGCAGGCCTGTGTAGATGACTTCCATGCCGGCAGCGCGCAGCGCGCGAGCGATCACTTTAGCGCCGCGGTCATGGCCGTCGAGACCTGGCTTGGCGACGAGAACGCGGATT
>Ga0182018_10002629_pt1 | contig 17554 bp, 14 predicted proteins | sample 812P2MmetaG_FD_120490 | JGI IMG/M metagenome (GOLD analysis project Ga0182018, IMG submission 120490) | Permafrost microbial communities from Stordalen Mire, Sweden - 812P2M metaG | ecosystem: Environmental > Terrestrial > Soil > Wetlands > Permafrost | place: Sweden: Stordalen | collected... | reverse complement strand
TGCCGACTCGCCGTTGCCTGTTTGGCGTTGGTGCGCCGTGCGGCTCTCGCATTCATCCACCATACAATAAACGATTCGGCGAGATTTGTCCAGCAAAATCGACTGGGGTACTTGAACTGTTACCCGAGGATTTCGGACTTGATGCGCGGCAAGATCCACCTCTTCTCAATCGATAACCTGGTCATCTTGCTTGCCGCCGCGGGACTGCGCGTCGACCTGAAGATCAAGAAAGCGGCGTGAACCCTACCGCCGCGTCACCGTATCCGCGAACATCATCGGAAACGCCGCGTAAAACTGCGCCGCCTTCACCAGATGGCGTATGGGCACGCGCTCGCCCACCCCGTGCGCGACTTCCTCATCGCCCGGACCAAACCCGATGACCGGCACGCCCATCAGTCCCATCGACCCCACTCCGCTGGTGCTCGACGTCCACTTGCCGATCACCGGGGGTAACTCGAACAGCGCCTCATAGGTGGCGATAGCAGCCTGCACCAGTGGATGCGATTCGTCCAGCACCCGCGTGGGGTAATACTTCTCGACGGGATAACGCTGGATCTCCGCGCCTTCCCGGCTCTCGCCCGCGGTGCCACCGCGCTGCGGGTTGACGGAGCGGAGGCCCGGCTCGGAACGAATCTCCGTCACCGCGATGGAGCCCTTACCCGGCAACGAGTCCTGGCGCAGCCGATGGTCCAGTTGCTCCACCTCCCGCACCAGGCATGGCATTTTATCGATGGGGTCCGCGTCTTCCAATTCCACCCTCCCGCGCTGGCCGCGATAGATGCGCAGACTGGTCGGCCCGGCGATCAGCAGGCAATCCGGGCGGATGCCGCCTTCCTTGAGGATGTGGAGTTTCTGCGCCGAGCCGGTCACCCACAAAGTGCAATCGCCGCACATGCCCAACTCGTGGATGAGCTTGCCGGCGTACACCATGCCGGCCATGCCGGCGTGCGGGTCGCAGGCGCCGCGGCCATAGACGTAACCGTCCTCCACTTTGCCTTGGTAAGGATCCCAAGCCCATTCGCGGAGGTCGCCGACGCCCACTGTATCGCGGTGCGCATCCATCATGACGACCGTCTTGCCGGAGCCGATGCGGCCCAGGATATTGCCCATGGCGTCGACGCGGATTTCGTCGAAACCGACCTTCTCCATCTCTTGCCGGATTCGCTGGATGACCGGATCGTCGTGGCAACTTTCGGCTGGAATGGCCACCAGATCGCGAAGGAACCGTACGATTTCCCGTTCATAGGCATTGGCGAGAGTGGAGAGGCGCTGCGTATCGAGAACGCGTGCCGTAGTCATGGGATTGCCTGGAAGAAGGGGACAGCGGGTTCCGGGACGGAGAGGGACCTGGCGTGCCGAGGGCCGGGCCGATGAAACGAATCGACGTGGTCGAACATCGGGTTGCCTACTTTTGCTACGACTGGATTGTAGCAGCCCTCAGGCGAGCAGTTCGCGAATGATGCGCAGCAGGTCCTGGGAATCGATCGGCTTGCGGAGAGTCACGTGCGCGCCCAACAGTTCGGCGGTCTTGAGGTACACCGCATCCACCGCCCCGGACATGGCGACAATCCGGATGGCGGGGTAGTCGCGGCGAAGGTCGCGAATGGTTTCGATTCCTTCCCGGTCCGGCATGATCAGGTCCGTGAGGACCAGGTCGAATGCATACTCCGCCGCCAACCGCATCCCCGCCCGACCGTCGCATGCCGACAGGACCTCGTAGCCGGCATCGGAGAGAGTCTGTTGGAGCAGGCCGCGCACGGCATCGTCGTCGTCGAGCACCAGGATCCTTCCCCCGGTTTTCGATTGGCCCAGAACTTCGCGAACCTTCATCGACAACTGCGCCGGCGTGAACGGCTTCGGCAGATACGCAACTGCCGCGTCGAGGACGCCCTCGCGCCCGATCTCGTCCGCCGTGTAGCCGGAAACGTAGAGCACCTTCATCCGCGGACGCGATTCCAGCAGCCGGGTAGCAAGTTCGCGGCCAGTCATCCCCGGCATCACCACATCGGTAACCAGCAGGTCGATCGCTCCGGCATGGCCGCGGCTCAACTCCAACGCTTGAGGGCCGTTCGAAGCTTCCAACAGCTCGTATCCGTTGCTCCGGAGAATCCGGAGTGCCAGCCGCCGGACCTCCGGCTGGTCTTCCGCCACCAGCACGGTTTCCGCCCCGCCACGGATTTCCACCGGCGGAGCGGGGTGTTCCGGAACCGCCGCCACGCCCCCCACTCTCGGCAGATAAATCCGGAATTGCGAGCCCGCGCCGGGCCGGCTATCCACCTGGATCCAACCGCCGCTCTGCCGCACGATGCCATAAACCGTGGAAAGGCCCAGGCCCGTTCCAATCCCCATCCCCTTGGTGGTGAAAAACGGTTCGAAGACGTGCTGCAGGGTCTCCGGGCTCATTCCTACACCCGTATCGGAAACGGAAAGCAGCACGTAGGAGCCCGGGACCGCATCCTTGTGCAATAGCGCGCTGTTCCGGTCCACGTCCGCATTGGCGGTCTCGATGTCGATCCTGCCGCCGGATGGCATGGCGTCGCGGGCATTGATGGACAGGTTCATGAGGATCTGGCTCATCTGCCCGCGATCGGCTACCACCAGGCCCAGCGCCGGATTGAGCACCGTGGCGATTTCAACTTGTTCGCCGATCAGCCTGCGGAGCATCTTGCCGTTCTCGGCAACCACATCGTTGAGATTGACGGGCTTCCGTTCGGCGATCTGCTTACGGCTGAATGCCAGCAACTGCTGGGTGAGCGTTCCGGCGCGGCCGCCGGCCGCGCGGATTTCTTCCACTTCCTCGCGCATGGCGTCATCCGGCTCCAAGCGCCCCAACAACATGTCGCAGTACCCGGCGATTACCGTCAGATGGTTATTGAAATCGTGGGCCACACCACCCGCCAGGCGGCCGAGGCTCTCCATTTTTTGCGCTTGCAGCAACTGCTCCTCAAGCCGGTGATTTTCCAACTCGGTCTGCTTGCGCTCGGTGATGTCGCGCAGAAAGACCAGTGCGGCTGGCTGCTGGTCGAACTCAATCGGCGCGGCCGAGACCTCCACGGGGAACGGCGTTCCATCCACCCGCAAGTAGGATCGCTCCCGAGGAGGCACCGCAACGCGGCGCGCCACCATGGCAGACCGTTCTTTCACCGACTCGCGATCTTCGGCGCTCGCCAACTCGAGGACATCCCGGCCGAGCAGCTCTGCCGCGGACGCCGCGCCGAACAGGGCCACGGCCGCGGAGTTCACATAGAGAAGGCGCATATCGCGCTGCACGACGATTCCTTGCGGTGCGCTTTCCACCAGGCATCGGAAGCGTTCTTCGCTGTGGCGGAGCGCTTCCTCGGCCCGCAGCCGTTCGGTGATGTCCTCCACTACTCCGACAAAGTGCAGCGGCTCTCCGGCTTCGGACCGAAGCAGGCTCGCCTTCACGTGTACCCACACCACCGAGCCGTCTTTGCGGATGTAGCGTTTGTTCCGGGACCCGGTACCGGTCGCGCCGCTCAACAGACGTTCGGCGAGCGCGTCATCCTCGTGCATGTCGTCGGGGTAGGTGAGGTCCCGAAAGCGGAGTTGCAGCAGTTCCTCCTGGGAATAACCGGTGATTTCGCAGAATCTCGGGTTCACCCGCAAGAACGTTCCGTCCAGGGCAACGTAGTTCATTCCCACGGCTGCCTGATCAAAAGTGGCGCGGTAGAGCGATTCGTTCCACCGCAATGCTTCCTCGGCCCTGGTCTGGTCGGTGGTATCCAGAAAATTCAGGACCACTCCGGCGGAATGGCCGTCCGGACCGTGCAAGGGCGCGGCCGAGATATTCAGGGTGAGCGTTCCGCCATCCTTGCGCTGGCCCAGCCCGCGCATGCCGGAAGTCACTTCGCCGCGCATCGCGCCTTCGTGAATCCGCCGGGCATTTACCATGCGGGAAGCAGGGACGAAGGGTGGGACCGCGCCAATCGTTTCTTCGGCGCTCCATCCGAACATCAGCTCCGCGGCTTTGTTCCAGGTGGTCACGCGGAAATCCGGCGTCACCGACACGATGGCGGCGGCGGACGACTCGATCACGGCGCTATAGGCGTCCAGCGACCGCTGTAGTTTCTCATCCAGCGATTTTCGCTCGGTGATGTCGCGAATGATGCTCTGGCGGAACTGACTTTCACCCACCTGGATCGAGCGGACGCTCACCTCCACCGGAAAGGTGCGGCCATCGCGTGTCCGATGAACGGATTCGAACATCAGCGAACCGCGTTCTCCCACTTCCTTCCATTGGGCCTCGTAATCGTCCAAGCTCGCAGAGTGACGAAGATCCAGGGCTGTCTTCCGCAACAGTTCTTCGCGGCTATAGCCGTAAGCCGCGACGGCACGGTCGTTGGCTTCCAGAATCCGCCCGCTGTCGTCCATCATCAGGATAATGTCGTTGGCGAAGCGGCTGAGGTAATCGTAGTGGCCCACCAAAGCCTGGCGCTCCTGGCCGGCCTCGTAACGGGTGCGGTAGAACTGCAGTTGCTGCCGCCGCCAGACAGCGAAGAGCCCCGCGCCGGCCGCCAGAATCAGCGAGAGAGTGGCGGCGATCAGCAGGATCGCCCGGCGCCGGATGGGCGCCTGGACCTCCTCGGTATCCATTTTGGCGACCAGAAACCACGGCGTATCGGGGACCGGACGCACCGCGGCAAATACCGGGACGCCACGATAGTCCAAACCTTCTACACTGCCCTGCGTGCCGAGGACCGCCTGAACGGCGGGGCTGTCCCGGCGGCCGATCGGAAGCCGCAACCGCAGGGCGGCGCCCCGATGAAAGCGCAGATCGTTCAAAAAAACCACTTCATCGCCGTCACGCCGGATCAATAGACTCTCGGCGGTTTGGCTCGGCACGGGCCACCGCAGCAGCATCGGATAAATGCGATCGGCGGGGTCGATGCCCAAGAGCAGGACACCGAAGGGTGGCGCATCGGGGGAAACGCGGACGGGCAGACTTAGCCCCAAGTGGATAGCTTGGCCAGGCTCGCCGACTTGAAAATCGCGGAACACTACCCGGTTCGTGCGCACCACTTCTTCGGCAATCTGCCGAAGATGGCCTTCGTCTCCGAAGACCCGGCCTACCGAGAGAATCGTCCTTCCCCGTCCATCCACGAAGGTGGCGCCGGCAAAATGGAGATTCCGGCACAGTTCTTCCAGCCACGTTTGGGTTTCGGATAAACCCGGCTGGCCGGGCGGTCCCGAGGCCAATCGCCGCATCACCCGCGCGGTGGCGCGATCGGCCATGAGCACACCAGCCTCTTCCATCCGTTGCGCGCGCCAATCGGAGATTTCCGTCACCTTGAAATCGGCGACCGCCAGAAGCTGATTCCGGACCTCGTGTTCGACGGCTTCTTTCTGCGCCCGGTAATCGCGATAGCCGACGCCGGCGATGGCACTCGCAAGAACCGCGAACAACGCCAGCGACAGGAAGGACACACCCGGAACGGCCAGGGACTTTCGGGCGGCTTTGACGGCGGGCGGTATGGCTATGTCCTCCCAAACCCAAGGACAATAGCCGGCGCGGCGGCTTTGGGCCATTTGTCCCGGCGGACTAATTGCAGGTTAACAGAATTTCGGGTCCGTTCGACTAGACGGTTCGCATGGCGTCGTTGGGGCACGCTCCGCATGCCTTTCTCTCGCGCCGGACATTTCACGAACCAAGAAGCCGCACCGATGAACCGACTCGTCCCGCTAACCGCTATCGCCCCGATTGCGGTAGCCGCCGAAAAACAGGCCGCCTGGAAAGACCTGACGCTCCCCGTCCAAGAGACCGCGCGAGACCGGACAAGGACGCCGCAAGCCGGTATCCCCTTGACTCAGACTGGCCACCAGATCGTCCCGCTAACCGCTATCGCCATGATTGCCGTAGCCGCCGGAAAACAGGCCGCCTGGAAAGACCCGCCGCTCCCCGTCCAAGAGACCGCGCGGGACCGGACCAAGGACGCCGCAAGCCGGTATCCCCTTGACTCAGCCGGCCACCAGATCTTGTGGTAGGGCGGCCCATGCGGCGCAGCCTGCGCTACCGGGCGAAGCGGTAGCTGAGTGAAAGGGATACCCACTACGCCGCAATCACGGCCATCCCGAAAGAAACCGAAAAGGGCTTATCCCGTGCAACGGCCCCGCCGGCCCGCTGCTTCCCAACCCCCTTTTCCCGACTTGTACCCTCTCCTTCAATCCATCCAACGGGCAAATCAATTTCCCGTTCTCAACACTTGCGGACTACCGCGCCGCGCCGGGAGAAGGCGCCGCGCGGCTCGATTTCAGACCTGTAGGATTTCGCCCAGTCCTCCGGCCGGCACGCGCAGGCCGACGTAGAACGCGCCGAAAAGCGCATACACGGCGCTTACATGGTCGAAGCGCATCTCGTAGATCAGCTTCTTGAAGATCAGCGGCTCCTCCGCGAAGAGATCCACGCCCCATTCCCAATCGTCGAAGCCGATGGAGCCAGTGATGATCTGGCGCACCTCGCCGGCATAGCGGCGGCCTATGAGGCCGTGCTCCTTCATCATGCGCTGGCGATCGGCCATGGGCTCCTGGTACCAGTTCCGGGACTCGCCGCGGCGCCGGTCCATGGGGTAGAAGCAGATATATTTGGCGGCGGGAACTTCGGGCCAGAGACGCGGCGCCATGGCTTTGCGGTGCCGCTCCAGCACGGCTTCGATTTCGCGCTTCCACTCCTCGGAGTGCGGCTTGAGGTTGCGGCGAGAGAGCTCGGCGTAGGTGTCGGACGTCGACTCGTAGAGGCTCAATTCGACGATCGAGAGGTAGGACGAAGTAGGCTCCAGGTAATCGCTAAGTGCGAGGCGCGACAGTTGGAGTTGCGCCTGGCTCAACTCCTCGAAGCTGCGGCGAAAGTGGACGAACATCAAGTCGCCCTTGTGGCCCAGCAGGGAAAAGACGGCGCTCTGACGTCCGTTATCGGGCTTCTCCAGAGGCGCCAGGGCGTAGGTGGCCTCGGCCAGAATCGCGGCCCGGGTGTCGGCCGAGAGGGCGCGCCACCCCGTCCAGCGGAAACGCATCATCTGGTGCAGCACGCTGGCGCCTTCGACGGTCAAGGGGACCTCGGGCAGCGCGATATCGACAGGCATCTCAGGAGTCATTCATTCCATTATAAGGAAAGAAGATTATCAGCCGCGGATGAACGCAGATAAACGGAGATAAAACAAAATTCTTTAAGTGGGTATCCCTTTGACTCAGCCGACCACCAAATCTTGTGGTGGGCGGCCCCTGCAGCGCAGCCTGCGCTACAGGGCGAAGCCGTAGCTGACTGAAAGGGATACCCACTATTCTTTAAATGGCTATCCACTTCACACTTCAGTCAGGTCGCCTATATCTGAGGAGCGAGGTGGGGCGGGCGCCCTCGCCCGCGGCCGGCCCCCTAGCCGGCGCGCCGGTGGGCGGACGAGGCGTCCGCCGCGATCCAGGGGGACCGCCCCACAACAGCCGCTGCCAGCGCGATTACCTGAGTCAAGTGGATAGCCCTTATTCTTTATCTGCGTTTATCTGCGTTCAGCCGCGGCTAATTCTGTTCTTGCTCGCTGCCGGTGGCTCCAGTCTGCCGCCGCGTCCACTGCGCCAGGTAGGAGTCCGACGCCAGCTCTTCCAAGTCGCGGTCGCGGGCCAGTTGCCATTCGGCCCAGCGCCGTTCCTTGAGCCGTTCCAGCAAGCGGCAGCGGCGGCGGGCCTCGAGCAGGGCGGCTTGCCGTGCGGCCAGTTCCTTCTGGCATTCCACTCGTTTGGCGGCGAGATCTCTTTCGCGCACCTTCACCAGCAGGCGGAAACTGCCGAGGGCGCTCAGATCGCAGCCCGCCAGCGGATGGTAGTCGCGCACCTCGACTTCAGTCCGGCGGCCCATGGCCTCCAATTCGACGCGCGCGCGGTCCAGGCCGGCCAACGCCGCCAGTTGCCGTTGCAGCCGGACCTCCGCCAGTCCGAGTTGCGCGCGGCGCCAATCGAGAGCCTTTTCGAGCGGAAACTGAAACGTCGTCATGGCTTGCGATCCACTTTCTTAGCGGGGAGAGTCTGTGGGGCGGGATCCAAATGCGCGGCGACTTGCTCCATACGGGCCAGCGTCTGATCGATGGGGCAGTCCGTGGCGTGGTCCTGCCGCAGGAAGTCCAGGATCTCGGGGCGCACGCGAATGCTGGCGTCGAGATTCGGGTTGGTGCCGGCCACGTATGCGCCCAGTTGGATCAGGTCTTCGGCGTCGCGATAGGCCGAAAGAGCCTGGCGGAGCCGCTGGGCGCCGACTCGCTGATTGGGTGTGGCGATGGCGGACGTGAGCCGGCTTACGGAGTGCAGGATGTCGATGGCCGGGTAATGATTCTGGGCGGCGAGCTGGCGCGACAAAATGATGTGACCGTCCAGAATGGCGCGCACCGCGTCGCAGATCGGTTCGTTGAAATCGTCCCCCTCTACCAGCACGGTGAAAAAACCGGTGATGGAGCCGCGGCGGAAATTGCCGGCCCGCTCCAGCACTTTGGGAAGCAGGTTGAAGACCGACGGGGTGTAGCCCTTCTGGCTGGGCGGTTCGCCGGCCGCCAACCCGATTTCGCGTTGGGCCATGGCCAGGCGGGTAACGGAATCCATCACCAGCAGGACGCTGGCGCCCTGGTCGCGGAAATATTCGGCCACCGCCAAGGCCACAAAACAGGCGCGCACCCGCAACGGCGCCGGCCGTTCGGAAGTGGCACACACCACCACCGAGCGCTTGCGCCCGTCCGGTCCCAACTCGTTTTCCAGAAAGCCGCGGACCTCGCGATTGCGTTCGCCGATCATGCCGATCACCGTGACGTCGGCGGAGTTGTGGCGCGACATGGAACCGAGCAGCGTGCTCTTCCCCACCCCACTGCCGCCGAAAATGCCGAGGCGCTGGCCCTTTCCGCATGGCAGCAAGCCATCGATGGCGCGGATGCCGGTGACCAACGGCTGCGTGATGTGCTCGCGATCCAGCGGATTGGTGGCTTCGCCGTGGAGGCTGTAGGTGTCGCGTACCTCGAGCGCGGGCCCGCCGTCGATGGGCTTCCCGAAACCGTCGATGACGCGGCCGAGCAGCCCCGGCCCCACTTCCACCCGGGCATCTTCGCTGCGCGCCGCTACCTGGTCGCCTAATTGCAGCCCGTCGATCTCTTCGAGCGGCATGGCGAGCACCCGTCCGTTGCGGAACCCGATCACCTGCGTGCGGATGCGCCGTCCGTTGGCGGCCTGGACCTCGCAGAAATCGCCGATGGCCACGTTGGGCCCGCGCGATTCGATCAACAGGCCGGCGACCTCGGTTACCTGGCCGGTCCAGCGGAATTGCGGGATCCGGTCGAGTTCCGCCAGATAGGGCGCCAGGGAGATTTTGCCACTCATGACTGTTTACGCAGGCGGTCGGTAAGGCCGCGTTCGATTTCGAGCAGTTGCGACTCCACGGAGGCATCCAGGTTGCCACGGGTGGTCTCGAAAATCACCGACCCGAGTTCGCGCGACGGATCGGGGAGCACTTCCACCTGGCCGCTGTTCAGGGCTTGCTGCAGGCAGGACTTCACCAGCGCCACATGCGAGGGGTGAACCTTTACGCGCGAGATTTCCTGCCCCTGGAGCTTTTCGAGAGCCGCCACCACCATGCCGCGCAGAGCGTCGGGATCGGCGGAAAGTTCGCGGCGTACCACGCGGCGGCCAATCGCCAGGGCCAGTTGGACTACGTCGGCTTCGGCCTCGCGCCGCAAGCGGGCGCGCAGGTTGGCGATTTCCTGGATCGAGCGGGTCAGGCGCTCCACCACCGGCTGAAATTCGGCGGCGGCGCGGTTCCGCCCCGCGATTTCTCCTTCCCGGACTCCCGCCGCCCGGGCTTCCCGGATCTTCTGCTGAGATTGGATCTCCAGTTGCGCGATCTCGGCGGCCGGGTCGCGCACCGGTTGGCCGGCGGCTGGAGCCGTGGCCGCCGCGCCCACTTCGCGCCACACCACCCGGCTGACCGGCCGCGCATCGCCGGGCAGGATCACCCTAGACGACATATTGCTCCCCGACCGTCCCCTTGAGACTCAACACGCCTTCCGATTCCAACTGGCGGACAATCGCGATAATCTGCTGCTGCGCCGCCTCCACTTCCTTGATCTTGATGGGACCGAGAGCTTCCATGTCTTCCCGCAGCATGTCGGCGCCGCGCTGCGACATGGAGGCCAGGATCTGGTTCCGCAATTGTTCGCTGGTGCCTTTGAGCGCCACCGTCAGGATCTTGCGGTCGATCTTGGCCAGCACTTCTTTCAGCCCCACCGGATCGATCAGCAGCAGGTCTTCGAACACGAACATGAGATGGCGGATGGTCTCCGCGATGTTGGTGTCCTGTTGGTCGATGTGGGTCAGAATTTCGCGCGTCGAGGTGGAATCCAGGCGATTGAGCATTTCCGCTACCGCGCGGACGCCGCCGTAGGATTCGCGGGCGAATTGGCCCAGCGTTTTCAGCTTCTGGCCGATCACGGACGCGATCTTGATAATCACCTCCGGGGAGATCTGGTCCAGGCTGGCCATGCGCAGGGCCACGTCGGCGCGCATCTGCGCGGGCAGCGAGGTCAGCAAGGCGGCGGCCTGCGTCTGGCTGAGGTGCGAGAGCACCAGGGCGATGGTTTGCGGGTGCTCGTTATGGATGAACTTGGCGAGCTGGCCGGGATCGGCCTTCTGGAGCGCGTCGAACGAGGCCGCGTCGGCGCCCAACGCCTTGGTGAGGCGGTCCAAGAGCCGCTTGGCAACATCCGGAGCAAAGGCCGTCGTCAGCAGTTTGCGCGCGAACTCCATGCCTCCGCGCGCGATGTAATCTCCGGCCGTGGAGATGTGATGGAAGTCGGTCAAGACGGCTTCGGCCTGTTCGCCGGAGATGGCGGTGATCTTGGCCACTTCGCGGCTGACCTTCTGGACGTCTTCTTCCGAGAGTTGCTGGAGCAGGTCGGCGCTGGCCTGTTCACCCAAGACTACCAGCAGCATGGCGGCTTTTCGCAGGCCCGTGACGGTTTCTTCCGATTTGGTGGTGTTGAGGATCATCCCAGGTGTTCCCGGTCCATCACGACTCCTCCTCGCGGATCCAGGCGCGAAGCACCTGGGCCGAGACTTCCGGTTCCTTGGCGATCGTTTCGCGGAGGTGTTTGGCCATCACTTCAGCCTTCTTGCTGATTACCGGCGCAAGCTTGAGGTTGCTCAGCGTTTGCGCGTCGACTTTCTGCTGCAGCGCCTCACGCTCGGCGAGTTGCGCCTCGAGGTTCTGCTCGGCGTTGGCCGCCGCCAGGGCCGCGCGCGCGGCGGGAGTATCGCCGGCCGCCAGGGCCGCCGCTCGGGTCATTTCGACCGTTTTCCTTTCCTTTTTGCGGCGGAGCAACATGGCAAACAGGAATGCGAGCACGATGGCGCCGGCCGCCGCCGCCCCGCCGGTCAGGAGTGTCTGGCGGTTGAGTTGGAGCGGCAGTCCCGCCGGTCCGGTTGGCTTGGCCGGCGCCGGAGCGGCGCCTGGAGCAACCGGTGGTTCCAGCAAGAGCGTGGATTCGAAAGGCAGTGTCTCGATCACCAGTTGGTCGCCCCGCTCCTGGTTGAAACCAGTGACGCCAGCCACCAGGTCGTGAATGATTTTCAGGGTCTCGGGCGGGGGGGGGACCAACACCCGCCGCGTCCCTTTCGGATCTTTCTCCCAGGTGACGGATTGATCCACCAGAACGGCCAGCGACATTTTCTTCACGACGCCGGCCGGCATGCGGGTCTTTTTTACGGTGCGGCTGGATTGATAGGCGATGTTCTCGGTGGTCCGCGAAACCCGGCTGGAACCGCCGCCAGGCCGCGACGTGGGGCGAGGCAAAGCCGACGCCGTTCCCGGGACGCCGCTAGCCGAAGCCCCTCCGCTATTATCTTCCGTGCGCTGGGAACTGCTCATCACGGAATGTGCCGGGTCGTAGATTTCTTCGCTCTGCTCGCCGCCGGTGAAATCGCATTCCACCGATACGTTGGCCCGGAATTTTTCCGCGCCCAACAGCGGTTCCAGGGTGGAATTGACCTTGGCCAACAGGTCTGCCTCTACATGGTGACGGTAATCCAGAGCGGCTTCGGAGGGTTCCGGACCGTCCAACGTTCCGGGCGTTCTGGGACGGCCCAGCAGGTTGCCGTTCATGTCCAGGACGGAAATGGCATCGGGCGAGAGGCCCTCTACGGCGGCCGCCACCAGGTGGTTAATGGCCTGCACGTTTTGCGGCGCGAGACGGCTGCCCGGACGGAGTTTCACCAGGACGCTGGCCTTGGCCGGCTGCTGCGCATCGAGAAACACGGAATCCTTGGGGAAGGTGATGTGGACGCGCGCCTGCTCCACCTCCGCCAGAGACATCACCGATCGTTCCAGTTCGCCTTCGAGCGCCCGCCGGTAATTGATGTGCTCCGTGAATTCCGTGGCGCCCAGGTTGGTCTTATCGAATAGTTCGAAACCGATGCGGCCGGTTTTGGGCAGTCCCGCGGCAGCCATATTGATGCGCAGTTCGGCCAGGCGCGCCGAGGGCACCATTACCATGCCGCCCTCTTCGGGCACGCGGTATTCCACCCCGGTCTCTTTCAGCTTTTGTACGATTGCCGCGGCGTCTTCCGGCGCGACGCCCGTGAACAGGGGCCGGAAATCGGCCTCCCGCTGGTGTTGGACCAGCATGTACACGCCTCCGGCCGCCGCCAGGAGCACCACCGCGGTGGTGATCCGTTGCCGTACCGAAAGGTTTGCCAGAATCTTTTTCATGGCGCTTCGTTGCTTGAAGCTTCGCGGGGCCGCAGCCGCCCCTGGTAGGTAGATCGGCCGGATGAACCAAAAACCTGAGGCATAAGTAGGCTGACGCCCCTTCCTACATCTGCATCTTCATGATTTCCTGGTAGGCACTCACGACCTTGTTGCGCACCTGCTGGAACATTTCAAAGGACAGTTCCGCCCGCTGCGTCGCCAGGACCGTGGTGTGAATGTCTTCGCCGTCCCCGGAGAGGAATCTCTCCACCGAGGCCGACGCATCCTGTCCCATGGACTCCACCTGCCCGATGGCGCTGGCGAAGACATCCTGGAAACCGCTGCCCGACGACGATTCCGCGGCGGGGCGGATGGAATCGGGGAGGGCCGGCGCGGAAATGGGTAATATCGGGCCCGGCATTGGTATCCTCAGCGGAACAAGTCGATGGAGCGCTGAATCATGTCCTTAACGGCTCCAATGGCGGCCACATTGGCCTCATAGCTGCGCGCGCTGCCCATCAGATCGACCATATCCTCGGCCGGGTTTGTCTTAGGAAAGGCGACGTAGCCGTCCTGGTCGGCATCCGGGTGGCCGGGCATGTACCGAAGCTCCGGATCGCTGGTGTCGGTAATGACGCCGGAAACCGCTACGCCGCTGGGGGCGTTGAGTTGCGTGCTGAAAATAGAGGAAAACGGCGACTCGACAGAACTGCTTTCGAAAACCACGTCCTTGCGGCGATACGGACCGCCTTCGGGAGTTCGGGTGGTCTCGGCATTGGCCATATTCTCCACCAGCAACTCCGCCCGCGCGCGTTGCGCCGCCATTCCCGAGGCTCCCACCGACAGGGCCGAAAACAGGCTCATGAGCTTTGCCCCTCCTTGATCGCCGACCGGAGCGAACTGATCTGCACCCGAAGCAGGTTCGCCGCCACGTTGAAACGAAGCGCGTTCTCCGACAGGAGCCGCGATTCGCGATCCAGGCTGACGTTATTGCCGTCGTTTTTCATCTGCAAACCGGCCACGTCCATCACATTCGGCGTTCCGGATATCGCATTCTGAAATTCCGATTGAAAGTCGATGTCCTGCGTGTGGTAGCCAGGGGTATCGGCATTGGCAATATTGGAGGCTACCAGTTTCTGCCGCGTACTCAGCAGATCCATATAATGTTCGATTTGTCCGGCGAGCCGGTCCAGCATGGCATTGCGGACAAAGCAGTTGAGTTGCCAGTGCGGAAGTCCCTCGGAATCAGTGGTGAATTCGTCCGGACCGCGCCAAACGAATGCCGCGCGACATTTTTTTGCCGCCGGAGGCGCCTCCGCCAATTTCCTCTTTTCTTTCTTTGGAAGCCGCTAAGTGATAATATTTAAAGTTCGTATTTCCCGTTTTCCAAGAGTGGCAACACCGTAAAAACGTTACCCCCCGCAAACGAAATTCATAGCCACCCCCTTTTGAGGGATGTTAATTCAAATAGGAATTCTGATAGTATTCCTACTTCGGGACATTCTCCAAAGGAGTACACCGAAAGTAGCACGGGGTTCGCTGGAATTCCGGTCCGCGCCGGCACTACACCTGGCCGGCGGTCCCTAGGCGAATTTCCGCCAGGGCCGGTTTGAGACCTTCGACACGGTACATCATGATTGATTCGTCAACTTTCGAACAGGAGGCTCTTGCGGCGCCTCCAATGCCCGCGGAGGCGCAGCAGCCGTGGGCCAGCCTGGTGAAGCGCATCCAGGCGGACGACCCATCCGGCATGGAGGACCTGTACGCTGTTTTTACCACCGGCATCCGTTATTATCTGTGCCGCCAGTTAGGGCCGCAGGATCTCGACGATAAGGTACACGACGCATTCCTGACAATTGCACAGTCCATTCGCCGCGGCGATCTGCGGGAGCCCGAGCGCCTCATGGGCTATGTCCGCACGATCATCCGCCGCCAGGTGGCCGGACATATTGGCAACGCCGTGGAGGCCCGCCGCAACATGGTCGATCCGGACCATGGTCCAGTCCTGTGCGACCATCGGCCCGACCCGGAACACAAGGTCATCGAGAGCCAGAATGTCGACCTGGCCCTGCGCGTGCTCAATAGTCTGCCCCTGCGGGATCGCGAAGTGCTGGTGCGTTTTTATCTCAAGGAACAGTCGCCCCGTCAGATTTGCCGCGAAATGTGCCTCACCCAAACGCAATTCCGGCTCACCAAGTCGCGGGCCAAGGCACGCTTCACCGAGCTCGGGCGGGCACGTTTCGCCCGCCGCGCCGGGTTTACCACTCCCGCCGGGACCATGGCGTCGTAAACCGGCTCCAGTCCTGGGCGTCCTAGGTCCCTCCCTTTCAGTAATTTATGAGATTTTCGTCCGCCCCGCCCACCTTTATTTTCGATGACGAGTAGTTCACAATGGTTGTTGGCTATGGCTACCGGGGCCGACCAACACATCGACGAGGAAACCACCGAGAAGTACGCGATGGGCAAGCTTTCCGCCAGAGTAGCGGCGCAAATCGAGGAGCACCTCCTGCTTTGCGGACGCTGCCGGCAAAGCCTCGCGGCCTGCGACGCTTATATCGCCGCCATGGGACTGGCCGCCGCGAAACTCCGGCGGGCGGGGCACAAACCGATGAGCAGCGTCGCGCGCTAGGCTAGGATCTGCGGAAACGGATCGGGATGGCCGGTTCCGCGGCAGGGGACTGCTCTACCGGTTAGAATAGAAAATATGGTGCGTCCGGACGCCAGCGCCCGGCGGGGCGCCTTCAGCACCGGCCCGCTACCGGTCGAACGCTTCTTCCAGTTCTCGCTGCTCGGCCTGGTGGCCAGCGGCTACCTGGCGGTGGCGGGGTCGGCATCGCTTGATGTGCCGACCATTATCCTTACAGGCACCGGCATTCTGCTGCGGGCCTTGCTGTTGAGCGGCGTGGTGCGTCTGAACCTGACCGAACGCGCGGCAACCCTGGTAGCCGTGGGCTACGCCGGCTTCTTTCCGATCGACTACTTTTTCCTTTCCCACGATTTTCTCTCTTCCACCGTGCACTTGGTCTTCTTTCTGGCGGTGGTGAAGATTCTCACCGCCAAGACCAACCGCGACAACCTTTACATCGCGATCATCGCCTTTCTGGAACTGCTGGCCGCGGCCATTCTATCCATCGATTTCAACTTTTTCCTGTGTCTGGCGCTGTTCCTCCTGTTCGCCATCGCGGCGCTCACCAGCGGAGAAATCCGCCGGTCCATGCACAAGGCCACCACCACGGCGCGTTCCGGGTTGAAGCACTTCCATTCCCGCCTGGCGCTGCTGGGCGGGTGGATCGCCCTGGGAATTCTGGCGCTCACGGCGGGGATGTTTTTCCTCCTGCCGCGCACCGCCGACGCCGCCCTTTCCCGGCTGATCTCGCACCGCATCCGCATGCCCGGCTACTCCGACCAGGTGACACTGGGTGACATCGGAGAGTTTAAGAACAGTTCGCGGCCGGTGATGCATATCGCGATCTATGGCAACCAGCCCATGGGGGCGGCAAAATGGCGCGGGGACGCGCTGACCGATTTCAATGGCCGGGCGTGGTCCACGTCCAATCTTGATGCGAGTGCCGATGACCGGCCCTTCGCCCGCCTGGTGCGCTACAAGGCGATCGGCGGCCACGTCTCGCTGGGCACCCACGCCGGCCCGCAGCGAAGCTATCGGGTAGAGTTTACGGACCTGGAATCCCGGACACTGTTTTTCGCCGGGACTCCGGAAATCGTCGAGGGACTGCCGGCCGGAACCATTGAGGATGTCGAAACCGGATGCTTCCGTCTGCGGCAATCGGCGCCTTCGGGCTTTCGCTATGAGGTTGCCAGCGTCCTCGAAGAGCCGCCGGAAACCGCGCCGCCGCTGAATCTTCCTCCCATTCTGAACCTGAACCGGAGAGAAGTGTACACCCAGTTGCCACAGGATACCGACCCGCGTATCCCATTGCTGGCGAAGTCCTTGACCGCCAGCGCCACCACGGACCTGGGGCGCGCCCGCGCGCTGGAACAGGGGCTGCTCCGGGACTACGGCTATACTCTGGAACTTCCCCAGCGGCAGCAGAAAGATCCCCTGGCCGACTTCCTGTTTACGCGGCGGAAAGGCCACTGCGAATACTTCGCTTCGGCCATGGCGGTGATGTTGCGAACGCTGAAGATTCCCTCGCGTCTGGCCACCGGATTTCAAAACGGCGTATACAACCCCATCTCGGATCTCTGGCTGGTGCGCGCCTCCGACGCCCACAGTTGGGTGGAAGCCTGGATCCCCGGCCACGGCTGGACCACCTTCGATCCGACCCCGCCCGATCTTTCGCCCCACCCGCTCACGTTATTTTCCAAAGCCGGCTTATACCTTGACGCCGCCGAAACCTTCTGGCAGCAGTGGGTGGTGGGCTACGATCCCAACCACCAGGGCACCCTGGCCGATCGCGTCGAACAGATGGCCCGGCGCCTGGGGATGGGCTGGTTCGATTCGCTCTCCGGAGCGGAGTCGCAGTGGGTTACCGAGGCCAAGTCCTGGACCCGGCGGTTCGGGTTGGGCACTCTCCTGGGGCTGCTGGCGGCCTATTGGATCTGGTCCAGCGGGCCGCGGTGGTGGCGCGCGTTGCGGGTCAACCGCCGCGTCGAGCGGGTGCGCCGGGGGCAGGCCAATGTGGCGGATGCCACATTGCTCTACGACCGCATGCTGCAGGTGCTCCGGCGGCAGGGGTATCAAAAGCCGGTCTGGTTCACGCCGGTGGAGTTCGCGCGCTCGTTGCCGGCCACGCAGTTGGGGCACACGGTGGAGGAATTCACCGGCGTTTACAACGCTCTGCGTTTCGGGGGGCGCACCGAAGCGGCGCC
>Ga0182018_10002628_pt1 | contig 17556 bp, 14 predicted proteins | sample 812P2MmetaG_FD_120490 | JGI IMG/M metagenome (GOLD analysis project Ga0182018, IMG submission 120490) | Permafrost microbial communities from Stordalen Mire, Sweden - 812P2M metaG | ecosystem: Environmental > Terrestrial > Soil > Wetlands > Permafrost | place: Sweden: Stordalen | collected... | reverse complement strand
CCGCGCTGGGCCGAATCCACGCGCACAGAGAGACGGAAAGTTGCGTCTGTGCAAATTTGCCGGTTCGCGCTAACTGAAAACAAACGCTAAAGTTAGCTATTTTTGCGCCGGAAAGTAGCTAGCCGACCTGCGGCGCGCCGTGGAACTCCACTCGGGCGATACATCAACCGCGCTTGCCCGAATTCTGGCCGACCTGGAAGCGGTTTCGGTGCGATGATGTAATTGCCGGCTCGCATGGCTCGCCATTGCCGTAGCGGTGTGTTGCCGGGACGAAGTATAAGTAATAGTGAGACCAGGTCGGGACGGCCGAAATGAATGTAGCCGGCATGGTGCGGGTCATATCACACTGTGCTGAGAATAGGAGACGTGGTGACAACCTATACGCCGGAAACGATCGACACATTTCGAGTAAGCCTCAGTCCGGATCTGGAGGAACTAGTGGAGAGGTTGGCCCAGAACAACCACGATCATTGGGCTCGCAAGCGTATAAACGAAGGTTGGCGTTACGGAATCAATCGCAACGACGATAAAAAAGAGCACCCCGATCTGGTACCGTACGAGCAACTCCCCGAATCCGAAAAAGAATATGACCGGAAAACCGTGATCGAAGCGCTGAAAGCAATCATCGCGCTAGGGTATGAAGTAAAGAAACGGCCGATAGACGCCGGCGTCCAACGCTAACACAGGGCCTTCCGAAACCGTTCGCGCCGACAGCGTCCGGCTGAGCAATTCCGGTATAAACCAACTAAGGGCTCTGTGCCCGGAGCAGTGCAGGATGGCCATTGGCGGTAAGAGTCATTGCGCCTGAAATGTCCGCGTTACGCCAGCATATCGTATTCTGGTTGAACAAGTTCGACCGAGTTTTCGCCGCTAACTAATCGGGCAATGTGTTTGCTGTACACAGGTGTCGAAGACGGGGTGCCGTTTCCTCAGGGAATTGACGATGCGGTCACGGCGTGGTTGCAAAGGCACAAGGCGTGACACGCGAGACGTCGGCATAACTACGGCATGCAGACTGACGATGCCGGGCGCCGAAGGCTGGTGCCGAGCGGTGGGCAGACCGGGATCGGCTGTGGAGGATTTGTGAGATCCTCACCTTATATCATCGGCTTCCTTGACCTGCTCCGTTGAGGGCCGAATATCTTCAGCGGAACACTCGCCGCAAACACATAGCTGTTGCGAAATCCCCTTGTCACCAGCGAACGCCCGCCAAGCCCCGTACCCGCAATCTGCGACCGCGCCATCCGCCTTCCGGCCATCATAGTCCACCCCGCTCACCCGCCGTAAATCACCCTCAGCACGCTCCTCACATACTGCTCGTCGGTGAGACTTTCCACCGCCTCTTCCGGGAACTCCACCAGCGACCGGAAATGCGCCGCCAGTTCGCCGAAGAGCGCGATGCGCGCCAACGGGTCGTAGCCGTCGCGCTGCGTCACCGCGCGGACCGCCAGTGCGGCCGCTTCCGGCGTCACCAGACTGCGCAAACGCGCGGCCAGATGCGGCTGCGCCATCAGCGAATTGTATTTGGCCGGAGCAATCCGCTCCAAATCGGGCGCCTCGGACTGGCGCTCGCGCGTCACTACGGTGTTGCCGGCCATGTCGCCCAGGCGCTGCGCGCCGCAGCTGAAGACGGCCGTCAGGCCGCCCACCAGGTAGAACGCCGGAAGCATGTCCACCAAGCGCAGCAAATTGCGCAGCGCGATTTGCGGGAGTTGCAGCCGCAGACCGTGGACGTCGATCACCCGCAGGCCGAAGAGGCGCTTGCCAATCGTCTGCCCGCGCCAGCGCCATTCGAGCAGGATCGCGTAGGCCACCGAAATCGAAAAATAGCTGACCACAAACGCGGCGCTGGCGACGTCGGCGCTCAGCGGATTCAGCAGCTTGCATAACTGGGCGACGAAGTAACTGGCGAGCCCGATCGCAGCCGCGTCCACCGCCCAGGCCAACGCGCGCGTAACCGGCGTCGCGAGCTCGAAGGAAAAGACCACCCCTTCGGGAGTCTCGATGCTCAAACGCGACTGCCGCGCGGACCTCATTCGCGGCCCGCCCAGCCCAGGAACGCGGTGAGCGCCACCAGTTCGCACGCGCCGAAGGCGATCTTCAGGCCATAGGGGACCACCGGCTGGTGGTATTGCGAGATGAACGCCTCCACCATTCCGGCCCACACCAGCATGGCGGCGGCGCCGGCGACGATGGCGAAAAGGTCGGGCGCCACGGCGCGCAGACGGTCCGAGCGCGAAGTGCGGCCGCCCCATCCGATCAGCGCGCCGGCCAGGATGAAGCCGCCTTGTCCGCCCAGCAGAATCGCGGGGATTTCGATCGAGCCGTGCGGCAGCAGCCAGCCGGTGAGGAACGTGCCGAAGCCGGCCGCTACGTAGTCGGCGGCCACGGCCCCCAGAATCACACCGTTGTAGAAGAGCAGGATCAGCGTGCCGGCGCCCCAAGTCATCCCCATCGCGAGCGTCAGCACGGTCACCTGGATATTGTGCGTCATCAGGTCGGCCGAAAACGTGGCTTTGGCGCCGTTGAGACGGTCGGTCTTGGCGCTCTCTTCCTGGTGGACGCGCTCGGCGGGTGAGTTGAGCAGGTGCTCGAACGGCATCAGCACGGCCTTGGAATGCGGATCCATGCGGATGGCGAACCAGCCGAAAGCGCAGCCCAGCAAAGTAATCGCCACCGACAAACGAAACGCTCCCAGATGCCGTCGAAAGGCGCGCGGAAAGGCCGCGAACAGCGCCTTCCAGCGGATCTTCCTGGGCACGCGGGTTTCGTGGATCTCGGTGTAGGCGCGGGAGACCAGCGATTCCAGCCGCGCGCGCAACGCCGGGTCGGTGGAGAAGGTATCCAGGCGCGCGAGCCCGGCCGAGCAGCGTTCGTAAAGATAATGCAGCCGCTGAATTTCGGCCAGCGCGAAGCGGTGTTCCGGTTCGGCGTCGGTGCGGTCGAGGAGCGCCTGCAGCTCGTCCCAATAGGGTCGCTCGGCGGCCACGAAGCGCGGGATATCGACAATCACAGCACCTGCCTCCGCTTCACCTCAAGATACTCCGAGGTGACCTGCGTTTTGATGCGCGCGGGGTCCACCACCGTGAGCCGTACGCCGCGATTGCTAAGCGTGAGCGAGAGCTGCCGCAAACGGTTGGAGATCGTCTGGCCGGCGAGCCCGCTGTAGAGCGAGTCGAGGTCGGCCGCGGAGGCGTCGGTGAAGAGCGGCTTCAGCCCGGGCGGCTGCGGCGTATTCACCAGCACCACGTGGCGGCGCGCCAGAATGGGGACCTCGCGCTCGAAGGTTTCGGCCAGCAGCGCGTCGTCGAGCGACGTGAAAAACACCAGCAGGGCGCGGCGCCGCAGGTTCAGTTGCAGCGCGGTGAAGACGTCGCGGAAGTCGGGGCTCACGCGGCTGGCCTGCAAATTATAGATGGCCTCGCGGCATAGCCGGAAATGGTCCATGCCGTTGCGCGCGCGCACGAACTTGTGGGTGCGGTCGCTGAAGGTCACCAGGCCGAAACGGTCGCCCTGCGTCTCGGCCACCAGCGCCAGGTGCAGGGCGGCGTTGACGAAACTTTCCAGAATCTCCGGGCGGGCCGAAAGGCGCGAGGAATCGACAACCGCGTAGACCTCCTGGGCATGCTCCACGCGGTACAACTTCACCACCGGAAACTGGCGGCGGGCAGTGGCTTTCCAGTCGATATCTTCGAAGCCGTCGCCGGGCATGTACTGGCGCAGATTGTCGAACTCGCGGCCTTTGCCCACCTGGCGGCGCATGCGCTGGCCCACCACGGCGGTCCGCCGGAACAGCGCGGCGGTGGCGCGGTCGCGCAGATTGGGGTAGACGCGCAGCACGCAATCCACCGTGCGCTCGGAGCGGGCCAGCCACAGACCGAAGGGCGACGCCGCTTCCAGATACAGCCGGCGCAGCGGATGATCGCCGCGCGCGACTCCCGTGCACGCCCAGTCGAAGCGCGACGCGCCGGCCGGCGCCACGGTCTCTTCGACGCACTCGGGCGAAAGCACTCCCGCCGGTGTCGCCACGCTCAGCCGGATGGCGAGCGGCGCAGTCAAGCGGCTGGCGATGGTGATGGGCAGGCGCACCGGGACATCTTTGGTGAGCCGCACCACCGGCGGCGCGCTGACGGCGAGACCGTCCAGACGCATGCGGCCGCGCACGGCATCCGCGGCGGCGACTAACGCGCATAAGCCGAGTGCAACGGCGCAAGGGACTTCGAGTCCCGGCACGAAGCGTGCGGCGGTCGCCAGCGGCAGCGCCACTACGGCGGCCAGAAGCAGCAGGCGCTGGGAGGGGACGATCATCGCGGACCCTCTGCAAACGCTCCCTGAAGGGGTTCCCTCTGGGCCCGGCTCGGTATTGGTATCACGCGGTTCGCGAGTTGTAACCGCATGTAGCTACGCAGCCTAAACCTTGCCGCGGCTGGCAGTACGAACCTTGGAGTCATCATTGGCTCATTGTTGTCTCTGTGCCCTCTGTCTTTCCTCTGTGCCCTCGAAATCTTGAGAAAACCTCCCACTCTACACCAGCATTTCCTGGTTTTTCTCCGTGTCTCTGTGCCTCTGTGGTGAAATGCTTCGTCACTCATCGCGGGACGGGCACCTCATGCAGAATGCGATCCAGCACTTCGGAGATGCGCACGCCTTCCAGCTCCGATTCCGGACGCAGCAGAATGCGATGTTCCAGCACCGGAGCGGCCACCGCGCGTACATCGTCGGGGCTCACGAAATCGCGGCCTGAAAGCGCGGCCCAGGCGCGGGCGGCGCGCAGCAGCGACTGGCTGGCGCGCGGACCGGCGCCCACCAGCACGGCATCGTCGCTGCGCGTGCGGCGCACCACCTGCACCGCGTAGTCCACCAGTTGGTCGCTCACCAGCACCTGCGCCAGCGCGTCGCGCAGCGCCAGCAATTCCGCCTCGCTGAGGCACTGGGTCACTTCGCCGCGCTCGAGCACGGCTTCGGGCGCGGTGTCGTTGAGGCTGCGGCGGGCCAGCGATAGCTCCTCTTCGTTCCGCGGCCAAGTCATCGGAATCTTCAGCATAAAGCGGTCCTTCTGCGCCTCGGGCAGCGGATAGGTGCCTTCGGATTCGATGGGGTTCTGGGTGGCGAAGACGGTGAAGTTGGGCGAGAGCCGATGGCTGTCGCGGTCGATCGTGACGGTGCGCTCCTGCATGGCCTCGAGCAGCGCGGATTGCGTCTTGGCGGGAGCGCGGTTGATCTCGTCGGCCAGCAGGAAAGTAGTGAACAGCGGACCCTTCACCAGGGTGAACTCGTTGCGCGTGAGGTTGAAGATGTGGGTGCCGGTGATGTCGGCGGGCATCAGGTCGGGAGTGAACTGGATGCGTTTGAACTCGCCGCCCAGGCAGGCGGCCAGCGTGCGGGCCAGCAGCGTCTTGCCCAGTCCGGGGACGCCTTCGATGAGCGCGTGCTGATTGCAGAGCACCACCACCATCGAATAGCGTATGGCGTCGTCCTGGCCGATGATCACTTTGCGGATGCCGGCGATGACGGTTTCCGTGGCGGCTTGAAATTGATCGAGGTTCAAAGCGGTCCTTTCGAATGCAAGACGGTTTGGATTTCGCGTACGGCGTCGAGCGGCGTGCGGCCATGCTCGCGGAGGATGGCTTCGGCGCGCGCCCGGCGGTCGGGGGTAAGTTCGCGGCGGTTGCCGGCGAGCCACTCGTTCCAGCAGGTGGCGGCCAGGTCCGCGGGCTTGATGTGGCGTCGAAGCAGCGTAAAGAGTCCGGAGATGGAAGTGCGGCCGGCCAGCGTTTCGGAGCGTGGCGCGTCGGCCAGTGGAGGAAAGCCGGCGGCATTCTTCCAGATGAAGAGCGCTGCGCAGAGGGCCAGGCCGAGGGCCATCCCGGTGAGTCGGAAGCGGCGCGCCAGCCCCACCACAGTGCCGGATTCGGCGATGCCGAAATGCCGTTCGTCGAAGACTACGCGGCTCGCGGTGCCGATGGCGGCGCACACCATGCCCAGCCGGTCGAATTTCACGGTGGACGCATTGCTGAAATCGCGGCTCCCGGAGAGCAGCACCACGCTGCCCTTCTTGAAGTTGCGCTCGATGGCCAGGATTTTCGCGCCATCGCGGTCCAGCACGCGCCATTCGGGAGCGTCGGCGAAATACAGGCGGTGCGGATTCTGTTTGTCGGGGTCGAAGCCGAACTTGACGCGCCAGCGTTTGTCGAGCTCTTCGGCGTGCCGCGGCTTCTCGTCGCCCTGCCAGTCGAGCGCGGTCACCACGCGATTGCCGCGGCCTGCCAGGCGCTCGACGCTATCGAGATACGGTTCGGGATCGGCGGCAAACTCGCCGGCATGAAGGGCCAGGAGGAAGATTGTAGCGTGGGTCTCTTCCAGATATTCCAGCGGGAAATAGTTGCGGCTCGCCACCACGCCCGGGGTTTGCGAGAGGCTGTCGTAGAGCAGCTTCGCGCCGCCGGGACTGGCGCGCAGGCTGGAATATTCGGGGTACACCTCGCCGGTGGCGAAGCGGAGGGAGAAGACGTGGATCAGCCCGTAGGTGAAGAGCGCGGCCAGCAGCACGATCAGGAAGCCGGCGCGGGCATTCGTGGAAGGCGCGGTCATGCGGCGGCTCCCCGCGGCGCGGCGAGCGCTTGCTTGATGCGCTCGATGCGTTGGCGGAACTCGTCCGCGTCGTCGTTGGAAACTGCGTGTTGCCCGTACCAGGCGCCTTCGAACGCGGCGATATTGGCCGCGCAGCCGGCGCGGGCATTGATGGATCGCGGGGCTTCGGGCTCTTTCGGCGGCGCACCGTGCGGCACAATCGAGAAGCCGGCGCGGGAATTGGTGGAAGGTGCGTTCATGCGGCGGCTCCCCGCGGCGCGGCGAGCGCTTGCTTGATGCGCTCGGTGCGTTGGCGGAACTCGTCCGCGTCGTCGGCGGAAACTGCGTGCTGCCCGTACCAGGCGCCTTCGAACGCCGCGATATTGGCCGCGCAGCCGGCGCGGGCATTGGTGGACCGCGGGGCTTCGGGCTCTTTCGGCGGCGCACCGTGCGGCACAATCGGGAAACCGGCGCGGGCATTGGTGGAAGGCGCGGTCATGCGGCGGCTCCCCGCGGCGCGGCGAGCGCTTGCTTGATGCGCTCGGTGCGTTGGCGGAACTCGTCCGCGTCACCGTCGGAAACCTCGTGCTGTCCGTACCAGGCGCCTTCAAACGCCGCGATATTGGCCGCGAATAGTTCGCGCGCCGCGGCGAACGCTCGGGCCTTGCGGCGCAATTCGAGCTCGTATTCGCGATTGGTCTTGCCGGGATGGATGGTGAGAAACTTGCCGCGGCCCAGCCAGGCGAGGTTGGCGAGGTAGTAGGCGCGCAGAGCGAAGCGGAAGTTCCCCTCCTGGAGCGAGCGGGCGGCCAACTCCAGCCAGCTCTCCTCGGGGAGCCGGTCGGCGGTGAGCTCGTCGGCGTCCAGCCGTATAGCTTCGAGCGCAAGAGCGGCGGGCTTAGGCCGGGCACGCTGAAACCAGCGGCGGCGCCAGGCGATCCAAGCGGTCAGGAAGACCACGAAGGCGATCAGCAGGTACAGGCCCCAGTGCAACCCGGTGGTGGGAAGCGCGCCGGTTCGCGGAGCGGACGATATGTCGAACAGCTTGCGCAGCCAATCGATAACGGCGTCGATAGCCTTGCCGATGGCGCGAAAGATGGACTTCAGGCCGTCGATGAGGCGGTCGGTGACGCGCACCAGCCAGGGAATGCCCTGCGGCGCGGCGGCGGCGGGAACGGGCAGGCGCCAATCGTACTCGGGAGCTTGCATCGCATGGCGGACGGACTGTTCCAACTCATGCGGGGCCACGGCGGCGAACGAGTGAGACGGCAGCAGCACCAGCAGAATGGCCGCGGCGGCGGCGATCGAGCGCAGCCCGGCGCGAATATCTTCTCCCGTGGTGATGGATTCTCCGTGGAAGCTGCGCAGACAATAGACCGCCTGCGTGAAGGGGTCGAAGAGCATCCAGGAAATGGTCAGCGTGGCCCACAGAAAGAGCCACGCGAAAAAGAAGAAAGGTCCGATGCGGCTGAATTGCGATTCGTAGCCGGTAAGCATGCGGATCAGTTGCGGAAGCATCGCCAAAGTGAACGCGAGGTTGAGCGTGAAGGCCGCGCCCAGGAAGGCGACGATGGGCAGCACGAGCCAGCTCTGCCGGCGATCGATGCCGGCCAGTTGTCGCGCGCGGGCGATCAACTGCACGGGGTCGAGATCGGCGCGGTCGGCGAGGGCGGTGGCGGTGCGATAGAAGGCGACCGTCCAGGCGAAACCGAAAATGGTGAGCGCCGCGAGCGGCAGCACGATCAGTTTGGTGGCGCCCAGGAAGGCTTGGCCAGCGATGAGGTTCCCGGTGCGCTGCCAGGTCCACGGGGCGTCGGCTGAGGCGCTGAGCTGACGGCGCAGGCGGCCGGCGAAGACCGCGCGCCAGCAGTTCATCCAGACCAGAAGCAGCGCCAGCATCGCGGATTCGCGGGCGACGGTGGCATCGGCGGTATGCGGGTTGTTGACGTCGTTCCAGAACAGCAGCAGGCCGAGCGCGAAGGGCGCGGTTCCCAGCAGGTGGCAGACCAGGGTCGCCAGCGGCGCGGCGCGAAGCAGGTGGACCGCCTCTTCGAGCAGCGGGATGGCGCCGGGAGCTACTCGCATGGGTGACCACGATGGGGGTGGGAATATAGGGGCGCTCCGCGACTGTAAAGGAGCGGAGCGTCCATCCTTACCCTTAGCCCGCATATCTCACGAGGATTGGGCGCGATGACGAGGCGCGGGCACTCCTGCCTCGCAGCGCCGTCACTCTTGCCGACGTCTGGCTTGGACACTCCGTCACGGCCCCGAAGAGGGTTGAGAAGAGTCTCGCCCTTTGCAGGCAAGAGTGCCTGCGCTACATCGGACGGCGAGCCGTGAGATATGCGGGTTAGCGGTCTTGCCATGTTTGCTCCGGGCGCGCCATGGATTCGAGAAAGGCCTGGCCCACGCCGTAAAAGACGAACCAGGCGAGCGCGAAACCGGCTAATGCCATGGCCGCGGGAAGAAAGCGGCGGAAGATGCGTCGCGTCGAGAGGCGCTCTTGAGCGGCGGCCCGCAGACAGGCGGCGCACAGTAACTGCGATTGATGCTCGGTGACGCACTCGCGGCAAAACGACCGAACGCAACGCGGGCAGCGGCACGATGCCTCGCGGTCCGGGTGATTCCAGCAGCGCTGTTGAAGGGCCGGGCTCATGCGGAGGTCAGTCCTTTATGATATCCGGCTCGCCGCGGTAGCTGCCGCTCAAGATGATGGCGGCTCCGATGAAGCCCAGCAGCAGCCCCAGGCCATCGGCGACCTGGTGGACCAGGATGACCGGCAATGGCGTCGCGATCATAGTGCCGCTCACGGCGATGGTCCTCGACGCATTGGCGAACGCCAAGGTAAAAGACTGCACGTAAAACCGGACACCGATCAGCGCCAGCGCGGCGATGGCGACCCTTTGCATGGCGCGGCGCAGACCGCCGCGATGGTACTGAATCAGGACGGCGATGGCGCCTACAAGCTGTACCACGGCCATAGCGGATCTCATCCGGCGAATAACCATGGCCTCTGAATGCACCGTGGCCAAATCCACCAGCGAGCCCACAAACAGGCTGAGCACGAAGAGGTCGGAGGCCGGCGTATGGCCGCGCGCGGCGGCGCTGGGCCGCGGTTCGACGGGCGCCAGAGCGGCAACCGCGGGGCCGGCGTTGCTGCGCTCGGCCTCCACCCAACTGGGGTCCACCACGCCCTGCACATGGTCGATCCCGGGCTTTACCTGGCGCAGGAACTTGCGCGCGATCCAGGTGCGGTAGAGCGAAGGCAGGTCGTCCTTGCTGACCGCGGTGTACAGGCGGCAGCGGCAACTCGATGCAATCGAAATCGCAAGCCAGGTAGCCGTCATCGCCAGCGTAGCCACTACCCATCCGATGCCGGCGCCGGCCGGCCAGAACGAAACCGTAGTCAGCGGCAGCAGCCAGAGAAGCGCGCCGATCAGCATGGGTGTGGAAACATAGAATCGCGCGCAGGGAGCCACCACAATGGCCTGGATATCGCGCAAATAGAAGCGCTTGTACTCCTCGCGGAACCACGCGGATTTCACCAGCAGAATGTGGTCGGAGCCCATCCACAGGCTGGCGCTCGACCCGATGCCCCGGCGGCGGCCGGGCAGCCGGCGATAGGTTTCCGCGGCGGCCACCATCTATTGCCCCTTCCTCGGCGTACTGAACCCTTGTTCGAAACCCTGCACGAACCCATGTACCCACTGCCTCTGCTGCCACCAATAAATCAGGAGCCAAAGCCAGCCGGCAGTCAACGCGAATCCGAGCACCATCGCTACCACGAATCGCCAGCGGCTCTTGCGCACCAGGCTGAGCGGGCGCTTCCAAGTGATCGCCGCAAACACCAGCGTGCCGGGCCCGGTAACGATGGTGAACGGCCAGACGATCAGGGACAGCAGGGGCACGGCCAGACTGATGGAATCGTAGAGCGTGCGCGAGGGTTCCAGATACACGGCCTGGCTCTGCCCCTTGCCGGCGGCGACACAGGTAGGGCACCAGGTCTGTCCGCCGAATTCCACCGAGCACAGCAGGCACACGAAGCGGCCGCACCTGTGACAGGCCGCCACGGCGCGTTTGGAAGGGTGATCGAAGCAGGCGGCCTCGCCATCAAGGGCGCGTTCCGGGATCGCCGGCGCGCTGGGCGCCGCGAACAGCGCGGGGAATACCCGCACGGTGTTGGGAGAGCCACAGTTGGTACAGGCCGCCCGATCGGCAGCGGCCAGTTCCCACAGAGGCAACGGCGAATCGCAGCGGGCGCAGGGAACGGGCATCGCGGATCAGACCTGTTGCGGCGTGTATGGGGCTACCGCGGCGCTATCCGCTTTGATGACGCGGGTGTCGCAGATCATGTCATGCATGGCGCGCTTCTCGGCATCGAAGCCGGCGATGATGTATCCGATGCAGAAGGTGATGGAGCTGAGCCACTTGGCAAAATAGCGGCCGATGGCGCGGCCCAGGCTCACGGGACCGCCATTCGGCCGGACCACTTTCAGTCCGAGCGCCATCTTGCCCGGGGTGGCTCCGACGCGGCTGACGAAGAAACCTTCGTAAGAGGCACCGATTGCGACGCCTACCAGCATGCTGAGACCGAGAGTCCCCATCATGGCGCCCAAAGCCGCCAATGCCTGGTCTGGCGGCATGTCCTGCCGCATGCGAGTGAATGGACCAAAGGCGTTGCCCAGCAGCAGGAGTTGCACGGCGCTGCCGGCAACGCCCAGAATGATGCCGTCGATCAGCACGGCTACGAAGCGGATCCAGAAGCCGGCATAGCGGAACGCCGGCTGGAAGGGCGTCACGCCTTCGCGCAGTTGTTGGATGTAATGGTTCTTGCAGTTGGGACAGATCAGGGTGCCGGCAAAGCTGGCGAGTTCCTCGCGGGGTGTTGGCCGGCCGCACTGCGCACAGTAGCGAACTTCCGGATTGATGCCGGTTGCCATAGGTTGTCCTTGGGCCTACTGTAGCAGCTTCGCCAAAGATGCGTGGCCGCCAGTCGCGTGCTGCCGGCCACAGTGTGAGCCGGAGCTACTGGTAAGTGACCAGCCCTCCCGTCGCGATGAGCGCCGAGAACGTCGAGGCCACCGTTCCGCCCGCCGTCAAAGAAGGCGAGAAGGTCGTGGGGGGCGGCCCCGAGGTTAACTCCAGAAAGCCTATGCCGTTGGTGAGGGTCGCGGTGACCTGCGGCAACTGGTTCAGCACCGACGACGGCACGGTAAGCGTCCCCGCCCCCGCCGTGCTCGTACAGACAAACTCGGTCGCGGTGGTCACGGTAGTCGAGCCCGTCGTCGACGTAGTGCCCGCGTATCCGATAATCGCCACCGGATCGGTCGAATTGCCGCCCGTCCAGTTCAGCGTCAGCCCCTGGCTGCGGACCACGTTCGCGGGCAATCCGCCGGTGACCGTCAGCGGCGATCCCAGGGTGATGGACGCATTGAAGCTGCCCACATCATGCCCGCCGGCGCCGGACAAGGTGTAATTGCCCGCCACAATGGCGCCGTTTGGAAGGCCCGGCAGGCCGGTAATCCCTTCCTCTCCGATAGAAAGCGAGTAAGTGTTGCCGGTTTCCATGAGAGCAGTGTTGGTGAGGTTCGATCCGGCGGGGCCGGTCAGGGTGACCGCGCCCGCATCCAGGTTCGTCACCGTGCCTCCCGCCGTTAACTGCCCCGACGACGTGCCCGATACCTGAATCACCGTACAGGCCCCGGTGGTGACCGACGAAAACGTGACCGGCAGCGATCCCAGCTCGAATCCCGTAACCTGCGTGAAGCCTCCGTTCGCCGAATCGATCTTGATCGCACCATAGGGTTGCACCGACTCCGCGATCTGCGAGATGGAGAAGCCACCGACTGTAATCGTTCCGCCCTGATCGAGGGCCGACAGTTGTGCGTTGGTGTATCCCGGCAGAACGCAGGCGCTAGCGGAAGCGCTGGGAGCGATGGAAAGCGTAGTCGCAGTGCTGATGGAGCCGCCCACCGAAATCTGCAAACTCACGGTGCACCCGGCGGCCACGTTCGACGGCAAGGTGAAATTAATCTGATCCAGCCCCGCAAATCCCGACGCTCCGGCATACAGCGGCGTGATGGCGGTCCCATTTACCAGCACCTGCACGTTCGCAAAGTTGTACGCTTCCGGTGGGACTATGTTGTCCGCATACGGCACGGCGCCCAGTCCCGTCGCCCAGGCGATCAGCGTCTGCCCCGGCTTGGCGGGTGAAACCGTATAACCCCCTATTACCTGCGTGGTCAGCCGGTTCAAATCGTACTGGGTCGCCGAAACGATATTCTGCACCACCGCCAATCCGCCACCCGTCTGATCCTGCGTGAACACAGCGGGCTTGCTCTTCACCACCTGGGTGGCAAACGGCGCGCTGACGGCTCCGTTGTAAGTCACGGTCACGTTGTAGTTACCCACGGCCAGCGAGGAAGGGATGATCCCGCCAAGCTGGTTCACACCGTTTTCGTCATAGGTATAGAACAAGTAAGTTGGGGTCGCCGTTCCGCCAGCCGCGGGCGTAAATGCGATCGACGTCCCGCCGGCCGACATAGGATAAGGAGGCGCGAGCGAGTTATACCCGCTGGCGCTCAGGTTCGTTCCCTTCACGATGTAAAGACTGCCCTGCGCGACAGTCGATGTGTTGCTGGCATCGTCATAAACCCCCGTAATCGCCGGTGGGGGCGCGGTCACCGTTCCGCCCGTGGTGATCGTCCCGGTTCCGGAGATAGTTATGGTGACGGCGCCGGTGGCACTTACCGATCCCGAGCCGGCCAGCGAAGGAAACGACCCGGTGTCGCCGGCGTAACTTCCGGTGGCGATGGTGATCGTTCCCGATCCTGTGCCGGAGGTAGCCGTACCGGCCAGTACACTGAGCGGAATTAACAGTGTCCCCCCTAACGTGCCTGCCGAAGTCGTGATGGTGAAGGGCGCGCTCACGGTGCTGCTGGTCAGCGAACTCAGTGGGATAGTCGCGCTGAACGTTCCGCTCGCGACGAGTGCCCCCGTCAGTGTGGTCGTCCCGGTAGCCGTAAAGGCTGTGCTGGATATGGCAACGGTCGCGTTGATGCTCAGTGTGGCATTTGAAGTGGCCGCCTGCGCCACCGCGCAGAGTAATAAGGTCGTCAGAACTAGTCGCATCGATCTCCTCCTTCTTGAGTCACCCATCGTCCGGCATCGGCTCGTTCGAGTTAGCCAATGCCGCCGGGGCCTCCTAGAGAAAGCTTAACGCAGGAAAGGCCCGGGGATTGGATCAATTCAGCGGGGAAAATACCCGAGGCTGTTCCCACGGGTACGGGTACCCTTTCCCGACAGGGAGACTCCGAGACTCCCTCAGGTACACTCACGTGTTCCGGCGCTCGGCTCCTGACAGTCGCGGCTCAGTGAGAGGCGGTTAGCAGCAAGAGCCACGGGTCGGGCGAAGGCTTGCGGATTTCGCCCCCCAACTGGCCGGCGGGCTGCGTATTGCCGGTGCGCGGGTCGTACCATTGGCCGGTGTAGCGAGTTCCGCGCAGCGTGGACAACAAACGAATGGTGTCGCCGGCGAGCGAGTAGAGCAGCACGGATTCGCCGGCGTCATCGGCGAGACACCAGGTCTGCTCCGGATCGGCCGCCACTCCGTCGCGGGGTTTCATCCGCATCAGGACGGACGCAAGATGGTCGCGTACGAAAGCGTCCAAAGGAGTCCGGTCCACCGCGCGGCCTTGCCCCTGGCCAGCGGACGGGTTGAGCATCAGCGCCTCCGCTCCGCCCGCCATGAGGATGGGGATGGAGCCGGCGCCGCCGTTCCAGGCCACGATGGCCTTATCGGGGTAGCGGTCGCGATACTCGCGGACCTGGCGGTAGACCTGCTGGGGCGTAGTGTCGGGCGGCGTGTCGCCCGACCTTCCGAAATCGGCCACGATAGCTTCCCGGAATGCCAGGTTCTTTCCTCCGGGCGGCGCCCATAGGGATCCATCCGGCCGGTATTGCCAATACCGCATGTCGATCACGGCCACCTGGCGGGCACGCGCCGGGCCGGCCAGAATGGCGTCGGTGATGTCCTTGCTGGTGGCGAGTTCAAGACGCACGGTGCGGCCGGTCTGGCGCTCCCATTCCGCCACGGTGTCCTGAAAGAATTCCTGAAAAGAGAGCGGCCCGGCAAACTGCGCTCCCAGGCTGAAGAAGAGATTGCGGGCTCCCGAGAGTTCGTCCAGCTCGTGCAGAATCAGGGCGCGATGGAGCGCGCGGCGAACGGGATCGCTCACGTCGTAGACCTGGTTGGCCACGTGAATATGGTTGCCCGGCTCGATGGGAGGGGGCTCCGGCAGGCCCGTATGGTTCACGTTGTTGGCGGGGCGCCACGGGTAATCGACCCAATGCGGCGGGATCTCGAGCAGGTTATGGGTGTTGTAGATGTTGTGGTGGAAGACCAGGCCGTAGCGGTCGCACAGGGCGGCGAACTCGCGCGTACGTTCGTAATACCAGGGGTTGAATCGCGCCAGGTCGAACTGGCTGAGGCCATCGGACGCGGTGCCCTGGCCACTGCGCGCCCAGGGCATTTCGTAGAACGGAGCCCAGACGTTGGCGTCGGGGCGCGAGTTGGTGGAGTGCTCGTCGCGGCGGCGGTCGTACCAGAGTCCGGGAATCGATTGGTAAAACGGGGTGGCCTGGCGGCCATACGGGCGGCCAGCGCGTCGAGATCTTCCGTGACTCCGGGGCCGGTGCGGCCGGGGATGAATCGGGTGATCGACACGCCGCCGACATCCAGTGCTTCGGCGGGGACGGGCTGCCCTCTCCACCAACCCTCGTTCACCACGCCGCCCCACAAGGCTTTGCCATCTACCACGAAGCGCCCATTCACGATTTCGACGGGCGAACGGGATGGCGGCGGAGCGGGCGCGGCGGTCTTCGGGGGATGGAAGTCGGGGATGAGGCCGGCGCCGGCCACGATCGCGGCTGGGGACGCCGGAGCGGCGGTCCTCTTCGCAGGCTGAAGCTCGGGGACGCTGGCGGCGCTGACTAGGATCGCGGCTGGCGGCGCCGGAGCGGCGGTCCTCGTCGCAGGCTGAAGCTCGGGGACGCTGGCGGCACCAGCGACGATCGCGGCTGGCGGCGCCGGGGCGACGATCCTCTTCGCAGGCTGAAGCTCGGGGACGCTGGCGGCGCTGACTAGGATCGCGGACGGGGGCGCCGGAGGGGCGGTCCTCGTCGCAGGCTGAAGCTCGGGGACGCTGGCGGCACCAGCGACGATCGCGGCTGGCGGCGCCGGGGCGACGGTCCTCTTCGCAGGCTGAAGCTCGGGAACGCTGGCGGCGCCGACTAGGATCGCGGACGGGGGCGCGAGTTTGCGGCCGGTGCGTATCGCTAGCTGGGTTTCGTAGAGCGGCTCGGGGGAACGGTTCACCAGATTTTCCGCGCCTTCCGGCCCATGCGCGTCGATCTCTTTGGCATCGCAGTTCCACACTACCGAATTGGCGGCGGTCCAGCCTGCCCCTTGCGATCGGGAGCTGTCGTTGGCGAGACGGATACCGGCGCCTTGGATGCGCACGCGCTCGTAAAGGACGCCCGAGGCCCAGCTTTCAAAGGAACCGCTGGGGCCCAGTGCGGCGTTGGCGGTCGAGTCCAGAAACACGTTGGGGCCGCCGGCGAGCAGGCCGCTCGCGAAATCGTTCATCCCTTGCTCGGCCGCGCACTGGCGCACCAGCACCTGTTGGCCCTCCACCAGGAAGCTCTGGCGCCGGTAGCCGGCGGGTTCCGAAATGGGCTGTTCGCCGCGGCAGACTTCGATGGTCACACGCCGGGCGCGCTGGCCCACGCGCACGGCGGAGCCGGCGAAATGGCGCGCCACCACGCCGCGCACAAAGGCATCCTCCACGCGGTCGAGGGCCAGGGCGATCCAGGAATGGTCGTCGTCGCGGGGGCGGGCGGGGTCGAACTCGCTCTCCAAGGTGACGACTTCGACGCCGATATGCGCAACGGGCGGATTGGAGGCGACTCGCGCCACGGTGCCCCCACCATAGCGGCGCTCGAGGGCGGTGGTGATGGGCGCGTCCACGGCGATCCGCTGGCGCGGCGCATCGACGGCGGTGACGGTGCGGTCCCAAATGAGGTTGCGGGAGCCGGGAGCCCAGTCGAGGCGTTGATTGGCGTAGGCGCCCGGCAGGCCGGTCATGTGAAGCGCCGAGATCCAGGCCGCGGTGCTGGGACGGGTGATCGCGATGCGGTCGCCGGGGCGCAGGCCTTCGATGCTGTCCAGGGTGAAGGTGCGGGCGCCGGCGGGGACGGTCTCGTCGATGACGCTTACCGGCGGCGCGGTCCGCGGATCGGCGGAGTTGCCGATTTCGATCAAGGTGCGGCGTGAGAGTCCGGTGGCGACGATGGTGGCGTTCACGCTGCCGCGCAGCACCACACCGCCGGCCCGCATTTCCAAATGGCCTGCCACGCGATAGCGGCCTTCGCGCAAGAGCACCGCGCCACGAAAGCCGTCGCTCGAGGGCGGCAGGGCTGCCACGCGATCGAGCGCCGCCTGGAGCAGCGCGGTATCGTCGCCGCCGGTTGGCCGCACGGAAATGGCGCCGGGAACGAACGGCGCCGATTCGCCGCCGCCCGCATAGCCGGCAAAGGAAAAATCGATGGCCGGCTGCGCCAGGGCAATCGGCGCGCAAAAAAGCAGCATCCACAGAAACCGCATAGAAGGATTCAGGATCAGCTTGCAGCTTAGAGCTTACAGCTTACAGCTTTCGGCGGTCGGCTTCCAGCTTCTGAATGGGGGCGGTGAGCTTTGGTTTGGTCGCTTGTTGTAATGGGCGCACAGAGGATCGAGAGGAGCGGGGAATGATCCCTGGCGGGAACGTCTCGGGCGGCTGCAATCCTTCGGAAAGTCTCGACCCGGCAGGCATGAGCGCCCGCGCGACATCGGACAAGCGGCGGCAGGAGATTCGGTTCTTCGTTCGGGCGGGGGCGCGGCGGCGGGGGCGATGGGGGGGGCTTGCGGCTGGGGTCGACGGGCGCGGG
>Ga0182018_10002627_pt1 | contig 17557 bp, 16 predicted proteins | sample 812P2MmetaG_FD_120490 | JGI IMG/M metagenome (GOLD analysis project Ga0182018, IMG submission 120490) | Permafrost microbial communities from Stordalen Mire, Sweden - 812P2M metaG | ecosystem: Environmental > Terrestrial > Soil > Wetlands > Permafrost | place: Sweden: Stordalen | collected... | reverse complement strand
TAGCAAACAGCGCACGTTGCGCGCGGACAGCCGGCGGGTGCAGGACTTATTTCAATTGAGCAATCAAATCAACGGGCGCTGGCGGTCTGACGGGAACAAGCTGCCTGAGCATCTCGACGAATTCCCCGGTCTTGCATTGGCAGATCCCGTCACGCGCGCCGCTTATGTGTACCACCGCAAGGAAGGAAGCCAGTACGAACTTTGCGCGACATTTTCGCTAGAAAGCCGGAGCCAAGATGGGGCGACGCGCCGAAGCAAGTGGTATCACCCGGCCGGGAACCATTGCTTTCCGCTGGACGCGGCACAAACTGTCGAGAATCCCTACATCTACCTTCCAGACTAGAAACGCGAGCTGCGATTGCCTGGCTCGCAGAGTCTCGGGTCGCATCTTGGGTGTGAAGCGCGATATTCTATTGCCGTGTTGTATTTGCCGCGGAGGACCAAGTAATGCCACATCCCGACACGCTGCACGCTCCCGCGACGGAGCCGGGGGGTGAAGCGATTCAACGCCAGGACGCGAAAGGTTCGATGACGATCATCACCATTGAAGAGGCGGGGAAATATGACGGGCAGGAGGTTACGATTCGCGGGTGGCTTTACAACTTGCGCGAGTCGGGAAAGCTTTTGTTTCCGATTTTTCGTGATGGCACCGGAATTATTCAAGGCGTGGTGGCGTTGAAGGAAAATCCCGAGGCATTTGCGGCGCTGAAAGGATTGACGCAGGAGTCGAGCGTCATCGTCACGGGGAAGATTCGCGCGGAGCAGCGTGCCCCCGACGGGTATGAGATAGGTGTCACGCAGGTCAATGTGGTGCAGAGAGTTTCCGAGAGTCAGCCTTACCCCATTCAATTGAAAGAGCATGGCGTCGATTTTTTGCTGGATCACCGGCATTTGTGGATGCGGACGCCGCGGCAGGCGGCGATTTTGCGGATTCGGGCGGAAGCCGAGCGGGCGGCGCGGAATTACATGGACAGCCAGGGCTATACGCTGACCGATGCGCCGATGTTTACGCCGGCGGCTTGCGAGGGGACTTCCACACTTTTTGAAGTGGATTATATCGACGACCAGAAGGCTTATTTGACGCAGAGCGGGCAGTTGTATATCGAAGCGACCGCGATGGCGCTCGGTAAGGTGTATACGTTCGGCCCTACGTTTCGCGCGGAAAAATCGAAGACGCGGCGACACTTAACGGAGTTCTGGATGCTGGAGCCGGAAGCGGCGTATGCCGATCTGGCTGACATGATGGCGCTGGGCGAAGGGCTGGTGAGCGCGATCGTGCAGTCCGTTTTGAAGAATAAGTCGCGCGAACTGGAAACTTTGAAGCGTGATACGAAGAAACTGGAAAACGTGAAGGCACCGTTTCCGCGAATCAGCTACGAGGACGCGATCAAGGTGCTCGCGAAGCATGGGAATGCGTCGAAGTTTGGCGATGACATCGGCGGAGACGAGGAGACCATCGTTTCGAACGAGTTTGACCGGCCGGTGATGGTGCACCGCTATCCTGCCGCGATTAAGGCGTTTTACATGCAGCCGGATGCCGAGCGGCCCGATCTGGCGCTGGCGTTCGATATGCTCGCGCCCGAGGGCTACGGGGAAATCATTGGGGGCAGCCAGCGCATTCACGATTACGATTTGCTGGTTAAGCGATTGAGGGAGCACAACTTACCCGAACAATCGTTCCAGTGGTATCTGGATCTGCGGCGCTACGGCAGCGTGCCTCACTCGGGCTTTGGCATGGGACTAGAGCGTACTGTGGCCTGGATTTGCGGAGCCGAGCACATCCGGGAGGTCATCCCCTTCCCGCGGATGCTTTATCGCGTGTATCCTTAGTTTGGGGTAGTTGCAGTTTGGAGTCGTTGGTTCGTTCCCGCTATTTTGTTGAATTTCTCGCATTTCTAGAGTGAATGGTGACTGGTGACTGGTGCGCCCCGATCGTTCCGGGTGTTGGCCGTCACCAATCACGAGTCACTCGTCACCGCCTCTCAGGATCTTCGTATGTCTCACAAAGTTCGGATCATTGGCGTACCCATGGATCTCGGCCAGAGCCGCCGAGGCGTGGATATGGGGCCTTCGGCACTTCGAGGAGCTGGACTTCAGGCGTCCATCAAGAAACTTGGCGTCACGGTGGAAGACATCGGCAACCTCGAAGTGAAACAACCGGAAGAGATGCCGGTCGGGGAAAAGCGGGCTAAGTATTTGCAGGAGATCGCGGAAACATGTTTGGACATCGCGAAGACGGTTGAGAAATCGCTGGCGGAGAGTTTTCTGCCAGTGGTGTTGGGCGGCGATCACTCGATTGCGGCTGGTGTGGCCGCGGGAGCCGCGTCGCACTTTCGCAAGGAGAAAAAGGAGATTGGGTATCTGTGGCTGGACGCTCATGGCGACATGAACACACCGGAGTCGTCGCCTTCCGGGAACGTGCATGGGATGCCGCTCGCGGCGATTATGGGCTATGGAGCGCCGGAGTTGGTGGATCTGATGGGGTTTCATCCGAAGGCAGAGCCCGGGAATATTGTGATCGTCGGAGCGCGGGATCTGGATGCGCAGGAGCGCAAGATCGTGAAGAAATCGGGGATTCACGTTTTTACGATGCGCGATATCGATGAGCGCGGGATGCGCGATGTGATGTCCGAGGCGCTTAAATATGCGATGGATGACACGGCGGGCGTGGCGGTCAGTCTGGACATGGATTTTGTCGATCCTGCCGACGCGCCTGGAGTGGGCACGCCGGTGCGGGGCGGAGTTACGTATCGCGAGGCACATCTTGCGATGGAGATGATTGCGGACAGCGAGGCAATGATTTCGCTAGAGATCGTCGAGATTAATCCTATTCTCGACGAGCACAACCGCACGGCTCTGCTGGGTGTGGAGTTGGTGCTTTCCGCGCTCGGGCAAAAAATTCTTTAAGGCGGAATGTCTTGCACGAGCAACCCGTGCCGCGCCGCGTGTGGACTCTGCTCAGCTTGTGCGCAATGCTGACATAGGCTCGATCCTGGACGCTCTGCGCGCCGGCAGGTATCCGGCAAGCCCGGCTACAGCTGCCAAAATGACTACCATGGCGGCGAAGGTCACCGGGTCGGCTGGCGTTACGCCGAACAGCATGCCGCTCAGAGCCCGCGCCAGGATCCATGATGCCGCGATTCCCGCGGCCATGCCGATTCCCGCGAGTCCCAGTGTTTGCAACAGGATGCTCTTCTGCAGCACCTCCGCGGATGCGCCCAGTGCCATGCGAATGCCGATCTCCTGCGTGCGCTGGCTCACGGAGTACGAGATCACCGCATAAATTCCCAACGATGCCAGTAACAGCGCGAAACCAGCGAATCCGCCCAGCAGAATCACCACGAATCTTCGTGGCGATACCGCTCGATCTACCAGAGTCTGCATCGTCCGCAGATTCTGCGTGGGTAGATCTGGTTCGATCGGCCGCAGAGCTTCGCGGAGCCGGCCGGCGAGTTCGGTCGTCGGCATGGAGGTGCGCACCACAAGATCGACAGAGCCGTAGTCTCCGGTCTGCCGGATCGGAATGTAAAATTCGTTGCCCGATCCCTCCTCCAGCGCCATGTGATGAACATCTCCCACCACACCCACCACCGTGCGGTCGACATCCTCGGCAACGATCTGTCCAATCGGATCCTTACCGGGCCACAGGTTGCGCGCACACGTTTCGTTCAAGATGATCACCGCAAGCGTGTTCTTGTCGTCGCGCTCCGAAAAATCGCGGCCCTTTTTGAGCGGAATGCCCATGGCGTGGAAATAGCCGTCGCTTATGATGCGCGGAAAACCATTCGGATAATTTTCCGGTGTATAGACCACGCCTTTCGCCGCGATGCCCCAGCTGCGGTTGTGCCCCAGCGGGAGTGCATCGGAAAGGCCCGCTGCTTCGATACCGGGAACGTCCAACACACGATGCAGGGCTTCGGTGAAATACGCGTTGCGCTGCTCCTGAGTTTTGTACGATGAGTTTGGATCGATTCGAACAGCAGCGGCGCGTTCCGGATGAAAACCCATGTCAACATCGAGCACGCGTAGAAAACTGCGAATCAACAGGCCGGCGCCAACCAGCAGCACGCAAGCCAGCCCGATTTCGGATACGACGAGGGCGTTGCGAATCCAAGCGTGGCCGCGCCCCTGGCTCGACCCTCGGGTGGAGTCCTTGAGCGTGTCATAGAGCTTGACGTCGCGTACGTGCAGCGCCGGCACCAATCCAAAAACCAGCCCGGTGGCCACGGCAATCAGCAAGGTGAATCCCAGCACGCTGGCATCGATGTGCACTTCTCCCAGCAGCGGAATGCTCACGGAGGACAGGTGCGAGAGCACGCGGGTCCCGACGAAAGCCAGCACCAGCCCAACCAATGCTCCGCAGCAAGACAGCATCAAGCTTTCCGTCAGCATCTGGCGGATCAATCGGCGTTTGCGGGCGCCCAGAGCTGCGCGAATGGCAATCTCTTTTTGGCGTGTCGCGCCACGTGCGAGCAAGAGATTGGAAAGATTCGCGCACACGATCAGCATTACCACACCGACGGCGGTGGCCAAGACGAACAATGCCGGACGCAAGCGCCCGCTCACATGCTCGGCCAGCCCGTAAGCTATGGGATCAAAATCGTTCCGGTCGGCATGCGCCTGCTTGTCGAGCTTGCCGAGGACGGTCACTTCCGCTTGCGCGCTCTTCACCGTCGCGCCAGGCTTAAGCCGGCCCACGATCGACAAGGTATTGCCCCACTTATTGGTTTCCGGCGATAGCGGAAACGGCTCAAAGATGTCGATCTTGGTGCCCGGGGCGAAGATTGTGCCGAAATCGAACGATGCCGGCAATACGCCCGCCACGGTCGCCGGTCCGCCATCGAACGGCAGCGCGCGGCCCACGATATTTGGATCGGCGGCGAATCTGCGGCGCCAGATGGCATCGCTCAGCATCACGGCCTTCGGTCCGTTCCATTTGCATTCTTCCGCGTTAAATTGCCTTCCCAACTTCGGCGCAATTCCGAGCAGGGTGAAGAAATTCTGGGTAACGGGCACGCTGGTAAGTCTCTCGGGCTCGCCGTCTCCGATCAACTTGGCGTCGCCGACGCCATAAAACGCCATGTAAGCCGCCATGTCCGTAAACGACTGATTCTTCTCGCGCAAATCGAGGAAATGATCGACCTGAGTCGTCTTGGCGGACATATCTCCGGTCACATCGTCGTGGTTGGCAATCCAGACCAGTCTTTGCGGATCGCGAAACGGCAAAGAATGAATCAGCAGCGTGTTCACCACGCTGAAAATTGTGCAACTCGCGCCCACGCCGAACCCCACGATGAGGATCGCGAAAATGGCAAAGCCGTGGTCGCGCCGCAAGGTTCGGGCGGCGTAGCGCACGTCTTGTTTCAGAACTTCCAGGAATGGCAGTCCACTTGTGTCGCGATTTTGCCCTGACATCCGCTCTCCTGCGCTATTCCCACACGACGACATAGACGATTGCCAGTCAGAAAGGTCCCATCCACATCCTCCTTTTTTTCGAACGTTGTCAGTTCTAGAACCTTCAGAGGGACCCGAGCGGCGCGGTGACCAATTTTGCCTTATAACTAATGATTGGCAACTGGCAGCCGAGATCGCAGCCAGCTAAACCCCTAATAGGATTCCCTTGTGACTTCCTCAACTCCAAACAAGCGTCTTCGCATCGGCGTGCTTTTTGGCGGCCGATCGGGCGAGCACGAGGTTTCTCTCGCATCAGCGGCTTCCGTGATTCGCGGGCTTGATCCCGCGAAATACGAAGCCGTGCCCATTGGGATCACCAAAGAGGGTCACTGGCGCATCGGGGCCGGTGCGCAGAAGATGCTGCCGGAGGTCCTGCGCGATGGCCATGCGGTGATGATGACGGCCGATCCCACGGACGCGTCTCTTGTGCCGCTCAACGGTGGTGGGAGCGGTCAACGCCTCGATGTGATTTTCCCAGTGATGCACGGAACGTTCGGCGAAGACGGCACCATTCAGGGGCTGCTCGATCTCGCCGGGCTTCCGTTTGTCGGTGCGGGCGTGCTCGGCTCGGCGATCGGCATGGACAAGGATGTCGCCAAGCGACTGTTGCAAGTGGCAAAAATCCCGGTCGTGCCGTGGATCACCGTTCACCGCCACGATTGGGAAAAGAATCCAAAAAAGATAGAGCGCGCTATCGAAGCAAAATTCAGATATCCGGTGTTCGTCAAACCGGCGACGCTCGGCTCATCGGTAGGCATGACCAAGGTTCACTCGCGCGCGGAACTCGGGCCGGCGCTGAATCTGGCATCGGAATTCGCCATGAAGACTCTGATCGAGAAAGCGATGGTCGCGCGGGAGATCGAAGTCTCGGTGCTGGGAAACAACGAACCGAAAGCTTCCATCCCCGGCGAGATCGTGCCGCACCGCGAATTTTACGACTACACCGCGAAATACCTGGAAGACGGCACGCAGCTTCTGATTCCCGCGAAACTCAAAGCCCCGCAAGTGAAAACGATCCAATCGCTGGCGGTTGCGGCGTTTCGCGCGTTGGAGCTGAGTGGCATGGCGCGCGTCGATTTCTTCTTGGAAAAACGCGGGAGCGGAAAGCTCTTCCTGAATGAAGTGAACACCATCCCGGGCTTCACGTCGATCAGTATGTATCCCAAACTCTGGGAAGCGAGCGGAATTCCCTTTCGCGAATTGATCGACCGGCTGATCGCGCTGGCGCTGGAACAACACGCGGAGAAAGCGCGCACGAAATACGAGATCGAACTGCCCGAAGGTGCGGCGGGCGCATTGCAGGGTTAAGCAGGAGCCGGCTAAGATGCCGGGCGCGACCGGACGAGAACTCGGCCTTAACGTCGAATCCCATCCGTCGTCTCACGCATTGGCAAAACCTCTGTATTTCGATAAATTTTCGTTGTTTCACCGAAAACATTTACTAGCGCGCCTGGATTTTGCTACGGTGTGAGTGTCGCAGAGCAGGAGACCTTACGTGTCACTTCTTGATCCGCCTCCGGTAACATCGCACAAATCCAGACCACTGGCTTTCACAATTGCCGCAATCGTGCTGGTCGCCGTCGTCTCCCTGTGGTGGGCATTTCGCTTCTATCCGGAAAAACGAGCGGTGGCCCGTTTCTTCGACGCGATGGTCGCCGGCGATACGGCCAAGGCCTATCAACTTTGGCAGCCCAAACCTAGCTACAAAATGGAGGACTTCCTGGCTGACTGGGGCCCGAATGGCTATTTCGGGCCGGTGAAGAGTTACCGCATTCTCCGGGAAGCTTCGCCCGCCGGCTCGAATGCGGTGGAGGTAGCCGTGGCGATCAGTCCGTTTTCGCCGATGCCCAATCCTGCCGACACGACTACCAAGGAGCAGAGCCAGAAAACGCGGGTGATTGGGATATGGGTGGTTTCTAAAGATAAGTCGCTTACGTTCCCGCCCTAGAGCGGATTACCTTCTTCAGTTTCTGGCGCACTCCCGACACAGGCTGAAGTCCGTGCCAGCGAAGCGTCTTCAGTTATCGCTGGATCTCGTCGAGGGCGTGGAGTAGCTCGTCCGGCCGCACGCCGGCCGTTCCCAATTTGCCGACGACGACGCCCGCTGCCACATTCGCTACCATCGCGGCTTCGCGTAACTGCGCGCCAGCGGCGGCCGCCAGCGCCAGGACGCTGAGAACGGTGTCGCCGGCGCCGGTGACGTCGAAGACCTGGCGGCCGTGGGCGCCACGGTCGACGCCCGGCTGGCCCACGCGCGCGTAGGTCACCTCAAAACTTGTCGCGGGAATATTCACATGGCGCGGCGAGGATTCCTCGAACAGGCTCATGCCCTGTTCGCCTCGGGTGATAAGCACAGCGCCACACCCGAAATGCGCCAACAGCGCGCGGCCCGCTTCTTCCACCGATTTTTCATCGGTTAGCGTTCGCGCCACGAACAACCCCGCTTCCTTGGCATTGCAGACGATCGCTTTCGCGCCGCGATACGCATACAGGCGCGATCGCTTTGGCCCCACAAACACCGGAACTTCCAGGCGGTGGCAGGCGCTGAGCACGCGATCGGCAAACTCATCGGTGATCAAGCCTTTGTCATAGTCGGAAAGCACCAGCGCATCCAGATGCTTGAGCGCTGCAAAGAGCGATCGTAACAGACGTTCTTCGATTTCCGAGCGCAGAGGCTCACGGCGCTCGCGGTCCACGCGCACGATGTGTTGGTGCCGAGCGATGATGCGCGTCTTCACCGTGGTAATGCGCTTGGGATCGCGTACGACTTTGTCGACGATGCCCGCTTTGTGGAGGCAATTGCGCAGGGCTTCGCCTGGCTCGTCGCCGTTCTTGGCGGCGCCCATGACGCCAAATATTTCCGCGCGCGCACCGAGCGTCGCTAAATTCGCGGCGACGTTCCCGGCACCGCCAAGACATTCGCTCTGCTCAACAAAATCCACGATGGGCACGGCGGCTTCGGGCGAAAGGCGCGACGCTGTGCCCCAGAGGTAGCGATCAAGCATCACGTCGCCGACGACGCCGACGCGTATTCCGCGCAGGCGCGGCACCAGTCGCTTCAGGCGAGGCACGAACTCAGAAAGATTGGTGGACATGAATGTTTTTTTCCGGTTTCCGCGATGGTCATTCCGGAGCGATGGTAGCTTCTTCCACGAGCATCACAGGAATATCGTCGCGCACGGGATAGACGCGGCGGCAGGCCTGGCACTTAAGCCCACTGTTGTCGGGAGTGGGTTTCACCGGCGCTTTGCATGCCGGACAAACGAGGATGTCGAGCAGATCTTTCGGGACGGGCATGATTGTCTCCGTGAAGTCGAATCGACACTGTAGCAAAGGGTGCGGCCGACAGTCGATAGCCGAAATTCTCCTGAGAGAAAGTGAGGCAGGGTAGAATCCTAATATCGGTACGAAGGCCAACGCGATCGGATTCCTCGCGATCCTGCTGCTGCTCTGGGTGCTCCTGCTGTCAACCTCCCGCGCCGCACACGAGAACGCGCAAACCCCCTCGGGGAGCGACACTAAGATTCGCGTCGCGGTGAACGCAGTTTTGGTGCCGGTGGTAGTCCGGGACTCGCACGGACGGGCCGTTGGCAACCTGAAAAAAGAAGACTTCCAAGTATTCGATGCCAACAAAGCTCAAGTTATTTCCGGATTCAGTGTTCAGCAGCGGGAAAGCGTTGAGAGCAACCGGGCAAATGCTAAACCCGAGTTGGCGCTCATCCCGCCGGACACTCGCCAACCACCGGCAACCGCGCCGCAGCGTTTCATTGTTTTCTTATTCGACGACCTGCACCTAAGCAACGGCGACCTGCTGCGAGTGCAAAAGGTAGCGACCAAGATCCTAAGCCAATCCTTGACGGATACGGACATGGCCGCCGTGGTTTCCTTGTCTGGGATGAATAGCGGCCTGACTCACGATCGCGCCAAGTTGGAAAACGCTGTTGGGAATCTGAAAGTGCAGCAACTGTTCCGGCACGACGATCATGCGTGCCCAAATATCAGCTTTTATCAAGCAAACCTGATTCAAAACGAGCGCAGTGAGCCGGCTCTCAAGGCTGCCGAGTCGGACTACGTAACGTGCGCGGGCCTTGTAAACGCCGCGCCCAACATGGTTGAGACCATGGTGAGGTCCGCCGCAGCGCAGTCCTTGTCAAACGGTGAGCACGATGTTTGGGTGTCACTGCGCACCGTCGAAGAGTTCGTGAAAAAAATGAGCGCTCTTCCTGGTGGACGGACACTGGTTCTGATTTCGCCCGGCTTTTTTACCATGACCCCGGAAGCCATGGCCGAAAAATCGCAGATTTTGGACTTGGCGGCGCGTTCCGACGTGACCATCAGCGCGATGGATGCCCGCGGGTTGTACACCACGGAAATGGACGCCAGTGAACGGGGCGGGTCTTCGGCTCAAGACTTAATGACCGGCCAACATGCCCAGTATCGCGCCGATACGATGAACTTCGACGAGGACGTGATGTCGGAGCTTGCGGACGGAACCGGCGGAACTTACATTCACAACAGCAACGATCTGGAGGGCGGGTTCCAGAGGCTGGCAGCAGTGCCGGAGTATGTGTATTTGTTGGAGCTGTCACTGGAAAAAGTGAAGTTGGACGGAACGTACCACCGGCTAAAAATCAAGGTGGACCAGGGCGGCCTCGCGCTGCAGGCGCGGCGAGGCTATTTCGCACCGAAGAAAGAGAAGAACTAAACTCGCGAAACGTTAGTCGCCTTTACTCTTGGCGTGGGCGAGCATCGCCGATTTCTGAAATGCCTCCTGCGAGGCCTGATGCGCCTTGGCCGAGTGTTCCATCGCCTGCTTCGAAAGTTCGTGTCCGGTCTGATGGTCACCCTTGTCGTGGCCCGTCGCAGCGACACGGTGGGCGTGTGCGGCAAGGTCGTGGAACTCGGCTGCTCTCTGGTGCGAATCCGTTGGCATGAATGGGCTCCTCAGTCTCCAGACGAACGTTCATCCGACGGCGATGGCAGGGTTCCGCTCGCCAGTGCTTCGCTCATCTACCTTCCGCTTTGTGGGCGACCAAGTAAACGCCGTCGATTTCCCTCGGAAGAGCCGCTCTACTTGGAAGGGACGGCTGGTTCGAGTTGCGCGATCTGCTGCTTGATAATATCGGCGTTCGGGCCGGCTGGGATGTAGGTCAGGCAGTTGCGCAGGTGTTGCAGGGCGCCAGCGGCGTCCCCCTTACCGGCGAGGATAACGGCAAGCAGCTGTTCGGTATTTGGCGCCTGGGTGTGCAGCGGATCCATCGAAAGGGCTTTGTTGGCGCTGGCTTCGGCGACGTCCGGTTTGTTCAGCTTGTAATTTCCCAAGGCGTTGTAATACCAGGTCTGCGCGGTGCCGCGCGGGTTGAGCTCCAATTCTTGAGACGTATAGCCGACCAGCTCCTGCCATTTCCCGCTTTGTCCGGCAAGCATAGCCAGCTGCTGGTAGGGGGGCACGAACTTTGGATCGGCCGAAACAGCCTTGGAAAAAGAGTTCCAGGCGTCCTGCGGCTTCGAAGCCTCCTGAATTTTTCCCAGCTGATACCAGGCTTCCGCAAATTGCGGGAAGACCTGAACGGCTTTCTCGAGATCGTGCTGCGCCTTGTCCGGTTTCCGGTCAAGCCATTCTTGCCGAGCCTTCTCGAACGATTTCGTGGCGTCCTTGGGAGCAGACTCCGTCGTGGCGCTGACCGCGCCGCCGGTCGAACCGTCCTCCCGCTTCAGCGTGATGGTGCCGATGTTCGGACTGTCCTGCATGTTGCGGTTCGCGATGGTGAGGCTGCTTGAATCGAAACCCGGCAGCGTGGCTTGCACGGCACATCCGACGAACTGCGCCGCGAACTTAGGTTTCGCTTCGGTGTTAGCAACCTCGGATGGAGGGTTGCCACTAGGAGCGATCACGAAATTGCCCTTTGGATCGGTGTTCGAAGTGTAGACGGTCTTTCCGTCACAATTGACCGTAAGCGGAATCGGATCCCAGGGAAGCGCGCCCCCCGTAACGGTTACATTTCCCGCCAGAAAATCTCCAGGGCGCCCCTGCTTGATCAAAGTGTCAAAGTTTGAATATTTGCCGATATCGCTGGTAGACGCAGGCCCCGCGGCGGTATTCGCCGGCGCGCCTGATCCTCCGGCGGGGGCGCCGCCACCCCGGGTCCCTTGAGGATAGGTCGCGACGCTGAAGGTTAGAAATGCGGAGAGGAAGAGAAGGAGCTTGGTTTTCATGGGGCACCTCAAGCCGGATTATCCTCCAAAATGTGGCACGTCGAAGGGGAAATCTTATCAGGCCACGACAAGCATCGCTTTCAATCGACTCCGTTTCCATTACATCATTTCATCGGACGCGTATACCCGGGGCTGCGAACCATCCAGCGCGACTCGACGACTCATGGGCGCTACCCGCTCAAACCAGGCCGGTACCAGAAACTTTAAAGGTGATGGCGTAGTCGCATGGTTTTTGATCGGGCAGATTGATCTTTAGGGCGGCCTCGTCTCGCGACCATTTCAATTTACCGGGATAGCCGAGGAGTTGGACGTTTTCGATCTTGCCCGGTGCCTGCTTGCTGGTGGTCGCGAGTGGCGCGATTACGGCTTCTTTCCCGGGCCAGTCCATCACGAAGGCGTAAAGAGTCTGCCCCTTGCTGGTAAAGCGGAGGTCTTGGCCGGTGAGCGGCTTGCGCTTGCTTTCGTTGAAGTTGGTGTCCTCAGCTGCGGTGAGCACGGCCGCAGTCTGCCCTGAAATTTTCCAGGGACGCGTGGCATGGATACCTTCGGCGTTCACGTTCATCCACGCGGTGATGCCCGCCAGAACGCTCCGCTCGCGATCGTCGAGCATGCCGCTGGAGGGGAGCGGAAAATTCAGCATCAGATTTCCATTCTTGCTGACGATATCGACGAGCATATCCACGACGGTCTTGGGAGTTTTGTAGGTCATATCGCGCTTGTAGTGCCAGTCGCCGATGCATGTATCGGTCTGCCAGGGGTGGGGCCAAATCTCGTCCAGGACGCCGCGTTCGCGATCGAAGACGCAAAGGCCCGCATCGGAGTCTTCTTTGTGCTTGCTGGTATAAACGCCTTCGACTTGCTGACCGTTGCGGCCCCAGTTTACGTTCAGAAAGTTAGCCAACATTTCCAAGCCGTAGTTCTCGAAGGGCAGATGTCCGTCGCAATACAGAAGATCGGGCGAGTAGTTGTCCACCAGATCTTTTATGCGCAGGGCCCAATGCTGTTTCCAAGATTCGGGGATGCCCTCCTGGTTCCAATCGAGCTTCGCAGTGAGCACCTTCGGATCGGTGATATCGTGATACAGGTCCGCGAACTTTGGATCGGCGCCATCATAGGGAACGCCGGCAAGCAGGCCATCTTTGTCGGCGAGGTGGCTTACCGCGAACCACTTGTAGCTGATCCAGAGATGATCGCTGACGCCGAATTTCAGGCCGTGATTTCGCGCGGCTTGCCCGAACGCGCCGACAACGTCTTTCTTGATGCCCATGTTGGCGGCGTTCCAGCGGTTGTGCTTCGAGTTCCACATGTCGAAATTGTCGTGGTGCACGCCCATGCTCATGAAGTATTTCGCGCCCGCTTTCTTGTAGAGGCCCATCAGATATTCGGGATCGAATTTTTCGCCGTGCCACGCTGAAATCAGATCTTTATAGCCGAACTTCGAGGGATGACCGTAGTGCTCCAGATGATACTTGTACTGCGCTTGCGTCTGGATATACATGTTGCGCGCGTACCAATCGCCGTCTTCCACCGAGGATTGCGGTCCCCAGTGCGCCCAGATTCCGAACTTGGCATCTCGAAACCATTCGGGCACGCGATACGTGGCCAGAGATTCGCGAGAGGCTTGGAACGGACCCCGCGCGATCTTTGCCGAGGAGACGGAGCCTTCCTGCGCGGCCGAGATGAGCGCCTGGAACGCGGGAACGGCCCCGGCTAGAACGCCGATAGCATTTCGCCTGCTGATGGATGACTTCGCTTTTCGCATAGTCCGGATCCTACCGCAAACTCTGCCGGCGTGAACACGATCGTCGTTGTATTCGAGTGCGTTCGAGGATACCCTCCGCCAGTGGAAATTCAGGCCACGCGTTGTGCTTCAGCCGTGCCGTAATTGAAGAAGAATCAACCAAGCTTTAGCCGCCGAGGGTGGGCCGCCTTTCACACAAGCCCGTCTGTCCTTGGCTAGGCCCGTTGGGCACAAGTTCATTGCTTACGTTGCGGCCGCGCGGTATTCCTTTCAGCATGAACACTTCAAGACTGAATTGTTGGGTTTGGTGGATCTTGCTGGGCATCATCTTGCTCGGGGTGAATTGCGTGGCACACGCGCAATCTCCACCAGATACAGGTTGGCCGAACTATGGGAATGATGCGGGCGGCGGACGATACTCGACCGCGGCACAGATAAACCGCGATAACGTGGCACAACTGAAGTTAGCGTGGACCTATCGCACTGGCGCGATGGATGTCCAGACCGAGCTCAATCACAAAGCCGCTTTCGAGGCAACACCGATTCTCACGGATGGAAAGCTGTTTCTCAGCACGCCGTACGATCACGTGATTGCGCTCGATCCGGTGTCGGGGAAAAAGATTTGGGAGTTCGACCCCAAGCTGGATTTGACCCATGGATATTCGGAGGTCACCTCGCGCGGAGTTTCCGCGTGGCGCGACGCGTCGGCGAAAACCGGCGCCTTATGCGCCCTGAGGATTTTCATCGGCACGTTGGATGCGCGACTGATTGCACTCGATGGACAGACGGGCGCGCTTTGTGCGGATTTTGGGGCGCGGGGACAAGTTGATCTCACACGCGACGTCGATTTGCGTGATGTCGGCGATTACCAGGTGACTTCGGCGACTTCGATCGCGGGTGATCTTGTAATCGTGGGATCGTCGATTGGGGACAACCGCGCGGTGGATGTGGAGCGCGGCATTGTGCGCGCGTTTGATGCCCGCACGGGCAACATGCGCTGGAGCTGGGATCCGATTCCGTGGGCGAAAGATACGAAACCGCGGACCGGCGCGGGCAATGCTTGGTCGACCATCTCCGTGGACGCCCATCGCGACCTGGTCTTCATTCCCACGGGCAGCGCGAGCCCGGACTATTTTGGGGAGATTCGCAAGGGCGACGACAAGTGGGCCGACTCGGTAGTGGCGCTCAAGGCGTCGACCGGTGAATTCGTGTGGGGCTTTCAGGTGGTGCACCATGATTTGTGGGACTACGACGTGGCGTCGCAGCCGACGCTTTTCCTATGGAAAGACAAGATTCCGGCGATTGCCATTACCACGAAGATGGGGCGCGTGTTTGTGCTCGATCGTCTAAATGGTAAGCCGTTGATTCCCGTGCAAGAAGTTGCCGTGCCGCGGAGCGACATTCCCGGCGAAGAAGCGTGGCCGACGCAGCCTTCGGGGATTTCGACCATACCCGAAGGATTGAAGGTCAGCGATGCGTGGGGATTGGACGAGGACGAGCGAAAGTGGTGCGAGGACCGGATTAAGGCTTCACGCTCGGAAGGAATTTTCACGCCGCCCAGTTTGCAGGGCACGATCGTTTATCCGGGCAATGCCGGCGGCGTGAATTGGAGCAGCTCAGCATTCGATCCGCAGCGACATCTGCTGATCATGAACACGAATCATCTGGCGATGTGGGTGAAGCTGATCGAGCGCGACAAGCTTGCGGGCGTATATTCCGACCGAGAGAACAATCGCATGAGCGGTGAGTTTGCTCGGCAAACGGGCGCGCCGTACGCGATGTACCGCGAAACCTTTTTGTCGCCAACGCACAAATTACCCTGCACTCCTCCACCTTGGGGCACGGTTGTGGCCCTTGACCTTTTTTCCGGGAAGAAAGTTTGGGATGTGCCATTGGGAAGCCACATTTCCGGCCAGAAGACCGGCGCTATCAATTTCGGGGGACCCATTGTCACGGCCGGCGGATTGATTTTTACGGCGGCTTCCTGGGACGGTCACCTGCGCGCGTTCGAGGCGGCGTCCGGTAAAGAGATTTGGTCTTATGAGCTGCCTGCGGGTGGACAGGCTACGCCGATGACGTACGGCGTGAACGGGAAGCAATATGTAGTGATCGCGGCTGGGGGGCACGGGAAGTTTGGGACCAAGCAGGGGGACTACGTGCTGGCGTTCGCGTTGCCGTAGCGCAGTTGTTCATTTTCAGACTACAAGCGCGGCGGATCCCAACCGGCATGTGAACCATGTCCGGGGCTTCACCTGCTGGTGGGAGTGTCGCGATCCTTGGAGAGTAGTATCTCCAGGCCCATGAGGTCCTCTCGAATCTGAATATCGCGAAATTTTGTCTGGGAGATGAATGCTTCGAATTCGCTTTTGGTGTAGGCGCGTTTGAGGAGCATGAATCGAAACGTCAACTTCGTTATCGTTCTGTTCACCAGGCCCAGGTTCATCTCGTTTACGGCTTGTCTGATCAATGGCCTGGGGGCGTCTCTGCGGAGATCGATGATCAGGGCCTGACCACCCGGCTTTAGAACGCGATGCACCTCCTGGAGGGCACGGGTTGGCTCGCTGAAATTTTTGAAGGCAGCGCGGCAGAAAAGGAAATCGTACGTGGCGTCGGCGAAGGGCATATTGGAAGCGTTGCCTCGGCGAAAGTCGACCTTAACGCGCGCTTTTGCGGCGTTCGCGCGGGCTATCTCGACCAACGTCTGGCTGATATCCAATCCGGTGATCCGATAGTCGCCGAGTCTTGCGAGTTCGAGCGCGAAATATCCCGGCCCGGGAGCGACTTCCAGCACGCTGGCCCCCGATGGAAGGTGCTCAGCAGTGCGCCGTGCGAGTGCCTTGAAATCGTCCATTGATTTCCTGGTGAGCGCCGCATACCACCTTGCGATGGCGCCTTCCATGCCTAAGCCTTTATAAGGCTTTCCAGTGGCTACTTGAGCTGACAGGACGGCCTCCTTTTTTGTCGGGCAATCATGGCCGGTTGTCGGGGCGGATTGAAGTTGCATTCGGCGAACGAGAGGTGAAACTCGGCGAATGTGCGGCTCTTACCGGCGAGATTGCCGGAGCTGCTTGGCGAAATAAGCAGTCCGGATAAGCAGTCTGGGCGTTTGGAGCGCAACAGTCCTGCGCCCCTACAAAGTCGAATGAGGCCCCCACGGACTCACACGCCGTTCAATTTTCGAGCGTGGCAGCAGTAGCTCTATCGATTCGTTCGATAGAGGACGTGTTGTTGCGGGCCGTCGACGATCTTGAAGTCGGACGGAACGACGAACAGGGAAGGATCCGGATCCGAGCGCAGTAGGTTTGTCAGCTTGAAGGTCTGTTCGCCCATGCGGGGGTCGCTGCGCTTGCTTAAGACGACCGTTTTGAGGTCGGGAGAGGTCCACACCTCGGTGATGATGACGATGGGCTTCTCGTTGCCCATTTGCCCTGCGGGAATGGTGCGGGTGGAACGCACACCGTTGACGACCACGCCTTCCATGGACTGGGAGCCGAGATCTTCGGTGCTGAGTTGCGAATCGTCGAGGGGCGGAAGAATTTTTTGTACGGCTATAGCCAGCGGCGGAGGAGGTGGCAGTGCTCCGCCTGCCGTCGAACTGCTGGTCACCGTGCCGCTCATCGCCCCAGCCGTACCCGTCTGTACGGCAAAGGTGCTGGGGCCGTCTGCAGAGGGACCGCCTGAAGCGGGAGGCATAGGACTTTTCTGTGCGCTCTTATCGGTCAAGTTCAAGGTGTACGAGGTTTGTGCAACAGGATCCTGAATAAAGACAAAGTGCGGCGCCTCGGCGGCGGAGAGGTTGCCGATGGAAGGCAGGGTGACATCTTGGCGGGTGCGGCCTTGCGAATCGCGCGCAGTCGTGCCGGTACTGTTTTGGACGATGCGGTTGCCGTCGGCCAGGGTTTGGATGGACTCGTTTGTGATGGTGGCAGAATAGGGCGCACCTTGAACGGGAGTGCCGGACGATCTTAGGAAAGCGCCGGCAGTGACAGTGGTCACTGGGCCGGCGGCTTGACTCTGAAAGGTTACATTCGTGCCCTCCTGGGCATACGCGCAGGGCACGACTGAGGCGAATAACAGTGCCGCAAGTTTCCACGTAAGTTTCATATCGGGTCTGCTCCTTATCCTTCTCACTCCTTGTCACTCCTT
>Ga0182018_10002626_pt1 | contig 17571 bp, 14 predicted proteins | sample 812P2MmetaG_FD_120490 | JGI IMG/M metagenome (GOLD analysis project Ga0182018, IMG submission 120490) | Permafrost microbial communities from Stordalen Mire, Sweden - 812P2M metaG | ecosystem: Environmental > Terrestrial > Soil > Wetlands > Permafrost | place: Sweden: Stordalen | collected... | reverse complement strand
GCGACCTGTCTGAAGTTTCAACTGCTGCGCAGTTCACCCATTTGGTGACAACTGGCTTTGCTGCAAGCACTTGCGACTGAAGGAGAAGACTATTCCGGCGGCGTCTCAACCGCCGTTTTTAGGATTACCTGTGGTGGATCTCCACCTTGGTCACCAAGGTGTATGCCGGTTTATTGGAGCCGCTCACTACGTATACCGCATGGTCGGGCTCTTTCTTCTCGGCCGGTTTTGGGGCGGCCTTTTGCGCCGGGGGCGCCGGCCTCACCACCTCCCTGAACGGCAGTTCCCTCGTGCCAAACTCTTCGGAGATCTGACCCACCGCGGAGTTGATTCGCGCGGCGGACGCGACCTGCGTCGGGCCTGACGATAGCTGCGGCGTTTCCCCCGGAGCCTTCATGCTTTCGGCCAATTCGCCAATGTCGCGGGGGTTGCGGGAAAGCACCAGGAACAAGGTCTCGGTCCCCGGCGGATCGTCGATTTCAAAGCAGGTTCGCTTCGGTGTGCGGATGATCTGACCCGGGTCGATGCGGTTGCTCTGGTCCGACAATTCCGGCGTAGGAAAAAGCGGCATCCAGTCACCGTTCGACTGCTTGGCCAGTACATAGAGATACCCGGAGCGGTTGGATTCCAGATTGAGGGCCACGCAATCGCCTTTGCGGAAATTGCCGTCCGGGTCGGCCGGTTGGCCGCTGCCGCCGGACGGCGCCACCAGCAGCAAGGTGTAGCGAAGCCCCAGGTGGAGCGCTCCCGGAACCGCGGGGGCCGGAGTAGCGGAACTTTTCGGCGCCGCCGGAGCGGCCTTGGCAGGCGCAGCGGGTTTAGGAATCGGCGGCAGTGCATCCTTCGGGGCGGAGCCGAAGAAGAAGAGTTCCCGCGCGCCTTCAGGCGGCTGAGGCGGTTGCCCCAGGCATCCAGTTGCCGCAAGAATCATGACCATTCCAAGTGAGCTTCGCATCTTCGATCTCCCCATCTTGCCTCGCCGGGCGGACGAAACCTATAATGGTATAGTATCGGATCGTTCGCATTTACTCCACTTTGATGCAACTGCCCGCCCGCCTCGGTAAGTACGAGCTGCAAGAATTTCTCGGTGGTGGGATGTCCCACGTCTATCGGGCCTTCGACACCGTCATCGGACGCACCGTCGCCGTCAAAATCCTCACCGAACAGGGCGCGCAGGACGCCGACACCCGCGACCGCTTCCTGGCGGAGGCGCAGACCGCCGCCAAGGTGAGCCACGAAAACGTGATCAGCATTTACGATTTCGGCGTGGATCCTGAAAAGGGCTCGTTCATGGTGATGGAGTTCCTGCAAGGCGAAGACCTGCGGCATGCCATCAAGAACGGCCATACGGGCGGCCTCCGCGATAAGCTGAAGATCGCCCTGCAAACCGCACGCGCCCTCGATTTCATTCACAAGAACAAGATTATCCATCGCGACATCAAGCCGGAGAATATTCACATCAACGCCGCCGGCGTGGTCAAGCTGATGGATTTCGGAATCGCCAAGAGCGAAGACTTCTCGCGCACGCAGCCCGGCTATGTGCTCGGCACGCCTTACTATATGGCGCCCGAACAGGTACGCGGGGAACCGCTCACCGGCCTGGTGGACGTCTATGCCTTCGGGGTCCTGCTGTTCGAGCTTTATACGGGGCAGAAGGTCTTCGCGGGCGCCACCGTGGAGCGGATTTTTTACAGCATCCTGAATGTCCCTTTGAACGTGGAGCCGTTGCAGCAGGCCGGCGTGCCCCCGCAGGTGGTCCAACTGATCGCGGCCTGCAACGCCAAGCTGGCCGCGGACCGGCCGCAGGGTTTCGGTCCCATCATCGCCGACCTGGAGCGGATGCTTGCCGGTATCGAGGGGGAAACGCAGCTCTTGGAACGACCCGCGGCTTCGGCGCCGCCCGCACCCTCGCGCAGGAACATGGCTTTGCTTGTGGCGGGTGTCGCCGGGGTGCTGGCCTTAGGGATCGGCGGGTATTTCGCCATGAAGCCGGGAGCGCCCAAGAAACCGGAACTGGCCAAGACCATCACCACTCCCACCGGCGACATGGTGTTGGTGCCGGCCGGGGATTTCCGCTTTGGGGAGAAGAAGAAGGTCACTTCGCTTCCCGCCTTCTATATCGACAAGACCGAAGTCAGCAACACGGTGTACGCCCAGTTCTGCCAGACGGCCAACCATCCGCTGCCCGATCGCTTCGCCGCCAACCGGCCGAATTATCCGGTGGTCTGGGTGACTATTGGCGACGCGCGTGAATTCGCCAAGTGGGCGGGCAAGCGGCTGCCCACCGACCTGGAGTGGGAAAAAGCCGCCCGCGGCGCCGACGGCCGCGCCTTCCCGTGGGGCAACGAAATGGAAGTTTCCCGCGCCAATACCGGCACCGACGAACTGCGGCCGGTGGACAGCTATCCTTCCGGCGCCAGCCCCTACGGAGCGCTGCAAATGGTGGGCAACGCCTGGGAGTTGGTGAACAAGCTGAGCCCGGCGCCCTCGAATCTGAGCTGGTTCAAGACGATGAAGCCGCCGTTGCGGCCGGACGAGGCTTTTTATATGATCCGCGGGGAGTCGGCCTGGGGGCCACTGGTGAATGGCGCGATCTGGGATTCCACCGCGGTCCCCGAGCGTTGGAAGGACCAAACTGTGGGCTTTCGCTGCGTGAAGGACGCGCCGTAGCGGCACGCGGTCTCCCCAATTCACGGTGGTGCCGTTCGTCCGATGCATGCTACAGTAATCCGCGATGAGGCGCTGGTTGCTCGTGCTCGGGATGTTGCCGCTGACCGTCTTCGGCCAGTACACGCTCTACACTTGCGGGTCGAGCACCAAAGACTACGTGGTGGGCGCCAGACTCCCGGCGAGCGGCATTTTTCTTAAGCCCTCGGACGGTGAGTGGCGGCATGCCGGCTTCAACCATCCCTTCATCTCGGCCTTCGATTTCGACCCGCGCGACCCCTCCGTAGTTTACGCCGCCGCGGGCAATGGGCTGCTGCGCGTTTCCGGCGGCGGCGAGCGATGGAAGATCCTCACCGGCAGCGACGTTACCGAACTGCTGGATGTCGCCATCGACCGCAACGATTCCGACGCCATTTATTTCAGCCACACGGCGGGAATTCAGGTGAGTCACGATAGCGGCGCCACGTGGAACGAGATCGCCGGCGGCCTGCGACGGAAATACACCGCGGCGCTGCGGGTCGATTCGCGGCACGCCGGCGTCCTGCTCGCCGGCACCGAGCAAGGCATCTTCCGCAGCGAGGACGGCGGGAAATCCTGGAGGCTCGCGGGCGCTGCCGGCATCCAGATTCTGCACATCGAACAATCGCCGGGCGATCCCTGCTTTTGGCTGGCTTCCACCGAAGGCGGCGGACTGTTTGCCTCCAGCGATTGCGGCCTGACCTTCGAGAGCAACGGCAATCTGGGCGTGGGCCGGAACCTCTACGACCTGGCCTTCGATCCGGCCTCCCCGAATCGCATCGCCGCGGCGGGTTGGGGAGTCGGCGTCGCGATCAGCGAGGATACCGGCAAAACCTGGCAGCCACGCAACTCGGGACTTCCATCCACCAACGTGTGGAGCATCGCCTTCGACCCCGCGCACGCCGGCCGCATTTACGCCAGCGTGCACGAAGACGCCATCTATGTTTCCCCCGACAAGGGCCTAACGTGGCGGAAAGACGGTCTTGCGGGCAGTTCTATCTTCCGCATGAAATTCGTCCCGGAGCCGTCCTCCAAATGAAGCGTATTCTGTGGGTGTGCCTCTTGCTGGAGCCGGCTTTGCACGCGCAAGCTCCGCCTTTCGAGCAACGCGTCCGCGGCGTGGTGGAGGCTTACGCGCATCCCGCCGGCGCCGGCCCGCTGGGCTACGCCAACATCGCCGCCAAGCTGTGGCTGCATGAGGACGCGGCCTTGTGCTCGCGTCGTCTGGAAGAATTGCTGGCCGCCGGTCCCACGGGCGATATGTTCTGGATGTATCCCGTGGCCGCGATCGCCAATCTGGATCGCGGCCAGCTCACCGATTCCGCCCGCCGCGCGCTGCGCGATTCGTTCCGCACCTACATGCCCTACCGCGGCGACACCGAGAATCACTGGGTGATGTATTACACGTCGCTTTACCTGATGGCGCAGCTCTGGCCCGATCAGGACGGCGCGCAGTGGTACACCGGCAAATCCTCCGCCGGGAATCTGCGCGAGGCCGCCGGTTGGCTGGAATCCTGGGTGCATCTCACCACCACGCGCGGACAGGGAGAGTACGACAGCCCGAACTATATGGGCTACTATTTCCTCTCCATGTCGTATCTGGCCGCCTGGGCGCGCGATCCGGCCATGCAGAAGCGCGCCGCCATGATGCTCGACTACCTCATCGCGGACTACGCCGCCGAAACTCTGGATGGCGTATACGTGGGCGCGCACTCGCGCGTGTACGATCGCGAAGTCCTGGAAAAGTGGGCCGTGCCCTCGAGCGATTTCGGTTGGGTGCTGTTCGGCCTCGGCCATCCGCTGGAACCGCCCGCCAACGCCATCCTCTTTTATGTACTCGCCAGCGCTTATCAGCCGCCGGAGATCCTCCGGCACATCGCCACCGACCGCAGCCAGCCGTACACTCACTACGAACTCAAGCGCACGCGCAACCGCTGGCGCTTCTTCGACGAATTGCACGGCCCGGTCTACAAGACCACTTATGTACGCCGCGAATACGCCGTCAGTTCCGACCAGGGAGGCACCTTGCAGCCCATCCAGGAACACTCCTGGGATGTCACGTGGTCCGTGCCCGACCCGCGGGGCGTGCAGAATACGCTTTTCACGCTGAATCCGCATTCGTCGTTGCGCGAACTCGAGACCTACTTCACGTTTCCCGCGGATATCGGGATCTCCGGTGTGGTCAGTTCCAAAAAGAGCTACGATTCGCCCGACAAGTTTAACGGCGGTTCTCCCTACGAGCAGGTTTTTCAGGACCAGGACACCATCGTGGCGCTGTACGACGTCGCGCCCGGCGCCCGTTTTCCGCATATCAACGGTTTCTTCTCGAAGGATTTGACGGAAGTAGTCGAAGATCCCTCCGGCTGGATCTTCGCCCGTGGCGGCGACGCGCTGATTGCCTGCCGCCCCTTGCAGCCATATACCTGGAAGCCGATCGACGGCGGCGGCCGGCGCCTGTTCAGCCCCTATCTGAAGAACGGAATCGTGGTGCAGGTGGGGGCTCGTAGCGAGTTCGCCGATCTACAGGCCTTCCGCCGCGCCATCCTCGCGCTAAAGCTTGAATTCTCGGTCGACGGCACGCCCAGTGTGCGCTTCCGTTCCTTGCGCGGCCGGACGCTGGAATTCACTTACGGCCAAGCTCCGCGCAGGGACGGGACGCCTCTCGATTATGCGCACTGGCCGCTATTCGGTGGTCCATTTCTGGAGGCGGCGAAGGATTCCGAGGTCCTCGTCATGAAGTATCGCGAAATGCGCCGCACGCTCGACTTCCGCCGGCTCACGGTTACGGATGAGCATTGACAAGCAACAGATCTGTTGCGGCTTGGCGACGCCATTGCCTGGCAATTCTGCCCGTGGCTCTGGCGCAAGCCCATTTAGCGGAGGGTGGGGCGGGATTTATTGCCACGGGCAGGATCTACAATGCTTTTCTGAGCTTCCGCCGATATTCCTCAAACGCTCCGCGGCCCGCCTCCGTGAGGCGGAGCAGCGTCTGGGGTACCTTGCCACGATAGGTTTTCGTCACTTCGACATAGCCAGCATCCTCCAGGCGCGACAGATGGCTGGAAAGCGTTCCCTTGTTCATGCCGGTTTCATGTTGCAGATAAAGGAAATCGGACTTCTCGACTGCGAACAAGAGGGTTGCAATGATGAGTCGGCCCGGTTCGTGAATCACACGATCAAGCTCCGCAATGGTCCGGACTTGCTGGTTCACTGCAGTTCCCGCGCTGGAGATTGCGTGTGGCGAAGGTAGAGCCAAAACGTGACGCCGCCGGAAATCAATAGCATCGCGCCATTAATCATCAAAGAAAGGAGAAATGTTCCAACCAGTTTGGTACGAACCGGGTGGGACACCCATGAGTCGTCGGCCACCGCGGCGAGGATGTCCGCGGGAAGGAAGGCGATCGCGAGCGAGCCGAGCGTCATTGCCCAGACGAGAACCCACTTCCAGCGAACTGCCCTGGCGATTTGGTAGCCATAACTTGCCGCGAAGAGCAGGCCGAAGAGAGGGACGGATGCCGACAGTTCCGTTCCGACTGAAGAATCCGGCCCGGACAGAGGCGTTTGACCGCTACATCTGCCTGGATGAGCCTCAATCACGCTGCACGCCGCTCCGCCGACGGAGTAGAGATCTCCAGAGAAATCAGCGGAGCGAAAATCAAACGCCGGGCAGATGGCCTTCCCTGCAGCCCATTGGTTTTGGGTGCGGCGTCCATTTTGGACTCCAGTTGGACTCCGGCGATGACGTTATTGGGAGAAAAGGAGGGGCAAGTCTTTGAGGAATTTGGTGGACCTGGTGAGATTCGTCCGGAAGCCCTTCTTGACTTTGGCAGCGCTGGTCAATTATTCTGACGGTTCGCTTTGACGGTGCATCAAGGCCGTTCCAACTATGCGGGAAAACAGGAACCACGCCCCGGAAACCCTCGAACGGTCTCTGGATTCGACACTGGAGAGCGTCGACAGCGCCGAAGAACTGGCGACCGGCGTGGCTCAGCGGGCCGGGTTCGACGACGACGATCTGATGAAAATCGGCATGGCCGTACGGGAGTCGATGGTGAACGCCGTGGTACACGGCAATCGCTATAACGCCCATAAAAAGGTGCGGCTTCTGGTGACACACAGCAACGAACGGTTTACGATTCGCATCGCCGACGAAGGCGAGGGCTTCGATTTTCAATGCCTTCCCGACCCGTTGGCGCCGGAAAACCTGATGCGGACCTCGGGTCGAGGCATTTTCCTCATTCGGTCTTTTATGGATGAGTTCGAAATGCGCCGCCGGGAACCCCAGGGTACCGAAGTAACTTTGGTAAAGTACATGGTGTCTAAGTAGAGTGCGGCAGTTTTAGCCAGGAGGCATATTTCAGTGAGCGTAAAGTTGAATACTCGGCAAGTGGGAGATGTGACCGTAGTGGACGTGGCGGGGCGGATTACTTTGGGCGAGGGTTCCAGCGCGCTGCGCGACCTCTTGCGCGAAATTTTGGGCAAGGGCCAAAAACATATCCTGCTCAACCTGGGAGACGTGTCCTACATCGATAGCTCGGGGATTGGCGAGCTGGTGTCGGGCTTCACAACGGTGACCAACAGCGGCGGTGAGTTGAAGCTGCTCAACCTTAACAAGCGGGTCAAGGATCTGCTGCAAATCACCAAGTTATACACCGTCTTCGACGTTCATGAAGACGAAGCGGGCGCGATTCGCAGCTTTGCCTGATTGGCCAGGCGGCACGGGTGGCCCAGCGGCCACCTGTGCGTGTCCCGGCTGGTGAATATTAAACGCGGAACATGCCAATGCGTCCGTCTTCGGTCGCGGTTCTCGCCGTGCTTGTCCTGGCGGGCTTTACCGCCTGGATTACGCGGCAGGCCAAAGCGCTGGAGCGGGACCTGGACGAAAACTCGCAGAAGATCGCCCTTCTCGACAAGCCCGCGCCCGATTTCCGTCTGACCTCTCTCGACGGCCGCACCGTTTCCCTGGCCGACTATCGCGGCAAGAAAAAGCTGGTGCTGATCTTTTGGGCCACTTGGAATAATTCGAGCCATCCCGAGATGCTGATGCTGAGCGTCCTTTACCAGCGAAATCACACGCCGGAATCCGATTTCGACATGCTGGGCATCAGCTTGGACGATGAAACGGCGGCGGTGCGGACTTTTGCCAATGAGAGCAAAATACCGTTTCCCCTGGTACTGGACCCGAACCGCTCCACCGCCAATGCCTACCAGATCCGTAGCCTTCCTACCCTGCTGCTGATCGACGCCAGCGGCAAAGTAGCGTATGGAAGCGCGGGCTTCGCGCAGCGGGGACAGAACGAATTCGCGCAGCGTTTGGGAATCCGCCCGGGCGACTTTCAAATGGAAATGAGGGCGCCCAATGGCGGCCGCGGTAATTGAATTCCAGCACGTAACCAAGGTCTACAAGCGCCTCTTCAGCGAGGAAAAGCTGGCCGCGCTGTCGGACGTTTCCTTTGAGTCCGCGCCCGGCCAGGTGTGCGCCTTCCTCGGCCCCAACGGCGCCGGCAAGACTACCAGCATCAGCATCCTGATGGGCTTTTTCTTCGCCAGTTCGGGCGAAGTCCGGGTCTTCGGCTATCCGCCGGGGGACCTGCGCGCCAAGAAACAAATTGGCTTCCTTCCCGAGAATTTCGCCTTCCACAAGTTTCTGACCGCGCCCAAACTGCTCCGTTTCCACCTCCAATTGGCCGGCCGGAACCCCGCCGCCGCTGGAAGCCTGATCCCCGAACTGCTGGCCAAGGTCAAGCTGAACGGCTACGAGAATCTCAAGATCGGCAAGTATTCCCGCGGCATGGTGCAACGCCTGGGCATCGCGCAGGCGCTGTTGTGCAATCCGCAATTAGTGGTGCTTGACGAGCCCACTTCCGGCCTCGACCCCGCGGGCCGCCGCGAAGTGTTGCAACTGCTCGGGCAGATGAAGGCCGAAGGGAAGACCATCTTCATCAGCTCCCACATCCTGCCCGAAGTGGAACAGATTGCCGACCACGTCATCATCATCAATCGCGGCAAAATGGTCCGCTCCGGACGTCTGCGGGATCTGCTGGCCGCGGGCCGCCAGGTGGAAATACTGGCCGACCGGGTGCCCGAAGACCTGCCCTGGCTGCGTACTGCCACGGTGGAGCCCGCGCCGCGGGGCGTGCGAATCCTGGTGGACGTGGCCGGCAAACGCGAGGCGGTGGAATCGCTGTGGGCCGCCGGCTGCGACGTGATCGCCATGACCCCGCTGCGCAGTACGCTCGAAGAATTATTCCTGAAGGAAGTGGACCAACCCGGAGGCGCCCAATGAAGGTCCGTGCGATTGCCCTGAATACCTTTTCCGGGCTGGTGCGCAACAAGATCATCATCCTGTTCTGCGCCGGTTGTATTTGCATCCTGCTGCTGATGCTGACGTCGCTGCTGGCCATGCGGAATTTGCGCGCCGCGCAGAATGCCGAGCGCATGCAGATGATGGTGCTGCCGCTGATCGCCGGCATGATGACGTTTATCAGCGGCTTCGGCAGCCTGCTGGCGGCATGGTCCGCCGCCGATGCGGTGGCCTCCGAGATGCGCGCCGGCACCGTGTTGGCCGTGCTGGCGCGGCCCGTGCGCCGCTGGGAATTCCTGCTCGGCAAGTTTCTCGGCGTGCAACTGTTGATGTTCGTCTTCGTGCTGATCATGCTCGGGCTCAACTACCTGCTGGCATGGATCGGAGGCGCCACCATCTCCACCAACCCCTGGGTGCTGATTGTGTATCCCATGGTGCGCTATGCCGTTTACAGCGCGCTGGGCATGCTTCTGGTCACGGTGATGCACCCCATCGTCGCTTTCTGCATTGTGCTGGTGGTGATGATCGGCGCCGGGCTGGTGGCTCCCAATAATCCGCAAACTTTCATGCCGGAGTGGCTGAGGACGGGTCTGTTCTACGTTCTGCCTTCCAGCAATCTCTTATCGGAAACCCGCTTCCTCACCATCACGCGCGCCACCTTGCGGGCCGCCACCTGGACGGACCACGCCACCGCGCTGGTTTACGGCCTGGATTACGCCCTGGTCTGCTTCGTGCTGGCCGCCTGGATTTTCCGCTCCCGCAGTTTGTCGAGGGACTAATACCACCTCCGGGCCAGTTGCTTACGATCACGGCACGCACCGAGCCGCGACCGTTAGGGCGCGGAGTGCCGGAAGCATGTGATTGGCTCAGGCCATTCGACACTATACAGAGCGTCATAAGTAATTGCGGATAATCCGCGTCGGGCCTGGTCCCAGTTGGCCCCTCCAGCGAACCTCCGAAATCACGGTCTCAATTCATGCGCAATTATTTATGCCGCTCTGTATAGATGGCGGTCGCGACGCCCTGTCGAGGCAAGCACGGGAAGAGTGCCTGCCCCTGGAGTTCGCCATTCTCCAGGGCGAGCCGGCCGGCGAACGCAAACCCCACCCATGCCGCCGATCCTGGTGGAGCATACTGTGGCTTGCCCTCGGGGAACACGTGTGAGAAATGCGGCTAATAGCCGGAGCCAGCACCACCCCTTGCCGCTCTTCTACGCCGCGGACGCCGGCCCACCGCGAGCCTCGATACGGCAGCAGTACCAGTTCCGCCATTTTCCCGGCGGGTCCTGCCGCGTACACCTCTACCCGGCCGTCATCCAAGTTCCGCGTACCCGCTGAGCCCCGGTTCCGCGGCGGCGCGCTACGCGAAGCAGCGGCACTCCACCCCTTGCACGCGTCCGCGCACGCACCAGCGGCGTCATACCACTACTTCTTCCGCACCTCCAACTGCACCGGACGCGCCACGGCGTTCACCTCGGGCTCGTAGTATTCGTACACCCGCGAGGGGAACGTCCGGGCGCGAATCGGATACTTGGCGCGCAGACGGAAGCTCAGCTTGACCGTATCGCCCGCGGCGAACGAATCGAAATACAGAATCGCTTGCGTGGCCGTCAGGCTGAATTTCTGCAAGCGCCCGCTCTTCAGCCCGGCGCTTTTCTCCTGGTAAGTTTGTAGGTCTTCGCTCAGCAGGTCGAAGCCGGGAGGAATCCCCAGGTCAACCATCACCATGTTGGCCGCTTTCGACAGATTGTTGCGTACCGTCGCGGTGGCGGTGGCGACATCGTCCTGCGCCAGCAGCGAGCGGTCGTACGCCACGTCGATGGAGAGCGGCTCGTTGGCCGGTTTGGCGTCCCACGGGAGGAAGTAGCTGCCCACCACCTGGTAGGCCAAGCCACCCTTGCCGTCGAATCGAATCCCGACCGCGTTGTTGCCCTGCAGCTCGCTGGCCTTGAACACGAATTGATGCAGCAGGTCGCTGTTCTCCGGCGTCAGCTCCAGCTCTTGCACCGGCTTCCCGTTGAGTGAGACCTCTAGCGTGCCGCGAACATCGGCGGCGCCTCTTTCGGTGGAAAGCAGCACCGCGCGTAGCGCCATGATGGTGGCTTGCGTGGTACCCCAGGTGCCGCCCGCGTCCTTCTTGGCGGCGATATAGGCCAGGGCCTTGGTCGACGCGGCCGATTCCTCGCCCCATTTGAGCAGCGCCTGCGCGGCCAGTCCCGTGGTCTCGACACTGGCGCTGGCGCCGCGGCCATAGACGCCGGTCTCGTCCGCGGTCCACCAAGTCTGCTCGTTCTCGTTGTGGGCGGCGTCCATCAGAAGTTGGATGGCCTGCGCGGCGAAGGGACGGTCTTTGCCGTAGTCAACGGCGAAATTCGCCGTCACCGCTATCGTATAAGCGTCCATGCTGCCGCTCATGTGCCGCTCCACATACTGGCGGGCCTTCTCGACCGCCAGGCCCTGGTAACCGGTATTTTCGAGTGCCCACGCCAGGTAGGCTGTGATGCGCAGCACGTCGGAATTGTAACGATTGGTGGCGCCTTCGTTGATGAAGTTGGTGTCGGGCTTCCAGCTTCCGTCGGACTGCTGCTGCGACGCCAGCCACCGCTGGGTACGCTCGATCAGGCGCGGGTCCACGTCGTAGACCTTCGCCATGTCGGAGAATTCCATCAGGCCGTAGGCCGTCAGAATCTTGTTGGCGGGCGCCTGGCCGAACCAGGAGAAGCCGCCGCCGGGAACCTCGAAGGTGAGCAGGCGCTGGTAGCCGTTGGCGATGTAGCCTTCCGCCTTCGCGTGGACCTCGGGCGTCAGCTTTTTGGTGCGCTTCATGTAGTCGAGCGCCAGCACGTTGGGGTAGGTGCTGGAGGACGTCTGCTCGAAGCAACCGCCAGGCATGCGCAGGATGCTGTCCATGCCTTCGATCACCTGGCTCAACGGGCCGGGATAGAGCCGCACGAAGACTTTGCTGGCGTCGGCGATGGCGCCGGCAGGGAAGTTGACGGCGTGTTGGACGGCGGATTCCAGCCGGCCATTAAAAACCAGGCTCTGCTCGCGGCCGTTGGGGACGACTTCAATTTCGCGCACCAGGACGTCGGCGCGCGCGACGACGCCGGTCATCCGCGCGGAAAGCGTCAGCTTGAATTTGCCGATGCGCCGGGCTTCCAGCGTGAACTGCGATCCGCCGACGCGTCCCGATTCCACCTCGACGGTTTTCGTGGGGACGTCGGACACCAGCGAGTACCAGTCTTCCGGCTGCAACTGGAGTTTGACGTCGCCCTGGGAGCCGGAATAGTTGTAGATGGCCACGGGGATGGAGACGCGGTCGCCTTGGGTGAGCGTGACCGGCAGGTCGAGGTCGGCGAAGAAATCCTGGAAGACTTTGAGGCTCGACGTCCCGCTGCCCAGCGCCCCGTGGGTGGTGGACGCCAGCATGGCCATGTGCCAGGTGGTGATGGAATCGGCCATCGGGATGGCGATGGTGGCAGTGCCATCCTTGTCGGTGATGATTTCCGGGTTGATGTAGAGCGATTCGGGGAACCAGGAGCGCACGTGGGGAGTGGCGGATGCGGGCTCCAGGCTTGGTTTGGCATTGATGGCGTCTCGGGGTGTGAATTGGACATTGCCGCCAACCTTGATTCTGTCGAAGGCGGTTGCGGGCGGCGGGGGTAAGCCGGCCATGGGCACGCCGCCGACTATCCCGCCGAGCACACCACCCACGGCGCCGCCCGCCACGCCGCCGCCCATCCCGGAGCCGATACCGCCGCCGCTGCCGAAACCGACGCCGAATCCACGGCCGTTCACGGGCAAAGCCGCCGCCGTTAGCGTTACCGTGACACTGTCAGTCACGCTGCCAACTTCAAGCACCGCGGAAAGCACCGCGCGGTCGCGCGCCTTGAGAGCAAACTCCCGCGAAGCAGATCGAAATCCCATGGAAACAACCTGGACTCCGTAATCGCCCGGCAGCACGCCCGAGAAATGGAATTGCCCGTCCGCATCGGCGCGCGCCGTCACTGTCTTTCCGGTGCTCGATCGGACGGTGAGGTTTGCCGCCCCTACCGCCAATCCGGACGCGTCCAGAACCGTTCCCGCGATCTCCGCGAGCCCGTTGAACGGGCCGCGATCGTGCTCCATCGTAAGATCGATCGTGCCGCCAGCACGGCCGGGACGATTCACCAGCTTGCCGGTGTGCAACTGCAAGTAAACGGTCAGATCGTCGCCGTTGTCGAAACGCTTGTCCGGGCCGGCACTTCGCAATTGATAAACATCCTGCGACATCCACGCAGGGTGGTCCACGCGCAGACCGGTGTCCCAGGCGTCGCGGGCCAATGGCTCGCCCGCGGCGGTCAGCTTGGTCATCACCTCCGACAGCGTTCCCGCTTCCGGATTCTGCGCGTAGACGCGGCTGAGACGCTCCGCGAGCTTGCCGGCCTGCTCCCGGTAGCGTGCCAGGTAGCGGCTGGAGTACGCAGCGTATCGCGTCTGCGGCAGCGTGCGTCCGAACTCCCGGTCGAACTTGTTGGTGTTCGTCATCTCCGTCGCCGCGAACAGCGCGCGCCCGGCGAGATCGCGCGTGGCGTCCGCCGTCGTCACCATCTCGGGCATGCCGATGGAGTGGATCTCATACCGCGGCTTCATGACTTCCTGTTCCAGATAGAAGAAGACTTTGGCGAAACCGGGCTGCTTCTCCGCCAGCGCGAAGACAGCCTCGTCTACCACTTGCAGGCCCAGCGCCGCGCGCACGCCCTCGCCGCGCGCATTGGTCACGCGGAAGTGGATGCGGGCGTCGTCGCCGGGCTTGTAGATCGCGGAGTCGGCCGTGGCTTCGATCTTCAACTCGTCGGCGGGCTGCACGAACGCCAGCCGATGGTCGGCCACCGGCCGGGCGTCGCGGCGGATGAGGTAGGCGTTGAAATCGACCGTGCCCGCCAGGTCCGGCGTGGCATCGAGCGTCAGTTCCGCCTGGCCGTTGACCAGATCCACATCGCGCGTGAGGATGGTTTGCCCGTCCTTCACCACGTCCAGGTATGCGGTGCCGCGCTCGCGAGTGGAAAACACGTGAAGCTGGATGCGGTCGCCGGCGCGGTACACGGCGCGCTCGGTGCGCAGCAGGATTTGATCCTGGCCTGTGCGAGTGGCCAGTTGACGGGTGTGCGTGGCTTCGTTTCCGGCCTTATCGCGCGCCTCAATCTCCAAGCTTTCGGTGCCGCCACCTGCCCGCAGGCGAATCACCGCGACTCCGCCGGCATCGGTGGTCATGCTCTGGTCGGCGTTGCCCGCCCGATGGACCTTGATTTCCGTGGCGGCCGGCTGCCCGTCGGGGTACGATGTCAAAATAAAAACCTGGTTTTCGAGATTGGGAACCAGCGTGCCGCCCTCCGGCACCGCGGTGATGAGGATGGGCGACTCGCTGACCGTGATCGGCTCGCCCCGCGATTCGGAATGGCCGGCCGAATCTTTCACCGTGGCTTCCACCAACACCTGCGCGGCACCCTGGCTGAGCGGCCGCCCCGCGAAATATTGCGGGAGCTGCAGGTCGAAGCGCCACGCGCCCTCGCCATCCGTCTTGCCGTTCACCGAGCCCACGTCGAACACCGATACGTCCATGCCGGATGCCTTCACGATGACTTCGCCGTTCTCCACTGCCTTGCCGAAGAAGTAATTCGCGCGCACCGTGCCGGTGACGTGGTCGCCGGGCCGATACCCATGTTTCGCCTGACTGTCCTTGCCGGCAAACTCCAGGGCGACTTTGAACTTGGGCAATACGTACCGCGCGATATTCAGCGAGAGGTCCGCGGTAGTTCGCGAGGTGCCCTCCATCAACGCACGCACATGGTACGTCCCCAGGTTGACTTCCTCCGCCAGTCCGAAGTCCGCCGACGCAATGCCGAACTCGTCGGTTTGCGTGGCCTTCTTGAAGACTTTGTTGCCGCGCGAGTCCTCCGCCTCGAAAGTCAGCTTGCGATTGGCGGTGGCCTCGTGCGTCGACCGGTCGAGCGCCAGGGCCCTCGCATGGATGGTCTGGCCTGGCTGGTAGATGGGCTTCTCGGTGGTCAGAAGAATCTGTGACTTATCCTCCAGCCGCACGGTTTGGGTGAATTCGGCGGAGCCGATCGCGGTGTCCACTACATAGCGCAGGGGATAACTGCCCACCAGCCCGGCGGGAAAGCGTAATTGCGCTTCGGTGGTTCCCCGCCGGTTGAGCCGCCCTGTGAAGAGAACCTGCGATTTCTGATCGGGAGTCACTAACTCGATCTGGACCGAGCCTGGACCGGAGATCGCGTCATTGCCGGAATCCGTGACGATCACCCTCACGGCCGCCGGTCCGCCGGCCAGATACGACTGCTGGCCCAGGACGTGAACCACCGGAGTGCGCAGGATCTGCGAGAGGGATTCGATACCCTCGATAGGCGCCTGCCGCGAATCGCTATAGGTGAAGCGATAGCGCACGCGGTGCCACATCAGATCCTCGACGGCCAACAGCTTGGTTAGCTTCAGCTCCTCTTGCCACGATCCCTGTCCTTGGACGATATCCACGTGCCTTTCCGTGCGTCCCACAGTTGCATCTTCGGGATCCAGAATGTCCACGATAAGTCGTCCGCCGCCCGAATGAGTGGCAACGTAAGGAATGGTTACTCGAAGCGTACCCTGGGAGTAAGTGGCAACGGAGACAAGGTCGCCTGCTGTTGACGTCTGGTAAGACTTTACGATCACAACCGTAGTGGCGGCCGCGAGGATACTGACACACAATGCTCTTTTAAGAGTCGGCATAACACCTCTCCCAAATCGCGTGCTTACGGAATAGACTCCGGAAGCGATTGAATTGTTACCGGAAGCATGTTTGGGGCCAAGGCCGGCGTCATCCGCCTTCTTAGATGACGTGGAAAATCCCGGAGCGCAGGCGGCACCGCCTGCGCCACCAAAAACAAGTCCTCCGTCTGCAAGGGTGGGGCAGGCGGTGCTCGCCTGCCAAGCCTTCATGCACAAATATGCCGTGACGGGGAGGTTACTTTCACGTGCGATGCAAGAAACACTGTAGCCGGGCGGCTACACCTGCGGCGGCGTTTTCTTGTGCCAGCCGGTACGTGTCTGGAACTCGCGGCCAATCGCCAGCAGCAGGTTTTCCGCGAAGGGCGCGCCCACTACCTGCAACGCCACCGGCAGGTTCCCGGCAAACCCGCATGGCAATACCAGCGCCGGGAGTCCGGCCAGATTCCCGGCCTGTATAATCCCTTGCAGCCCCGGCGGTGTGCCGGCAGGCGGCTGGAATCCGCCGCGGTCCAAGGGCTGATCGAGCTTAGTCGCCGGGCCCGGCCTTCCGGGCGCCAACAACACGTCTACCTGAGTAAAAAGTTTCGTGAACTCTTGCTGGATCATCCGCCGCAGCCGCATTGCCTTCAGATAATCCTTGGCCGGCACTTCCAGGCTCGCCTTGAGCCCGGCGATCTGCGCCGCGTCGGCCAGTTGGTCCACCTTCCCGCTGGCGATCAGCGGTTCGAAGATGGAAGCCTGCTCGGCCGCCAAAATGGTGGACAGAATCGGTCCATACGGGAACTGCGGCAGCTTCGTCTCCACCAGCGTGACGCCGGTTTCTTTCATCGCCGCCAGAGCCGCCTGGAAGGCTGCCCGCGCCGGCTCCTCCGCGCGATCCGCAAAATCCACCGCCGCGTACCCCACCTTCAACTCTTTGAGCGGACGCGCGTATTGCCGCGTGTAGTAGAAGCTCTTCCCCGCCGACCCCGGATCGTTGCCATCGCTGCCGGCGATCACCTGCAGGATTAGCCCGCAGTCGTCCGCGCTACGCGCGAAGGGACCCAGCTTATCGAGCGTCCAGGATAGCGCCGTCCGCTGAACGACAGACGCCGCGCTCTGGGTTCACTCTTGCAATACAGTGGATTGCCATCTCGCTGCTGGTGAGTGCCAGCCTTCTACTGCTCTATCTGAGTACGCCGCACGTTATCGGGGGCACCACGCTGATCAGCGGCTATTTGACCACATTCCAGGCATATCCTACTCACTTGATGCAATGGTACTCGCGGGCAGCCGATCTCACGACGTGGATCATCGCGGTATGGCTTACGCGGGCGCTCTATGAAAGGCGGCTGAAACTGGCGAACCTGCTCCTGAGACACGTCAGCAGCGTGGCCGTAATTCTGGTGGCAGGTGCTGCGCTCGCAACATCGTTTGTCCTGATTGCCGGGTCGTGGAGGCCCATTGGCTTCGCGACGAGCTATTCGCTTTAACACTGCCAGCATTGGCGCTGCCGAAATTGAATTGGGTGTGGCTACTTTGGAACGACGCCCAACCATACATAAAATCAGTAGTTTATGGTCATTCGGCCTGTTTGCGGCGATGACTTAAACCGGGAATATCGGAATAACCCCGGTTTTTACGTCAATTTTGGCGCTTGGACTCTGCCAGTTTGGCATGGTGACGCAGGATAGTTTTTGAGAGTTTGTCGAGGCCGTTGAGCAGGATTTTCAACTTGCGATATTGCTGGGCTGCAGCCCTATACAGGGGAGCTGCTTCCGGCGAAAGCTTCACATTGACCGTCTTGCCATTGGCCTTGTAGGTGAGCTCGAAGTAGGG
>Ga0182018_10002625_pt1 | contig 17576 bp, 12 predicted proteins | sample 812P2MmetaG_FD_120490 | JGI IMG/M metagenome (GOLD analysis project Ga0182018, IMG submission 120490) | Permafrost microbial communities from Stordalen Mire, Sweden - 812P2M metaG | ecosystem: Environmental > Terrestrial > Soil > Wetlands > Permafrost | place: Sweden: Stordalen | collected... | reverse complement strand
GCGCAGCAGATCGATCTGAGCAAAGTCAAAGTCTTTGCGGGTGACGGCGACGATTCGGAATCTTCGACGCTAGACTTCATTGAGGTTTTCAGCGAGACCGAATCCATTACCGGGCTTTCCGATGATATGACCAGAGGCACCGGCGTCCTGGCCGACTCCGGAGGCACCGCCGTCCCCGGACTCACCGGACCGGACGCGCGATTTAAAGCGTTCTTTCCCGAGGAAGGCGTGTCGAAGCATTATCTCGACGGTTTCCCGGTGCCCGACGATGAAGTCGAGAACTTCGACGACGCGATTGCCGATGGCCGCGCGGTCGTACTCTATCCGGACGCCGGAGCGGACGAGCAAAAGATTGCCGCCGCCTTCAGGGCGGCGGGTCTGCAAAACGTTCGATCGTACTGAAGGCGACGACTCGTGCCGGCACCCCGACGGCAATCGCGAAAGCAGGAACGTTACGCGTGACAACGGCGCCGGCACCGATCAGCGCGTGCTCCCCGATCGTCACGTTAGGTAGAATCGTCGCATGACTGCCGATCGAAGCGCCACGGCAAACTCGCGTCGGCAAGACGCTCCAGTCGGCTTCGGTTTGTAACGAGCCTTCCGCGTTTGCTGCGCGCGGATAGCGATCGTTGGTGAACATCACGCCGTGGCCGATGAAGACTTCGTCTTCGATCTCGACGCCCTCGCAAATGAAGGTATGCGACGAGATCTTGCAACGTTTCCCGACGACTGCGTTCTTCTGTATTTCCACGAAAGCGCCGATTTTCGTCTCGTCGCCAATGCGGCAGCCGTACAAATTGACGAGCTCTCTCTGAAAGATCGAGACGTTCTCGCCGAGGACCACGCGCGCGTCAATTGGCATAGCGCTTCAACCGCTCGAACGCCACAATCGTGGCTTGTCTCCAAAACTCGAATCCGAAGGCTGCACTCAGGAAGGGATGATAGAGCCACTCCTGGCGGCGGTCTCGTATTAAACCGTACACCGCTGCAATCGTCGGAAAGGCGAAGCTGACCGAGTAAAACGGCCAAAGATAGGCGCGAAGCCGTCGCATTCGATTCGCGGCCCGCAGGCGACGCCAGACGGGCTGCTCCGCATCGGTTATGCGCTTTCGGATGCGCGGCCCGAACTTCGCAAGAGCGTCGCCAACGCCGCTCACGGTATGGTGCTCGACGTGCACTTCCGGCACGAACGCGATCTCGCATCCTTGGAGAATGAGCGATCCAACGGGGGCCATGTCGTCCTCATCCGCACCGGCAGGCTTTGCATAAGGCAAACGCACGGCGAAGCCCTGGGCCAGCGCGATAAGGGGTACGGGACCGCTGCTAAAGTCGTACACGACATAGCCTGGCTCGCGCCGCTTGATACGGTAGGTTCGATGGTAGGACGCAGGCGATGTCGCGCCGCCGTACACGAAGTGGTTGAAGGGGTCGGTAAACGCATTGATGTACCGCGCGGTCGTGCCGTCCTCGCGCGTACTCACGACTGCCGGGAACGCTCCCGTTATCTGGGGATCTGCAAAGGGAAGCGCCAGCCTCGCGAGCGCGTGCTCGTCGCCGAATCGGTTATCGGCCGCCATCGCGATAGCAACGTCGCCCGTTGCCATCCTAAAGAGCATTGCGGCGCCGGGCTCGGCGCGGCGCATCGGATTGTGGAAGACTTTCGCGCCAAAAGATTGCGCGATCGCAACCGTCTCGTCGGTCGAGCCGCCGTCTGCAATCAGCACTTCGACGCATTCCCGAGGGTAGCGTTGGCGCGCAATCGAGTCGAGCACTACGGGAAGCCGCGCCGCTTCGTTGAGGGTCGGCAGGATCACGGAAAATCGCACCGTCGGCTCGGCCATTTATACCTCGACTCGTCGTCCGCCGAGACTCGCCGAGTGCAGCGCCGTCTCGATAACGCGAACGACCCCCGCGCCAAAGGTTCCATCCGAACGCACCTCCGAGCCGGTGCGAATGGCGCGCGCGAAGTCGTCGACGAGTTTGCCGAGCGCTTCGCGATTATCCACCAGTGGAACGTGGAGATCTCCTAAGCGGTACGATACCATCTGCTGCTGGAGCGTCGTGCTCGATGGGTCCAAGACGACGCTCTTATCGTAGATGTAGATCTTTTCGGTAGGCTCCACGTCGTCCCAAACCGCCATCTTCAAACTTCCGGAGATCATCGTGCGCCGCACTTTGACCGGCGAGAGCCAGCTCAAATGCACGTGCGCGAGGCAACCGCTGGGGTACCACATCGTGAGAAATGCGACGTCGGGCGTCTTCGCGTGAACACACGCGCCCAGCTGCAGGGCCACCCAGAGCGGCAACTCGTCCAGGACGTAGTTGATGATGGACACGTCGTGCGGCGCGAGGTCCCATACGACGTTGCTTTCCTGAAAGAGTCCGAGGTTGACGCGCACGGAATCGATGTAGTAGATCTTGCCCAAGGCGCCGCTCTCGCACAACGCCCGCAGTTTCTCGACCGAACCGGTGTAGAGAAAGGTGTGGTCGGTCATCAGGCAAACGCCGGCTCGGCGCGCGCGTTCGCAGAGATCTTCTGCGTCGCGGAAACTCTCCGCTAGCGGCTTCTCCACCAGCACGTTCTTGCCCGCATCGATCGCGCGGATCGCAAGGTCGCGGTGCGTGCGCGGCGGCGTCGCCAGCGCAATCGCATGTACCTGCGGATCGGACAGCGCCGCGTCGATCTCCGCATGTCCCGCGACGGCTGGATAGAGCCGCCGCAAACGCTCCAGCCGAGCCGGATCGCGCTCGACGATGCAACGAACCGACCACTCGTCCGAAGCGTAGAAATTCCGAACGAGATTCGGTCCCCAGTAGCCGGCTCCGACTACGGCGACGCCAAGTGGCGCACGTTCCATTACTTAGACTGCGAGCAGGGGGCGGCAGCTCGCAAGGGCATCGACTACGCAGACGATCTGGTCGTCCGTCAGCTCGGCAAACATCGGAAGTGAGAGCACCCGCGCAGCGCTTCGCTCCGTGCGCGGAAACGAGCCGGGTCCAAGGCCGAGATCCGAATAGGCACGCTGCAAATGGATTGGAATCGGATAGTGAACGCCGGTGGCGACGCCGCATTCTCTCAATGCGGCTTGCACGCGATCTCGGTTCTCGACTTCGATAACATAGAGGTGATAGACGTGGCCCTCATCGTGCAGGCTCACCGGCGGTTCGATGCCGCTTTCGCGGAGAAGCCGATCGTATGCGGCGGCATGACCGCGGCGAGCCTGGTTCCACGCATCGAGGTGGCGGAGCTTAACGTCGAGCACCGCGGCCTGCAACGAATCCAGGCGGCAGTTGGAGCCCTTGACGACGTGTTCGTACTTCTTTGCTTGGCCCAAGTCGCGCAGCAAGCATAAGGTGTCGTACAGACCAGCATCGTTGCAGACGATCGCGCCTCCATCTCCGTACGCTCCGAGGTTCTTTCCGGGATAAAAACTGAAACACCCGACATCCCCGAAGCTTCCGGTACGCCGGCCTTTGTACCGCGCGCCATGCGCCTGGCAAGCATCCTCGATCACACGCAGGCCGTGGCGCCGGGCGAAAGCGAGTATCGCATCCATTGGAACGGCTTGACCGTACAAATGCACCGGCATGACGGCCTTGGTCCGCGGCGTGACTGCCGCTTCGAGCAGCTCCGGATCGATCAGGTACGCGCGATCCATCTCGACGAGCACGGGACGCGCTCCGACAGCCGAAACCGCAAACGCCGACGCGATGAACGTATTGGCCGGAATGATGACCTCGTCTCCCGGCCCGATCGCTAAGGCTCGCAAGGCGAGCTCCAGCGCCGCGGTCCCCGATTCGACGCCGACGCAATAGCGGGTGCCGACATAGGTCGCAAAGTGTTCTTCAAAGAGCGCTACGTCGGGGCCGAGAATAAAGCTGGCGCTCTCCATCACTTGCATCATGCGAGGAACGACCTCTTCCGATAACGCACGAAACTGCGCTCTTAGATCGACAAACGGAACCTGCATCGTCATCGTCACTCAAGCGCGCTTCGTCGGCTCGCGGACGAGCGCCTTCAGCAGCGAAAGCACGCAAAGCACGCCCACCAGCTCGGCGATTTGCTGCATGAATGCAGTGATCTGCACGAGTACGACGTCGCGGGACGAACGATCCGTGAGAATCCAACCGTTGGCCGCAAGAGCGAGGCGCACGTGCGGAAGCACGTGCCACGCGCGCAACGCCGTCCATCCTGGATCGTAGCGTTCGTTTAGACGCACGAGCCGTACGGAACCCGCTACGCCGTGCACGCGATAGAGCCACGGCGCGAGCTGGTCGAACGGCAGAGCGCGAGTTCGTGCGACGCTTTGATGAAGCGGAATCGCCGGAAAGAACCGGGACTCCGCTACTAGTTCGCAGAGCCCCATGCAGGAGACTGAGTCGACGCTCGGCGGAATCGAGATCCAGGTAAAGGCTCCGGGGCTCGCAGCGAGCGTTTGGCCGTCCGAACCGGTCAATCGTCCACGCACGTAGGCGAGCAGCCACGCACCCGGTGTGACTGGGTTTGCCAGCGTGGACTGCGTGAGCACGCCGCCGATGCCTTGGGCGAGCGCCGGCACTCGAGCAAACGCGAGCCGTGCATCGATCCACGACACCGAGGGATCGATCGAATCGCTCGCCCCGTGCACCGGAGTAACGGCTAAATGGCCGGGTGCGTCGCCAAAGAACATATCGCATGGATGGAGACGATCGACCGAAGCCACGATTCGCGCGCTTTCACACCCAGAGATCAACGGCGCGGCGCCGGCGAGGTCCGCGGTGCGTTGCGTCGCTGAAGACAGCCGCGGCGACGCTAAGGAGGAGGCGGCCAAGCCGATTTCTCCATTCGACCGCGATACGAGCCAAGGACGAGCAACGATCCGGCTAACGCCGAGGGCGCGCAAGGCGTCCGCCTCGCCTTCTCGCTCGTAGCGGGCGAGCGCCATGTCCACCGGATAGGCGGGAAGGTAATCGTTGAGGGCCGCGACTTCACCGGGATACGCGATGGCGTCGGGATCCGCGCCGTCGCCGGCGCCGGTGCGCAGTTGCAGCGGTTGAAAGGCTGGAAGAAGGGCGACCCGCGAAAACGCCGGCGCCGCGATCGTCGGGTGCGGATAGGTTTGGGCTGCGACCCAGAGATCGCTGGGCGGATGGATCAGCCAGGTGATGGGTAAGAGGGCGCCGGCGATGAGCGCGACGTATCCAAGCGCTTTCGCCCGAGCGGTCAGCGCCGTCGCGAGCGCGATAAGGAGCGCCGCGAAGACTCCGCCAAAATCGTACAGCTCGCGGAAGACGCCGCTCTCGGGAATCGAGCGCACTATCCATTCATATGCGGCATCGAGCGGACCGTGAACCCCCAGGGCGCCGAGGTAGACCAAGCCGGCCGCCGCCGCCGCCCACCTAACCGCGCGGAGGCGGCGTGCCGCTACTACACCGGCCAGCGCAAACGCGCAGAGCGTCCAGACTGAAACCTGTGCCGCCAAACCCAACCGATCGGCGTATCCCGGGAAGTAGCCACCAAGTGAGAGCAGCGCAATGGGGGAGAGCGATTGGTTTGCCTGCCATGGCACGCTATACGGAGTTTGCAAGAGCGCGCCGCGCTCGGCGAAAAGTCCAACAATGGAGGGCAACGCAACGAGAACGCCCACAACCGGCGCCAACCACTTCTTCGTCACCAGAGCAAAAACTACGAGCGCTCCGGCAGCGACGATGAAGAACTGCAGTTGGGCTTCGATCAAGGTCAGCCACAACGCTAAACGCAGGGGCGATGCACCGCGGCCTCGCGTCATTTCGGCCAGCAGTCCGATGAGGCCGCCGTACGCGAGCACCATGACGAGATGCCCGGCGACGACTTCGTTATAGACCCACGGATTGAAGAGCGCGAAGATGCCGGCGCCGATCGCTGCCGGCGCCGCATTCCCCCATTGCGACGCCACGTTTGCGGCAGCTCGCATACAGCAGTAACCCGTCGCAAACGCGAACGCGGCTAAAGCGATCAGCGGACCCGCTAGCCACATCAACCCGACGAGCGGAAGAGCGATCAGATAAGTCGTCGGATGGGCATTGGCGACGCCGAACCCAATGGGCACCCACCCGCCGATTGATTCGTTGAAGAATGACGGAATCGCGAGCCGGTCGATCGGCCAGTTCCAGTCGTGGCGCAGAGTCGGAGTCCCTTTTGCGACGACGAACGCGGTAAACGCGAGTGCGGCCGCAATCGCGCCGCTCTTCACCGCGGATTCGAAATCGAAGTCGCTCGGCGGGAATCGGCGACGAGGCCCAGACGGATTTCGATTGCGACTCCGACCGTGGCAACGATGATGGCGACGTATGCGCACAGGGCCGAGATTTGTGCGGTTCGGGGCCACAGGGAGGCGACAAGCAGAGCCCCCGCGCAAGCGTAAGCCGCGTAGCTGGCCGTCCGCTCGAAAAACAAGATTGGCGCGTCCTTAAAGAGCGCCATCGCAAATCGCCCGGAGCTGGTCCTGCTTATCAGCGATGCCGAGAGACCGATCGTTGCACCCACGACGGCCCAACATGCGACTCCGAGCATGAAGGGCTGCATCTCGGCGGGCACGATGATCGCCAGAACCATCCCGAGGATGCCGACGAGAACGCCGTAGCGCGTAAGCATCGCCGGAACGTCGCCGCCGGCCAGTTCGATGCTCAGTGCCGCAAAGAGACCGTTGCCCCAGAGTGCCATGACGGCGACGAGCGTCGCGCAGACGAGCAACAAGAACGCTTCGGCGCCCGGCGCCCCAGCAAAGAAAGCCCCCACGGCCAGGATGATCGCGACGAGTATCACCGACTGCAGCGCCGCGGGCAAAGTGACGACCAAAGGCTGCTCCGCCGAAGCGGCGGCCGGCACAAAGTGGAGTGCCGTCACCGCTACCGCCGCAAAAATCACGGCGAGATAGACGATCGTTGCCAGCCGTTCGGCATCCGTTTCCGGCAGCAGACTCGAACAGACGATTGCTACGATCGCCGTCACGATCGTGTAGCGCAAGGCGCGTCGTAGGGCTGAGGCGACGGATGAAGTTTTCATGGCCTCGACGAGCGGAGCGGCCACAGCTCCGGCTTGAGCGCAAGCGCGGTCAATAAGACGAGCGCGATCAACGATACGATCCCTGCGACGATGTAGTACCGCTGGCCGATGAATCGCAGAGCGATCGTTCCGCCCAGCGGAAGAGCCGGCACGACCCATCCGTTGGAAACGCCGTTTACGATTACGTGATTTAGTAGCTTCCCGTTGACCGTCGCCTGCCACTCGGGATGATACGCATCGCCGAATACCAACAGGAAAGGGTTTGCCCTTACCGGTACGGTCACGTCGACCGAGGTTGGAGATCGCCGTTGCCAGTCGAGTGCAAAGGGTCGCGTCTTCGGTAGCGTCACCGGTTCCATGTTCAAGAGCCCAATCTTCACTTCGCGGTCGGCGCTCTTTACGACGTGCCTGCCCCGGGAGAGAAAAACCGGCTTCGTAACGAGCTTGCCGTCGACTCGAATTGGCAGCGACGTCAGTGATTGCGGGCGGTGCAGTTCCCGCGCCGGCATCGCATGGAGGTCATAATAGAGGCTGGTAACCTTCAGGGGCGCGTTTCGCGAAACGAACCATATGCCGACGACGCGCTGATACCCATCGTCCCAGTCGTTCGGGAACGCATGCATGAAGTTAATATCGAAATTTCCCTGCTGTGGAAGCGGGAAAAGCCGATACGTCACGCTCCCGCGTGCGCCGAGAGCGACTGCGAGCCACGAACTACCGCTTCCGCTCGACGCAATGTTACCGGCGAGGTCCGGGTCGCCGTCGAGTCCGCCAGGCGGGCCGGCGACCGCCTCTGCGCTAAACGAGGCGTCACGTCGAACCGGCGAAGCTCCGGACGCGGTGCCGATTTCAGTGAACGAGAGATCCGGCGCGACCGCCGCCGAAGTTACTCCAGCACGCAAGTCGCCGCGCTCGCCGGTAGCGGATTTAAACAAGAAAGCCACATCGTTCCAGCCCGGCCCTAGTGTGAGGTCTGCCGTTACACCTACGGGTGCGGGACCGGTAAGTTGATCGGTCGTGTCGTATTGTTGCGCGCCGGCGGCTCCGCCGGGAAGCGTGAACGTCCGTTGCACTCTGCCATCGACTGCGAGTTTCAGGACGCTCCCAACCTGGAGGCGACTGATTTTCATTGCGGCTCGGGCGACCACGTAGCCTGTTCCGGGAACGAAGACGCGCACGTGCGCCGCGCGAGCGAAGAGAAACCACGATTCCGGGTCACCTCGCTGCCACGCGTACGCGGTTGGATCGTCGCGGTACCACGAATCCGGCATGAGGATCGCCGACGTCCCGACAACGCCTGCGTCGGAAATGTAGGGCAGCGTACGCGAGAGGTTTTTCGCAAAGGTCCCGTGAGACGAGGCGCCCTCCTCCAGGTGCGTCGGAGCCAACCCGTCAGGACCAAACGGAGCGACTGCGCTCGCTTGGACTCGGTATCTCCCCGCGGACGGCAGCGTCACGGTCGTCTTTAGGCCGTAAACCGATTCGGCAAGGGCGGTATTTTGCGGAAGGGCTTGCAGGAGAGCCGCAATTCGCGCTCGCCAATCCTTGAGATCGTCCGCCCTCACCAGCGCGACGTCCAAGTCGGGATCGATGTAACCGTCGGAGACCGCGTGGCGGCCTGCCGAAAGCGTAACCTCCCCGTAATGCGTCCAGTCACCCGTACTTTGCGGAGTAAAATTATTGTCGTCGACCGAGAGCGTCTGCGGCGGAGCCACTGCGAAGAGCAACGACTGGTCTCGTGCAAAGACGTCATATACGCCGCCCGACTTAACTTCGAAAGGAATCGACCAGTCGGTGGTTACTGACGACGGGTGGATTCGAACGCCGTGGATCAACGCCTCGTTGACGGCCAGATCCCGGGCTTGCTCCACCGATTCGGGGAGGATCGGTGAGAGCGCAAGCATCCCGGAAGAAAACTCGTCGGCGGAGCGCGCTTGCGGATCAAAGCGAGCCTCACCGCGCGCCATCGCCTCGACGTTTCCGAGATAGCCGTCGGAAAAGGTGGGATCGGTTCCGATTACCGGGTGCCTGACGCCGTAGACCAGCGGCAGCGCTCCGCTCAAATGATAGACGTGTAGCGGGCCGTCCGAGCGTTGCGGTACGGCGCCGAGAACGCGGTGGAGGAGGTCGTGGGTCAAGGTCGTGGTGTTGAACCGCCACTGGTCGGGCGAGCTGAAATCGATCACCGGAATGAAATCATCGCGCTGCAAGAACGTGTCGACGCCCAGGACGCGAAACATGTCGGCCGCAAATGGCAAACCTTCGCGCGTTCCACGATAGGCGCGGCGGACCCAGAGGTCCGTCCCCTCGGAAGGTTCGCTTCCCAGCAGCCCGTAGATCATCGGACGGTCGATCAGCGAGTTTTCGATATAGAACTGCGGATTTCCCCAATCGAACTGTTCGAGAAACTGCGTCGGAAAGAGCGCCACTCGGTACCGATGGTCGTTGCCCAACAGCGCGTTTTCGCGGTACTCCCAAGCGGGGATCACCGAACCGGGATAGTTCATCTTCAGAATCAGGACCGGAATGAAAATGATGACCGGCATTGCGACCAGCAATCCGCCGAGGGCGGCAGGAAGCCACCCCAGGGGTTCTCGACGCGCCGCATTCCAATCGCGCAGCCGGCCTAAAACCGCGTACGACGCCAGCCCGTAAAGGCCGCTGATTCCGAACTCTACGCCCGCTACCCATTTATACGAAAACCGGAACATCTGAAACCCGGGGAAGTACCGGTAGAACGCATCGTAGATCGGTGTCGTTACTGCGTCGCCCAGCGCGTCGTGATAGTAGCCGACGACGATTGGAACCGAGACGATGGTCACGATCAGAAAGTAGAGGGTGACGGGTCGTTGGTTCCGCGCAAACGCGACGCCGCCCAACGCGACGATCGGCACGAACCAAAGTAGTCTGCCGAATAGGCCCGCGGCGTACGGCGCCGCCCACGGGAAGTACGGCCGGCCCGAAAATGAGACGAACGTCGCCCAATGCCCAAGACCGCGAAGGACGTTCTCGAACGACGTCGCGGCGTTGTGCAACGACGGCGCCTCGCTCAAGACGCCGTTGAGCCAAACGCTATGGAAGTAATCGACGAACGGCACTACCCAGTAGAGATTGATCAACAAGCTCCCTGCGCAGGCCGCCACGATGAATGGAATCGAGCGCCTTGCCATCACGCCCGGCTCGGAACTCAAGGCCAACGTCACGACGACGAAGATGGCCAGCAAAATGAAGTTTATCGCGACCAACGGCGGGTTGATGCCGCCGCCGACCAACACGAGCAACGCGATGCCGAGTGCCGCAGGCCACGCGTTCATCTCCCCGCGCATCGCGCGGGCGGTAATGCCCACCATGGCCGGCAGCGTGCCGTAGGTGAGCAGCCAGACGATCTGTGCCTGCGAGTTCAGCGCGACGTACATATTGAACAGGTAGGCGACTGACCCGGCGACGCGCGAGGTCTCGTCGAGCCATGGCGCGACGCTGCGCAAACAGTAGTACATCGATGCTAGGCATCCGGTATAGACCGCAAAGACCGCGAACCGCTGCGCGAGGCTTTGAGGAACGTGAAAGACCTGCGCGATTCCGTAGAGCCAGGCGTACGGAGTTTCGTAAGGGTACCAAAATCCGGTGTGCGTGCCGAGATAGAGCGACGGGTTCCACGCATGGAGCAACGAGAACAAAAACTTCAAAGGATTGATGTGTAGGTCGGCCTGCCCGTCGTTTAGTTGGACTCCGCTACCGTACCCGAGGGTCACGAGAAGCGCGAGCGCAACGAAGAGCGCCGGAACGAACGCTCTCCTCAACACCGCTCGGTCCGGCCAGCGCAGCTCCAATGCTGCGGAGGCGCGGGCCGTCTCCTCTTTCACGGGTAAGCCTTTCCATAAAGCTTGAATGGACCTTCCAAGCTTATGCGTTGCTCGACGAAGGCCGCCGCAAAGAGTTCGTCAACGACTTTAGCCACCGTATCGAACTCTATGTCGCGCAAAACGCACCGGTATTCAATCCGGAGCACGCAGTCGAAGCCGTGCGAGCCTTCGTCGTGACAGGCCGGGCAGGGCGATGGACGCATCGCGATGGCCTGTCCGATCGGCGCCCCTCGAACCTCGCTCGTCATCCCATAGAGCGCCAAGGTTTTTACACCCAGACCCGCCGCAAGGTGGCTGAAGCCGGCGTCGTTTCCTACGAAGACCTCGCATTCCGCCAACCGCCTTGCCGCTTCGTCGAGCGGCTCGCGGATAATGCTGATTCCCTCGACGCCGCTAAAATCTTGCTGCACGCGCGCGGCCTCGCTCTCTTCATACGGCCCCAGAAAGAAGCGTACGCTTCGCCCGCTCGCAAGATGCCGCCGGGCCAGCCCGGCAAAGCGTTCGTACGGCCACCGCTTGGACTCGTTTCCTTTCCAGGCCATCGAGCCCGGGTGAATGCCGAGCGTCCCCGCGATCCGGTTCCTACGCCAAGAGTCGGGAATCCAGTACTCGAGATCGTCGCTTCCCGCCGTCAACCCAATGGCGCGCGCGAGCCGCAAGTTCTCAGCGAGACGATGTCCGCCGCGCAGCGCCACCCGAACGTTGGGCCCGGTCCGCGCAATGAAGCGCGCGCTACCGCCGTATTCGTGCATGTAGAGCTTCTTCGCGCCTGCTCCTCGAGCCAGCACGGCGTACTGCCAACGCGTCGCCGGAAACGGGAGGATGCAAATGTCGTATCGCCGCGGCCTCAGTTCCTGGAGCGCCCGAAGAACGTCGGCGGCGGCCGGGCGCAGCGGCAACTGCGTGACCTTCTCCACGATGCCCAACGCGCGCAGATATTCGCTAACCGGGAGATGCCATGTCAGGGCGTCGACGGACCACGAGTCGCGCCACAGGCCGCGCAGAATCGGACTGCAGGCCAGCGCATCACCGAGCCCTGGCAGCAAGACCGCCAGCGCGGTACCTCGGACCAACCGCGTTTACTCTCCGACCGGGATAGGGATAACGACTTCGTGCGAGCCGGCGCGATCGATCGCGCGTAAGCGTTCCGGCCGGTCATAGTAGCGCAAGATGCGCATTCGATAGAAGATCGCCAGCGTATCCACGAAGACGTTCCAGACGGCCGGCAGGTGCAGCCGGCTGCAAACCCTGTTGAAGTTCACCACTACCGGCGCCTCGACGATACGATAGCCGAAGTGATGGACGTTTGCAAGCAGCTCGAGGTCGAACGCAAACCGCTTGACTAAAACTCGCGGAAGCACCCGTTCGAGCACTTCACGTTTGAAGAGCTTGATGCCGGTCTGCGTATCGCGCACCGGCAATCCGAAGAGCGACCGCACCAACATGAAATAAAAGAAACTGTAGACCCGCCTCAGGCGCGGATAATCCACTTTCGACAGCGGATGGAACTTCGAGCCGATCACCACGTCGGCGCCGCTCGACTTCATGATCGTAAAGAAGCTTTCGAGCTGCTCGGGATGCAGGTCCATATCGGCATCGAGAAATGCGACGTACTCACCTTTCGAATAGGCCGTGCCGCAAATCAGCGCGTTACCCTTGCCTTCGTTGCGCCGGCAACGCACGATGCGTACGCATTCGGGCCAGGCGCGCAATGCGTCGATCGCGGCCGTGTGCGTTCCGTCCAGGCTTCCGTCGTCGACGACTACGATCTCGAAATCGATCCCGAGCCCGCGCATCGTTTCGACCGTTTCACACACGTTCTCGGCAATTGATTGAGCCTCGTTATATGCAGGCATCAAGATCGAGAGCATGGTTCGGGGGGCTTGGCGGTCGTAAAAGGGCGCGCCTCCCGGCGGAAAGGTAATCATAGTTAATATTACGCGATCGGGGCTTCGCGGTTTTCGGGCGGGCTAACGAGGTTGCGTTCGAACTTCGCGACGATCGTGTGCCAGGCGAGATCGAGCTCTTCCACGTCGAGCATGCGGGCGAATGCGATGAAAACGGCTCCGCCTATTGCGATCTGCCCGAAAAGGAACCAAGCACGAGAGGCGAGCGTCGCCTCGGGGGTCACACCCAACGCGCCGATCCAATGCAGCGCTGCAAGCATCGCCAGCGAGCAGACCACGATTTTTCCGATCGAGATGACGAGAGCGCCCCAGTCGATTCCGGAAACGAGCCGCGCGGTCAGCATCAGCAAGAGCACGGCCTGCACCGTCTGGCTCGTCGAGTTTGCGAGCAGGAGACCGCGCGCGCCCAAACCGGGAAGCCACACCAAGGAAAGCAACACGTTGAGGACGACGGTAATGACCGAGATGGTGACGGGCCAGAGCGTTTCGCGGCAGGCAAAGCAGCAACGGGTCAGTACGACGTTCGCACCCAGCGCGATTAAACCAAACGCGGCGAAGGGCAGCAGTCCGGCAGTCAAATCGGTCGCGCCGGCCTGAAAGGTTCCGCGTTCGAAGAGCGCCTGCACTAACGGGTGGGAGAGAACGATCAGCGCGCAGGCCGACGGAATGGTGATGAAGTTCACGAGGCGTAAACCGGTAACGACGCTGCGGGCCACACCGCGGCGGTTCTCTCGCGCAAACTGCGCGGCGAGCAAAGGGAAGATCACCGTCGCAATCGCGGCCGCAAAGACCTGCTGGGGAAAGTTAACGAGCTTCGTCGCGTAGTTCATGCCCGCAATGTATCCCGGCGCGAGCGTCGACGCGAAGAAGCGGTCGAAGAAAAGCGCGAGTTGGCCCGCCGCCGATCCGACGATGATCGGCCCGAGCAAGACCCAGATCTTCTTCAGCCCCGGATGGTGCAAATCGATGATCGGTCGATACTTGCCGATCGAGAGAAAGGATGGAAGCTGAACGAGCATCTGCGCGGTTAAGCCCAGCGCAGTCCCAACGACGAGAGCGTAGATTCCCATGCCGTGGCTGAGCAGGACGACGCAAGCGATCGTCACGATGTTGACCGCCACGCCGACGAGGGCCGCGGATCGGAAGCGATGATAGGCGTTGAGCATCGCCGACAGAACGCCGCTCAGACTGACGGCGACGATGCTGGGCATCAGCCAGCGAGTCATCCTGATCGCGACGCCCATCTGCGGCGCCGGGAACCCGTGGGCGATGATCGGCACGTACCAGCGTGCTGTGAAGAAGCCGACGATGGCGCAGCCTGTAACGACGATCGCCAGAATGTTGAGCGTCGTACTGGCCAGGCGCCAAGCTTCGTCTTCCTCGTGATTCGCGAGATACTCGGAGAACGTCGGGACCAGCACGCTCACCAGCGCACCGTTGAAGACGCCGAAGAGGATAGTCGGAATCGTGGCCGCGGCGAGAAAGGTATCCATCTCCCAGCGCGTCCCATAATAGCGCGCGCTGACGACCTCACGCATGAAGCCAAGCAGCGTCGATGCGAAGGTGGCTCCCATGATAAAGAACGTGGAGCCGGCGATGGAGATGCGATGGCGCGGGCGCTCCCGCTGCGGAACCGCCCGGAGGTACGGCTTAATGCGCTCCGTCCCTCCGGAGGACGGCCGGAACGGTTTTGGCGATGATGAGCAGATCCCCCAGCGGCGTCCACGAATCCACGTACCGATTGTCGAGTTCCATCCAATGCTCGAACGAAACTTCGCTGCGGCCGTTGATCTGCCAAAGGCAGGTGACGCCCTGCGGAACGCTCAGACGGCGCAGCGCGATTGCATCGTAGTGCTCGACTTCACTCGGCAGAGCGGGGCGTGGACCGACAAGCGACATATCGCCAAGCACGACGTTGACGAGGTTCGGCAGCTCGTCGATACTGGTGCGCCGAAGGAAGCGGCCGAGCGGATGAAGCCGGGGATCGTTGCGGATCTTAAAGACCGGGCCGTCGACTTCGTTGAGATGCATGACGCTGTGGCGCAGCGCATGCGCGCCGTTGACCATCGTTCGAAGCTTGAACATTTTGAAGCGGCGCCCGTGCATGCCGACACGCTCCTGCGGAAAAAACGGCGTGCCGCCGGTAACGCACGCGATCGCGAGTGCCGACAGAATTACAAGCGGTGCGCTAATGACGAGCAGCAGGCCGCCCGCTACGACGTCGATCCATCGTTTGAGCGTCGGCCACGATTCCGGAACCTCGCGCTCGCCCGCAGCGCTCACGATCATTTGCATCGCGTTCAACTCAACAGCGCCCGCTCGACGGTATACCCCACGAGGTCGAGTCCTTCGATTTCACCCAGCATCGTTCCGGGAGAGGAACTCAAATGGATGAAGGGCACGTACTCGCGCGTGTGGTCCGACCCCGGGGCCGTCGGATCGCAGCCATGGTCCGCCGTAAGGATCAACTCGTCACCGGGCCTCAAGAGCGCTTCGAGCGCGGGCAGCCGCGCATCGAACTCCTCAAGAGCCGTACCGTAGCCGCGGACGTCCCGGCGATGGCCAAACTTCGAATCAAAGTCGTTGAGATTCGTGAAAATGAAGCCGTTGTCGACCTGGTTTAGCAACTTTAACGTCTTCTCCATCGCGTCGTTGTTGTCGGCGGCGCGTAGCGTTGACGAAATTGACCGACCGCAGTAGATATCCCATATCTTACCGACTGCGTAAACCTCGATTTCCCCCGCTCCGAGTCGATCGATCAGGTTGGGGGGCGGAGCGACCGCATAGTCTCGCCGATTCGGCGTCCGGCGGAAAGCCCCCGGTTTCCCCACAAAGGGCCGAGCGATAACCCGGTTGACGTTATGGGGGGGGCTGAGCATCTCACGGGCCTTCTCGCTCCACTGATAAAGGCGCTTCAACGGTACCACCTCTTCGTGTGCGGCGATTTGGAAGACCGAGTCGGCCGAAGTATAAAGGATGGGCCGCCCGGATGCCATGTGGGCGGCACCCAGCTCTTCGATGATCTCGGTCCCCGAGGCCGGGATATTTCCGAGCGGCAGCTTGCCGACAATTTGCGCGAATGCCTCGACGACGTCGGCCGGAAAGCCGTTTGGGTAGGTGGGGAAAGGCACGCTCGTCGTGATCCCCATCATCTCCCAATGGCCGGTGATCGTGTCTTTGCCGCGGCTTCGTTCGCGAAGACGCGCCACCCGCGCGCGCGGATCGGACACGGCCCCGACGCCGGAAATGGATGTCAGGAGCCCGAGCCCCAGACGTTCGAGGCGGGGAAGGTGCAACGAACCCAAACGGCGCGCGATGTTGCCGATCGTATCGGCCCCCGGCGCATCGCCATAAATATCGGCGTCGTCCATTGCGCCGACGCCGCCCGAGTCGATCACGATGGTGACCACACGCTTCATCAGACTTTAATCCGCCATTGCGTCTGTTGGAGCCTTTCGACCTTGAAAGACACGCGTTGCGGCCGTCGAAACGCTTGCGGCTGTGCCACGAATAGCATTGTCGGCGGCGATCTCGATGCTGATGCTTATTCTCGCCAGCGCTGCAGCGCGTGCGCAAAGCGCGCCGATCACGCTGCTCTATCTCAACGCGAAGTCGATTAATTTCTACTACGATCGTTTCTTGCTCGAAGCCGACGGCAACGTGCGCCTGCGGACGAGCGACGGCTTCACCGTAACCGGCGATGCGTTCTCAATGGACCTCAAGCTCAACCGTTTTATGGTCGCGGGGCACGTGACGCTGCACGACCCCAGCGGTACGGTAAGCGGCGCGGCGATCTCGGATTTCCTTGATTTCAAGCGTATCTACTTCGTTCCCGTCACGAGCGAACCCGACCGGTGGACGTTTCTCAACGGCGACCTCGCGCACCCCGCCAAAGGGCGCGTGATGCCCGGCGATGTGTTCTACTTTCCGCCCGTCACGACGCATCCGGACATGTCCGGCACCGGCGCCATCATCGGCACCAAAACGTACGTGCGTTTCGTCGGCGCGGTAGCGTACGTCGGAGGCGTCGGCATCCCGCTGGGAAGCAACGTGGTCAGCTTCTCCTCGAATCAATACCTCGCGCAGAACTCGCTCTCCGGCGCGACGGCCGACATCACCTGGCAAGTAGCCGGCAGCCCGAATGCGTTGACCGCGCTTCATTTGCGGTACGATCCGACGTATAAGCTCTATGGGTCGGTGGAACAGCATTTCGTGGGCGATCACGAGTATGCGATCTTGTCGGTGAATCCCGCGACGCGTGCGGAGAAATGGTGGAATGCCATGCTGTACGAAAAGCTCGGCAGCCGCTTCCAAATTCAGAGCTTTACGCAATATTACGCGCAACAAAACTATCTCCAGCTGCCGCGCTCGGCGCAACAGACGACCTGGATCAACGCCACGTACGCGTTCCCGCACTCCTACGTAACGGCCACCTCGCAGCTGGTCAACTACAACCTGCTCGGGCCCGGCTCGCTCGAGGTCCCCAAGCCGCTCGGCGGCAGCCTCGCGCACCCGACGTTCCTGCAAGTAACCGCCAACAGCTTTCAAAACAAAATCGCCACCCTACCGCTCTACGAAAACATCTACGAAGGATATGGCTTCGCGCACGACTCGGTCGGCTCGCAGTATCTGAACGGCTTTGCGCAGTATCCCCAATTTCCGCCGCTCCAGGTTCCCGGATTACAATCGTACGGCGCGCTGTGCGCCTACCAATATCCAACCCCCCCCAACCACCACCTGAGCTATTACTGCCCCACCTACACGACCATTTACAACACGGTT
>Ga0182018_10002624_pt1 | contig 17576 bp, 16 predicted proteins | sample 812P2MmetaG_FD_120490 | JGI IMG/M metagenome (GOLD analysis project Ga0182018, IMG submission 120490) | Permafrost microbial communities from Stordalen Mire, Sweden - 812P2M metaG | ecosystem: Environmental > Terrestrial > Soil > Wetlands > Permafrost | place: Sweden: Stordalen | collected... | reverse complement strand
GCTCAGCGCCACCGCGATGTCGTGGCATGGAATTTTGCTTTCCGAGTCGGCACGTCTGGCGCCATTCGGACGTGCCGGAGCGGTCACCGGCGGCGTGCTCTCGTTTGGCCAGATGGGGGCGTTTCTGTGTCCCTCGGTATTTTCGTTGTTGTTGCGGGTCACCGGAGGTTACGCGGCCGGTTGGGCGGTGTGTGCCATTCCCGCTTTGCTGGTGGGGGTGGACTTATTGCGTCAGGGCAGGAATGCGACCAGCGTCTGAGCCATATTCAGATCGCGTAATGGACTATCGTCGCCGAGAAATCGCCAAACGTACGCGGAGTCGGGATTGCCCTGACAACCCCACGGCCGGATCCCGCATTATTGTCCTGATGAATGCAACGGACGTTCCAGGACTCACCCTTATTGACAGCCGATTCGATTCGGGGTAAAAATTAATTCAGCAGGGAGTTCTGGCGACCATGAAGCATCGTCTCCTCGGCGCCGTCAGCACCATCGCGTTGGGTGCGGCATATGGCTCATTCACATCGGGCGCGGCGAGAGCCGGGCTGGTTTGCTCGCCTGGTAGCAGCAGTACCGTCGGCTCTTATACATGCACGGAGACCGTGACTGCGCCCGCCGGCCCGTTACTAACGAGCAACGTCCTGGCACTCGACCAGTGGATGTCGCTCGCAGACGCTGGATATACACAAACTCTGTCCAAGGTCAGTTATTCTCTGGGTGCCACGCTGAACGGTTTCGCGGAAGTTACTAATACCGACACGATAACAGTGAATGGTTCTTTCATCGCCGGTTTAACGTTCACGGCCACTAACGGTCCGGGAGCGCCAAGTAACTTTTTGTCTCCCGGTAGGGTGTACCGTACCACAGTGTTCGGCCCAGCGATCACCTTGGCAGCCGGAGCTTCGACTCCGTACACCTTCGGCGCAGGCGGCTTAACCGGATCGAAGACTGTCTCCGGCACTCTGTCGGGGTTCGTCGGCTCTGGCACTTTCTCGGCGATCGTCGCTGTCGCACTGCGCGCTAACGGCTATGGCTTCGTTTCGAGTCCCGCCGGAAACTTCGCGAGCTCAATCACAATTTCATCGGTGGCCCCGACCATCCAACTCACGTACGATTTCACGACAAGCGTGTCGACACCGGAGCCGGCCTCTCTGGCGTTGCTTGGGGTTGGTCTGGCAGGTGCCGGCGTTGTTCGTCGCCGACGGAAGACCTGAAGTCTCGCTCCGGCACGATTTCGGGTCTTCGGCCCGGCGCGGCCCGAGACGAAGTTACTCTGCTTCGCAATGGGATCATGACGAGAGCCGGAGCGTCCCAATGCGTGGTGGGCGGTGTGTGCCATTCCCGCTTTGCTGGTGGGGGTGGACTTATTGCGTCAGGGAGGGAAGCTGGGAACCGATCGTTCCCTTGCCGCCGAGTCGCGATCCAGACCGCCGCATCCGTGACAGGCCCGGGCGGGATGGGTTAGCTCTTGGGGGGAAGGAACGAATCCGCCGCGACCGCTGTTATTGGCGTTGTCTGACACGATGACTTCAACAGGAGACGATTGATGGCTCCGTTACCGTTTCTTGACTGGCCGCCAGATCTTTTCGCCGAAGCAAACGCGGCCCGCTTCGTAGCACCTCCGGTGAGCCGGAGGCTGCGGAGCAACGAGAATATTTGTGCCTGCGGATGCAACCAAAGGCACAACCTGGCCGTTTCCACATTGGAAGACAACAGCGGCGAGCTCCGCGTCCTGTGGTTTCGCACCATGGGGTGCAAGAACAAACATCTGGGCACAGGGATGGCGTGACATGAAAACAAGCAAGGCTCCGGTCGTGAAGAAGGCCACGCGAAGCCAGGCGCGATGGCTCTGGGAGGGCGCGGGTTATTTCCTCGCCATGGCCATCGTCGGCACCGAACTGATCACGCGCATGACCATCTTTCATTAATGGCGTCATGCGTGCGCCGCATCGCCTGAAGTTCGTCATGCATTTGATCGGGTCGTTCGCACGGCTGCTCTGATATCGGACATTATGCACAACGCGACAGGCCGGCCCCGCCGGTCGCGCTACCCCGCCCGGAAGGCACTTCCGGCGGCTTCCCGGACCTGAAGCCAAACCACTCGCCTGGTGACTCATGTACGGTATCGTGCGAGGCTGATTTGTGATCGGCGGTGGCTTGCCCACGGGTCAGCTGACCCTACCCAAAAGGCACGATTCTCAGGCGCAAACCGCCGCGTCTGATTCGGCCAACCAATGGAGATGAACTATGCGAATCCGTATGGCGTTTGCCGCGGCGACTATCGGTCTGTTTGCCTCCACCGCCTCGTTCGCGGCGTACAATCCCGTTCCCGCCGGCGACCTGCAGTTCGCCCAGTGCCTGATCTATTCCTCGAAGGTGTATCAGGGCGGCACGGACGCCAGTCCGATCGCCGGGCAGGATAAACAGACCGCGTGGTGCACTTGCATGTGGAATGAGACACCGGAAGATTTCAAAGGCGACCTCGCGAAGTTCTCGGAAACCCCGCAAGGCGCGGCGATGAACAAGACGTGCGAAAAATACGCCGACTGGGAATGACGCTCGGGCTGATCGCAACTGCCACGGCATGATCCTGTCATGCCGTGCGCACGCCGAGGGCGGCTCGTAGCGTCCGGCGTATACTCGATCGACGTCGCGTTAGACCTTCGCGCTCTGACGTGACAGCCCGCCCGACCTCGATACGGCGAGACCGTCGCGAAGCATTTGCCAGCCGATTACTTGGGTGGCGCGCCCTGCTGGACTCGAACCAGCGACCCACAGCTTAGAAGGCTGTTGCTCTATCCACCTGAGCTAAGGGCGCTTTATTTGTCACCGGCCGGTCGGGCGAAAAGCCAACCTCCCATGCCGCGACTGAAGACCCAACCGCGCGACGGTATGGTACCAGGCTTTCAGCCCACGGCCCAACCATGATCGGCCAGGGCCACTCCCTCTGTCCAGAGCCGTCTTCGGCCGGTCATACCGAAACGCATCGCGTCCCCGAAAATAAGCTGCTCAGCCCACACCGCGGACAAATTCAGCCCCGTGACGGCCGCTACCGCCACGGGGCTCAGACGCGCCGGATCGTGGACCGAAGCGGTCAGGTCAGTAACAGATTGTTCTTGTTGAATGTCGCGCCCGCGCCGTTGACCTGCATCAGGCCGTCGCCGGCGGCGAAGGGAGCACCCGTAGTACCGGCCTGCTGGAAGATGTATTCGTTGCTAACACCATTGACAGTGAACGAGAAGAACTGGACCGTCTTCGTTGCGGCCGCCAGTGCCACCTGCTGCACCGCCGTCAGTAAGCTCGTGGCGCCGAGTGCCGCGTTGGAAGCCGTGGTAGCGAGGGTATAGCCCGCCAGGCCCGTGAGATCGATCGTGGTGTTGGTGGCACTGTAATTGGCGAGCACTTCAACGTCGCTCATCAACTGCAAGAGGCTCCCGTTCCCGGTATCCCCCGCGGTGATGTTGGCGAGGCCTATGCCACTGGGCGCGGTGAACACCGTGTCATTGCCGGTGCCGACGGTGATCACGTTGCCCGCGACCTGGCCATTGAATGTCAGTAGGTCATTCGCGCCATTTCCATCGGTCAAGACGACGGACTGCGTCGCCAGGCCCGCGTTGAGCGTATCGATGCCGGATCCGCCGATGATCGTCGCCTTCGCGGTCAGCGCGCCCGCCGTGATATTCACGCCACCGGTCGTCGCGTTCGCGTTGATCGTATTGAATCCGGTATTAAAGTTGTTGTTCGTCAGAACCAGCGGGGCACTCCCCGTGATCACATCGGAAACCAGACCGGCGTCCTGGGCGCCGATCGTCACTGTGTTGAGTTTGGTCCCGCTAGACTGGATATTATACGTGTTGATGAAGAAGCCGCTGCTGACCGTCGTGTCGAAAGTCCCTCCGGTGTTACCGCTCAGCACAAGTGTCGTGGCGTTGCCTGACGGGGCGAGGCCGCTGAACGTAACGGTCAGATTATCGAGGTAGCCCGCCGCGTTCATCATGCCGACATTGGTGGTGGCGGCGATATTGATGACGTTCAGCGTCGTGTTCACCGACTCCCCGTCTCCGGCGCCGAAGATGCCACCGGCCAGCGACAAGGCGGTAATCCCGCTGCTGGATAAACCGTTGAACGTCTGGTTCGCCGAACCAGGTGCCAGGTTGACGAGCTGCACCTTCGCCAGGAACGGCATGACGCTAGACGTGTTGTCCAGCACCGAATTCAAAGTTTCGACACCGCCGCCACCAGTGATGCTGTCGCTCGTGGTGAGCTGACTCGTTCCCACCGACCCGCCCGCTACACCGCGAATGGTGTCGTTGTGGGCTGTTGTCTGGGTGCTCGTGGAGGTGGAAGTCGGCGATATCGTCTGGCCGCCCGCGGTCAGTGTTAGTGTAGCGCCAACGCCGTTCGAACCGCTTTGGTCAAGCACGATATCCGCCGCGATCAATGGGCCGGCCGCCGTCACCGTGGTGCTGCTGGAGGTGATGGTCGCGATGATCGCCCGCGACTGTGGCGTATCGTTGGTCGGGTTCCAGGTGACCGCCGGAACCGCCGAGGCGACCGCGTTCGTATAAAGTCCCGCGACGGTCGCCCGATTGACGATCGTTGTAATATCGGTGCCCAGAGAACCCAGGATGATCTGATCGATCATGAAACCCGGGCTTGCCCCGCCCGTGAGTTGCCCCTCCCAGTACGACAGGCCCGCGGTATCCGCCGCACGCCCAAACAGGTTCTGGTACACGGCGTTGATGAAAACGGACTGCTGAGCCACGTTCTGCGCCAGCAGCGTTGGCGTATTCAGCAGCGGATACAGCCCCAGCGTCTCCAACTGGGGCACGAACTGCAATGCGATCGTCGCGTCCGCCGTGCCGGCCGCTTCCTGGTTCAGCCAGTAGTTCAGGCCCGCCGGATCGGCCGCGCGGCCGTAGTAGGAGACGTACAGCTCTTCCATCGTGAGTTGGGACATGCTTTGGACCCCCGGTTGCGATAGTCGTTGGTGTTGTTTCGTTGCCAGATCGCAACATATAGGCCTGCGAGGTCTGTTCCTCTCACTCAGCTACCAGTTCTCAATGAACACGCCAGCGAGCCCTGTTCCCTGTGCCAGGTGATATATTATGTCGTCTGGCGGACGTTACCGACTGTTTCATATATGTCAATCGGCAGGTTCCCATATGGCGATCACGTTTGACGTCGCGGCCAAGTGTGGTCTGAAAATTCCCGCCACTTGCCTGACATCACCCATTTTAACAGGCAGAACCGATCGCCATTCAGGCTGGGAAATGTGCCGCGGCCATGGGCGAGACCTCTCACCCGCGCTTCCGCGGCTGGGCTCACCCAGCGGTAAGCACCGTATGCGCCGTCGCGGCGTCGGCCTTGCGCAGCCGCGCCACCGAGGCACCGTCGCGAAACTTTCTCGACACCGCCGCCAGCGCCGCGACGCTGTTATTGTCCGCGCTGTTGTTGTCCGCGCTGGCCGGCATCAGCAGCAGGAACACCAGATCCACCGGTGCGCCATCGATCGCGTCATAGTCGATCGGCCGCGCCAGTCGCGCGAACAATCCGACGAACCGCGTCAAACCCTCGATCCTCGCGTGCGGCAGCGCGAACCCTTTGCCCAGTCCGGTGGAACCAAGTGTTTCACGCGACGACAAGGCCGCCAGGATCGTGTCCGAGGGAATGCCGCCGCCGAATGGCTCCGCCCGTTTCGCCAGTTCCCGCAGCAACTGCCCCTTATCGCGCACCCGCAAATCGAGGGCGATACGGTCCTGGGCGATGAAGTCGGCGATTTCCATCCAGTGATCAGTCCCGCGATGCAGCCGGAAGCGAAACCACCGGCCGGCGCCGGTTGTACATCAAGAACGCCACCACGCGGTAGCCGAGGGGCTCACGCGAGCCGCCGCCCCCCGGCGAACGCAAACCGTCATCCCCCGGCAAACGCAAACCGTCATCCCCCGGCAAACGCAAACCGTCATCCCCCGGCGAACGCAAACCGTCATCCCCCGGCTTGACCGGGGGATCTGTCGCGCCACTGTGTTGACAGAGATCCCCCGGTCGAGCCGGGGGATGACGGATTGTAAGAGCCGGGGGATGACGGATTGTAAGAGCCGGGGGATGACGGATTGTAAGAGCCGGGGGATGACGGTTCGTAAGAGCCGGGGGATGACGGTTCGTACGAGCCGGGGGATGACGGTTCGTAAGAGCCAGCGGACGACGATACGGCCGGCGTTCGTTCCGTCCCGTCATGGCTGGTCCAGCTCCCGCAGCCGGTAACCGACACCTGTTTCGGTAACGATATAAGTAGGCTGTTCCGGGTCCGGTTCGATCTTCTGACGCAACGCGCGGATGTAGATGCGCAGATATTGGACATCCGTATCGCCGGTCCACACCTCGCGCAGGATCATCTTGTGCGTCACTACCTTCCCCGCGTGCTGCACCAGCAGTCGCAGAACCTCGTATTCCCTGGGCGAGAACTTAACCTCCTCACCGCGCACGGTGACGATCCGGCGCACCAGATCCACGGTCAGCTCGCCACTGCGGAACACCGGAAGTTCGCCCTGCCGCTGCAGCATGTGACGCTGCGCCGCCCGGATGCGCGCCAGCAGTTCATCGATACCGAACGGCTTGGTCACGTAATCATCCGCGCCGAGATCCAGCGCCTCCACCTTGCCCGCTTCGGCGCCCCTGATCGACAGCACGACAATCGGCACCGCCGAACCCGTCGCGCGGATGCGCCTGATCACCTCCAGCCCATCGATATCCGGCAACCCCAGATCGAGCACCACCATGTCCGTCCCGCCGCGGCGGACCACCTCGAGCGCCGGCAGGCCTTTATCCACCTCGGTGATTACGTAGCCCTGAGCCCCCAGGCCCGCGCGCAGGAAGCGGCGGATCGCCGGTTCGTCGTCCACCACCAGGACGCGCATCGGTGCCGCACCGGTCGTCATGTCCCAATGGTCATGTTGTTGTTTCCTCGGGTAACGGCGCGCCGACCGGCACCGGTAGCGTGATGGTGATGATCGCGCCGGAACGATCGGTACGATTCGCCGCCGTTATGGTCCCGCCCATCGCCTCGACAAATCCCCGGCAAATCGCGAGCCCCAGACCAGTGCCGGCGCGCTGCCGATCCTCACCCTGAGCGCGATAAAACTTGTCGAAAATGCGCGCGACGTCGCGCGGCGGAATCCCCTCACCCTCGTCGATGACCTGGAGGATCACCTGTTCCCCATCGCGATACGCTCTCAGTTGAATGAGCGAGCCAGGAGGCGCGTATTTCGCCGCGTTGTCCAACAGGTTGAACAGCACCTGTTCGAACAGCACCATGTCCAGGTTCAACATCGGCAGACCGGCGGCGAGATCGACCTCGACCTCATGCCGCGCCAGGATTTTATTGGCGCGCGCCAGAGCCGCGCCGAACAGATCCGACAGCACGGTCAGATCGCCGCGGGGCTGCAGGGCACCGGACTCGAGCCGCGTCATGTCCAACAGATTGCCGATGAACCGATTAAGCCGATCCGCCTCTTCAACGATCGTGGCCAGCAGCGCGTCCTCGGTCGCCTGGTCAAGTTCGACCCGCCGCGACGCCAGGCTGGTGGCCGAGCCCAGGATGGACGCCAACGGCGTGCGCAAATCATGCGAAATCGACGTCAGCAAGGCCGAGCGCAGCCGGTCGGTTTCCGCCTGCAACCGCGCCAGGTGCAGATCGCGCGCCAGAGTCACACGCTCGATCGCCAGCGCGGCCTGATCGGTCAACGCGTCCAGCAGCCGTTGCTGGTCGGGCATCAACAAGGGTCCCGGCTCATCGCGGATCACACCCACCACGCCGACCGGTCCCCGCCCGGTACGCATCGGCAGAAACAGCCACTTGGCGCCGGGCAAGGTGTCAGAACCGCGGCCGGCGACATGGTTCTTTTCCCAGGACCATTTCGCCGCGGCGAGGTCCGCCTCATCCAATATGTCTTCGGGTGGAAAACCGGCGCGCACCGATATGGTCCGCCCCCCCGGACTGTCCTCGTCGCCTTGTTGATCTTCCGGCAGCAGCAGCACCACGCGCACCTTCAGCATCAGCGCGATCTGGTGCGCGGTGGCCCACAGCAGGTCGTCCATCGTGACCGCGACCGCGAGCTTGCGGCTGAACTGATACAGATCGTCGGTGGTTTTCGCCCGCAGCCGGGCGGCGACCGCCTGACCGCGGACACGCGCCGCGAGGTTGCCGGCGATCAGCGCCACGACGGCGAAGAAGAACAGCGCGACGACATTCTCGGGATCGGCGATGGTGAACGTGTAAATCGGCGGCAGAAAGAAAAAGTTGTAAGCGAGCACAGCGACCAGGCTGGCGAACAGGGACGGCCGGCGGCCAAAGCGCACCGCGCTGACCAGGATCGCGGTCAGAAACACCAGTGCGATGTTGTGGATGTTCAGCAGTTCGCGCAGCGCCATGCCGATCGGAATCGCGCCGAGCACCAGCAACAGGCTGATGCCATAAGGCCGCGCGTCGGTGGCCGGCGTCAGGGTTTCATCCGTCACGGCAATCTGGACGGAACCCCCGGCCTCGACCGGCGCCTCGATCACGTGAATGTTGATGCCGCCGGCGCGATTGATCACCTGCTGCGTCACCGATCCGGTGAACAGCATCCGCCAGCGGGGACGTTCCGACTTACCAACGATGATGTGCGTGACATTATTGGCGCGCGCGTAATCGATGATCGTATCGGCGACGTCCTGACCCGGGATCAGCACCGGTTCGCCGCCCAGTCGCTCGGCGAGTCGAAGGGCTTCGGCCACGCTGTCCTGGTCCGCGACACCGCCCCGCAGGCTGCGGGAGGTTTCCACGCTGATCGCCGTCCAGGGGGCATGGAACTGGTCGGCCAGCCGTTTCGCGTGACGCACGACGGCGCTGGCTTTCTTGCCGCCCTCGATACAAACCAGCACGCGATCGCTGACCGGCCAGGGGCCGGGGATGGCGTGGCTGCGCATGTAGTCGACCATCTGGTCGTCAACCCGCTGCGCGGTGCGGCGCAGCGCCAGTTCGCGCAACGCGGTCAGATTGCCGGGCTGAAAGTAATGCCGGACCGCGCGCTCGGCCTGTTGCGGCACATAAACCTTGCCGTCATGCAACCGCTGGATCAGATCGCGGGGTGTCAGATCGATCAGTTCGATTTCGTCGGCGTTGTCGATCACCGAATCGGGTACCGTCTCCCGAACCCGTATCCGCGTAATGCGCGCGACGGCATCGTTCAGGCTTTCGACATGCTGAATGTTCAGCGTCGCGTAGACGTCGATGCCGGCGGACAGCAACTCCTCGACGTCCATGTAACGTTTCGGATGCCGGCTGCCGGGCGCGTTGGTGTGGGCGAGTTCGTCAACCAACGCGAGTTGCGGCCGGCGGGCCAGGACGGCGTCGATATCCATCTCGGTCAGGATCTGGCCACGATACTCGATCCGCCGCCGCGGGATGACTTCCAGTCCGATGGTCAGCGCCTCGGTTTCCTGCCGACCGTGGGTTTCGACCACGCCGATGACAATGTCGATGCCCTCGCGCCGCCTGGCCTGCGCGGTGGATAGCATTTCGTAGGTCTTGCCGACGCCAGGCGCGGCGCCGAGGAAGATCATCAACCGGCCGCGCTGGCCACGCGCGGCCTCGCGCAGCAGGGCATCCGGCGAGGGCCGGCGATCATCCATGGGATGGCTCGAAGGAGCGGTGCGACCTAGCTCTTCCCCATCGCGTCCAAGGCCAGGTTGAGCTGCAGCACGTTGACATGCGGTTCACCGATGATGCCCACCAGGCGGCCCACGCTGTGTTCTTCCACCAGCCGCCGCACCGCATCTTCCGACAATCCGCGCGCCTTGGCGACTCTGGGCACCTGGAACAGCGCCGCCGCCGGCGAGATGTCGGGGTCCAGTCCACTCGCCGAGGTCGTCACAAGGTCCACCGGCACCGGCATATTGGGATTCTCCGCCGCCAGTTTAGCCGCGTCGTCCTTCACCCGGTCGACCAGTTGCTTCGACGTCGGGCCGAGGTTCGAACCACCCGAGTTGCCCGCGTTATACGGCGCCGGAACGGTTTTGGTCGCGTCGTTCGGATCGGTATCCGTGGTCGCCGAGGGGCGGCCGTGGAAGTACTTCTCGCTGGTGAAGTTCTGCCCGATCAGTTCGGAGCCGATCACCTTGCCGTTCTGCTCGATCAGGCTGCCATTGGCCTGATGATGGAACAGCGCCTGAGCGATCCCGGTCATCGCCAGTGGATAGGCCAGGCCGGTGATGATCGTCATCCCGATGATCATGACGATGGCGGGACGGATTTGTTGAAGCATCGTGGTTGTCCTTGGTAAGCGTCAGGCAAGCCCGATCGACGTGACGATCATGTCGATCAACTTGATGCCGATGAACGGCACGATGATGCCGCCCAGGCCGTAAATCAGCAGATTGCGCCGCAGCAGCGCCGCCGCGCCGATCGGCCGGTAGGCGATGCCCTTCAGTGCCAGCGGGATCAGCGCGATGATGATCAGCGCGTTGAAGATGATCGCCGACAGAATGGCGCTTTGCGGGTTGTTCAGGCGCATGATGTTCAACGCCTGCAGTTGCGGGTAGAACACGATGAACATCGCCGGGATCATGGCGAAATACTTCGCCACGTCGTTGGCGATCGAGAACGTGGTCAACGCGCCGCGGGTCATCAGCAACTGCTTGCCGATCTCGACAATTTCGATCAGCTTGGTCGGATCGCTGTCCAGATCGACCATGTTGCCCGCCTCGCGCGCCGCCATGGTGCCCGTGTTCATCGCCACGCCGACATCGGCCTGCGCCAGAGCCGGCGCGTCGTTGGTGCCGTCGCCGCACATCGCCACCAGCTTGCCCTGCGCCTGCTCGTCGCGGATCAGCTTCAGTTTGGCTTCCGGAGTCGCCTGCGCCAGGAAGTCGTCCACCCCCGCCTCGGCCGCGATCGCCGCGGCGGTCAGCGGGTTGTCGCCGGTGATCATCACCGTCCGGATTCCCATCCGCCGTAGCTCCACGAAGCGCTCGCGAATGCCGCCCTTGACGATGTCCTTCAGATAAATGACGCCGAGCAGCCGTCCATCTTTCGCCACCGCGAGAGGCGTGCCGCCGGCTTTGCCGATCTCCTCGGCCTTGGCGGTGAGTTCGCGCACCGCCGCGTCGGAGACACCGCTCCGCAACGCGGTGGTTCCGCCGCCCTTCATCGCCGCCTCATCCATATCGCGAGCCCAGGCGAGGACGGCGTCGACCGCGCCCTTGCGGATGGAAGAACCGTCGAAGTCGATACCGGACAACCGCGTATGCGCCGAGAACGGAATGAAGCGCGCGCCCATCGGCGCCATCTCACGCCCGCGGATCGCGTATTTCTCCTTCGCCAGCACGACGATCGAACGGCCCTCCGGCGTCTCATCCGGCAGCGACGACAATTGCGCCGCGTCTGCGAGTTCTTCCGCGCCGACACCGGTCAGCGGCATGAACTCCGTCGCCTGCCGGTTGCCCAGAGTGATCGTGCCGGTCTTGTCCAGCAGCAGCGTATCGACGTCGCCCGCCGCTTCCACCGCCCGGCCCGACATGGCCAGCACGTTGAAGCGCACCAGCCGGTCCATGCCGGCGATGCCGATCGCCGACAGCAAGGCGCCGATCGTGGTCGGGATCAGCGCCACGAACAACGCGACCAGCAGCACGACCGACAGTGAGCCACCGGCATAAGCCGCGAAGCTGGGAATCGTCACCACCGCGAAGACGAAGATAAGCGTCAACCCGGCCAACAGGATGTTCAGCGCGATCTCGTTCGGCGTCTTCTGCCGTTCCGCGCCCTCAACCAACGCGATCATGCGGTCCAGGAACGTCGAGCCTTGCGCCGCCGTGATCCGCACCTTGATCCAGTCGGACAGCACCCGCGTGCCGCCGGTCACCGCCGAGCGGTCGCCGCCCGATTCGCGGATCACCGGCGCTGACTCACCGGTGATGGCGGATTCGTCGACCGAGGCGATGCCTTCGATCACGTCGCCATCGCTTGGGATCAGCTCGCCTGTCTCCACCAGCACGATGTCGCCCTGCTTCAGTTCCGGCGCGGCGATCATCTCGAATTCGGTGCCCATGATACGTTTCGCCAGCGTCTCGGTGCGGGCTTTGCGCAACGTCGCCGCCTGCGCCTTGCCGCGGCCTTCCGCCACCGCCTCGGCGAAGTTGGCGAACAACACGGTGATCCACAGCCAGAGGATGATCTGGAAGGTGAAGCCGAGATTCGCCCCATGCGTGAACAGGTCGCGCAGAAAGATCACGGTGGTCAGCGTGGCCACGACCTCGACCACGAACATCACCGGATTGCGAGCCATCAACCGCGGATCGAGTTTTCGAAACGACTGGCCGACCGCCGGGCCAAGAATCGCCGGGTCCAGCATCGTCGACGACGCGCCCCGTCTGTTGGTTCTGGTGTCCATGTTTAGCTACCTGTGTCGTACAGAGTGCCCGCCTGCATCGCCAGATGCTCGGCGATCGGGCCGAGGGCGAGAGACGGAAGGAAAGTCAGGCCGCCGGTGATCAGGATCACGCCGACCACGAGGCCAACGAACAACCCGCCATCGGTCGGAAAAGTGCCCGCCGAGAGCGGAACAATCTTCTTGCGCACCAATGATCCGGCGATCGCCAGCATCGGCACGATCATCAGGAACCGCCCGATGAACATCGCCAGACCCAGAGTCGCGTTCCAGAACGGCACGTTAGCGGAAAGACCAGCGAAGGCGCTGCCGTTGTTGCCGGTGGCGGATACGTAGGCGTAAAGCGCCTCACTGAAGCCATGCGGCCCGGCGTTGTTCATTGCCCCGGTGCCGGCCGGCAACACCACCGCCAACGCTGTAAAGCCAAGCATGGACAGCGGCAGGATCAGGATGCCGAGCATGGCCATCTTGACCTCTTTCGCTTCCAGCTTCTTGCCCAGATATTCCGGCGTGCGGCCAACCATCAGCCCGGCGACGAACATCGCGACGATGACGAACAGCATCATGCCGTAAAGACCGGAGCCAACGCCGCCGAAGATGATCTCACCCAACATGATGTTGACCATCGGCACCATGCCGGCGATCGGCAACAAACTGTCATGCATGTTGTTGACCGCGCCGCACGACGCGTCAGTGGTGATCGTGGTGAACAGCGCCGAGTTGGCGATACCGAACCGTACTTCTTTCCCCTCCATGTTGCCGCCGGATTGCAGCGCCGACGCCGCCTGATCGACGTGCAACGCCGCGAACGCCGGATTGCCAGCCGCTTCGGCCCAGTACGTCGTCACCGTCCCGGCGAGGAACAGCACCGCCATCACGCCAAAAATCGCCCAACCCTGACGTTGATTGCCGACCATGCGGCCAAACACGTTGGTCAGCGCCGCGCCAAGCGAGAAGATCAGCAGGATCTGGATCAGGTTGGTCAGCGCGCTGGGATTCTCAAACGGATGCGCCGAGTTCGCGTTAAAGAACCCGCCTCCGTTCGTCCCCAGCATCTTGATCACTTCCTGCGACGCCACCGGTCCCTGGGCGATCACCTGCTTCGCGCCTTCCAGAGTCGTCGCCTCGGTGTAAGCGTTCAGGTTCTGCGGCATGCCGAGCGCGACGAACACCAGACCAACGACAATCGCCGCCGGAAGCAGGATGTACAGCGTGCAGCGGGTCATATCGACCCAGAAATTACCGATCGTCTGCATCGAGGCCCGCGAGAAACCGCGGATCAGCGCGATCGCCAGCGCGATGCCGGTGGCGGCGGAAAGGAAGTTATGCACCGTCAGACCGGCCATCTGCACCAGATAGCTCATGGTCGTTTCCGGCGTGTAGGACTGCCAGTTGGTGTTGGTGATGAAGCTGACCGACGTGTTGAACGCCAGATCGGGCGACACCGCGGCCTGCCCGGCGGGATTGAACGGCAGCACCGCCTGCAGACGCTGCAACGCGTACAACACGACAAAGCCGGCGAAGGTGAACGCCAGCATGGCGACCGCGTAGGTCACCCAATGTTGTTCCTGCGTCTCATCGACTCCACTGACGCGATACAGACCGCGCTCCAGCGGACCGAGCACCGGCGACAGCACAGTCCGCTCGCCGTTGAACACGCGCGTCATGTAGCCGCCAAGCGGCTTCGTCAGAAGCACCAGCAGAACGCAGTACAACGCGATCTGCAACCAACCGTTGAAGGTCATTGAAGGGTCATCCCGAATTGCCGTGCGCCGTCAGAAACGTTCCGGACGGATCAGAGCGTAGATCAGATAGACGAGCAGGCCGACCGTGACGATCGAGCCCAGGACGTAGTCGACGATCATGATCGCGTCCTCACAGATGGTCGCAGGCCAGCGCGTACAGCACGCAAGCCCCGAGAAACACGGCGCCAATCACGAGATAGGCGATATCAAGCATAAGACGGCTCCTTATCCACGTAGCCGGGCTTTATCCACGTAGCCAGGCTTTGGACCGGCGATCCAGCCGGTTGGTGGGAATCCACGTAGCCAGGCTTTATCCACGTAGCCAGGCTTTGGACCGGCGATCCAGCCGGTTGGTGGGATGAATTTTTGGCTGACATTCCAGGACAAGGCGCCCAGATAGCGAGCCGGGCATATAAATTCCATAGAGGCCGGACGCTTGTGGCACATGAGCAACCTTTCCGGTTTCGCGGGGTAGTTTCCGGGCGTCCTGGCCTAGGCTGCCAAAGAAAGCAGGCGGCGAACTGCTATACACTGATCTGGATCAATAGCGGGTGAACGGCGGCACTCGTTCGCGGCCGGGCAGAAGCCATGCGCTATCCCAGCACGATCTGAACCAGCAGACCCAGACCGAGGCAGACGGCGATAATGGTGCCGGCTTCCTTGCAGAACTGGCCAGGGGTGAACCGCTCGCCCTCGTCATGGGTAACCGTGTCCTCGTCATCGAAGGCGTGCGGCCGCGCATCGCGGGCGAAATCCGGATTTCTCACGTAACACTCCATAGCGGGCGGACCGGGCTATCCATGCCCTTGACCGCGGCGATGAAAATTAAGGGGCCACGCTATATAAAATCCATGTCAGCCCGGTGTTACGAATGACTGATTTCCCTTCAACGTCATCCCCCGACTTTCAGCGTCCTCCCCCGACTTCCCTGCAACGTCATCCCCCGACTTCCCTGCAACGTCATCCCCCGACTCGATCGGGGGATCAATCGCGGCACCCTGCCGGTATTGATCCCCGGGTCGAGCCCGGGGATGACGGTGGCCCTGACCCAGGGATGACGTTGACACGGAATCCGACCCGGTCAGAAGCGTTGCGAAATGCCGACAAAAACCCGCGCCTTCGGCGTCGCCGGAGTCAGGCCGATGTTGGTTCCGGCATCGAACTGCAGGCTCGGCTGGTCTGGCCATGCGATCCACGACAGCGACAAATCGAGCGAAGCCTGCTTCGTCGTATTCGCCGGGTCGTTGTCGATCTGTCCCCAAAGCTCGACATAGGCCGTGACATTGCCCGGCAGCGCGTGTCTAAAATTCGCCAGTGTCTGGAAATTCCCGTGCTGTCCAGGCTTCGTGGCGTCGCGCAGCACGTCGATCTCAGGATCGAGCAGCAGGGTGAAATCCAGTGGCAGAGCGAACGAAATTGGCACGATCGCACCACCTCCACCACGCCGTCGCCAATCCCCGCCCTGGCGGTCGGTAACTTGACCTAAGGTATGATCGCCGCCTGAAAGTCGCCGCCCTCCACGCCGGCCAGGTTCACTTTGACCCGCGCGAACAGGTCGCCGACTCCGGTCAGACTCTGTTTGCCGGCCGCGCTTTTCATCGTCACGGTTTCGACCGGAGCGATGTTGAGTTCCAGGTCCACCCGATTGGTGAGGCCGAGCTTCACGGTCGGGTTGGTGAACAAAAAGGTGTTCACCGTCGCGCCACCGCCATGGACATACGTCCAGTTCAACAGATCGGATTCGTATTGCCAGTGCCCGGCGTCGACGGTACAGGGCAGGTTCGCCTTGGGCGGCCGGTCAGTACAGAACGCGCGCAACTGGTCGTCGGACGCCGGATCGAACACCGTATATCCCGACTTATCCGCCGCGGCCTGCGCCTTCGCCGGCGCCACTCCGGCGGTCAGGACAAAAATGGCGGCGAGCGCCATCACACCGGCGCGAAGGATCCGCTGACGGACGATCATTCGCGCTCGACTCCTGGGCATGCGACACCGCTTAGTGCCAAAATGGCGTTCGCGTTTTGACATGGGTCAACGAAGCCGCCACGGCGGACCTTGTATGAAAGAGGCCAGTGGCCGTGCCTTCCGAAGAAGTCACCGGAGACCCCTATTGTTTTTTATTGCTCCCGGCCCTGTTTTGCCGCGTGGCTTTCCTGGGAACCCAAGCTGTGCCCGACATCCTGATGCTGGTTGTGATCGTTCTGGCGGTGCTGGCTCCGGCGGGTTACGCCGCGCTCTGCCCGCGGATCTGACCGTGACACTTCCCGCATTCGGACAACTTCTGGTCTGGCTGATCCTGCTGCTCGCGGCGGTGCGGCCGCTTGGCGGTTACATGCACCGCGTGTTCGTCGGTGAGGCGACGTTGCTGTCGCCGTTGTTGCGTCCGATCGAGTCGGTGCTCTACCGCCTGGCCGGCGTGAAGCCCAACGAGGAGCAGGAGTGGTACCGTTACGCTCTTGCATTTTTGACCTTCCACCTGCCCGGAATGCTGTTGCTGTATTTTTTGTTGCGTCTGCAGGACTGGCTGCCGTTCAATCCCGCCGGGCAGCCGCCGGTTCCCCCCGACCTCGCGCTGAACACCACGATCAGTTTCGCCACCAACACCAGTTGGCAGTCTTATCGCGGCGAGACGACGCTCAGTCATCTTTCGCAAATGGCGGGCATCGCGGTGCAGAGCTTCCTCTCGGCCGCCGCCGGTATCGCCGCCGCCCTCGCGCTTTCCCGCGGTTTCGCGCGCCGCGCTTCAACCACGATCGGCAATTTCTGGGCTGATACGACGCGGGCGATTCTCTATGTCCTGCTGCCGATTTGTGTGCTGGCGTCATTGTTCTTCGTCTGGCAAGGCGTGCCACAGACACTATCCGGGCCAGCAGCGGCAACCACGCTCGAAGGCGCCGCGCAAACAATTCCGCTCGGCCCGGTCGCCTCGCAGGAAGCGATAAAACTGCTCAGCGGCGACGGCGGCGGATTCTTCAACGCCCAGTCGGCGCATCCATTCGAGAATCCCAATGGTTTGACCAATTTGCTGGCGATGCTGCTGATGCCGCTTCTGGGCGCGGCGCTGACCAACACGTTCGGCCGTATGGTCGGCGATGAGCATCAGGGTTGGGCGCTGCTGACCACGATGATGGTTCTGCTGCTCGCCGGCGCGATGGCGTTGCACGGCATTGAAGGCGGCGGCAATCCGCTGTTGGCGGGGGCGCATATCGACCAGGCCGCCGGCAATCTTGAAGGCAAGGAGGTCCGTTTCGGCGCGCCTGGCTCGGCGCTGTTCGCCGAGCTTGGCACCGCGACGTCGTCTGGCGCCGTCAACGCCATGCACGACAGCACCATGCCGTTGGGCGGAATGGTGCTGCTAAGCAACATGATGCTCGACGAGGTAATCATCGGAGGCCCAGGCTCCGGC
>Ga0182018_10002623_pt1 | contig 17580 bp, 15 predicted proteins | sample 812P2MmetaG_FD_120490 | JGI IMG/M metagenome (GOLD analysis project Ga0182018, IMG submission 120490) | Permafrost microbial communities from Stordalen Mire, Sweden - 812P2M metaG | ecosystem: Environmental > Terrestrial > Soil > Wetlands > Permafrost | place: Sweden: Stordalen | collected... | reverse complement strand
GACGCCGCTTTTCAACAGGGTCTCGGTGAGAGCGATGAAGTTGCGGTCGACGTCTTTCTTTTCAGGGAAGGCCAAGTCGTTAGGTTCCTGATAGGCGCCTTTGCAGAGACGGATACGGATTTGATCGCTGAGCAGGTTCTCAACATCGGCGGCGCTGCGGCGCAGATAGGCCTGAATGACGATGCCGACGTGGTCGCGGTTTGCGGATTTGGCGTGGAGGGCGCGGACCAGGTCGATGGTGGGCTGCGTATAAGCGGAACCTTCCATGTCGACGCGGACGAAGGAGTTAGCCTGGACAGCGTGATCGACCAGGCTGGAGACGGTTTCTGAGGCGAGGTCGGGGCTGAGGTCCATGCCCATCTGAGTGAGCTTGAGGCTGACATTGGCATCGAGCTTCGACTGGGCGAGAGAGTCGAGGATCCAGTGGTAGCGCTGGGCTGCCTGGTGGGCCTGGTCGGGGGTGGCGACGTTTTCGCCGAGGCTGTCGAGGGTGACGGAAAGGCCCTGGGCGCCGAGGACGGTAGCGGCGCTGAGGGCATCTTCAATACGAAAGCCGGCGACAAAGCGAGAAGACATGCGACGGCCGAGGGTGGAAGATTCGGCGAAGCGGCGCAGGCGGGAGCTTTGAGAGAGGCTGATGAATGTTGAACGCAGGAGGGACATTTGGTTACGAATAGAGCAAACCCTTATTTTTGCACAGCGTCGCAGGACGGCGCATGGAATTAATACGAATTTTCCACGTTGGAGGTCGAGGTCGTGCCACAATGAAAAGACCCCCCGTCTGATCATCACGTCTATCGTGACGGTGTCGGCCTTGTGGCCAGGAAAACGGAACGCCGGTGTTTCCGTATCCTATTGTCATTGTCAGGAATCAGTTGAGTTGCGTCGTATTGCGAGATGAGACCGTGTTTCGGTCATCTTGCCGGTCCCCCAATTTGAACGACAGCAGCGCTCAAGGTCGCCCTCGGCAAGAGAGCGGGTTCGACGGAGTCAGGGAAGCGCAGATGTGGAGATGGTTACATGGTGAGTCATTGCGCAAATCCGAAGTGCGCCAAGCCCCTGCATTATTTGCGGGAGGGGCGAATTTTTGTTTTTGACATGCCATCGGGCAAGGCGGATGAGCAAGGGAGGCGTTCCCGACGCATGGAGCACTATTGGCTGTGCGGGGTCTGCTCGCAGAATTTGGCGATGGAACAGTCGACGGATGGGGTGCGGGTGACCTCGCGCAGAAACGCCCGTCTTGAGCAGTTTGTACTGACGCGGTCTGCAATGGCGTCGTAGATCGCAGAGGGTGGAGCCGATGTTTATCTGAAGCTCAGGTCAAAAAGGGAAGCCCGCGTAACAGCTAATTGCTGACGCGGGCTTTTTCTTTTGCTCGGGAGTTGGAGTTATTGTTTGATGGAAGGCCAGTCGATCAGGAGCGACGGAAGCGGCGTAACCCGGTCGCGGCACCGGCAGCGGCGACGATTTTAAGGATGTCACCGGGGACAAACGGGAGGACCGCGAGGGCGAGGACGGATGCCGCAGGCTGGTGCGCGAGGACGGAAGCCTCGAAACCAAGCCAGGCGGCTCCGCAGAGCAGGATAACGAGGCTGCCGATGGTTGCGGCGAGCACGGAGGGAGCGAAGCCGGAGCCGGCGAAACGGCGACGCAGGAACGCGGTGAGCGCGGCGGCGACTGGGTAAGAAAGCAAGTAGCCGCCGGTGGGTCCGAGGAGGTGGAGCATTCCGGCGGGGCTGTGCGGGCTGAAAACGGGGAGACCTGCAGCGCCTTCAGCGAGGTAGAGGACAAGTGATGCCGCTGCGGCGCCGGGCGAGAGGAGCAGGCCCAGCAGAAGCACGGCGAAGGTCTGGAGGGTAAACGGAACGGGCGTGAACCAGAGAGGAATGGAGACGTGGGCACAAACGGCGACGAGCAGGGAGCCGAGGAGGACCGAAACGGTAGTGCGAACCGCGGCGGAATGGGTCCCTGAGAGGACTGGGGATGCGGCGGAAGCGGGATTCATGAGGGCTCCTTGGATGGCAACCTGCTGAGCTAAAGGGGTTCGTCGTGCTGTTCAGGCCGAGCGCGAGCCGCATCGCGGTGATGCCGGATATGCCGGATAACCGCAATTGCCGCCCAAATGAGCACTGCCGTACTGAGAACGAGAACGCCGTACAGAACTCGCACAGGGGAGAGGATAACAAAGTGGTGGGGTGAGAGGAGAGCCGATTGTGCTTCGCGTCCTTAGAGAAGGGTTTCCGCGCCAACACCTGATACTGGCCACTGACAGGCCAGCGTGAGACGTGAGGCTCGATCCAGCGAAACTTCCTCAGGAATCGCGGAAACATGAAGAGGAAGCCGGTACGGATAATCTCCAAACCCGCTTGTTTAACCAGCGGTTGCTTCGCCGATATGCAGACTGCGTTCGATCCAGAATTTGAACATATCGCGCAAAGACCGAAGTATGATTCTCGGTCTACCCGAAGTAGCTTCGCCATACACCCGCGGATAATAGTCTATATCCAGCTCTATGATCTTAAAACCTAACTCGTGGGCGCGAATGATGATTTCCGGGACGATGAAAACTGTGCTTCGCGAGCTGGGCCGCGCTGCGCTCAGCACTTCCCTCTTGAAGAGCTGCGTATAGTTATAGTCGCGCAGCTTTGGATCGAACAGTCGGCGGAGGATTAACCGATTGACTCTGGACGTCAGCTTTCGGTACGGACTGTAGCCAGCGTAGGCCTTTCGAGCCGCAACGATTACATCCGCCTCCTCCAGAAGAGGAATCATCTTGTCGAGGTCACGGAGGTCAAGCGGGTAGTCCATCGCGTTTTGGATGACCAATTCTCCCCGGGCGCATTGAAATCCGCGATAGAGAGTCTCACCCAATCCCAGATTTTGCCGGTTATGGATAACGGTAATCTCAGGGTATGCTTTCGCCAGATCCTCGGAGATCTCACCTGTACGATCCGTACTGCCATCGTCAATTATCAGCAGCTCAAAGACATGAAACCGCGGACGCATTGCCTCCACAGCTCGTGCAATTGCCGAACGGATATTCTGTTCCTCATTGTAAGCCGGAAATATCACCGTAATGCTCTTCGCGCTCCTGGTTGAGGTGCTGGCTCGTGCACGAGCAGGCATCCCTGGCGTTGCTGAGCAAGCTGTTGAGCTGACAGCCTCCACTTCCTCCTCCGTCAACCGCCCATTCGCCCCTGGTTCCACATCGATCGCGATCATTCTTCACTCCTCAACACGAATACCCTTACCGGCACCGGGCTCTCTTTCATTGGTATAGCCGCTTCCAAACGATAACTGGTATGAATGAGCTGATACATTTGGTCGTGTAAGTCCCGTTGGCCACTTCTCTGGCCTGCCCGAAATAATTCCTCGTTCCAGAGCTCGCTGTCGTCGACGAAGTCCACTATTAGCGCAGGGCGCGCTTTCACAATTCGTTCGGCATCTCTCCGGCACAGATCGTCCGGTGCAACATCAAAGAAGTGAACCTGAGCATAGGTAGGGGGCCAACGATCGGCCAAGACATACCATAAAGGCTGATAGGAGTAGATGAAGACCGAGTCGTTAGCTCGAGAGTGGTCGTGGATAAGACTCGTAAGACGGTCAACAAAAGCTGCCATTTCAGGGGACATGTATATCCCGTTTAACGCTGGCTGCCTGGAGGAAGCGGTAGCATTCCGTATCGGGTCGTCAGTCCAGCTGTCCCAGCTGAATGGACAGGACACTCTGCCTGCTTCACATACTGACAGAAGCAGGACGGCGGCCGCCGCGAAGGAATAGCGGAGAACAGACGTCCGAGGCCTCGAAAGAAGGTCTTCCAGCATGAAAGCTATTACGACTCCCAGGCTCGGAAACGCCATTGGTCCCCATGCGACCCATGACCAGGACATCGTGTAACAGATCCAAAAGGAGGCCATTACAAGCAGCCAACGCTGTCTTTCCGCTTCGGTCATGCTACGCCGAGTCAGGATCAGTGTGTAGTAGATTGCGAGCGAGAAGACACCAAAGAAGCCAAAGAGAATAGACCATATTTCCAGCGAATAGGCCAGAACAGAGCTACGCAGGACAAAGGCTCCTCCTGCGTATCCAGCGAGGAGTGCGGCTGCACCTGCCGCAGCGATCACGGTGAGCGGTAACATAGCCGGGGCCGCGGAAAACGGCGCGGCTCGCCCTTTTCGCACCACCTGAACCACCAGGCACATAGTGCAAATTGCGAAGAGCAGATAAACAGCGTTTCCTGGCCAGGAACCGGCCCCGTCGACGAACACGCGCGCGAGTAGATGGCCAGGGGATCCCTTTGCCGATGGCCCGTCCGCGAAAATTGCAATTGCAAAGGCCCTCAATGCGCCTTTGCTTGCCAGCCATCCAAGCACTCCCCCCGCAGGCAGGATCCATCCCGTGCAAAAGGCCAGGAGGCGTAAGACCGCCGCCCGCAGGCCCAAATCGCGTATTGATAAGCCGGCAATTACGATGAACAGAGCGAGGGTAATGCCTCCCCCCTCGGTCTGCTTCGTGAAGAAGCAGATCGAGCAGCACACACCCGAGCTGCAAATCAGGGAGATGTTTCTCAGGCTGTCTCTTTGTTCCCACTTGACATACGAGATCAGGAAGGCACCTATCAGTGCCCAAAACGTCGCTTCCAGATGATAAGAAATCAGAGGGTCGGCAGGATCTGTCGAAAAAACAGCGATCGCCGCGAGTGCCCCGAGCGCCGCATATGGAATTCGCACCACTTTAGAGAGCCAGATCACCAGGATTGCTGCCAGTGCACATCGATACCCGATGTCAACAAGTCGCAGAACCGCGATGCTTGGCCCAAAGAGCTTTACGATGGCCGCTGTTCTGAAAATATAGAATGGAGTTACTACAACGTAAAAATCTCTGTAAGGAACCTTGCCCGACAACAGCCGGGATGCGAACTCCAGGAACATGCCGGATACACCGGGTCCCAGAAATCGGTTCCAGAAGCTGAGAAGGAAGGCGAGATTCAACCCGACCACGATGACGACCGCCAATGCAAGTTGCCATCGCCGCTTCATCATTTTCCGGAACGCAACCTCCCCCAAATCGCTGGTGCCCGCGATATCTGCGCTGTGTTGGCTTTCGCCTTCGTTGCAGACCGGGGGGAGAACTTCAACGTCAACGGGGGGCACGGACTGACTCCTTTGCGGCGCGCAGCGACTCCGGTAGGCAGCGGGCGGAGAGGTATATCTCCGCAGGGTCGCTTTCGATGGAATTTATTGAAGGATAAGCCGGTTGCGGGCGCCCTCCAATGGCGAAAAGGTGGGAGCGACGTTAAGTTCGAAGTTCCTTCGACGGGGCCGGGATTCGCTATGCGAAGACGGGACTTTCAAGGGCCGAATCAACGAGGACCTGCTGCCGGAGAGGTGTGCCGAGGCCGACATCCAGGATGGCGTCTTCGCGACGCGGCCCGGCAGATTCTGAGGAAGTCCTGGTAGATATTGCGGCACGTCGCGGAAGAAGATGCGCTCAGCCAGTGAGTTGGGGCTCAGGGCTTCATAGTAGCGCTCGTCCACCAGCTCGCCCATCTCCATTGGCTCATCGAGTGGCAGCACGGCTGGCATCGTGGATATGGCTGGAAAATTGAGGTGAGTATTAGGGCGATTCGCCCCGCAGCGACCATGCCCCGTTCGGGCCGCGGGTCCAGGCGAAGTTGGTTCAGCCCGTTGTGGGAACGGAGGTTAGGTCGCGGCGGGGGGAACTGGGGCGGCGGTTCGGCACTTAGTTATGGAGCAACGGTGCGGGGAGCCGGCCGATTGCTGCCGCACGAGGACCGGATTGCTTCGCAGCCTGGATTCCCGGTAAACTGGGGTTTCGGCGTGTGGGGCGCGAGTCGCCGGCGCTGGATGCGGGATTGGGCCGGGTGGAGGGACCTGCGGGTTCGGACCAGGCTTGAGGGCCGCGATTTTCGACGACATCCTCGAGCGGGAATCGTCTTTATTGGAGAAGACATGGCACAGGTTTGCGATATTTGCGGCAAGGGTCCGCAGTTTGGGAACAACATCTCGCACGCGCATAACATTACGAGGCGGCGCTGGAATGTGAATCTGCATCCGGTGAAAGCGAAGGTGAATGGCGGGGCGAAGCGGCTGCGGGTTTGCAGCGGGTGTTTGAAGGCGGGGAAGGTCGTCAAGGCGTAAGGGGCAGGGAACAGGGATAGCTTCACGACCGAGCTTTTATCTGCCGCTTTGTACTGATTTCTCGCGGATTATGGCGAAGGAGTGATGCGGCCGGTTGCTGGGGCGGCGGTGATGGCCTCGCGAATGGCGGCTTCGGGGGCGGTTGAGTCGAAGCGGATGCCGGTTTCGGTTCGGACAATTCCTAATTTCTTCCAGAGTGCTTCGAGGTCGATGGTGACTGGCGTCGAGGCCATGCGCTTGTACTGATCTTCGAGGACGTGGGTGCCGGTTCCTGCGTCGCCAGCCGCGAAGGCCTTCTCAATCGGCCAGTTCTGATCGATGGTGCCACCGGCGGCGACGATGGCGCGCAGGGCGTCTTGCAATCCCTTTTTATTGTGGGTCTGCTCGCGGATGGCGACGTCGGCGAGGAGGCAGAATTGCGCGCCGCCCCAGTAGGTGCGGCCCCAGGTGTGGGTGTTGTCGAGGCCCTGATCGCCGGGTTGGGGATCGCCTTTGGGCATGTCGCGCACCATGTCGGCCCAGATCTTCTCTGGCTGGAGAAAACCCGCTTGCACGCGGGCGACGGGCTCAACGTAGACCGCTAATCCCTCTTCGATCCAGTGATGCTCGTCTTCCTGGGAGGGGAAGGCGGTATGGGTGAGTTCGTGGGTCATCATCCAGTCGTCTGTTAATTCCCGCGTCGTAGTGTGCTGACCGACGCGGATGCGGGTGAAGGCCGGGAAGCCGCCGACGTCGCCCCAGGTGGTGCCCTGCATTACGCCATGGCGATCTTCGGTGGGCTGGATCAGGATGCGGTCACGAGGGACGGGGAAGCGGCCGTAGTAAGTTGCAACGGAGCTGGCGGCGTTTTCGACCCACTGCATGATTTGCGACGCAGGCAGGTCGAGCAATCCGGGGGCGAAGTCGACCTGGAGAGTCGCGCCGCCGATGTGGAAGGTTTGGGTCGAGGCGACGGGCGAGCGCCAGGGCGGACCGCGGTGCTCGCCGTTGGCTGGGCCGTTTTGCGTGAGGCTGTGGGCGAGAAGGAACGCAGCGCCTATGCACACAGCACTGACGAGGGCGAGGAGTTTTCGGCGCTGGGGCATCACTTCGTACTGAGCAGACGGATTTTGGGGGACCGAGGTTGCGTCAGAAGAAATCCTTGATGGCGGAACTTCGACGGCTCTATTTCGATTTTTCGAAATTGAGGGCGGCAGAGTTGATGCAGTAGCGCAGGCCGGTGGGGCGTGGGCCGTCGGGGAAGACGTGTCCGAGGTGGGCGCCGCAGCGGGCGCAGTCGACTTCTACGCGCCGCATGCCGAGGGTGTTGTCCTCGTGGGTCTCGATGGCGCTGGAGTTGACGGGCAGGTAAAAGCTGGGCCAGCCGCTGCCAGAGTCGAATTTAGTGTCAGAGGGGAAGAGGTCCGCGTTGCATGCAACGCAGTGGTACATGCCGTCGTCGTGGTTGAAGGTGAGGGTGCCGGTGAAGGGAGCTTCGGTGCCTTTTTGGCGGGTGATGTGGTACTGCTCGGGGGTGAGCTGGGCTCGCCACTCGGCGTCGGTTTTTTCGATTTTCTCGGTTTTGGTATCGGGCATAGATTGGTCTCCTGTGCATTAGATGGAAAAAGCAGGTCCCTCGACTCGCTCCGTTCGCTTGGCTCCTAATTCACCGTAGCGATGACTTCGATCTCGACTAGTGCGTTCCTCGGCAGGCCTGCGACGGCGACGGTGGAGCGGGCTGGCGGAACGACTCCGTCGGGGGCGAGGTACTTTGCGTAGAGAGCGTTCATGGCCGCGAAGTCATTCATGTCCTTGAGAAAGACGACGGTCTTGATGACGTGAGCGAGGTCGGTGCCCGCTGCGGTGAGGATGGCCTTGATGTTTTCCAGGACGCGGGTGGTCTGTTCTGTGATGGCGCCGGGAACGAGTTGGCCGGATGCAGGATCGAGGGCGATTTGGCCGGAGGTGTGGATGAAGTTGCCGAGACGCACGGCCTGGGAGTAGGGGCCGATAGCGGCGGGGGCATGCGGCGTGGAGACGGCAGACTTCTGCGTTTGGTCCATGCCTCGATTTTGCCGGGGAGTGGGGCCTGGTGACAAGGATGGTACTTCGGGCACGTTCGATTGGCGGGCATACCGCTTTGGGTGAGTGCGGCAGCCAGGGGCGGCAAGGTAAAATAAGGAACGTTCCGATGAAAAATGCAGTTTTCCCCAAGATTCGTCCAGCCTTGATCCTGGCGTGTGCATTGTTTGTGGCTGCCAGCCTGACAGCGCAAGCGCCGCCCGCTCCTGCGCAGCCGAGTTCTACGCCGTCCCAGTCTGCAACTTCGCAAGCAGCGCAGACAGGGAGCGGCCAGAGTTCGCCGCAGGCCAGCAGTCAGACCGGCGATCAGAATGCCGGCGGTCAGAACGGGGGGGATCAAAGCGGGCAGTTCACGATTCCGGTGAGCGTGAACGAGGTGTACCTGGTGTTTGCGGTGACGGATAAGCATGGGCACTTTATCCGCGATCTGCAGCAGAGCCAGTTTGCGCTGCTCGATGACCACAAGGCGCCTGCGCAGGTCTACAGCTTTACGCAACAGACGAATCTGCCGCTGCGGGTGGGGATTCTGATCGACACGAGCACATCGATTCGGTCGCGCTTCCAGTTCGAACAACAGGCAGCAACTTCGTTTTTGCTGCAGATCGTGCGGCCGGCGTCGGACAAGGCGTTTGTCGAGGGCTTCGATGTGACGCCGGACTACCGGCAGGACTGGACCAACAACATCGACTCGCTGACCGCCGGCATTCAGGGCCTGCGTCCAGGTGGCGGAACCGCGCTGTATGACGCGATATACAGCGGCTGCCGTGACAAGCTGCTGACGGCCCGTGGGCAGGAGCCGGTGCGCAAGGCGATCGTGCTGGTGAGCGACGGCGACGACAACCAGAGCCACGCGTATCTGGAAGACGCGATCAAGGAATGCCAGCGCGCCGATACGAATATCTACGCGATCAGCACGAATGTGAGTCCGAGCCGCGACCGCGGCGACGATATCCTGGAGAAAATGGCAGTTGCCACCGGCGGCAAGGCATTCTTCCCGACGCGCATCGAGGATATGCCCAACAGCTTCGCGGAGATTCAGGACGAGTTGCGCAGCCAGTATGCGCTGGTCTACAAGCCGGCGGACTTCAAGGCTGATGGGGCGTTTCGGCCAATCTACCTGTATTGTCTGGACCGGCGATTCACGGTGCGGGTACGCGAGGGATATTTCGCGCCGAAGGGCTGAAGAACCAGGGAACAGGGATATAGCCAACAGGGAATGGCTTCAGCGCTGCCGAGTCGCGGGCTTTGTCGAGATTCGAGCGGTTTTCTCTTCGCAGGCATAAGCGGCTATAGCGCCCAGCGCGGCTGAGCACTGATACTTTGACAATATGAGTTGGAATTCTTCCGTCCGGTGCGCATTTCTGCTGCTCGGATTTTGTTCGTTTGCCGGCGGCCCAGGAAGGGCTGCCGAGCCGAGTGCGACTCGCACGCCAATTCTGATGGAGCTGTTCACGTCGGAGGGCTGCTCGAGTTGCCCGCCAGCGGATAACTGGGTGGAGCAGCTGGATGCGGTGCAGCCGGTTCCGGGCGGGCAGGTAATTGTGCTGAGCGAGCACGTGGACTACTGGGATCATGACGGCTGGAAGGATCCTTACTCCTCGGCCTTGCTGACCGAGCGGCAGAGGGGATATGCGCAGGGGCTGGGGTTGACCGATGTGTACACGCCGCAGATCATCGTGGACGGATACGTGGAAGTGCATCTTGCCAGCGGGACGCACGTGAAGGACGTCCTGGTGAAAGCGGCGGCGGCCCCGATGATTTCGGTGAGGTTTGAGTCGGCGGCGCTTGCGAGTGGGGAGCCGAGCGTTCTGGCGGGGCGGGTCGCGATCGACGGAGCTCCAGAGAAGCGCGGCGGCGATGTTTATGTGGCTGTCGCTCTGGACAAAACGCTGACGGACGTGCTGGCTGGCGAGAACGATGGGAAGAAGCTGACCAATGTGGCCGTAGTGAAGGAGCTGGTGAAGATTGGGAAGCTGGAGAAGGGGAAGGCCTTCGACCAGCCTTTCCGGGTCAAGCTGTGGAGCGGGGCGAATCCTGCGAATTTGCGCGTAGTGGCGTTCGTGCAGGAGCCCGGGCTGGGGAAGGTGCTGGGGGCGGCGATGACGAAGGAGATCGAGCGGGCGGGGAATTGACGGATAGGTCAAGCTACCCATGCAGGAGCTCTTCCAGCGCGGCTTCATCGATGACATTGACGCCTAGTTCGCGAGCTTTGTCTAGCTTGGAACCAGCGTCTTCGCCGGCGACGACGTAGTTCGTTTTCTTGCTGACAGAGCCGGAGACGCGGCCTCCGGCAGCTTCGATTCTTGCTTTGGCATCTTCGCGTGACAAGTTGGGCAGGGTGCCGGTGAGGACGAAGGCGAGGCCTTCGAGCTGCGAGGATTTCTTTCGCTTCTCGGCAGTCATGGTCAGGCCGGCGACTTCGAGCTTGTGGACGAGGTCGCGGTTCTTTGGTTCGTCGAAGAATTCGCGGATGGCCTCGGAGACGCGGGGGCCGACTTCGTTGACGCGTTCTAATTCTTCAGGCGTCGCCTTCATGAGGGCTTCCATCGATCCGAACTCTTCGGCGAGGAGCTGGGCCGTGCGCGCTCCGACGAAGCGGATGCCGAGGCCGAAGAGAACGCGGTCGAGGCCGGCTTTTTTGGAGCCTTCGATTTCGGCGAGGAGGTCCTTCCTTTCTTTTGGGCCGACCAGCGCCTGAGTTCGGGTCTTTTCTTCCCCGGTCTTTTTGTCGCGGGTGACGACTTCGTGCTGGAGTTGGGCGAGGTCGTCGTCGGTGAGCGTGTAGAGGCCGGCGATGCTGCGGACCAGTTTGCGCTCGAGGAGCTGCGCGACCACGGCTTCGCCGAGGCCTTCGATGTTCATGACGCCTCGGGAAGCGAAGTGGAGAAGGCTGCCGGTGAGACGTGCAGGGCAGTCGACGTTGACGCAGCGGTAGTCGACTTCGCCTTCTGTGCGGACGATCTCGCTACCGCAATCTGGGCAGTGGGTGGGAAAGTGGAACTCGCGTGTGCCGCGTGGGTGTTCGTTGTCTTCGACGACCTCGACGACTTTGGGTATGACGTCGCCGCCGCGTTCAACTTTGACGTAGTCGCCGATGAGGAGGCCGAGGCGTTCGATTTCGTCGGCGTTGTGCAGCGTGGCGCGGGAGACCGTGGTGCCTCCGATGGAGACCGGAGTGAGGACGGCGACGGGGGTGAGCTTGCCGGTGCGGCCAACCTGGACGCGGATGTCCTCGACCTGAGTGATGCCGCCGCGGGCGGTGAATTTGTAAGCGACCGCCCAGCGCGGGGCGCGTCCGGTGTAGCCGAGGCGGCGCTGGACGGCTGCGGAGTTGACCTTGATGACGACGCCATCGATTTCGTAACCGAGACTGTTACGAGTGGACTCGGCTTTTTCGACGAAGGCGAGGACTTTTTCGATGGAGGTGATGGCTTCGCGGTGAGGATTCACGCGGAAGCCGATGGCGGTCAGGGCATCGAGGGCTCCCGATTGCTCGGGGAGCAGGTCTTCGCCGGTTTCGGTGAGGAGGAAGTAGGCGTAAAAGTCGAGCCGCCGCTGGGCGACGATGTTGGGCTCGAGGGTGCGGATGGTTCCGGCGGCGTAGTTGCGGGGGTTGGCCGCGGGTTCGAGGCCCTGGGCTTCGCGTTCTTCGTTTGCTTTGCGGAAGGCGGCGAGGGGCATGACGATTTCGCCGCGGACTTCGAAAGTGGGCGGGACGTGGGCCTTCTTAAGTCTGGCCTGGGAGATGGAGAGCGGGACGGAGCGGATGGTGCGGACGTTGGTGGTGACGTCTTCGCCGATGGTTCCGTTGCCGCGGGTTAGGCCGCGGAGGAGATGGGCGGAGCCGGGCAAATTCGAGTCCGGGGCGTCGTGATACTGGAGGGCCATGGAGAGGCCGTCCATTTTGTATTCGCAGACGTAGGAGATGTCAGCATTTTCGCCGGCGAGGGAGCGGACGCGGCGATCCCAGTCACGGAGCTCTGTTTCGCTGGTGACGTTGTCAATCGAAAGCATAGCCCGGGAGTGGGCGACCTTCAGGAATCCTTCTTTGGGCTTGCCGCCGACGCGCTGGGTGGGCGAGTCGGGGGTAACGAGGGTGGGGTGTTCGGCTTCGAGGCGCTTGAGTTCGCGCATGAGGTCGTCGAATTCGGCGTCGGAGACAGAGGGCTGGTCGAGGACGTAGTAGAGGTACTCGTGGTGGCGGATTTTCTCGCGGAGGGCTTCGAGTTTTTTCTGGACGGCGTCGGACATGCTTCGATCATCGTAAGACACGTTCGCGCGAGAGAAAAATCATCTTGACTTGTTTTCAGTGGTTTAGCGGGGGTGGTACCTCGGTGATCCTGGCCAGGTGCCACGTGGCGCGTCAGTTGCGAGACGAGTGCCGTTGATTCAATGACGAGCGTCAATGCGTCAATGACGCTTGCGAAGGGGCTTGTTGATTGAGACGACGTCAGTTGCTTCGCGTGTGCGAATGATGCATTCGCATACGGCATTGATGGGTTCGCGTGTGTGAGTGCGTCATTCGTGCGCGCGATTGATGCATTGGTGTGTTCGAAAGGCAGCATGGAGGAAGGAGGGGGCATGGTGCAGGGCAGCCAGATTGGTTCCGAGCGGGGCAACATAGTCTCCTCCTTATCCAAAACAGAAAAACCGCCTCGAGGGCGGTTGTTTTCTTTCTTTACTCTATAAGTATAGAATAGCAGGTTCAGAGGATAAAACTGCCAACTTTCTTTGCTTACTTTGGCGGGTAAGTCAGGCGGAATCAGTGGTTATTACTTTGGAGTTTTGCACAAAGCCTTGACAGATTTGTGGGAAAACCCGGTTTCGCTGCTTAGTCGATAAAGTAGCCGATGTCGGTAAGGACACTCTCACTCAATTCCACACCGAGCAGGCGCGCACCGAGTGGGATGCTCTTCTCAAAGCCCTCGAGGACGTAGCCGGGCAGATCGGTCTGCCGGCGAAGCAATCGCAGCAGCGCCGCGCTGTCCGTTGGGTACTCGTAGTCGCCGGGCAGCCCGCATGCGGGGCGGATGGTCAGGGTAAGGGGGATTGTTCCTGATCCGGAATCGGAGCGGCCTGAGGGTCGAGTGGTGAGGTTGACTCGCATAGGGGAATCCTGAGGCCAGTTTGCGTAACACTCAATGACACAGATGGGTAATCGGGGTCGGACTAAATGGGGAGGCGGGAGGTTGTTTGGCTGGGCGGCGGGCGACTTTAGTGGGGCGGCACGGAACCGACTCGACGGGGAGTGCCAGGGTGGGGGGAGGGGGTGGTTGGGCAGGTTCCGTGTTTTGTTGGGGTTAGGGGGTAACTCTTTTTTTACGGTACCCGATGGCCGGGGAAAAGAGGCCGGTTGGGTCAGGCAGATTTGTTTGGAACTCGGCAGCATAGTCTCCTCCTCTCCGCAACAGAAAAGCCGCCTCACGGGCGGCTCTTTTCTGTTTTTACTCTATAAGTTAAGAATAGCAGGTTCAGAGAAAAAAACTGCCAACTTTCTTCGAGTAAGTTGTCTTGTAAGTGGAATGGAATGTGGGGTTGTTACTTTGGATTTTGGGGTGGGGACTTGACAGATTTTCCACATTTGGGAGTTTTGTGGATTTCGGGTGAATTGGGGGGGGGGTGGGGTGATCGGCGGTGGCTAAGAATGCCTCCGCAGTGCTAGGTTTGGACATATTACGAAGGTCATGAACGGGGCGGGGCGGCTGCGCTCGTTCCGAGCTGCGCCGACGGCCTCCACCCCACCACGCCAACAGCGGGCGTGACGGGGGCCCCGGTGCCTGCGGCACGGTGGAAAATACCAGCTACTTCTAAGGCCGCGTTGCTCCTATATATGGCACGGCTGAAGGAAGGGAAAAAGGAAATTCGGCAGAGGAGTTGAAACTGTGCGTTTTCAAAATGGGCCCGGGCGGTACTTTGGGGCTGAAGCACGGGGTCAGTCGTATTGACGATCTGACGACAAGAGAGTTTGCTTCTTGCTGTGGGGTGAACCTGGCCGGGTGCATTCGGGTTTTGTGGTTTGTGGTTTGGGTCTTTGGGCTTGGTGGTTCGGCGCGAGTGGTTGCTTCGCGATGGGGACCCGGGCCTGCGGAACGGTCGAAATGCCAGCTACTCGGGACGGCCCACTGCCGCGATCTCAGCCTGGCGCGCCTGCCCTCTCATCCTCACCCCGGCACAGCTCCCTTTTCATCTCCTTCCGTGGGCCGAACGGCCCATGCCGGACAGCAAGGAAGGCGCTTCCCACCCCACCATGCCAACAGCGGGCGCGCTGCCACCCCGTCAAGCCAACCGCAGGCGTGCCGGGGACCCCGGTGCTGGGGACCCCTGGCTTCGCGCCAATTCTTATTCCCCGCCCGAAGGCCGGGGTTTCTACCGTTGGCTTTTGGCTTCGCTCGGGCCAAGCGCCCGCTGTGGCGGTCTTCCGGGGGGACTTCCGCTTTTGCCGCCACCCGGAAACAACGATATGAGTGATCGCAAGCCCGTTTTAGGGGACCTACGCGGAGGTGCCGGAAGTTTCTCGAGAGGAAAAGGTAGGAACTGCCGCTCATTTTTTCTCGGTGAGACTGAGTGAGATGACACCGCAGGTACAGCGGAGCGTATCGGGTGATTGCCGTGGCGACACATATAGCCACGAATTACAGGCTGGACAACTGAAAATCTCCAGCATGTCGCGAAATGCCTTAACGACCGGCTCGAAGTCACGCCGACCGAGGTTGGCCCACTCGTTGTAGTGCACCAACTTGTTCACCGCCCACTGCTCGACATTCAGTGCGGCGTTCGACTCCGACAAGGTCTGCTTCCGATTCAGGGCATCCTGTTTCCTGGCATCCTGTGCCCAAGACTGCGCGGCGTTCACAGCCTTGCCGAGCAGAAGTTTCATGCGCGGCAGCACGGCAGGCATGAGGTCGCCAAGATCGTAGTTTCCGTCGGCCCGAAAGGCGGGAGCCGCGGCCAGCTGATCGGCCAGAAGGCGGCTTACATATTCGAGATGATGCCGCAGCGCAGCGGCGGCGACCTCAACCTTACCCTTCGCGAGCGAGGCCGCGATCTCGTCCCAGATCTCTGCATTGGATTCAACGAGGGGGCCCGTGTCGATGGTCCAGCTGTGGAAGGCCAGCGAGGTCTTCGATGTGACCAAACCTGCGGATTTCATCTGTTCGGCCCACACCCGGTCGTGCGTCGTAATCACAAACTGCGTATCGGGGAAATGCGTCTTCAACAACTTGCAGAACTGGCGGCGGTGGTCGGCATCGACCGACATGACGACGTCATCCAGCAGCGCGAACGTAAACCGCTTCCCGAACAGCCGCTTCATCAGTGCCAGATAGAGGCATACACCCATCCCGTCCTGATGCCCTTCGCTGTGGAAGGCCGCAGGCGGAAAGAGGCCGCGATCATAGAAGTTGACGTCCAGGCTGAGGCTGCCGGCGGTTGGCGTCAGTTTCGCAGTGAACTGGCCCTCGTCGTCCTCATTGACCGCGCAGTAGAACGTGCTGAAGTCTTTCTGCACCTCGTCGTAGAGGTTATTCAGCTCTTCTTCCATGACATCGCAATAGGCTTCATACGCAGCCTTCGCGGCCGTGGCGGCGTTTTCGGCTGCTTCGTTTTTTCTCATCGCCTCACGGTAGTCAGCGAGGCGAAACTGCGCCGTTGTGAGGAATGTCTGCGCATCGAGTGTCGTCGTCTGATCGGGGATCGCCGCTATTTTTTCTGTGAGGCCCTGCAGGCTTTTGGAGAGCGCTTTCGGCGCCCCCGGCCAGCCAGTCGCTAGGCGGTCCTTCAGGCCCGTGAGGCCGTCCACCGTCGTCAGCCCGGTCCTCAGTCCTTCCAGATTGGTCTTCAATCCGCCGAGGGTCTGTGAAAGCCCGGCCTGCCCCTGCGCGTCAGCGATCTTCTGCACAGGACCCAGCAGTCCGATGATGCCGGCAGCCTCCCGCGCGATCGCGCCCCCGTTTTTCAGCAGCGTTTCCTGGAGTTTTCGTGCCTCTTCCGATTTCGCAAGCTTTGCCTTCAGATGGTCTCGCAGGTGCTGCTCTTCGTCCCACGGCCGGTCGCAAAGGGGACACTCCGGACCCTCCACCAGCTCAAGGCCTTTTTCGATAAACGACCGCCGTTGCACGGCTGCGAGCAGCGCCGGGTCTGCTTCCAACCGCGCAAGATCGCGGACGATCGCGGCGGCCTCCGCTTTCGCTAGGACGGAAAAACCCTTCTCCGCCTCGGTCAGCGCGCCGACATCGCGCAGCGAGGACTGCTTGTTAAAATCATTCACCTTGGCGGAGGAGGAGAGCCCCGCGTCCAGCGTGGTATCGGCCGACAATTCCGCGATTTCAGGGAGGGACAGGAGTTTGCGGCGCTTGTTGACGGACCCCAGCAGGTCCTCCGCTCGCAGCGCCGAAATCTGAAGGTGGAGAAGCAGCGCGTTCCGGCTGGAGGTCAACGTCGCGGCCACCGCCTGAGAGGCGATCTGCAGCTTGTTCTGCGCGGTGTTGAACGCGCGCGTGTCGCCAATCTCGTCGAGCTTGAGGATGGTCTGGATTTCCTCCGAGCGCTTCGTCGGCTCGACCAGGATGAAGCGGAGAATCTCACGGCGCGACAACGCGATTTCGGGATGGTTGGCCACCTCCTCGAAGGCCGCCAGCACGTCGCGGTCAGAGGGAACGATTTTTGGTTTTTTCGGTGCCGATATCTTCCGGGTGATGGTCGCGGACTTGCCGATGTCGGGGAGAAAGACTTTCAATTCGACGAATGCCGCACCCGGAAACTTCGTCTTGTCGACGTGCGGGCCGTGTTCCGACACCGTCAGGCCCTTCGTTCCCCTGCCGGTAAGTCGGCTGATCTGCCCGGTCAGCCCGAACTCGATCGCATCGATTACGCCACTTTTGCCGGAGCCGTTGGGCCCCGAAATGCAGAACGTCTCCTTTTGAAAGCCGATGTCGAGCTTCCGGATGCCCCTGACCTCCTCGATATGGGCGGATTCGAGCTTGATCACTTAATGTCACCGCCGCCCGGATGCTGGAAGATCTTCGTGATCTCTTCGGCCTTGGGCTTCTTGCTGGCCGCCAGCAGAGTTCGCAGCTCATGGATCGTCTCGGCGTGCAGACTCTTCGACTCGGCGAGCTTCGCGAGAAACTTTTCGGCTATCTGTTTCTGCAGGGTCGACATGAATTCAATTATCTCAGCCCCTACTTCGATTAACTGTCAACAATGAGACCGCGATGCCATAACGAAGTTATGGTAACGGTAAGTCTTAGTGCTGTATCTGGAGCGCCCGTTGCGCAGAGGTGCGAGCCTGCATGATCTTGAGCGGAGCGCTTCAGATACAGCGACTTGAAGGAAGCCGCCCTCAGGATGAGCAGTCTAT
>Ga0182018_10002621_pt1 | contig 17586 bp, 11 predicted proteins | sample 812P2MmetaG_FD_120490 | JGI IMG/M metagenome (GOLD analysis project Ga0182018, IMG submission 120490) | Permafrost microbial communities from Stordalen Mire, Sweden - 812P2M metaG | ecosystem: Environmental > Terrestrial > Soil > Wetlands > Permafrost | place: Sweden: Stordalen | collected... | reverse complement strand
TGCATCCAGAAGCTCCTTTAAGCGCCTTCGTGCCAACTCGATTTCGAGGGGAGGCGTCCGCTGGGTCTTTTTGACGAATGCGTGAAAGACGAGAACGCCCTTCGGAGATGCCAGGTAGTAGAACACGCGAAAGATCCCGTCCGCGCCCTTCACGCGCAGTTCCGACACTCCCCCACCCACGACCGGCATCGGCCGGGAGACTGGCATTGCTATCCGCTCCCCCATCTGCAACCGGACGAGATCCTTCCCCAGACGCACACGCGCCTCTCTTGGAAACCGGCGCACCGCATCCCTAGCTTTTGGATGGAAGACAACCGGCCGCACCATTGGATTGTATCAAATATGGGACGCGGCGGTCTCGGAGGGCCTGACGACACCGCCCGCATTGACCGCACAAGGGTGCCCAACTGCGCGAAACTGTGTATGAGGTCTAACATTCCGTGCCAGCCAGGAAACCCGTGAAGAACGGCGCAGCACCCCAAACGACCCTGCAAATCGGCCGCTACATCGTCGCCGACCCGCGGGTGTGTCACGGCAAGCTAACGTTTCGAGGAACCAGGATCTTCGTTTCGGACGTTCTCGAGCAGGTGGAGCGCGGCCTTCCCTGAGACGCCATCGTCGAGGAATGGTACGGAAAAGTTCCCCAAGAGGCGATCGCCGAGGCCCTAAGTGCTGGCTCGGGAGAGCTTCCTGGAACACGCTGCAGAGTACGCAGTGCCCGGCGTGCGCCGGAAAGCCGGGTGATCCTGCTCGACGAGAATTCGCTTCGCAGCCAGCAGGAGTTTCTTGAGGCGCGGCGGCTGCCCGTTCGCACCGTAGGAGTGGATTGGGGCCGCGCTGGAATGAGCGACGAAAGTGACGCCCCGCAACTCCGAACGGCTTTCGGACCCACGCGCTCCGAATGTCGGTGCCGCAGGAGCCGCGTTGCATAAGAGGCCACTTGCCCGGCTGGAGCCGCGATGACCACCAGGCAGCAGGCGGTCTATTTCGTGCCCAGTAGACGATGCCGCTGGGCTGCAGCCGCACGACTTTCGCTCAGAACCACGCCTCAAATAACTCCGCTTCGTCAGGAGGTCCGTCGACGCCAAATGATGGCGGACTCGTAAAACGGCATGCAAGGGAAGCATACCGGCGACGTGCCGGGAACCCGCGTCTCATTTCTGGGTATTGCGATGCACGGGATCAATTCGACGCAACTGTGACTGTGAGCGTCGCAGTAACCATCGACTGGGGATTCCAGACGTTCACAGTGAGCTGGTCTCCAGCCAGCAGCGGACACATGCCGTTTTGATTTACATTCGCCACCAGCTCGATCAGGTCGTTATCCCATCCGCTGATGGATACGGTACAAAGATCCCCGCTATAACCCGCGCTCCAGTTTTGCGTGGTGTCCGTGATTTCGAGATAGCTCGAACTCCCCGTGTAAGGAAGTCCATTCGGGAAATCCCCAAAGCCATTGCCTATGACGCTCATCGGCGGCTGGGCTTCCACAACCACCTGGTTGCAACCCGGCGCGGCGCATTGCGTGGTCACAGCGGTAAGGGAGATCGGCGGAAAAGTGCTAACTCCGCAGGCCGCAGGCAAGATTGCCGCGCCGCCATCGGGAAAGATGCCGCAGGAATCCGCCTGCACCAGCGGGGCCGCGACCTGTGGCAGGCTTGCGGCTGTAGGGTGGTCTACCACCGGCAAATACTCGCCCATCAGGCCACCGGCTGGAGTATATTCGTTCATGCGATAGGGCACCGCCGCACCGGAACAGTCGAACGTGGCTGCCGGGAGGATGTTCCGCAACTTTAGCGAATTGAGGTTTTGATACCCAGAAAGGGCCGTCAGATCAAGGAAGGTATAGCCATTAGCCGCCGTTATCCACGAAGGAATGGTTGTGCCGGTTCCCACTATCAACGTTACATAGCCGTTCGGGTCCTGGGTAAAAGCGCTGTCCGCCAAGCTGGCCAGAGTAATCTCATCGGCAGCTTCAAACGACAGGCTCAGGTATCGCAGTTCCTCGTTCCCGGATCGGGAACAGCCGTTTGTGCAGGGAGTTGGCGGCGTTGTGGGTATTCGATAGCGGATCCGCATCACCTTACCCTCCGCAACAAGATTCTGCGGCAAGCCCGCCGGCACAGTCGCTGTTGTGTAAGTGCCATCCGGAAGAGCGCCGGGCACATACTCCGTTCCACGCGTCCAGGCAGGCACTTGCCGCATGTCGGTCGCAAAGCAAAGCCGGGGAAGTAATTTATTCTCATAAACGCGATGCAAGTCGGACTGCGTGCTGTCCAGCCACGCACTGCCCGTGGTCGAGTTATTAGCTACGACCTGAAGGGTGTTCAAGGCGTAAGCAGCGGGATACGCGCAACCCGAAGCCACATCGCGCAAGATGAAATGCGGGGTGGTCTCATAGCTGTTCGGGGTGATGTCTAAATAGTTCCGGATCATCACGACGCCCGCGGTGTTGGGATTGGTGTGCTGTGGCGTATCGACGATGTGAGGCGTGAAGTCAGGCTCCGCGCGGAAGACGTTCGGATCGCTATTCCAGTCCATCCCCGTATGCCGCTGGGTGCCATCCATCGAGTTGACCTCGACGTTGAACCCGTTCATCGTGCAGCCGGCCTCGAGCGTACCTGGAGCGCCTTCAAAACCGATGGACGCGGCATATTTCTGCCCGTCCACGAAAGCGGTTCCTGGCTGGTATGGATTTATGTAGGCGGAGGTCAAGGGCACGATGTTCACATCTAAAATGGATCCCGCTGTAGCCCCATGGGCATCGTAATCCGTGATCGAGAAGTATCGTGTGTTCGGGAAAGTTCCCAGAATGACGATCTCATAGCTGGGGTCAACCTGATAGAACATCTTGTAATATTGGCTGTTCAAGTCGCTCCCTTCGGTCCCTGATCCATTGCCTGTCGCGAAAGGGATGAGATAGCAGGAATTGTTGAAATTGCTGAAAAAGTTCCCGGTTGGGAACTCGTTCCCGGTGAACTGGGTCGGCAGGCCCGAACAATCTTGGGCGTGTGCCATGCCGGGAGACAGAGAGACACCCACGAAGAGTATGTAGACGCTCCACCTTAGCTTCATAGCCCCTTCTCCTTCATGACAACGTCAGTCCCTTGGTAATGCTCTGGATTTTGCTCAGTGCTTCAATCTTGGCTTCCTTAGCCATTTCAATTATACATCTACCGCCTAGATTAGGGCCTTGTTTTCTCTTAAGTTTCCATCCAAAGTGCCTCCCACGTTCCAGAAGTGCCCATTTCAAGTGATTTCTCGTACACCTCTCCGTCCCTGCCTTACCGCGCCTTTCGACGAGAGGCGTTGCACCGCTTCGCCCAGCAGCCCAGCATTTCCGCGCGGCCGTGAAATGGATTAATGTATCGACGAGGTATCTGCGATGATCGAAACGAAGAACAGCCCTTCGCGCCGCGCGTTCCTGAGTGAAGCCGGCCGCATTGCCGGGGTTTCGACCCTGGCCGGAATAACTCTGCCACACGTGCACGCAGCGGAGAACAATACGATTCAGCTTGCGCTGGTGGGATGCGGCGGGCGCGGCACGGGCGCAACCGAAAACGCGCTGGGCATCAAAAACGGGCCCATCAAGCTGGTGGCCATGGCCGATGTCTTCCCGCAAAAGCTGAGCGACAGCCACGGACATTTGCGCGGCCACTTCGCTTCCCAGATGGACGTGCCCATGGAACGCCAGTTCATCGGCTTCGACGCCTTCCGCAAGGCCATGGACTGCCTCAAGCCTGGCGACGTGGCGATCCTGGCGACGCCGCCAGCGTTCCGCTGGGTGCATTTCCGCTACGCCATCGACCGGGGCCTGAACGTTTTCATGGAGAAGCCGGTGACCGTGGACGGCCCCACGACGCGGCGCATGATTGCGCTTGGCGAGGAGGCCGGGCGCAAGAACCTGAAGGTCGGAGTCGGTTTGATGATCCGGCACTGCCGGGCGCGACAGGAACTGCTCAACCGCATCCGCGACGGGCAGATTGGAGACATCGTCGCGATGCGCGGCTACCGCATGGGAGGAAGCGGCGGCACTGCGCCGGTCAAGCCCGAGGGTGCCAGCGAACTGATGTACCAGATCCGCCTGTTCCACTCGTTTCTGTGGGCCAGCGGCGGCGTCTTCAGCGATTACTACATTCACCAGATCGACGAGCTTTCGTGGATGAAGGGCGCCTGGCCGGTGGAGGCGATGGCTCTGGGTGGCCGTCAGTACCGCGGCGATTCGGTGGACCAGAACTTCGATGTCTATGCGGTGCAGTATACCTACCCGGACGGCACGCGCCTGTTCTTCGATGGCCGCAACATGCCCGGCGTACACAACGAGTTCGCCAGCTACCTGCACGGGTCGAAGGGATCGGCCGTGGTTTCAACGAACGCGCACACGCCGGGGCATACGCGCATTTACACCGGGCAGAATATCCCGCGCTGGCAGAGCGGCCAGAAGGAGCCGGCGCCGGAGAATTTGGTTTGGGCCTTCCCGCAGCCGGAGCGCTCGCCCTACGACTGGGAGTGGGACGACCTGATCGCCGCCATTCGCGACGATAAGCCCTACAACGAGGTGAAGCGCGGCGCCGAAGCCAGCCTGGTCGCGTCGATGGGGCGATTCGCAGCGCACACCGGCCAACTGGTGACGTTTGACCAGATGATGAATCACGACCACGAGTTCGCGCCCGACGTGGATAAGCTGACACTGGATGGGCCCGCGCCGTTGCGGGCCGGGCCGGACGGGAAGTATCCGCTGCCGGAGCCGGGCATCAAGACGACGCGGGAGTATTAGTAGGACAACTTCTGGTCTGTCCCCGCTGTTCCCGCGCTACAGCGAACGGAAAAAGTTCAGCAAGTCCTAATTCTGCGACGAACTGAGCTTATGAAAGTTGGCTCGTCAGAGGAATCGTGGGAGGATTTCGGTTCGGTAGCTCACCCAGTCAATGACAGACGGCGAGATCGAGTACGCTGACGGTGCGGAAGCCGTAGGACATTTAAGGACATCGCCTTCTACGGGAGTTTACGGTGCCCCCTTAGCTGCTATCACATTTCCTGTGATTTCTTCGCTATGGAGTTGGACCCTCCGTTGCCTCAGTTGCTTCCAGAGCCGATCGAGATGCTCTCGATATCCGCCGCTGCATGGCATGCAGCAGCCGCTCTATCCAAGACCAACGCCAACAGTTCATTGCCAAACAATTGGGACAGCGCCGATCCCGCGTCAAGTACGTAGCCAGTCACATCCAGTTCCCCCGGAGACGGCGGATTTATGTAAATCGGGTTAGGCTCCGGATGGGGGTTATTGATGGGTACCGATGACGACGGCAAAGACATCTCCGGGCCCCAGGCTTGATTCAAAGAGTCTATGGTCGCATCGTAGCCCTGGTTCCCTGCATCATAGCCCTGTTCATCCAACCCTAGCCTATCCGTGAACTTCATTGGATTCGCGCGGGCATAGCGGTACGGGTTCATACCGCTGCCGAGCCCAATCGGGTCCGTCTCCAAGTACCGGCCCAAGTTCGGCATGTAGTCGCGGTTAAGGTTATAACTAAACCCCGTCTCCCCATCAAAATACTGCCCCGGAAACCGCAAGTTCTGCGTGATGCTGCCTGTAGGAGTGGGTGTGGTGCCGAAGGGCTGGTACGTCGTGTTCCAGACGGTCGCCGCGCTGCTGTTCGTGGCTAGCTGCGGCGTCCCCAGACGGTCGGCAAGGACATAGTTCACCTGGTTCGCGGCGGGGCTGACGCCGGGCTGAAGCACGGATATGGGCCGCCCGTCTGCGTACAGATAATCGGTGATCGCACCGTTGTTGTTTTCTTCGAGTAGGCTGCCGTTCTGTGCGTAGGTGTAGAGAATGGACGGAGAGCTGGGGTTCGTCTTGCTGAAGCGCCGCCCGAAGGCATCGTACACAAAATTCGCGGCGAGCGCGGTGCCGGTCACGGACGCCAGGCGGTTGGCGTTATTGTAAGCAAATGCCGCTGCGGTGCTGCTGTTTGCCGGAGGGATGCTGGTGATGTTGCCATTGGCGTTGGTGACCACGGTCGTCTTAACGCCGCCGACCGTGATGGTCGCCAGCCGGTTGCCGGGCGTGTACGTATAAGTCGTTGTCGCCGAGCCGACGGTTTGAGTCAGCCGGTTGCCCAGTTTGTCATAGGTCCAGCCGTAGCTGCCATAGCCGCCCGTACCGCTGGCCGCGCTGGTGAGGCGATTCAGCACGTCATATCCTAAGGTCTGGCTGTTGGCGGCGTTGACCGCGTCCGTGATGGTAGTGATGTTATTGTCGTTGTCGTAGACGTAAGCGAGGCTCTGAACGGTCTTGTGCGGCAGCGTGTCGGCGATGTTTGTCGTCCGGTAATCGAGGTCGAAGGTCCAGGCTTCCGCAATGCCATTATGGTAGTCCGCGCTACTGATGGGACCGAACGGAAGATGGGTCAGGCTGGCAACCGTGGACGCCGTGGAAGCGCCGGGAGGCCGAGCCAGCACACGCTGCAAATAGCCCGCGCCGTTATACTGATTCGCCATCAAGGCCGCGTCGGGATAGGTAATGGAGGCGATGCGGCTGGCCGGGTCATAGCTGTATTTGGTGGTAAGCGTCGTGCCGCCGCCCGTGCGCACCTCGCTGAGCATGTTGCCGCGCTCGTCCCAGGAGCGCGTGAGCGAGCCTGCCGCGTCGGTGAGGCTGGTGAGGCGCCCGATGCCAAAGCCGAATCCCGCCCCAGTCTGGTCATAGGTGTAAGCGACATTTTCCGCTGGATCCGCCGGATACGTCGTAGTGAGAAGCCGGTCTAGCACATCGAAGCTGTTGTTGGTGACCACGAGGAGGGCATCGGTCTTGCTTGTAAGGTTTCCGTCCGAATCAAAATGGTAGATCGTCGTGCCGGAGTCCGGACTTGCCTGCTGAATGGTATCACCGAAGCCGTCGTAAACGAATGAAGTGACATTGTTGTTGGGATCGGTGACCGTCAGCGTGCGGTCATGCGGATCGTAGGTGAACTTTGTGACACCCGCATTCGGGTCGGTACTGGTGGACAGCCGGTTAAGCGCGTCGAACGTGCGCGTGGTCTTGTGAGTGAGCGGATCGATAATCGTGAGGGTATTGCCATTCGAGTCGTAGCTGTAGCTTGTCGTCTGGCCTTCGCCTCCCACATCGGTGAGCATCCGCCCCAGTGCATCGAACGTCGCCGAATGCTGGCGCGAGGGACTGGTGCTGCCGGTAGCATAGGTATTGATTTGGGTCTTGTCGCCCAGAGCGTCCAGCATATAGGTGACGTAGTTGCCGAGCGCATCGGCGGTCTGAATGATGCGATGCGCGGCGTCATACGTGTACGCCAGGAAGGAATTGTCCGGCAGCGTCACCTGCGTAAGATTTCCTGCCGGATCGTAGGCCCAGCTAGTGGTGTACGACGGCTGGCTCGTGGCGCTTATCGTACTGCTGAGCCGCCACAGCCGCGCGTTGTAGGTAAGCGTGGTCGTCACCTTGTTCGGATCGACGATGGTAAGCGGATAGCCGCCGCCGGTATTGGAGGTGATTCTGGTTGACTGGCTCAACGGATTGGTAACGCGGATGAGCGCGCCGGTGGAATCGTAGGTATATTTTGTGGTATTGGCGTTGGGAGTCTGTGAAGAGGCCAACAGGAAGTTCGACCAGGTATAGGTCCATGTCCGCGTCTGGCCGTTTGTGGAGTACGGAACCGTCTGCGAGGTTGTGTCCTTGTTCGTGCGGGTGAGCACGTCGCAACTGGAATCATAGGTAAAGCTCGTGGTGAGGTCCGTGGTAGTGACAGTGTCGGGCAAGTGAACGCATGTTGCATCGTAGGCATTGGTCGTCGTGCGAGCCACCGGAGATCCCTTGGCCTCGATGGTGGTCGTGGGATCGCCGTGAACATCATTGACGTAAGTCGTGAGGTTGCCATTCCAGTCGGTTGCGCTCGCCACGTAGCCGTTGCTGTCATAAGTGAACGATCGGGTCGCGGCGGCAACCGGGCCGTCCGCCGCGCGGCTGATCTGAACGGGATTGTTGGAACCTTGTAGCGATATGAGGGTATAAGTCTCCTGTTCGCCTAAGGCGTTTTTCACGGTGCGCGTCCCGGCGGTGTCGTTGTATGTGACAGTCGTCAGCCCTGCACCGTCCGCGTGCTGGCTGGTCAAGCCCCTGCCGTAGCTGTCGTACGTGAAGATTGTGAAAACGTTGCCATCCTCGTCGGTGATCGACGTGAGCGCGGCGGGAAAGGACGTGTCTGCATAGCCGTAGGTCTGGCTCGTTGCCGGGGAAGTGTTGTACGATACCGAAGTGAGGAGCGTCGGAGACCCCGAACTGTAGCCGTATGTAAGGACCAAACTGTCCGGTGTCGTCACTTGCGTGAGCAGACCGCCGGTATAGGAGAGGTTGAGTTGTCGGCCATACGAGTCCGTAACGGATGTAAGCCGGCTGGCGGCGCTGTATGCCATGGTCTGGGTATAGCCGTCGCGTGCCCGGATCGCAGTAAGCAGCGCCTCGGTGCCGGTCGCCGTATAGGTTTCCACGGTGTCGTCGTGCAAGGTGAGCGTCCAGGTTGCGCCGGAGTTCGTGAGGGTCATGTCCACATCGGGTTCCGGCGTCCATGTCGTGCCCACCAGAGTGAATGGAAGCTGCTCGCCGTCCGGTCGCTCAGCAATGAGCTGCGTGGAAGAGGCGAGGTTCAGGTAGCGATCATAGTGCGTGCGCCAGTTTTGCCCCATCGACACCGCATAGGTGGCAATGGGCGTATAGCTGTTGTAGTAGCGGATGAACGAAAGCTTGTTCGACCCCGCCGTCTCGTAGTCCTTCACGGACTCGTAGACGTTACCTGTAGCTACGTCGATAGGGTCGCCGCAAAACGATGAGCAGCCCGTGCCGCCGGAATTGTCCATCCCGAGCATGCTCTGCCATCCTACGAGGGTCAGCGAGTAGGGCAGGACTGTCCCGCTTCCGTTGCATGGATGATAGGTGGGGATAGTGGCGGTGGTGATTCCGCCGCTTGTGGAAAGGGCGAGGTTGACGTTCGTCACGCTGCAAGCTACGTCTCCATCAGGTAGGACAACGGTGTCCGGTATGACGGTCCAGGTAAGATTCAGCGTGTTTCCGGACACCGTGCCGGAAGCGTAGGCTGCCCACTGGTAGGAGTAGCCCGGCCAGTACGTCGTGAGCAAGCCTACCACAGCCCCCCCGCTGCCGATCTGGTAAAGAACCAAGACTTGGTTCGAATCGTCCGGCAGACCGGGGGGACTATTTTCCTCAACTCGGCTGCCAGTCCACGCACCCGTGAGATTGGGGAGCGTTTGCGCTGACCCAGGAAGTGGAGCGCACAAAACCCAAAGAACGAGGATAAGGGCAACCCCGATGCCGCGAACGAGCAACTGAGGTATTAGGTTAGTGACGCAGTGAAGAGGGCGCGCCTTGCGGATGATGTTGCCCAAGGTTGACAACAGCGTTCCTGAAAGCAGCGCAGGATGCGTGCTTGTGTTCGGCTCCGCAGGAGCATTCCTCAAGATAGAGCTTCGTGGGTACATTCTTTCTTTCCTCCTCATCCCAAATTGGTAATAGCCGCAGAGGTGCCGAGGCAACGCCTCGACGCCGCGCGACAACCGCGTTGCGAAAAAACACGCGTTCAATAAGGAATTGCAAACCGGGCCCGAAGTGTGACAGGCTGCGCGATGATTTTGTACGGCTTGAGATTTTCCGTTTCAAAAAAGACGATCTCCACGCGCCGTCATACCCGTAATCCCTCTCCTCCTCCATATCTGCGCAATCTGGGGCGATTCGTGCCCAGAAATCTTTAGCGCCAGTACCGGCGGTGCAAACATTCTACGGGCAAGCCGAAATCCGGGATGCCGTGCGGTGTCCGGCAGCCCGCTGATGTTTCCAGGACGGTTGCCCCGACTCCAATTATCGTGCGAATTTAGCGATAAATCAATCGGATAGGGATAAAGTTGCGCCTAACGCGGAGATTTGCGAAAATTACCCCCCCCGGAAATGGCCGATTGCGAGGTCCCGGCCGGGAATCGCTCATTGGGGAGGTTCTCATTGCTGACGCCGTGTTCTTCGTTATAGGCTTCGTCGGCGAACATCAACAGCGATTTGTTCTGCGCTTTCCAGCCAAACCGCGTAATCGTGCCATCGTTGGCCCTGGTGTTGAAGATGTCCCGATCTCAAGCGCGGCCCTCTGCGACGAAGTGCTGGCCGGGTTTGCCTGCAGCGCCGCATCGGTGGTGTTCTCCACCAACCCGAGGCGAAGAGCGGGGTTGGAATACGGAGGATTACGTTATTCCCGGAGATCTGCCTGGCGAAATTGGTTTGCGGAAGGGTGCACCCCAGCGCGTCGGAACGGCCCGCGATGGTGTACGGATCGTGCACGCCGCCATCCAACCCGCCGTTGGGATTGCGGGCATTGAGGTAAATGAAGCGCGCTTCGCGCACGGTACCGTTGTCGGTGATGAATGAAGGCGGCGCGTTTTTCGCGCCGCGCAAACTTGCTTCGAGTGGGTGGTCTTGCGCAGCAGCAGGCGCTCGCCGGGAGGCCGGCTGCGGACTTGGGTTCCAGTAGCCTCATGCGATATGTTCCGGCTCTCGACCGTTTCGGATCTCTTCCGACATTTTCCGAGATGGACTTATTCCCGAAGCGTGCGGCCGGCGTGTGCCGGCTCCTGCAGCGATTTGAGCAACGTCTCGATGTTGGCCTTCACTTCAATCACGGTTGCTGCATTGCGTTCGAAGGTGGTTATCAGCACGCGCGTGGACTTGCTCGACTTACTCGCCGGACCCATGAAGATGTAGGTGGCCTCCCCATCGTGGCGGGAATGCACGCGCACCAGCGGGCGCAGGTTCTTGCCGGCCAGTGTATCCATGAAACGGTCCCGCGCGCGCCATTCTCCAGGATCCTCCGCGGACTTCAGGTCCTTCAGTCCCTCGAATACCGCCAGGTGGAAGCCGCCGGCTCCCTCCGGATGCGCCACCTTCACGACGAAATTCGCAACGCCTATGAACGGAATATGCAAGGGCTTTGTTCCGTAGCGGGACTCGATGGCCTTCACAATACGATCGAATTCCGCATCGCCGCCGAAGGCCGCGCCCGACGCCATCAGAGCCATTAGAACCGCCGGCAAAACTCGCGCTCTCATCGCGCCTCCCTCGGGGTCCTGGACCTCTCGAAGCGCGGGATGCCGAACTCGCCGCCCAGGTCCACCAGCCGCTCGGGGTCGAGCGTGCCGATGATATTGACGATGGTCAGCTCCCGCGGTTCGGCGTCGATCACTACGATGCCTGCCAGTTGTCCGTTGCCGCCGTCCTTGAAATAGACGTCCACATTATCGCCGTGTTTGGATCTCACGCCGACCAGGCGTCTCCATGCAGGGCTCTGCAACTGGCTGCGCACAGCCTGGACGTCGGCCATGCTGTATTCGCCTTCGTGTTTGAATTCAAAGCTCCTGACGTAAATGCCGTCCAACCCTGCGACCAGTTTGCGGACATCCGCCTGGTCATCGTCCTTATCGTTAAGGAATCTGGCGGCAAGCTGCAGCATGGATTTGTCCATGGTGACCGATACGGCGTCGTCCGCCTTATCGGCCAGCGCGTCCAGATTGACCGGCAGCTTGATTTCCTGCGCCCACGCCATTTCCTGGGCGCACGCCGGGAGCATGGCTGCCGCTAATGCGATCGTTGCGATTTTCATTGTGTTTCCCGCCTCGCTAGCAAATACGAACAATGCGGGCTGACGGGATGCAATTATTTGGCGGGCGGCACGCAGGGTGCGTGGGCCACGTTTAATGGCCCAGGCGGGCGCGTCCCGCCATGTGCGCATTGCCTTGTATCGATGCGCCGGGCCACTGACCAAGAGTCTTGTAATCCGCGGCCGCGTCAGTGGGCGACAGTTGAGACATCGCCAGAGCGCTGTATGAGCCAGTCGAGCAGTTATCGTTGCTCTGATTCGACGTGTAATTAAATAACGGAAGGGTGCAGTACATGGCGAACGATTGTATTCCTGCCGCGCTGGCCCATTTGATAATAGTGGTTTGCCATGCAGTTTGCATGCCGCTGGTCTCCCAAATAACATCGCCCGCGCCGAGATAAGCGTTGCCCTGTTCGGATACGCCGCCCGCGGGGCACCAGATGGGATGGTCCGACTGCCCGATGCGGACCGGCTTACCGTGGATATTGACGGCCGCGGACAAGAAGTTCGTGGCGAACCAGAGCGTCTCGTTATAGTAATAATTGCCGCTCTGGACGCACTGGCCACTGAAGTAATCGATGACCAGGAAATCCAGGGAGCCGGGGGTGGTACTGCCGTTGGCCCAATCGTCCCAATACGGTGTATCCAAGTTGTACGGGTCGGATATACCGGTGGCCGCCGCCCCCACTAGCGCGCCAGGGACAATCGCCTTGACCGCCGCGGACGAATTGTGGATGAAGGTGCCCACGTCGGCTACGGAGAATACCTGAACGCTGGCCATTGCAGCCACCGGCTCCTCGAGTACCTGGACCGCCGTAATGGCAGTTGTCCAACGGCTCATCGCCGCCTTTATAAGCGGGATCATGCAGTGCTCGTATTGCGATTCCGTAAACGTTCCCGGCGCCGGCGAGAGACCGCAAGCCGTGACCGTGCCTCCGCTCGGGAAAAAGCCCACACGCATCGTAATCCCAGTCGCCGCGGCGTGGCTGAACATCGAGTCATAGTAACTCAGAGCCATGCAGCGCGCAGACTGGCTGGTCCCCGGGGGCGCGGACACACCCGTTCCTATGGTTACGCCGCCGGCGCAGTCGCTCGCGATGGTAATGTCCCCAGCGCCGGGAGAATATTGTGAGGCGGAGGAGAGGACGGCGGGCCACATGTTGACATCTTGGATCGTGACTCCGGCGTTAGTCTTCAACAGGTCCATGTACCCGTTAATTGCCGGCCCAAATGTTTGCACAGACGTACTCAGCCAGGCGCCGCTCGCCGGCAGGATTTGGGCGGTGACAGCGATCTTCGGCTGCGGCATGGAAGCCACCGCAGCGTCGATAGCTTGAAAGGATGCTTCGACGTCCGCCAGGAACGTACTCAAAGATGGGTTGGCGCTACCGGAGTATACGCTGGAGCATGTAGCCTGGTTCCACAACGTACACTGACAGTAGGCGCAGCACGATACCAGCAGCGCCACCGCCAAGAGCCTCACTACGCGCATATATGTCTCGAGCGCGTTGGCTCGGATATGTCCGCGGGAGTGCGGACACGGCACGCTGGGAGCGTGCGCCACGCTGGCTCCTGATTCTTGTGTTTCGGTTTTCATTGCGATTTTGAACGAGCAAAGCCAATTTGATGGCTGCGCGCGCTTCCACCCTCCTGACTGAATCATATGGCGGGGGCCGGAGAGCATTGGCGGGCATTTCCGGCAAGTGATTCATTTAGCGGGCAAAACTAATTGGCGTCCGGCGTGATCGCGCGGATCGGCCGGCGCGCGCGTGTGTGCTGTCGGACCGCGGGTTTTACTTCTTTGGCGGGTTGATCATGATGTGGGCACCCGCAGTTCCGGGGTACATCAGCCACGGCGCATTGTCGCTGGGCTTGGTCGACAGCCCCGTGGATTCCGGTGTGGCGAAGGGCACATAGACGACCCATCGCAGGTAGGCGTCCGTCACTTTCCCGGTGGCGGCATCGAAACCGGTACCGGTGAGCACGTAAAGCGTTCGCGGCGCGCGCGGCAGCGAGAGTTTGCCTTCCGCAACCTCCTTCCAGCGTATGTCGTTGCGCTTCTGCCCAGTGACGTTCTGAGCGGAGAGTTCGCGGCCGCGGGCCATGTATGGCTCCAGGTCCCGGTGGTAACAGGCGACGCTGAATGCAGTCTTGCCAGGGTCGGTCGCGAGACAGATGAGTTCGTTCTGCCCCTCGCGGAGCTTGACTAGTTCGCCCTGCGGGTTGTAACCGAGGACGGCTGCGCCGGCACGGAGATCCGCCGGCGCGGCAAGGACCGCGGCAGCGATCTGGACGTCTGGGGACGGCACATTGGCGGCCGCTGCAGCCGCTGCCAGGATGAGTGTGGATGCCAGGATTGTCGTTTTCATGTCCACTCCGAATACTACTACTTAACTACCTAATCATAGCGGGTTCCTGCTTGCAAGCCGCAAAAACAGCGGGTCCTGGAGGACCCGCGCAGACCTGGAGGTCCGCCCCACATCATTGCTGAATGGCCCAGGCGAGGCCGTCGGGTTCCTGGCCGGCGTCGATGTGGCCGCTGACGGTCAGGTTTTTCAGGTCGACCACGGCCACGGAACTAATCTGTGTGCAGGCCACGAATGCGCGGGATCCGTTGGGATCCATTTGGATTCCGGCGGCGCCTCCACCCAGTTTCACGCGCCGGACTTCGCGGCGTGTGGCGGCATCCAGCACGGCCAAATCGGAACCGCCCAGAGTGGAAATGAGGACCAATTTGCCATCCGGTGTGAACTTCAACCGGTTGGCTCCGCGGACGTTGGCTGCGAGCGTGGCGACGACTTTCTTGGCGGCGACATCGACCACCGACACGGTGCCGTCCTGCGCGTTGGCGACCCAGATTTCGCGGTCATCCGGCGCGACGTCGAAGCCTTCCGATCCGTGGCCCACGGGGACGATGGTCTGGGTCCACTGGGGCGTGCGAGGCAGAGGCGGTCCACCCGGCGGCGCTCCCCCTTGCGGAGGCCCGCCCGGCGGAGGTCCGCCCGGCCCTTGCCCCGCCGCGCTCTGTTCGAAAATACTGAGCGTGGCCGAACTGACGTTGGTGGTGACGATGCGGCTCAGGTCTTTCCAGACCGCGATCATATGGGTGCGATCCTGACCGGTGCCCATGATCCAATCCACTTTCTCGGTGGCGGGATCGTACCGGCCGAATACCTTGTTCGCTTCGGCTGTGAAGTAGAGTTCGCCGCCCACGTAATCCAGGCCGTGCGGTCCGTGCAGCACGCCCAGGTCGATGACGCGCAGCGTCTTTTGCGCTACGAGATCGACGACCGTGATGGTATTGTAAGCGCCGAAGCCGTAGTTGGAAATGTAGGCGAGTTTGCCATCCGTGGAAGCGGTCACCTCGTGGGGGTCGGGCCCGGATGGCATGCGCGCCACCACCTGCAGGGTGGCCGGATCGACTATGGAGAGAGTGTGGTCCTTCTTGGATAGAACCAGCAGCGCGGGCGATGGAGTACCGCGGGACTGCGCGAGCAGGGCACCAACCACAGCGAACAGAGCAAGCGAAGCGATTCCAGATTTCATGAGCACACCACCTTTGAAATCAAGTCAAATTTTCAGCACCATAGCACTTACCGACGCGCGCGGCTCAGCGATGAATCTCCAGACCTGCAAGCGAGAGTACGCCTGGGACAATGCGCGCGAAGTCCCGATCATAGTCTTGGATCTCGATCGGGATATCATCCCAATCGGAAAGGTAGGGCGAAATTCGTTCTTTGATATCTCTGATGGGACCATAGGTCCAACCTCCAAGGTAGCGCTCCGCCATCCATCGCCGATGTTCCATTTTCGCCAGCAGCTCAACTTCCTGCGGATTGAACTCCTCGACAAGGCCGCTAGGATCGTGGTCACGAGGCCGCGACGGATGGTAGCCCAAGGCGCGCACCTTTACGAATATGTGATCGGCGGCCTGGCGGTTCGAGTCCACCAGTTCGTCGTCAAGCTGCTCCCAGGGTCGCGTAGCCTCATCGCCGGGGCGCGCCCGACCGGATTCGAGCGCTCTCCGCACATAGTCGCGGTGCAGCGCCTTCGCCATGGAGTCCAAGTCGTCATCTACCCAGTTCTTGCTGGCGCAAGCATCGCGGATGGAACCGAACGCGGTAATCTGGCTTGGAAGCCTGCGCAGGAATTCGCTGTTTCTTAGGAGGGCCTTCAGACCGGACTCCGCATTAATTCGCACGCGGATCGGCACGTCAGGACTCAAACGATCCGTCAACGCCAAGGCGAGCGAAATCGCGCGCGAATCGCTATCAAAGCAAATTGCTATGGTCGAGATGGCGGTATGGGTGTTACATAGGTCGGATAGACGGTTCCGAGTGCTCCCTTCGTCGGCGTCCATGTGAAGGAACTGCAGGTCGCAAACATGTTCGAACTGAGGGTAGCGGGAGCGGAAGCGATCGCTTTTTTCAGCGGCGTTGCGGTCGATCACGATAGCCCGCAGGCGCTTAAGGTTCGCATAGTGTCCGACCATGGCCGCGCGAGTCAGCACGGCCTCGCCAAGTTGACCAAAACCTACCAGAACGATCTGTACGACGCGCTGCTCGTGCGGTCCAATCCGGATGTAGTCGAGCGGACTATTATTGAGCATCAAGCGAGCACAGTTGTCGAATGCGTTGAACATGGCGATCCGGGGCGCCGCACCGCTAGATCGGAAGGCGGCCCGGCGACGGAGAGAAGCTCGAAGTTGAGGATCCGCGATATGGATAAGAGTGTGCAATTGGGCGGCGCCGGGAGTGTCCTTCCGGGCCAGCTCGACGGCGTGGAGACCAATGGCAATGTTAGCTTGGTCGTCTTCGGTGGCCGCGAACAAATAACTCGCTCGACCAACCCGAGCCTTGTGCAAGGCGGTGGTTGGGCTGGTTTGCAGCACTGCTGCGCCCGATTGAACCGCTTCGGTCGCGGCGGCGACTTCATCGGAGACATTGGGAATGGCCACCACTCTGTGGCCAGCCAGGGAGAATTCGGCGATGAGACCCTGGCCAAGGCGGGTCAGCCCACAGACGACGACATGATTTCCGCGGAACGCCCTCAGCCGCCATAGCAGCTCGTTCCCGAAAAACCTGCCGATTAGGGCGGCGCCGGCCATGCCAGCGGCAATCACGGCAAGTGCTCTGGTCCAATGAAGGACAGATAGCTCCCAAGTTCCTGCGCACGGAAGTTCGCTGGCGGGGAAATGCATCGAGAGAAGTTCAACGCTCGAATATAGCGACTCGCCGACGCGAGCGAGGCGTCCCTCGAAGCGCCCCTCCTTCTCATAGTCCTTGTAAAAGGCCAGCGCGCTGAGGCCAATGCAAATCAGTGCAATCGTAATTGAGAGTACCCACAAGCGGCGCTCGGGTCCCGGCGGAGGAGGTGCTGCAGGGCTATGGGCCATCTTCAGGGTTCCTTTCGCTTGTCGATCCGGTACCCGAGAGCAACGATGAGCTTGAGAGTCTCCAAAGCGGCGTTGCGATCATACTGTTTCTCGGACTCCGGTAAGTCTTCGTAGGGCACGAGGCAAGGATGTCGCTTGAGGCTGTCGTCACGTACGGGGCCGCGACGCCAACCGTCCGCGAGCCGTTGGCGAGCCCAGACTTCATGAGCATTCCGGGCCAGAGATTCCGTGAGATCCAGGATAGGCGATGGGAGTTGGATCTGGGATGTGTCAATCGGCTTGGGACTATAATCCACTGTTCACCCTCACACAATTCTCGCTGCCTGATCCCGGCTTCCGAGGCGCGTGGCGCGGCCCATAGGAAGCATTGTACGGAGTACTGAAACAATCCGCAACGGTGTGTGAGCGCTTTGCGAGGGTTTGGATGGGTTGAAAACCGCTCCGGCAGCAATACGGCGCTGTTCAAACTCTGCTACGCTCAAGGAGCATGTCAGCCTTCAATGGAGATAAAGCACGCTTCCACCG
>Ga0182018_10002620_pt1 | contig 17599 bp, 12 predicted proteins | sample 812P2MmetaG_FD_120490 | JGI IMG/M metagenome (GOLD analysis project Ga0182018, IMG submission 120490) | Permafrost microbial communities from Stordalen Mire, Sweden - 812P2M metaG | ecosystem: Environmental > Terrestrial > Soil > Wetlands > Permafrost | place: Sweden: Stordalen | collected... | reverse complement strand
CGCGTGTGATTTGCCCGCGCAGACAGCGACGGCGGATTTCGGTGCTTCGCTCCGTTCGGGAACCACTGCGCTGCGGGCGGCGCTGGACGCGGTGGCCGGCGGCAGCGTCCGGACTGCCCTGGTTACGGCCGCGGATTGCCGCGATGGCGCGCCGGAGTCGGCCGAGGAGGTGCTCTTCGGCGATGCGGCCGCGGCAGTGTCCGTGGGTTCTGAAGGCTTGGTCGCGGAGCTCGTTGCGGCGGTAACCCGCTGCGACGATTTTCCGGACGAATGGCGCCGCGATACCGACGCGCAGGTGCGTTCGTTCGCTTCGAAATACTCGCTGACGCGCGGCTATACCGAAAACGTGGTGGCCGTGGGGCGCGCGTTGTTCGAGAAAGCGGGCGTGCGGCCGGAACAGATCGCGCGGGCGGCGCTGGCATCGAGCGATGGGCGCGCGCACATCGCGGCGGCGAAGGCCTTGGACATCCCGGCGCCGCATGTGGAGGATGTGCGCGCGGGCGATATCGGCATCACCGGCGCGGGCATGCCTCTGTTTCTGCTGGCGCAAGCGCTGGATCGATCCAAGGCTGGCGATCTGATTCTGGCGATTGCTTATGGCGACGGCGCGGACGGCTTCCTGTTTCGCGCGCTGGGCGGCGGCGCAAGGCTCCAGCCAGACGGCCCCACGATGGATTATCCGAGCTATCAGGTCTATCGCAAGCTGCGCAAGTATTGGCGCGCGAATGGCGGCAGTGCGGAGATCTCCAACGTCCTGCTGCGGCGCGAGGAGACCCAGAACGTGCGCCTGCATGGGTCGCTTTGTCCGCAATGCGGCCTGTTGCAGTTCCCCATCGCGAAGGTATGCGGATCGTGCCATCATCACGGCGGCCTGATGGATAAGCCGCTCGTGCGGCGCGGCCGGCTGTTCACTTTCACAAAGGATTTTCTGTATAATGCACCCGTCGAGCCCACGGTGATGGCCGTGGTGGATTTGGAGGGCGGTGGCCGCTTCCTGTGCCAGATGACCGACGTGGACCCGGCGGTGGTGGAGATCGGGATGGAGATCGAACTGGTGCTGCGCCGCATGCGCGAAGGCGCCGGCGACCATTACTATTACTGGAAATGCCGGCCGCTATAGGGAGGCAAGCGCATGGCGGGATCGATTCGAGATCAGGTTGCCATCATCGGCGTGGGCTGCACGAAGTTCGGCGACAACTTCGACCAGAGCTTCGAAGATCTGCTCGTGGAGGCGGGATTCGCGGCGTTTGCGGACGCGCGAATCGAACCGGAGCGCGTGGAAGCCGCGTGGCTGGGCACGTTCTCGCCCTATGCGGGCAACGGCAAAGCATCCGTCTCGCTGGCCGACGCGTTGCGCCTGTATGGCAAGCCCATCACGCGCGTCGAAAACTACTGCGCCACCGGCACAGATGCATTCCGCAATGCGGCGATGGCCGTGGCGTCCGGCATGTACGACTTGGCGTTAGTGGCTGGCGCCGAAAAGCTCAAAGACCGCCCGATGCGGGGCATCGCTTGGGAGGGCGGCCATCCTTATCAGCACGACGGCCTGACCGCGCCGGGCGTGTTCGCCATGGCGGCGAACCGCTACTTTCATCGCTTCGGCGCGGGCCGCGAGGCGCTGGCCCAGGTCTCCGTGAAGAATCACCACAACGGCGCGATGAATCCCAAGGCGCATTTTCAGATGGAAGTGACCGAGGAGCAGGTGCTGAAAGCTCCCATAGTGGCATGGCCCTTCGGGCTGTTCGATTGCTGCCCCACCACCGACGGCGCGGCGGCCGCGGTGATCTGCCGCGCCGATATGGCCCGCCAGTTCCGCGACGATTACGTGCTGGTGAAGGGTCTGGGGCTGGCCGTTACCAGCGGGCGGCCGTGGTACGATTCGGCGAATGAATATGTCGGGTTCGCGGCCACGCGCGCGGCTTCCGAAGGGGCGTACCGCATGGCGGGGGTGCAGAATCCGGTGGCGGAGATCGACTTGGCGGAGGTGCACGACTGCTTCACCTGGACCGAGATCAGCAACTACGAAGATCTGGGATTCTGCCGCAAGGGCGAGGGCATGCATTTCATCGGCGAGGGCCGCAGCGCGCTTTCGGGCGATCTGCCGGTGAACCCGAGCGGCGGGTTGAAATCGTTCGGCCACCCCATCGGCGCGAGCGGCGTGCGCATGATTTACGAAGTAGTGACGCAGTTGCGCGGGCAGGCGGGCGCGCGCCAGGTGCGCGATGCCGATCTGGGCTTGGTGCACAATCTGGGCGGGCCGGGATCGGTGGCCTGCGTGATCGTGCTGGGGAGGCCATAGCGATGGATGTGCTGTATGCGCTGCGGCGCGCCAGGCAACTTCACCCGGATGCGATCGCGGCCTACGACGGCGAGCGCCCGATCACCTTCGCGCAATTCGCCGATCGCGTGGCGCGGGTGGCCAATACCTTGCGCGATCTGCGGGTGCAGCCCGGCGACCGCGTCGCGGTGCTGATGCTGAATTCGATGCGCTATTTCGAGCTGTACCATGCCGTACCGCTGGCGGGCGCGATCATCGTGCCGATCAACATTCGGTGGAACCCGGTTGAGATCGTCTTCGGTCTTTCGGATTCGGGAACACGCTTGCTGGTGGTGGACGATTACTTTGCGCGCATGGCGCCCGCGCTGAGCGCCACGCTGCCGGAGTTGCAATACCTGTTCGCCGGGAACGCCGCCTGCCCCGCGGGCATGGCGGATTACGAAGCGCGCCTGGCGGCAGCGGCACCAGCCGAGCTATACGGGCCGCTTCCGGATGAAAACGGCGTGGTAGCGTTGTTCTACACCAGCGGGTCGACCGGCGGACCAAAGGGCGTAATGCTGACCCACAAGAACCTGTACGCGAACGCGTTGCACGGCATGGTGGCGCTGGCTATCACCAGGGATTGGGTGTGGCTGCACGCCGCTCCCATGTTTCACGTGGCGGATGCGACGGTGGTCTACTCGCTGGTGATGCAGGGCGCCCGGAGTTGCTTCATGCCTGCGTTCGATCCCGAAGCGTGTTTGAAAGCCATCGAGCGCTACCGGGTCACGCACACTTTTGTGGTGCCAACGATGTTGAACGCTATGGTGAACCATTCGGCGTTCGAGCGCTATGACACGTCCAGCCTGCGCATGATGGTATATGGCGCGTCGCCCATGCCGTTGGATCTGCTGCGGCGCGCGCTGGAGAAGCTGCGCTGCCCGTTCGCGCAGGGTTACGGGCTGAGCGAGGCAAGTCCCACCTTGACCTATTTGGGGCCCGAAGATCACACGCTGGAGAATGCCGACCGGGAGTTTGCGCCGGTGAAATCGGCGGGCCGTCCTTTGATGGGCGTGGAGTTGCGCGTCGTGGACGGGATGGATCGCGAGCTTCCGCCGGGCGAGGTGGGCGAAGTGGTGGCGCGCGGCGACAACATCATGAAGGGCTACTGGAACCAGCCCGCCATCACCGCCGACACGCTACGCGACGGCTGGCTGCACACCGGAGACATGGGCACGCTCGACGCGCGCGGCTATCTGTACATCCTCGACCGTAAGAAGGACATGATCAAGCCCGGCGGCGAGAACGTTTATTCGCCGGAGGTGGAGTCCATGATCGCTTCGCATCCAGAAGTGCTGGAAGTCGCGGTAATCGGGGTGCCGGACGAGCGATGGGGCGAGACGATCAAGGCCGTGGCGGTGCGGCGTCCAGGCAGCGCGCTTACCGAAGTTGAGCTGATCGACCATTGCCGGGAACGTATGGCGCACTTCAAATGTCCGACTTCGGTGGATTTCATGGAGACGCTGCCGAAGGGGGGCACGGGCAAGGTGCAGAAAACCGTGCTGCGGGACAGATACCGAGTCTGAATCAATGCGTCTTGAGACACGCCGGCTGCGTGAGTATTACAATGGTGTGCGCCGGAAGTGCCGCCAGAATTCTCCAATCCAGTTCATCGGCCGTCACCTCCAGCGGTTTGCAGAATTTTGTGGATCGCCCCATTCACCCGACGGTATTGATCGACTTCGGCCATGAGCTGCTTGCGGCCCGCCGCCGTGGGCCGATAATAACGCGCGCGCCGGTTGCCCGCCGTCACGCCCCATTCCGCCGTGACCCAGCCCTTCAGCAACATGCGTTGCAGGGCCGGATAGAGCGACCCCTCCTCCACTTGCAGCACATCGTCCGAGACTTCCTGTATCGCATTGGCAATCTCGTAACCGTGAAGCTGACCGTGGCGGGCCAGCATCTTCAGGATCAACATGTAAAGCGTGCCGGGCGGAATTTCGTCGCGTTTCGGGTTCTCTGCCATAGTTAGACTATGCCAGTGTCCCACATGCGTGGTGGGCCTGTCAAATCGGACCGATTTCAGGTCGTCCAAGGCGAGCTGGCGCTGGTGACGCGCGCGCCGGGCCAGGCGCGGGAAGCCTTGCTCGATTTGCAGCGGCGAACCTCGACGTTGTGGTCAAGGAACTGGACAGCGGGAAAGTAGTCAACGCCGGGCAGGACGGCGGGACAATCGCCGCCGGTTAGTCACTTACGTCGATGTTGCGCGGAAATCAGTAACCCGGTCCCCTTCGTAATAACCAGCCGTTGATCCTCAATCAAGAGCAGATGCAACTGGAACTGACCGCTACGGCTATTCCGGCCCATTGATAGCGATGGTGGTGGCCAGCGAGGGATTCGCGTTACCCGCCGGCGTGTTGCTCAGCAAGCCTTCGTAGTACACCTGAACCGGGTAGACACCAACCGGGAATCCCGGAAGATTGGTCAAACTTGAACCGCTGGGGATCTCCACGTTGATCTGCCACAAGCCGGGGTATCCTGGCGCGAGGCCGGAGTAAGACACCTTGCCCTGGGTGCCGCCAATGTACACGGCCGGCACCGACGCGGTGCTTACAGCACCAGTGGAACCTTGGCCATCGGGCGGAACACCCGGGAAAGAACCTTGCCCGGTCAGATAGAGTTGGATGGTGGAGCCGGGGTTGGCCGGATTAGCCGTGCTGTTCACGGTGTCTTCGCAGGGCGAGTTGTTGCAGTTCTCGGCGGCGATCTGCCCAGCAGCCGGCGCGGCTCCGGCGGTGGTTTGCTTTGTGAGGAAGAATCCCGGCGCAGCCACGTTCATGATCATAGATCCGCTCCCGAGCACTTGAGACGTCGATGGGTTGACCACCGCCAGTTCGGCCGTTCCCGACGTGGGAGCTTCGAACGGAACCACAAAATTGATCTGGGTCGGAGACACGTACGTGACCGGCGCAGGCAGGCCGTTCACCTGCACCTGAACGCCGCCCAATGTGGTGGGAATCGGCAGCACTGTGTTAGCGGTTGCCGTGACCGGGAGGGTCACGGGAGAAAACGTGAACAAGGACGCGTAGGCACCCGGCGCGAGATAGTAAGGTACGTCTGTCTGACCGCCTAAGCTGCATCCCATGGCGCACACGAAGCTGGCGCCGTTGGTCCCCGCCAGGGCCGGGTAATGGATGGCCACGCGGTTTGACAAATCGGCCACGTAAAGAGCGCCGAAGCTGTCCTGCGTCATGGCTATTGCCGGGTATTCGCAGAGGCTTCCCGTGCAAGTAAGGGACGGCCCCACCACTTCCGCGACCGGCATGGTCAGCGTGGCGGTATTGTTTCCCAGCGGATTAGGCACCGGAAAGCGGGAGAGGCCGGTGTTATCACCCACCCAGATATCATTGTGATAGCCTGCCACTGTATTCTGGTTTACCCAGACCGCTTCCGGGGAGCTCAGCCCGGTAAAGGAACTGACCGGCGTGGTCGTGGATGCGCCGGTAGGAATGTTGAAGACCAGGATCTGGTTATGTCCTGTGTCGGCCACATAGACCTCGGCGATGGAATCTTCGGCGATATGGTGCGGCCCGCTCAGTACGGAGGAGCTTGTGGCCACAAAATTCGGCTGTCCGATGACCGTGGAAGCCGGTTCGCCGTTTGTCGGATTGGTCATGGAAAAGAGCAGGACACGATTGGCGCCTTCGTCCGAGACGAGCAATCCCCGCTGTGGGTCGAAAACCAGCCCGTAGGGCAAGGCCATCACAGACTGGCTGGCTTGGGGGTTGGAGATTCCTGTGAATCCGCTTTGGCCCAGCACCAGATCGGCCTGCAGGCTGGCGTTTGGCGCAAAGGGCGCCGGGAATCGCAGCACGCGGCCGTTAAGCGAGTCGGCTACGAAGAGATTGCCGGTAGCGGGATCGACCGCCAATCCCGTGGGATAACAAAGGCTGGATTGCGTGGGCTGCCGGGGCGGCGCGTTCGTTTCGGTCGAAGGATTCGTGACACCGCCAAAATTGCAGACGGCGGTCTTCATATCGGGCTCACCGATGACAATATCCGCCAGGACGCCCGGCCCTACTTTGCGCGCATCGGCGAATCCGAGCACGCGATGGTTGTTGGGATCGGAAACATACAGGTGCGGGGTGCTGGCGCTCGAGTCCACGGCGATTCCCGCATCGTATGAAGACGAAGAACTGGGTCCAAAGAAGAATTCCTTACCTTGGATGCTGTTGGGACTGTTATACGGGAAGTCGCTTTGGCCCAGCACCTGGGTGGCGGCGACAGCCTGTCCGGCATTCGGATAGACGAGCACGCGATTGTTGCCGGTATCCACCACAAACAAGTCGGTCCCTGCCACAGCGGCTGCGATCGGGCTGGAGAATGTCGCCACGTCCGTGCCGGTAAACGAGGCCTGCGGGTCGCCGGCGTTCGCCGCACTGCTGGTGAAGTTGGTGAGGCTGGATCCCTGCCCGAGCACCGCGATGGCTTTCGGTGGCGGTTGGGAGAACGTCGTATCTCCGGAGGTAACAGCCCAATCCGCGCTGCTGTATGGATCGAAGATGAGCAACCGGTTGTAGCCCGAGTCCAACACGGCGGGACCGTTGCCGATCATGACCAAGCCCTCCGGAGCGCTCATAGTACTGCTGGTGGCCGCGGGAGGCGGGGGGGTGACGATACCAGCCAAACGGCTGGCCGCCATACCGTTGGAAAACGGAGGCGTGAAAACCATGAGGCGGTTGGCGAAAGAGTCCGAAACGAAAAGGCGTCCCGCGGAATCGAAGGCCAGGCCGGCGGGCGTGTACAGAGTGCTTCGATCCGTCACACCGGTGGGCGAACTGACTACCGTGAAGCCTGCCTGGCCGATGACGATGGCGGCGGCCGGATCCGCGGCGCCCGCAGTGAGCGAGGCGGCTGGATACTGCAGGACGCGCCGGTTGCCGGCATCGCAGACGTACAGGTTGCCGGATGTATCGATGGCCAACGCGGCGATGTAAGTCGAGCTGCCGGAAGCCAGGTCGAGCGTCGCCGCCGAGTAACTTCCACCTTGGTTCGCCGACCTGGAAGTGAACATATCGGGCTGGCCTAGCACGATATCCGCTTTGTTGTCGACCGGGGATGCCGAACCGGACACCGCCGCGCCGTTGGCGAATGGCGCTGGGTAACGCAGGACGCGGTTGTTCCCCGAATCGGCCACGTATAAGTTGCCTTTAGCATCGGCCACCAGGCCCGTGGGGAAGTACAGGCCACCATTGATCGCCGGGAGAGTTGTGTAGGAGTTAGGCTGGCCGATGATCAAATCGGGCGGCTGCAAGTTCGCCAAAGTCGCGCTGGTGGCGTTTTTCCAGGCCAGTATCCGGTTATTCCCGGTATCGGCGACATAGAGGATGGGAGGGGAGACGCTGGTATCGACGGCTACGCCCTCGGGGAAATACAGACCGCCGTTGACGCCAAAATCGGGATTGAGGTTGGTGACCACCAGTTGCTCGGCGGGCGTAGTGGACGGGTGTCCGGCAACGCGGGCCGGACTGGGATCCAGGACAATTTGCGCGCCGGCAAGGGCGGCGAAGGTCAGAGCCAGGAAAGTATAAGTAATTAGAGAACGCATAAGAAGGCGCACCTTCACTGAGAATACCAGATTGGATCTGGCGGCGGCTCATCCGCTGGTACCATCGGGCCCTTAAACGTCTTGGGGAACAGAAGCGCACGGCATCCGGCCGCCAGCCGGCAGCATTGCCGCGTTTGCTACACTGGATCGTTGAACCCAACCAATTGCATCCCGCGGCTGAGAGTGTGCGCGGTCAGTTATTTGAATACGGTTCCCCTGGTGTGGGGTATGCGGCATGGGGAGCAGCAGGGCCTTTTCGATCTGCTATTCCGGGTGCCGGCAGAGTGCGCGGATATGGTGGCTTCCGGCGCGGCGGACATCGGCATCGTCCCATCGTTCGAGCTGATTGGGCGGGACTATGGGATTGTCCCCAGGGTGGGCATCGCCTGCCGGGGCGCGGTGCGCAGCATTTTGCTGGTTTCCAGGCGGCCCGCGAACCAGATCCGGACGCTGGCGGCGGATGCGAGTTCCCGTACGTCGGTGGCGCTAGCGCGTATCATTCTGGCGCGGCGCTACGGGGTCGAGCCGGCGGTGGTGACGCGTCCGCCGGATCTGCCCAGTATGCTGGGCGAAGCGGACAGCGCGCTGATCATTGGGGATCCGGCGCTGCATATCGATCCGGACGCAACGCCGTTTCACGTCTACGATCTGGGTTGGGAATGGACCGAGATGACGGGTCTGCCAATGGTGTTTGCGGTGTGGGCCGGACCGCGCGAAATCGTCACGCCGCAAGTGTCGGCGGCGTTTCAGGACTCTTGCGCGTTCGGATTGCGCAGCTTGGAGCGGATTGTCGCCGCAGAGGCTCCCGCACGAGGTTTCACGACGGATCTGGTGCGGCGCTACCTGCGTTCGCACATCGTATTCGAGTTGGGGGCGCCGGAACGCCAAGGGATGGAGTTGTTTCTGCGGTACGCCCGGAAACTCGAGCGGCTGGATCGCCCGCAAGCGGGTTTGACACCCGCCAGCGCGCTCTGATTAAATAAAAGGGCATTCGCGTTGCTCCTCAGTAGCTCAATGGTAGAGCATTCGGCTGTTAACCGAAGGGTTGTAGGTTCGAATCCTACCTGAGGAGCCAATCCTAAGTCCCTTATTTCCAACACAACCTGAATGAGGCCGACGCGGAAACCCGTTGGCAAGCGAATACTACGCTGAAATACCCATCGCGCCGTGCGGCGCAAACGGCCCGCCCCCGTTGGCCTTCATGTTTTTTCCTTGCTTTTTGGCGAGTCGAATTTCGTCCTGCGGTGTTAGTATACAGAGGACTGCTGCTAACGGCACATTCCTAACGGGGGGAAACTGTTATGGCTACGCCGATTTGGATGCGCTTTGCTCTTAAGACGAGGCGCAAACAACCGCGCTTTTTCGGCCTGAAATCGCTGAGCGTCGCAACTCTGGCCCTGGTGATTGCAATACCGATGCTCGCTCAAAATCAGGTGACCCTGACGGTGGACGCGAACATGGATATCTACCGCGCCGGAGCTTACAACGACGGCAGCGATGGGATCGCGCCAGTGGTCTACAGCTTCCCCGCGCGAGGCCTTCAGACTCTGACATTCGCGAGCGTCAGTGGCACGTGGACGAATAGTCCTGTTGTTCCGCCCTTTGGGCCGGACGGAATTGACCAGCCGCCGAATTTATTCATTAAAGGCGCCGGGCCTCTTGGCGGCTATGGTTCCACCGATTTCGTGGGCGGGATGGTGGGCATTTTTCTGGAGAACAGTCTGCCCGCATCGGCACCGCCTGCCTTGCAGTTTTACGTCAGCAACAGCTCAGATGGGGGCATTCAGACGGATTTCAAAACCCTGAGTCCCAAAATTGGTGAGGTGTTCTTTATCGGCGACGGGTTGACCGGGACGGGGTCGGGTGAGGTTCAAGTATTTGCCGTTCCGGTAACGGCTACGCACCTTTACCTGGGCTTCGTCGATTCGTGCAACAACACTGTTCCTGGCTGTTACTCCGACAACTCCGGATCGCTCACCGCCATTTTTCAGTTAAACCAATACGTGCCGGACTGGGTCGAACCGACGCTATCGTCTGCTCCTTCGGCCCGGATTGTCGCTGCCATCACTTATGATTCGGCCACGCACTCCACCCTTCTCTTCGGCGGCAGCAGCGCGTTTGTGCCAGGCGTGTCATACGGCGACACTTGGATGTGGCGCGATGGTTGGACCCAGCTTTCCCCAGCCGCTTCGCCGCCTGCGCGGGGGGCTGCCGGGATGGCTTACGATCCCACTACCGGTACGGTCGTGCTCTTCGGAGGGTCGGATAACGCCAACAATGGAGCCGTATTCGGGGATACGTGGACCTGGGATGGAGTGACCTGGACCCAGCAATTCCCGCCGGTGTCTCCGGCCGCACGCAGTACAAACCAGTCGATGGTGTATGACCCAGTCACGAAGACCGTCGTGCTGTTTGGCGGCGAAGGCGCCGATAATGGCGATTATGGCGGTGTTCCGTACGGCGATACCTGGGAATGGAATGGAAGGAAGAAGACCTGGACCCAGGTCCTTCCGTCGTCGAGCCCCTCCCCGCGGTGGGCGCCGCTGGCATATGATGCCATCACCAAGACCGTTGTTCTCTTTGGCGGGGATAACGGAGGCGGCGATTGCTGCAGGATCTATTACAACGATACATGGACCTGGAACGGTGTCAACTGGACGCAGCAATCTCCCGCGCTCAGCCCCCCGGCACGAACGGCGCAGGCGATGGCCTATGACACCGGCCTCGGCCTGGTTATCGTATTCGGCGGGACCTCTGGTCCTCCCGGAGCTCTGAACGACACCTGGACGTGGAATGGAAAGACGTGGAAACAGTTGAGCTTGGCCAACCAGCCCAGCACCCGTTATAATTCCCGCATGGATTTCGATCCGTTGAGCGACGGATTGGTGCTCTTCGGCGGAGAGCTCTCTGGAGATACTGTCACGAATAACACCTGGCTCTTGGTTCCTGTCCCGGTTCCCTGAGCCCAGCGGGCAGACAGCCAGAGAGCCGGGCCGCGCACACATGCCCTATTGCCCGGCAGCGGGGAGCCCGATCATAGGTATGGAAGAACAAGTTGGGGGCGCGGAACGCCAAGGGATGGAGTTGTTTGAGCGCCTCGAGAGTTAAGCTCAGTTCGGGCCTATCAATTTCTGTATTACCCCATATAGAACATTTCTATCGGTAAATGTGTTATGGCCTGTTGACTTCCACTTTGACCTTGAAGGAGCGGTCCGTCGCGCCGTGTCTCTACAAAGCGTTGATGGCCGCACGGCAGTCGCCGCTATCAAAGCATGGCCTGGTTGGTGCTGTAACCGGGCGCGGCCCCCCCATTCAATTGAGCCGAACGGTATTCATTAAAGCGCATGGTGAACTCGGGGCCATCCCGCGATTCAAACCGGGTCAAGGCGGAGAGCGGAACCATCTCCTGGGCTGCATTTCTGACGTAGAACTGGCCGACGTTCTCGGGCCTGGTGCGGTAGTCGCCTTCGGCTTCGATGTACACCTGCGATTGGCGTCCGAACCGATTGAAGTAGTTGATGAACAGCCCGCCCATGAACGCCTGGATGGTGCGGTACACGTCGTTGATCGGGACGCCCTGCTTGATCACCTTATCGCGATCCACCAGGACGAATTGCTGCGGGACACGTCCCCCCCCGACCGGTCCTCGAGAATAAAGGTGAATCCGCCGGAGGTGCCAACGCCGGGGATGGCCGCCGGCGAGAAGCCGAAAGCGACGCCTTCCGGAAGCTTGCTCAATTCCGCATTGAGATGCGCTTTGATCGCCTGGAACTGCACGGCCCTGGTTTTTCGGTCGCCCCATTCTTTCATGCTGACAAACCCGAACGCGTTGTAAGTGGTGCGCACGAAGCTGAGCAGGCTGAAACCGGTAATGCTCGTGAAATGCTCCACGCCGGGTGTTGCGGAAACGATTTCTTGAATCTTCGCCACCAGCGCTTCCGTCCGCTCCAGGGAAGCCGCATTGGGGAGCTGGACATTCACATAGAAATAACCCTGATCCTCGTCGGGAACAAAGCTATCTGGCAGCCTGCCGCCGATCCAGAGACCTGCCACTGCGAAGCCAGCCAACAGAATCAGTGCGATCGCACTCTTGTGCAGCAGCGCGCCGGAGACGCGGACGTAGCCGTTGGTCGCACGCGTAAAGGAACGGTTGAACCAGCCGAAGAATTTCGCCAGCGGTCCTTTGCTCTCGGTTTTTGGCTTTAGGAGGAGCGCTGCGAGCGCGGGGCTGAGCGAAAGCGCATTGAATGCGGAAAGAAGAACTGAGATCGCGATGGTGACGGCGAACTGTTGATAAAGACGCCCGGTGATGCCTGGGATGAACGCCGTCGGTATGAACACCGCGGAAAGCACCAGCGCGATCCCGACCACCGGGCCCGAGATCTCCTCCATGGCCTTCAGGGCCGCGTCTTTGGGAGCCATACCGTCCTCGATGTGGCGCTCCACGGCTTCCACCACAACGATCGCGTCGTCCACCACCAGCCCGATCGCCAACACCAGGCCGAACAACGAAAGCGTGTTGAGGCTGAAGCCGAACAGAGGGAAGAAGACGAAGGTGCCCACCAGCGCTACCGGCACCGCCAACAGTGGAATCGGCGTGGACCGCCAACCTTGCAAGAAGAGGTAGACCACTGCCACCACCAGAGCGATCGCAATGAGGAGCGTCTCGACGATCTCCTTGATCCCCTCGTTCACCGCCCGCGTCGTATCGATGGGAATGGTGTAGTCGATGTCGTCCGGAAAGCGCTGCTTCGCCTGCGCGAACAGCTTTCTGACGCCGGCGGCGGTGTCCACGGCATTGGACCCAGGCAATTGATACACCGCGATGACCGCACTCGGCTTGCCATCGAGGTGCCCGCTCACACTATAATCTTGCGTGCCCAATTCCACTCTCGCCACGTCCCGCACGCGCACAATCCCAGTGTCGGGGGTTTCGCGAACCACGATTTGCTCGAACTCCTCCGGCGACGTCAGACGGCCTTGCGCGCGCACCGAGTAGGTGAACGGCTGTCCACTGGGAATCGGTTCGCTGCCGACCTGTCCCGCGGGGTTGACGGTGTTCTGGGTTTGAATTGCCGAGACAATCTCCGGAACGGTGATCTGCAGCTTCGCCAGTTGATCGGGCTTCACCCAGAGGCGCATGGCGTACTGCCCGGCGCCGAAGATCTGAATCGTGCCAACACCCTTCACGCGGGTCAGCGGGTCATTCAGATTGATATACCCGTAGTTCGCCAGGAACTTGGCATCATAGGTGCCCTTGGGCGAGTACAGGGCCACCAGCATGAGAGGTGCCAGCACCGATTTCTGGACCGTGATGCCGTAATTGGTGACGTCCAATGGGAGCTGCGACGCCGCTTGCGTCTCGCGGCTCTGGGCGAGAATTAAATCCGTGTTCGGGTCCGTGGCGATGTCGAAATCGACGATCATCCGCATCTGCCCATTGGCGGTGGCGTTGAGAGAATACATGTAATTCATGTTGTCCACGCCGCTCATTTGCTGCTCGATGGGGGTCGCCACCGACTGCTCGATGGTCTGCGCGTCCGCGTCAACGTAGATTGCGGAAACCTGAATCTCGGGCGGCGCAATCGCGGGAAACTGAGCCACCGGCAGGCTGACCACCACTACAGCCCCCACAATCACGGTGATGATGGCGATGACGATCGCTACGATCAGGCGGCTAATGAAGAATTTCGACATCGCTGCTCACCTCGCTTCTAACGGCTTGGGATTGACCTGCATTCCCTGGCGGACTTTTTGCAAACCTTCGACAATCACACGTTCGCCGGGTTTGACGCCTTGGCGCACGATCCACTCGGGTGCCTTGCAGTTCCATGACAGCTTGTTGCGGGATCAGCAGGGCTCCGGGCTGGACTCTGGCCAGCCGCACTCTTCCGTACTGCCCGGGCCGCAGGTTGTTCCCGGGGTTCTCTTTGCCGACAGTTTCGCCGAGCTGCACGGGCCGGACGCTCACTTTGTTGCCGCCGTCGACTACCGCGACCAGGCGGGAACAGGCCCGCGAGGCGGATGGCGCCCGTCCTCACGTCCACCTGGCGGTCTGCAAAATCGAACTTGCCTTTCTGCGAATAGGTGGTGCCATCGGCCAGAACCAACTCGAGGGGGTGCTGGCTGAGGTCGGCCTGGCGCAGTTCCGCCGTCGGAAAGCGGCGCTCAAAATCGAGATATTCCTGCTCGCTGACCGTGAAGTAAACCTTGATCGGATCGAGCGTCGAGACGGTCGTGATGGCGGGGCTGGCTGGACTGACCAACGCTCCGACCTGTAATTGCGCAATCCCTGGAATGCCGTCGATCGGCGAGGTCAGGTGCGTGAAGCCCAGATTAATCTGCGCCGTTTCGACCGCGGCTTTCGCCGACTGAACGGCTGCATCGGTTGCGGTGATTTGCGCCCTCGCCGTCTCGACTTGTGCCCGCGCTGATTGCACTTGAGCTTTCGCCGCAATGTTGTATTGCGTGGCGTTGTCCAGATCCTGCTGGGTGATGGCTTGCTGCTGTGCCAGCGGAGTGTAACGGTCGACGTCAAGTTGTGTCCGGTGTTGATTGGCTTCTGCCACGGCCACCCCCGCTTCCGCCTGGCTCAACTGGGCATGCGCCTGCTCCAACTGTCCCTGCGACTGCGCGAGCTGACCGCGCGCCTGGTCCAGCGCCGCTTGAAACGGGCGCGCATCGATCTGGAACAGCAGTTGGCCCTTCCTGACAAAGGAACCCTCCGTATATGCCTGCTGGACAAGATAGCCCGACACCTCGGCCTTGATGTCCGCGTTGACCAGCCCATCTAAGGTACCTATCCACTCCCTGTAGATGGGAACGTCTTTCTGTGCGGCTTCCACAACTCGGACTTCAAGTAACTGGGAAGCGGTCGCGCCGGCCGTGTTGCGGGAGCACCCAGGAGCCGCAACGAATAGACTGGCGGCGAGCACCGCCAGTAATAAACCCGAAGATTCCGTTTGCATGCACAACATGAACTCTCCTTACTGTTCCGTACGCGCGTGCGTCGATAGGCGATCCTGCATGGAAGAGACCAGGCCCTCGACAAGGTTGCCCACATCGCGCGACATTTCCGTAACCATCCCGGGAACGGAGCGTTGTTCCAGCTTCGCGTTATTCGACGCAGCGCCCTGCCACAGCAACGCGCCCGTTCTCAAGTCGATCAATTGCGCCGATAAGCCGACTTCGACCGAGACATCGGATCCCCGGTCGACCTCTTCGAGATGGTCGATCATACCGGTCAGCAGGCCTTCCGGAGTTCCGCGGCCATCGAATACAACCACGGACTGGAACAATCCCCGAGCTTGCATCGCCCGCACCATTGCGGCCGTAACCACGCGCCGGGGATCCTCGGCCCAACGATGATAGTTGTAAAACTCCAGTTGCTCGGGTGATGGCCGCTATGCGATCGGACCTCCCCTTAGGAATCCCGGAGCGCTAAACTCGCGGACGGCGACCGAGCCGAGGATCGGCTTTGGCCGGTCATTACCAGAAGGAACTGCCGGGACGTTCAGCACGTAATAACTTGGATACCGGATTTTGCCGGCACATCCAGCCAGGCTCGCGAGCGATGCCATAACGCCGATCGCGAGTATCTGCTTTGAGTTGCACATCGATCCATTTCTCCGTGAAACCAGGGCGGCGTTTTTCAAATGACAGGAGCGGTTTGCATGCGTCTTTGTTTGAGCGGTGCTGCCCGGTTTCCATCCAACAAATGCAGTTGTCCGTGCCTCTTTACCGATGAGTGCCCGGCACATTCTCATGCGCGGTATGGTCTTATTGCCAATTCTGGCTGAGGAAATGGTGCGAGTGATCGCGGTGGACAACGACCCCGAACACCTGCAACTCGCGAAGGAGCACGGCGCAGACAACACGCTTCCGAGCGGCACAACCACCGCGCGGAACAAGTGCGGAGTTTCACGGCCGGCGCTGGGGCGACGTTCGTCCTCGATTGCGTCGGAGCGGAGGCCACGGTGAAGACCGGCATTGCATCCACGGCCAGACTCGGCCGGTTGACTCTCGTCGGCGCCGCGGGAGGCAAAGGGAGATGAAAAACATGAACAGAGAAGAAATCAAATCACTCACATCGCGTCGAAGCGTGCTCGCCGGCGGCCGCCGCCAATGCATTTCTGCGCTCTTCCGTGCCCTCTGCTTTGTAAAGATAGGCGACCCCTTCCTCGGTCACCACATGTGTCACGTCGTCGCCGTAGATCATGACGGGCGCAATCGGCATCGACACCTTCCTGCCCACCGCCACCGCATCCAGCGTCTCTACGAATGCCGGATCTCGACCGTTGTGGAAGGTCTCCAGCGTCTGCACCACCAGCTTGCGGCCACGTGCTACTTGGTCCTTGCTCGTGATCATGTCGAGCCACGCCGGCGTCGTGTGACGGCGGCCGCGCGCGTCGCTACCCATGTTGGGTGCTCCGCCAAAGCCAGCCAGCCTTCCGGTTATCACCGTAGAGGAGTTGGCGTCACCGTCCATTTGAAGCGTGGCTCCCACAAACGCGTCCACGGCATATTGACCGGCGAGCTGGCAAAGAACGCGGTTCGAGCGCAGACTGCCGTCGCGTCCAGTGAAGTAAATGTCGGGACGCGCGCGCACATAGTCATCCATACCCACCTCGCTGCCGAAGCAGTACATGCTCTTAACCCAGCCACTCTCGATGGCGGGGATCATTGCCGGATGAGGATTGAGCGTCCAGTGCTCACAAATCTTTCCGCGAAGTCCAAGCGATTCGCCGTAGGGCAGCAGCAGCTCGATCGCGGCAGTATCGAAGCCAATGCCGTGATTCAGCGAGCGTACCTGGTGCCGCTGATACACGCCGCGGATCACCATCATGCCGATCAGGATCTGCAGCTCAGTGATTTGCCGCGGATCGCGCGTAAAGAGCGGCTCCACTGCATACGGGCGGTCCGCCAGCACGACAACATCCACCCACGAGCCGGGTATGTCGACGCGAGGCAGCTTGTCAACGATCTCGTTCGCCTGCACGATCACGATGCCATCATGGAATGCCGCAGCCTCCACGATCACCGGCGTGTCCTCAGTGTTTGGTCCAGTGTAGAGATTGCCCTCACAATCTGCCTGTTCGGCACACACCAGAACAGCGCTCGGGATCAGATCGACCAGCAAGCGAGCATAGAGCTCCACGTAGGTGTGAATCGCCCCGATCTCAAGCACAGCGTCCTCCAGCAACTGGGCGACACACAGGCTCTGTGGACCGGCGAAGGCGAAGTCCACCTTCTTGGCTACGCCAAGCTCGAAAAGCGTCAGGTGCTCGGGCCGGCTGATGCCGGAGATGACCAGGTGCAAGTCATACAGCTTTTTCGGATCGCACTTGGCGAGTGAGCGCGAGAGAAAGTCCGCCTGCTTCTGGTTGTCACCCTCCAGCACTATGCGGTCGCCAGGCTGAATGAGCAGATGCAGGGCATCGACGATGCGCCCCGCCTGCAACACCGGTCCGTCCATCCAGGAACGGACGGATTCCATTCGTCTGTTCTTCTCGTCCCGCCGTGCGCACCAGCTTCTTGCTCCTGCCACCGTTTCTCCACTCATCATCTACATGCTCCGGATTCTTTCTTAAGGCTTTCTGTCAACGTTCGAGGCAGCTTCCTCGATCAGAGCTGCAACCTCCTTCGGCCTGGAGGCGTAGACTGAGTGACTGGCGCCTGAGACTTCGACCTTGTGACTATTGGCTCGCGCAGCATACCACCGTTCGAGGTCGGGG
>Ga0182018_10002619_pt1 | contig 17601 bp, 20 predicted proteins | sample 812P2MmetaG_FD_120490 | JGI IMG/M metagenome (GOLD analysis project Ga0182018, IMG submission 120490) | Permafrost microbial communities from Stordalen Mire, Sweden - 812P2M metaG | ecosystem: Environmental > Terrestrial > Soil > Wetlands > Permafrost | place: Sweden: Stordalen | collected... | reverse complement strand
TAGCCGCGCACCCGCCGGAAGGACCGCTCGGCTTCGAGCATGCCGACGGCGATCCAGCGCTTCTTCATGGCGCCGTCCTTCCACTTGGTCACCCGACCGGTGGTGCGCCGGGTGATCGAGATCATCGACTCGATGCAGTTGGTGTTGGTGAGGGCCACCGTCGCTTCCAACGGCAGGTCAGCCACACGGGCCAACTCCTCCGCCTCAGCGACGCGCACAACAGCTACCTTCTTCTTCACGGTGGTCCCCTTCCTAAAGGGTTACTTGGTCGTGCGCGATCCCTACCAGCAGGCAGGTCTCAGGCGGGGGACCACCGCCCTACTTCAACAATGTTCGGGACACGCTCGGGGTTTGTGGAAACCGAAGCAACAACTTCTATCTCCTCACTGTCGCGGTCGGCGCTGTCGGCCTCATTTCGTGCGCCATCCGTCCTCGAGCCCGCGCTTGCTGTCTCGACGCGGACAAGGCACCTGTACACAGCCCGCTGGTGTTGTCCCTCGTGACAACCTGTCGTTGCCTACCAGTTCGAGTGATCGACGGGCCACGAGTGGTGGGTCCTTTACCTCCTGCTTGGTGATGTTGAGCTGGATACCGTCGTCGACCGCTCTCACGGCGCCGATGGGGATCGCCACTTCCTTGCGGCCCCAAACGTGCCCCTCTTGGAGGAGCACGTGGGTCACGTGGTGGTTGCGAGCGTCGATGACGAGCCTCTGGACCCGTCCGCGGACGCCATCGGTGGCATGGACTTGCTCACAGCGGCGTATGGCCACCTCGCCTAGGGGAGAGAGTCGTGGATGACCGGGACGTTGTAGAGGCCGATAGGGTCGGGCCAGTAGAGCAGCTGTTCAGGGTCGTAGCCCGGATAGCCGCTGTCTCCCGAAATGAACTACGTCTCTTCGGCGGCGGCGAGCTTCTCGAACTCCGCAGTAGTGCAGTGGAGGCCCGACGGAAAGGGCCGACAAGACGCGTCGCCCGGAAGTCAGTCAAGACAACGTTTCGGTCGGTCGGTAACTTTCTTCGATCGCGAGTATCGAATGGAACGTGGGAGCCTTCGCTATCGGATGACCTCCTGGTCAGCGCCTCGCACTCGACGCCAAACGAAGGGGCGAACCGCTCGCCGTGGGCTACCTATCTGAGACAGCCCGGCCTAGGCTTGAAGGTCGCGGCCCGAAGGTTTCGCAAAGCATGGTCGATGACTGAAGCGGCTAAGACGCCGATGCGTCGAGTCAGTCTGCTAGGTGCCTGGGGTGCCGAGACGGTCGAGGAACGCCTACTCGACGCTTACTACCGCCGTAAGGGACTCGATACCGCGGCCGGTGACTTTGTCCAGGGCAGTGTTGTCGGAGCTGGTGGCGAACAGTTCCAATACTTCCCGACCCAGTGGAGAGCACTCCGCAAAATGTTCCCCCGCGGCAGTCTCGGCCCAGATGATGTCTTGATGGATTGCGGTTCTGGGAAGGGGCGCGTCGCTATCTGGGTGGCATGCCATTTTCGGCTCTTCGGCTCTTCGGCTCTTCGGCTCTTCGGCTCTTCGGATCTGAGGGGTGTGATGGTCGCAATCTCCTCCAATCCGAGCGAGGCTCATCGGCCCATCTTTAGGCACCCTGGGGATTCACGACCCAGGTGAGTGGCGAGGCACGATGTCGCCGACCAGGTGTTCACCGACAGCAACGTGGCCTCCGGGGCACACCAACAGACACTTGTTCGAGGCAGGGATTGGGCTCAGTGATTTCAGCGACGCTCTTCAGCCACCTGCAGGAAATGGGGCGATTCTCGAAATTGCGCGAGCGCCCGCGGGCCGTAGCCGTCGATAGATGGGCCGAGCGACGGTAAGGATCCGAACCGCGGCTGCGTCCACCGGACTCCGGCTCAAGGGAATGAGCAGAGTCGTGATCCGTCTTCGATCGGGATACAACCGCAACAGCAAATCGTTGTTGGCAACCGTGCACGTGTCTATCCAGGCTGCATCCGTATGCTCATGAAAGTAGGTCATGGCCATGACGTGGAGCTGCTTACCTGGCGCGAATCGGGCATAACCCTCGTCGAAGCTGCTCTTAATCATGAAGAGGCCTTCGCCCGCGCGCAGCCAGACTTCCATTGCCAAGGTACGACCATTGCCCTCAAGAGTCGGAAGCATCAGACGACCCTCAGCAGCGAAGCTTTGGCACATGGCTCGGAAGTACTCGGACTCACCCTCGACAGACATCATTGCCACGCCGGAGTCAGCCTTGTAGCCAGCTGCTTCTAGGGTGATGTAGTCATCGATGGCATTGGGTTCGCCGGCGCGGTCCGTGATACTCAGCTCCGAGCCGAACTCCTCTGCGAAGCGCCTGCGGCGCCGATTTAGATCGTGGCGAAGATTGCGCCGACGCGTCCGTTCATAGGTCGCGTCAGGTTGCCGACGTAGGATGCCCCGCTCGAAGTCCTCCCAAGTGCCCACCAGCAACCCCAGGTCTGCGGCCGCGGATCGAATGTAACCAGCCACCGGTCCGTCGTCGCCGAGCCAGTTGAGGGCCAGCAGCCGACCGCGCCCGAAGCGATGACGGCGCATCAGCGCCGAAATCAAAGCTGTGGTCGCCTGATCCCCTCTGGTGGCATCCACGAGCGGGGTTCCCAGGTAGCTCATGCGGCGCACCTGAGTGGTGACCGTGGGGTACGGAACCTTGCCCAATCTCCGGACCTCGCGAACGGGGAAGCATGCACGAAATTCGTTATCCTCCTCGGCCACAGCGAGTGCGATCTCATCCCCAAAGGACTGGTGTCGCGCTGCTGCGATGACGCACGACGGCTCGAAAAGTGGGTTCGGCTCCACCGCTCGTCTCCCCAGGTCCTGCCACGCGTCGATGTCGGCATCCGACAACTCCCGTACCGGGACGATGCGAGCCTTCATGCGCCTCGGGGACCACCCGGTAACTGACCGCTCCTGCGTAACTGGACCAAAGACCTACGGGTTTCGGCGCTGAGACCCAGCGATCTTCGGTTCGGAAGCAAGTACGAGTCCAGTGGGATTCGACGTGTGGAGGTGTCGGCACCAGCACCGTAGACCTGAGCACCGCAGACTTGGTGTTGCAACGTCCCTCTATGCAAGCTTTCGCAATCCCATCACTACCCCCCTTGGAAACCTCAATCATGTATCACAGACAGGCAATCATTTCTCCGATTCACACAAAGTGTTTGAATGGTCACACAAACGGCTTCAAATGGCACAAAGGATCTCCGACCATCGAAGCCAGCAGTGTCCCACTGACGTGTGAGAAGGGTGGATAGTGATGGGTGGACGGTCTCACGCGTTCTTCTTCGATCTAGCACCCGCTCTGCCGTCTTCATTGTGACGGATCTGGCTTTAGACAGTGGTCTGGAAGTCGTCGGATTCGTGCGGGACCATCGAGGTGCCGAGCTGTGGGGCGCCCCTGGGATCTCGCAGCTCGCTCCCTTCGGTTGGTTTCGGCGCAGCTCTCGCGAACTTCGACGCAGAGCTGCTCTGATCGGGGCCCCTTGAACTCCACATATCCACCGCATCGCTGCTGCGCATCTTCTCTTCCCTCGTTTCGAAGCGCTCCTTAATGGACACCCGGGTCATTCCCCTCTCGGATATCGACGCGTCCGACGTCGCGAAATGGCACGACCTTGCTGACAATGCGCTCGAACCGAATCTTTGCCTCGAACCCGATACGCTACTTTCGATAGTCAGCCACAATCTCGCTGGGCCAGAGCTCCGCCTCGTGGTTTCTGAACGTGACGATCGCTTTGAGGCATGTGTTGGTGTGCAGCAACGCCAGTGGCGAACGCGGGCGTCTAGGCGTGTGGTTACTTCCCGGCCTGATGCCCACCCCACCCCGCTGCTTCCGCGCCTCGGGGTTCCTCTGGTTCGAGAGGGTGGAGGAGCCGAGGCCGTTGGCGCACTTTTGAGCACGATTACGTCTTTGGACCAACCGCGCGGTGCCCATGTCCTCGATCTCGAGCGCGTATGGAAGGACGGACCGGTGGCAGCGCTGGTACGCGAAGCCTGCGCCAACCTTGAGCTGCCTTTGCACACCCTGGAGGAGTGGGACCTTCCCATACTGCAACGACGTGAGCAGGATGGCTACTGGACATCTAGCTGGAGTCGTCATCAGAGACGCAAAATCAAGCGTCGGCGTCGTCAACTCGCAGACGTCTTTGACGCTCCCGTGCAATGCGTTGATCGATCCGACGATCCTCGCGCCGTAGATGATCTGATGGCGCTCGAGCAGGCTGGTTGGAAGGGAAAGGCCGGCACCGCAATTCGTAACGACGTAGATCGAGCCGGGTTCTTACGCGCCGTGTGCGAGCGCTTCCGCAGTCGGTCGAAGTTACACCTGCTCTCTTTGGAGGCCGATGGAGTCAATGTGGCCATGAAATGCTGCATGTCGGTTGGGCCAACCTTCTTTATCATGCGTAGCGCCTACGATGAGCGCTACCGGCGCTTCGGGCCAGGTGTCTTGCTCGCCGTGGCCACCGCCGAGTATTTCGACTCAAGTACAGCGGCTCTTTGGATGGATCCTTGCTGCAGTCCGACGAATGTCTTATACCCGAGGCTGCTTCCTGATCGAAAACGCATGTGCCGTATGATGATTGCTGGTGACCGGCTCGGGAGCCGCGTACTGTTAGCGGGCCTTCCGCGCTGGGAAGCTATGAACCGACGCCTTGGCACGCTCCGGGACGACTTGGTTCAAGTCCTCGATAGGCGAACGGTTTCCGTCGGCGGATTGGTGCGCCCCATGGGTCGACAGATCGATGCGCAGGATCGCGAGGAGCCTTTCGGAGCTCCCTAATGCCCTAATTGCTTCGCGATAGATCGGGTCAAACTCTGCTCGCGTTCACAAGGGGCCGCCGTACTTCGAGGTGTGATCGAGTCGTTTGCCTGGCTGGTTGCACAGCGCCCCGAACCAGCGCGGCTTATGGTCGCGGGGGCTATCCGTGAATCGAAAACTCAGATGCTCGTGACACTCGTCCGGAAGCTCGGAATCGAGCGACGAGTAGAGTTTCTCGGCAGGGTGACCGACGCACGCCTGACCGAGCTGTACTCCGGTGCTATCGCCGTCGTGCCACCTCAAAGTCGGCTTCGATGCCATCGCTCGTATGTACGATTTCGCGACAGATCAGCTCGGTGCGCACCCATTCAGTCATGGCGTTCCCTCTCAATCGGATTAGGGGCCATGATGCGTTCTGTTAGGCGTGGCCGCCAGCGGCTTTCACTGCGCGATAGGTGAGCCGACGCCCAATTTCGTCGCGTGTTTGCGGGGGTGGGCACCGGGGACCTCCCGTCCTTGGGGGGGCTGGCGCCTGACGGGTGGTTGGACCACTTGATCACGGGGTGCGATGCCCCGACCTTCCACAGATAGCCTGGTGACGTGGCCGATCAAACTGACCGAAGCTCCAGTGAACCGACGCCGGAGGACTTTGAGGACTTCGTCGCGGCGGCCCCGAAGGTGGACCCAAAGGGCCTGTCAGGGAAGCACCGGAAGGCCGATGAAAACGAGGATCGGACCTCCTCCGACGCGTGACGGATGATGTCCGGCGCCGAAGCGAGGGCTCGCGGTGGCCGGATCTTGCGGGACCAGCTCGTTGACGTGTTGGTGCGAGCGGAGTCTCAGTTCGCACGACGGGGGCGGACACTTCGACCGCTGGCAAGAGTCGTGTGGAGGCTCTGGGGTGCTGGTTTCGACCTTCGCCACGGCGTCGAGACGACCCGGCGGGTCCCTGGTGAGGGCGACGGGCGAGGCTACGAAGCCATGCTGCCATGGCACCTGACGGCGGTTCTGCCACCGTCGAGCGTGTCTCCGTCAGACGTCTTCGTCGACATCGGATCAGGCAAGGGTCGAGCAGTGCTTCTCGCGGCCGCTCGCTACCCGTTCAAGCGAGTGATCGGCGTCGAGTTGTCCGAAGACTTGCACCGCGTAGCCACCCAGAACGTCGGGCACTACGAAGGAAACCACGGCCCGGTTGAGTTGGTGAATCAGGATGTCCTCGACTGGCAACTCCCCAGGGATGCAACCGTGCTCTTCATGTTCAATCCGTTCTCCGGGTCGACCTTCAAGCGCTTCATCGCCAACGTGCGGAAGAGCCTTCATGAATACCCGCGGGATTTTCGCCTGATCTATTTGAACCCGCAGATGCACCAGATCGTCCTGGATGCTGGGTTCAGGCAGACTGACCAGTGCGGACGGGTGCGACTGTACCGCTAGCTATGGTGCGTCAAGTAGGCAATCCCCAAACCGATCACTCGGTGGTCAAACAGGGGTGCGTTAAGTAAGTGAGTGCCTTAGTTTTCGGATCTGGCCATGGAAGTGGAACTCGACCCGCGAACCGAGTGAGCCTTTACCGAGACACTTGTGGCGCTGGTAGTCCAGCTTTCGGCGGTGAACCGCTGACCAGCTTTGAACTGGCACTACGGAGAATCCCCACCCACATGACCCGAACTTTTGGGGAGCCTCGCCTATAGGAACCGGTTGCCGCAGGCGTGGAATCCATCGATATTCGTAGTTCGCTCGCCTTTCTAAAACCGCCGGCATCCACCGGCTGGACGACAAAATCCCGTGTAACGTCACCGTCTTGGCGACTCAAAAGGTCCGAACTCGAAATCAGGGGTCTTTTGGGACGCCAAGAGACGACGTCTAGCGGTCTGACCTGCGATGATGGTTGGACCAGTTGGTGACAGGCGGTTCTATTCGGCGGGAAAAGTAGGCCCAAAAGTAGGCCCGGAGCGAGCGAGCATTTTCGAAGCCCCCTCTGATTTATCGGCTGGGAGGGCTAGCCTGGAGAGTTCACCCGTCGCGGACGGGTGCCATGGGGCGACGGATCGCAGTGATACGGCCACAGTTGGCTCAGAGCCCGCTCGAATGGGTGCGTGTCATTGGTGATCACCGGTTGAGCCAATCGATGAGCTTGGCGCTGATGAGCAGGGTGATGGCGAGGGTCAACTGAGCGAGACGGTGAACGATCTTGCGGTCACGAGTCCTCGGGCGCCGCCCGCCGCCATGCCGGTGGCTCTCGTCCACGACTACCTCACTCAGCGAGGTGGCGCGGAACGAGTGGTGTCTCTGATGATGGAGGCATTTCCGGAGGCGCCTCTCTACACGTCCCTCTATGCCGCAGATCGCACGTTCGCGGATTTTTCTGGGCAAGACATACGGCCGTTTGGCCTCAACCGGTTCGCGCTTCTCCGGCGATACCACCGGCTCGCGTTGCCCCTACTTGCTCCGACATTCTCTAATCAACGGATCCAGGCGGAACTCACTGTGTGCAGCTCGAGCGGCTGGGCGCACGGCGTGCGCACCACTGGTGGAAAACTCGTTTACTGCCACACGCCGGCGCGCTGGCTGTACCAAGCTGAGTTCTATGTCGGGAAGCCTTTCCGCGACGTCTCGAGCCCGGAACCGAAGCACTGGAGGGCCACGTTTAACCGACGGGTGACAAGGCTGACTCTCGGAACCCTAAGCAATACACTTCGGCGTTGGGACCAAAAGGCGGCAGGCTCTGCGGACCGGTATCTCACGAACTCCAGTGTCATGGCTGCGGCGATCAAGCGGGTCTATGGCATCGAGGCGGAGGTGTTGCGTCCTCCGCCCGGCCTGACCCCTGCAGGACCCTCGGCGTCTGTGCCCGGGGTCGAACCCGGCTACTTCCTGTGTGTGGCCCGACTGCTCCCGTACAAGAACGTCCAAGCCATTGTCGATGCAGTGGGTTCTCTACCTGATTCGCGTCTCGTGATCGTGGGGGATGGCCCGCTGCGTCGAGCACTGCGTGACCGGGCGCCGGCAAACGTCCGCTTCGTCGCAGGTGTCGATGACGCCAAGCTGCGGTGGCTTTATCACCATTCGCTCGCGCTCGTCGCCGCATCTCATGAGGACTACGGGCTGACTCCGCTTGAGGCGGCCACCTTCGGTCGTCCCTCGGTCGTCCTCCGAGCAGGTGGATTTCTCGACACGGTGCGTCAGGGAGTGACTGGTCTGTTCTTCGATGAGCCTTCGGGAGCCGCCATGACGCCCGTTCTGGAGGCCGCGTCGAACGCCGAGTGGGACTCCGCGGCGATTGTGGCGCATGCGAGGACCTTCGGGAAGGAGGCGTTCATCGGACGCCTCCAGGAGGTCGCGCGAGAAGTCCTGGTCGCTGGCCGAGCTCAGCGAGATCCACCCCGCCACTGAGTCCCAAAGGGGTGCAGACCTTTGAAGTCGCGTACCAGTATCGGTTGACTTACGCCAAGAGCATCGGTGGCCTCCGCACTTGAGTTCCTTCGTGGAGATATCACAGCGACTGGCTGATCCCACGTCCGAACACGGCCCGCGTAGCCAAGTGAAAGGGTCATAGGATTGCAGAACGCACATTCAAGTCGAGTGCCCGATGGGCCGACAGTCCGTTGCGGTCCGAATTTCTTCGTAATCGGAGCGCAGAAGTCGGGGACCACCAGGTTATGCACCTTGCTAAAGCGCCATCCGTTGGTCGCGATTCCTCGCAAGGAGCCCTTCTACTTTCAATCCGTTGTGGCCATGGCAGAGAAGGCTCAGTGGTATCGAAACCTCTTCGAAGACGTTGCGGCCCTGCCCGCTCGGGGAGACTGCAGCACGGGTTACTCCATGTCTGCCAATTATCCAGGCACTGCTCAACGCATTCATGAGTTCAATCCGGACGCGCGGATCATTTACATAGTTCGGCATCCGCTCCGGCGGATCGAGTCGGGTTGGGTAGAGGTGCTCTATGACAGAGATGCGAACCCATTCCTCGGATTTGAGCACACCCTGTACAATACAGAGTTGTTGATCGATCCAACTCTGTATTGGAAGCAGTTAAGCGAGTACCGCCGATTTTTTCCTGACGACCAGATCAGGGTCGGGTTTTTCGAAGAATTCATCGCGGACGAGCGGGCCGAGGTTCGGGCATGTTTTTCTTTTCTCGGCGTGGATGCTTCCATTTCTGTAGATGTCGAAGATGACGGGGGTCGCTATGCCTCGGCAGGCAAACGCCAGCGTCACGCCACTGTTGATGCCGTCCGAACGCTACCGGGCTACGAGCGGTTCAAGCAGTTCATCCCGCAAAGTGCGAAGACGCTGTTCGACCGCAGGATCACTAGGGCGATTCCGATGACCCCCCCTTGGACTCCGGAGAGCTTCGAGTGGGCGGTGTCCCAGGTCACCGAGGACAGCGCTGCTCTGCTCGCATTTGCGGGGCGCAGCGAGGACCACTGGCTTATGCAATGACCCGGACCCGGGTCGCCCTAATGCCGAGCGCCTATCTCCCCGACCTCGGCGGCGTGGAAGAGTTGAGCCACAATCTGGCCCGAGCGTTGCAGCAGGCGGGGGACGCCGTCGAGGTGTGGACGGGGAAAGTTCCAGCCGTTGGACCGCCGGTCCAGGAGATGATCGATGGCGTCACGGTCCGAAGGTTCCCCTTCGTCCTCGCCGCGATGCGGCCATGGTCGGTAGCCCGCTTCCCCCTGCCGGCTCTGTCCACCCTGGTGGCTCTACGAAGCGCTGTCCGCGACTTCCGGCCCGATCTCCTGCATGTCCAATGCTTCGGGCCTAACGGCGTCTATGCCACCGCCCTCGGTGCCCTCAACCGCCTGCCCGTCGTCGTTACCCTCCAGGGCGAGACCGTCAACAACGACGAAGCGATCTTCGAGCGATCCGTGCTCCTCCGGCGCGCTCTTCGCATTGCCCTGCGCCGGGCCGCCGCGGTGACAGGCTGTTCCCAGTTTGCCCTCGACGACGCAATTGGCCGCTTTGATCTCCGACCGGAACGGGCGGAGGTGATCTTCAACGGCGTCAACCTTGAGGATGCGATGGTCGCCGATCGGCCCGATCGGATCACCGGAGGCCTCACAGTCCTGGCGATGGGTCGAATGGTCGACAATAAAGGCTTCGACCTGCTGCTCGACGCCTTCGCCGGGGTGGCCGCCAACCACGCTGGGTCCAACCTGGTGCTGGCCGGAGACGGACGGGCCCGGGCCGACCTACAGACTCGGGCTGACCGGCTCGGGCTGGGGGCAAGAGTCCGGTTCCCCGGCCGCCTTGACCGCCGCCAGGTCGGAGCTGCCTTGGCCGCAGCCGACATCTACGTGGTTCCCAGTCGGGTCGAACCGTTCGGTATCGTGATCCTTGAAGCGTGGAACGCCGGGCTCCCCGTCATCGTCACCAACCGAGGAGGCCCACCCGAGTTCGTGACGGACGGTGTCGACGGCCTACTCGTTGACATGCTGGACGTTGGGAGCCTGACACGTGTCCTCGACCAAGCGCTGCGCGACGGAGACCTGCGAGCTCGACTGGCTCGGGACGGTCGGCTCAACGTTGAGCGCTTTGGGTGGCCGGTCGTGACGGAAAGGTATCGGAGTCTGTACGCCCGGGTCCTGGCCAGCAATTCAGAGTAGGGCGCTTCGTAGTCTGCGACGCTGAACGTTGCAGACGTCCAGCGTCACTTGGCGGCCGTACCGCGGCGATATTCATCGGCAGGCTTCCTCTTGGTTGGATTCACTCAGCAGCTTCCACAATGTCGGACCACTGGTCGTGTTGGGGACTCTTGTCAGACGCGAAGCGCCATTAAAGTCAGGGAAGGCGAAGGGCCAGTGGACGGCCAGCAGAACCTCGGCCATGTGACGCTGCTACTACCGGTGAGGGGACCCGATGCGGAATCTGAATGGACGAGATACTCTCATCCGGGTGGCATTGTGGATGCCACGCATTGGTCGTGTAAGCGGTGGACATAAGGTCCAGCTCGAAGAGACCGCCAAAGCTCTTTGGCCGTATGACGTTGAGACCCGCATTGTCTGGGACTCCGAAATCGAGCTGGGTGGCGTGGACCTAGTTCATGGCTTTGGGCTAAATCCGGCTGAGGTCCACTCCTGCCGTTCGTCGGGGTTGCCGGTGGTTATTTCGCCGATCTACTGGGACATCCGCCGTGGGCCAGACGGGTGGTTCCGTGCCAAGTCAGCTCGCTCGGTGCTGGGAAGCTTCCGTTTGTCGGCTCGCTTCTTGGCAGCCGCACTCAGGAGTCGGACCCGAGTGACCGAGGCATGCTTGGCTTTCATCCCAATTGAACGTGAGATGCTCGCCGCCTACGAAGCCGCCGACCTGTTGTTGCCGAACTCCGAGGGAGAAGCGGAGAGCATCCGCCACGACCTCGGTATCGCCACCCCGATGTCGGTCGTTCCGAATGGTGTGGACCCTGGGCAATTCAAACAAGCCGGTGAGCCGTTCGCCAAACGTGACTTCGTCCTGTCAGTCGGTCGGATCGATCCCCACAAAAACCAACTCGGACTGATCCGGGCGCTCAAGGGATCGGGACGAACGTTGGTCATCGTCGGGTCCGACCATCCTGACCATCCTGCGTATGCGCAGGCGTGCCGTGCGGCCGGCTCCGGCTGGGTTGAGTTCCTGGACGAAATGCCTCATTCGGAGCTCCGAAACGTGTTCGCTCGGGCACGTGTCCATGCCCTGCCAAGTTGGTTCGAGACCACCGGTCTGGTTTCGTTGGAGGCGGCGCTCAGCGGATGCAGCGTCGTGACCACCGAACGTGGTCATGCGCACGAATATTTGGGCGATTACGCGTTGTACTGCGATCCGGCTGATGCTCGGTCGATCAGAAGAGCGGTTGACATAGCTTGGAAGCAGCCACCTGTTCCTGAATTCCGTGCGCACGTGGAAGCCCACTTCACCTGGGATCACGCTGCTCAAGCCACGCGCACCGCTTACCTCACGGTACTCAACCGCGGGGTTGGCCCTGTCGTCGCTCAAGCGGATGGTGTATAGCGAGAGCACTCCAAATGGACCGTTACCGGCCGTTTCGGGTCTTTCGAGGTACTGGGCCACTCAGCCCAGCATCCTTTTCGACTCCGATGCTCCAGCGCGTCCAGTTCCGTTTGTCGAATGGGGAACTATTCTTGCTTCGTGGTCGATCTCGACGCCACGGTGCTGATTTCCACCCGAAACCGGGCCGATCACATCGCGGCCAGTCTTACCAGCGTGCTCACATCAGCTAAGCGAACTCCCTTCGACGTCGAAGTTCTCGTGGTCAACAACGCGTCGGAGGACCACACGGCTCGAGTGCTCGAGGCCTTCTCTGCAGCATGGCCGAGTTTCCGCAGTGTCGAAGATCCCGTCGTGGGCAGGTCCGGGGTGCTCAACCGAGCCCTCGAACTGGTGAAGGGGCGGGTTGTAGTCTTCACCGATGATGATGTCCACGTTCCGGAGTCGTGGATCACCGACATGGCGTCGCCCATCCTTCAGGGTACGGCGGACGCGGTTTGTGGCCGAGTAGTACTTGCACCCCACCTCGAACGGCCCTGGCTCACACCGAAGCTCCGGACCCAGCTCGCAGAAATGGTGGACGTGTCGGGAGATCTACCGGGCATGGTTGGCGCCAACATGGCCGCCTCGAGGGATGCAGCCTCGGACATCGGATTCGACGAGGAGCTTGGACCCGGTGCCCGTGGATTCGCGGATGACGTTCTATTCAATCTTCGTTTGAAGGCCGCTGGCTACCGCCTGGTTGGCTGCACCGGTCCCCCGACTGAGCATCACCTGTCGGCCGACCGGCTCAACTACACCGAGATGAAGAGCCTCGCCGAGCGCAATGGATCCAGCCACGCCTACCTCTGGCACCACTGGCTCCAGAGTGATCTGAAACTCCTCGGCCTGAGGCGCCTTCGAGCACGGGCGAAGCTTGCCTGGATCGCTCTCCGTTCCTCACCGGATGGGGAAGCAATCAGTGAACAGGAGTACGACCTGTGGTTTGCGCGTAGCTTCTGTGAGCACCTTGCTAAAGAGCGGTTGCGGCCACGCGCCTACTCACCTGCAGACCTCAGGTCCAACCCCACCTGAACAGCCATACGTGATGGTTGTGCCCCTCTCCTTAAGTCGGACAGCTGGTCGGTTCCTATACGGCAATCATGCTCCGCATGCTGGTGGCGCCCTTCCCGTACAAATTTCGGGATTAGCCTAAGCGTGGCGCCGAGTATCCGACCAGCATCCAGACGAGCGCTTGTACACCTGCGGACCTCCAGATCCACCGCGTGATCGGGCGTTGGGCGATGTGTCCGTTGGTAAACCCAGTTTTGGGTAGTCGGAGTGGGTGGGAACGGGTCGAGAATGCGCTCACGGGTATGTGGGAGAAAGCAAGGACCGGCACACGGGGCGGCAGGAAACCCCCGCGCAAGGGCCGGCAGGCGGCCGGGGGCCACCCGCAAAACGGGGAGGACACGCAGGGAGGGGCGGGCACTGCCGGACCTGCCAGGCAGCTCGATGCGACATACCGCTTGCCGAGGTTCGCTGGGCCTTTCTCGGCCGCCTCCAGGTTGCCAAGGTCGCTCGCCCACGTCTGGAGGCTGGCTGCGCCGGCCTCCTATGTCGGCATGAGACGAGCTACGACAAGCATGACATCTCCCAAAACCGGCTGGTCTCCCACCCTGTACATGAACTGATCCCAGCTCAGCTTGCCTCTGGAGAGCCGCGCTGGCAGAGACTTGAGAGCCGGGAATCGGGCACTCGGCCTTACCACCAACACGTTCAGGACTAGCCGGGCCACGAACTTGCCGATCTCTACCAATCGCCCAGACTTCTCGCGCCTGGGATCTGGGTCCCAGTACCTAGGTTCGCTGATCCGTTCCAGTGTCCATCCCGAGCGTGCCAATACGGCAGCCATGCTCGCTGGAGTGGAGTAGTTGATGTGTGAAGGGAGCACTTGACGCCAGTTCAGGCCCCAAAACCGGGCAACGAGACTTGAGATATTGGGCGTCGTAACGAGCAGGTAAGCCCCGTCCGCAGCAACCTCTCGAAGCATTCGCAAGTCGCTGACTGGATCTTGCAGATGCTCGAACACATCGAAAGCGACGATGAGGTCATAGCGAGGCCAGCTGTCTGGCATGATGCCGGTAACCGCACCCTCAAACACATCGAGGTTCAACGTATCTCGAGCGAACCGCGAGAACTTCGGTGCCAACTCGATGCCTCGCACCGTCCAGTCGCGATCACGCGCAGCCTTCAGAACCCATCCGCTGCAACAACCGACCTCGAGCAGCCTTCCTGGATAGCCAAGTAGACGAGTGAACTGATCGGCGAGATGCTCTGTTCCGGCAATCGCCTTTGGATTCAAGTCCAGTCGGACATAGTGGATCTCCTCCCAGTCGTTCGGAGTGATCGCCGAGGTGTAATACGAGGCGATCTCCTCGGCAGACGGGTAAGGGACCGGCGAGACGACACCACAGTGTCGACATTCCGTCATCCGCCATGACGGCGCTGGCGGCTCGTCTCGCCCGATAGGGAAGGCGGCTTCATTGCCATTTCGGTCCGGAAACGCAGCAAAGAAGCACGGTTGTAAACGCTGATCGAAAATCGGAGCACCTGCTGACCCAAACGCGCTGATCGAAAATCGGAGCACCCGACCATCCCCGGGCTCCTTCGTCCCGACTCTCAGGCTTCTCGCCTGGAGCTGGGCGTGGAGACGGGAGAAGGGTGCACACCGACATGGAGATGTGGACGGAGATCCGGCGCAAGGTGCTGGTCGAAGGTGTCTCGAAGCGCTCGATCAGGAGGGATTACCGGATCAGCGCCGAGGTCCTCGAAAAAATCCTGGCCCACCCCGAGCCGCCCGGCTATCGCCAGAGCGTCGCACGCCCGAAGCCCAGACTCGGCGACTTCTTGGGCGTGATCGACGAGATCCTCGAGGCCGACAAGACCGCACCCCCCAAGCAGCGCCACACTGCCAGGCGCATCTTCGAGCGCCTGCGTGACGAGTACGGCTACACAGGGTGCTCCTCTCAGGTGAGAGCGACCGTCGCCCGGGCGAAGAAGGCGAGCAAGGAGGTGTTCGTCCCGCTCTCGCATCCGCCGGGCCAGGCCCAGTTCGACTTCGGCGAGGCGACTGTCGACATCGCAGGTGTCCGCACCAAGGCCGCCCTGGCGGTGATGACGTTGCCGTACTCGGACGCTTACTTCCTCTCCGCCTATCCCCGGGAGTGCACCGAGACCTTCCAGACCGGCCACGTAGCCGCCTTCGAGTTCTTCGACGGCGTGCCCACTCGCACCAGCTACGACAACACCTCGATCGCGGTCACCAAGATCGTCGGGCGCGAGCGTGAGCTCACGAGGGAGTTCCTGCGCTTGGAGAGCCACTTCCTCTTCGACCATCACTTCTGCCGGGTCGGACGGGGCAACGAGAAGGGCCACGTCGAGAACCACGTGGGCTACTCACGGCGCAACCTGCTGGTCCCGGTTCCCTCGTTCGGTTCGTTCACCGAGATGAACGAGTACCTGGCCGGCGCCTGCTTCTCGGATCTGAACCGATCGGTCCGGGGCAAGCCCGAGACCAAGGCCGAGCGCCTGGTGGTCGACCGGGCCGCCATGCTCGCACTCCCGTCTGAGTCCTTCGAGGCGAGGAGGGTTGAGCAGCGCGGGGCCAACTCGCTCAGCCTCGTGCGTTTCGACCGCAACGACTACTCGGTGCCGACGGCCTTCGCCCATCACGACGTCACCGCCCTCGGCGGGGTCGAAGAGGTCCGCCTCCTCGTCGGGGCCGACGTGGTGGCCACCCACCGACGCTCGTGGTTGAAGGAACAGGTCACCTTCGACCCGCGTCACTACCTGGCCCTTTTGGAGCGAAAGCCTGGTGCCCTCGACGTCGCCCGCCCGCTCGAGGGCTGGGACCTCCCCGAGTGCTTCTCGGTCCTGCGCCGGCGCCTGGAGTCAGACCTCGGCTCACCGGGGACCCGTGAGTACATCAAAGTCCTGCGCCTGATGGAGTCGGCATCGCTCAAGGAGCTGACCGCGGCGGTTGAACAGGCCCTGTCGATCGGGGCCACCGGTTGCGACGCCATCGGGCTCATCCTCACCCATTCCCAAGAGCGCCCGGTCGGACTGTTCAGCCTCGACGGGCACCCACACCTCAAAGCCGTCGCCCTCGAGCCCCCCGACCTCGGGGCCTACCAGACGCTCACCGAGCGCAGCGCCTGAGCCCACACCCCTGCGGCGCAGATCGCGTCGTGACAGAAAGGAACATCACCATGAAGACACTGGAGACCAAGTCCGTCGTGCTGCTGCACCATCACCTCAAGTCCCTGCGGTTGCCGACGATCGGCGCGGAGTGCGAGAAGGTGGCCAAACAGGCGGCCGCCGACAACGTCGACCACCTCTCCTACCTGTTACAGCTCTTGGAGCTGGAACTGCTCGACCGCGAGAAGCGCGCCGCCGAGCGACGATTGAAGGCCGCACGGTTCCCCACCATCAAGACCCTCGAGACGTTCGACTTCGCCGCACGACCGTCGGTCAACAAGATCCTGATCGCCGAGCTGGCACGCTGCGAGTACATCGACAAGCGCGAGAACATCTTGATGATCGGAAACCCCGGCACGGGGAAGAGTCACTTGGCTACGGCGCTGGCCGCCCAGGCATGCCAGAAGGGCTACCGGGTCCGCTTCTTCCGCACCACCGAGCTCGTCACCGCCCTCATCGAGGCCCGCGACGAACGGAGCTTCACGAGGCTTAAGGCCCAGCTGGCCAAGTTGGACCTACTTGTTCTCGACGAGCTGGGCTACGTGCCGGCCACCAAGGTCGGCGCCGAGTTGCTGTTCGACGTCATCTCGACCGCCTATGAGCGGACCAGCCTCATCGTGACGTCCAACCTGCCCTTCGAGTCCTGGACAGAGGTCCTCGGCTCCGAGCGCCTCACCGGGGCCACTCTCGACCGCCTCACCCACCGCTGCCGAATCATCGAGACCAAGGGCGAGAGCTACCGACTCTCCGATGCCAAGGCCCGGACCCGCCGAGCCAAGCCCGTCGGCGCGAACTCAAGCAGCCAGCCTGTGGACCAAGCCCAGATCACCAGCTAGCTTCCAGACCAAAGTGCTCCGATATTCGATCGGCGCGCGCTCCGCTTTTCGATCAGCATTCACACACGGTCGCCGTAGCGTAAGTTCGCCACACATTACGCATCGCACAGGACCCTCATCGAAAGCGCGATTCTTTGGAGCCGGAAACCGGATCACATTAGCTCCGATAAGCGATCAGTTTTACGTGTGACACTCCAGCACCCGCAGTGCAATCTGCCAAATTATGGACGGAATTCGGTCGGCCCTTACCCGAGCCGAGGCTAGTCGTGCTCGGCAGTTCGAAGTACCTTTCCATTCCCCACCCACGGTTCTGCAAATTGGGCAACCGACCAGCGTTAGTTTGCAATGTCTTCTTCGGCACCTTTTGGTGCTTTGGGCGAGGTGCACGGGGTGGCCTCGTTGCCGCGTGAACAGAGGGTGAGGGCATCTGCCGAGACCTGCTTCGGCCACCTCCAGCTTGGCGAGGTGTCCTTGGTCGCGTGGTGCCTGCGCTTATGACCTCCCGTTCGTAGGTTGGTTTTGCAAGCTCCTCGACGTAGCGCTGAAGTGTGACCGTGGCGACACGGTATGTGTGGCCCATACGAATAGCTTCAAGGTGCCGTCCGTATACGGAGGATCGGGTGCAGCTCAATTCATCCGCAACCTGCGTCGACGGGATGCAGGTCGCCGAGGCGAGCGGTCCAACGCGCGAGGTTGTGGGCGAGCACCGCGCAGCCGAGCCACGCGGCGTTGGCGAAGAACCGCCCCGAGGGACAGTGCTCGAGCCCCGC
>Ga0182018_10002618_pt1 | contig 17604 bp, 15 predicted proteins | sample 812P2MmetaG_FD_120490 | JGI IMG/M metagenome (GOLD analysis project Ga0182018, IMG submission 120490) | Permafrost microbial communities from Stordalen Mire, Sweden - 812P2M metaG | ecosystem: Environmental > Terrestrial > Soil > Wetlands > Permafrost | place: Sweden: Stordalen | collected... | reverse complement strand
GGGGGCAACTCGCGCTGGGCCTGACGGGGTTCGCGCTGGCGATGGTGGTGCTCTTGGTTATGAAACGGATCGAGACTTTTTTCCCGCGGGAGCAGCGTGCGAACCTGACGCTCATGACTGGTCAAGATGGCTTCAGCGAAGGGGAGCTTCGGTCCACGTTGGAGGCGGACGGCAGGAAGATCACTTCGTGGGCGGTGACTTATTTCAATTCAGCCGGCGTGCGTAAGCTGAATTGTGAATTGCTGTGGCGGCCGGAGCGGTCTGGCAAGGATTCGCCTCCGTTCATCGAGCAACTGGCTCGGCGTCCCGGCGTCGAGGAACTGGAATGGAGGAGTTGAGCCGTGAAGGGATAAGGTTTTCGGCGAGGATCAGTGAAAATCGTGTGATGTGGTTTGCGCGCGGGTGAGGAATAACGGGCGAATGCGTTCGGCTTTTACCGAAATCACGTTGTCCTGGTTTTGCAGGCGGCCCTCGATCAGCAGAAATTGCTGATTGACGATTACGACGTGATCCTGCCGAAAAATCTGCGGCGTGATGATGGCGTTGGCGATACCGGTTTCATCTTCCAGGCTGAGGAATACGAAACCTTTCGCGGTGCCAGGACGTTGACGGGCGATCACGGAGCCGGCCACGCGGACTTCTATTCCATCGCGCACATGATGTAGATCTGCTGCAGAGAGAATGCCTTCACTTTTTAATTTTTGGCGATGATAGCTTAGCGGATGGGGGCCGACGGTCATACCGGTGTTGCGGAAATCGGCGACCAGGCGATCTTCTGCGGTCATTTGCAGCAGAGGAGAATGGCCTGCGTTCGCGGTCGATATGTCTTCGGCTGCTTCGCGTTCCTCCTCACACGACTCCAGCAGCGGGCCTGCGCGGCGTGAAATGCGTTCGATCTGCCAGAGGGCGTCGCGGCGATGGAAACCGGATTTGCCGACGACGAAATTCAATGCGCCGATTTCCGCCAGCGCCGTCAATTCGGATTTCTGCAACGCCGGCACGCGAAGTTTTAGATCATCGATAGAGCGAAACATTTCCATACTGCGCTGGCGGACGATTTCGCGGCCGATCTCTTCGCGCAGACCTTTGACATAGCGCAAGCCGACGCGCATTGAGAAATCGATGCTATTTTTCTCCAGCGTGCAGACCCAGTCTGAACGCGTCACATCGATGGGGCGCACGCGCAGGCCATGGCGTTGTGCGTCTTTTACCAGCGTGGCTGGGTGATAAAAACCCATCGGTTGATTGTTGAGCATGGCCGCGGTAAAGGCGGCGAGAAAGTGGCATTTCAGATAGGCGCTGGCGTAGGCGATCAGCGCGAAACTTGCGGCGTGCGACTCCGGGAATCCGTACAATGCAAACGACGTAATCGATTGGACGATGGTGTCCTGGATCTCACCGGTGATTCCGGTGCGGTCCATTCCGCGCCGCAGCTTTACTTCCACATCGCGCATCAGTTTTTCGGAACGCTTGAAACCGAAAGCGCGGCGCAGTTCTTCGGCTTCGCCGCCAGTGAATCCCGCGGCGATCATGGCCATGCGCAGAAGCTGTTCCTGGAACAGCGGCACTCCCAGCGTGCGCGACAGTACGGGCTCCAACGAAGGATGCAGACATTCGGCGGGCTCGCGGCCTTGCCTGCGCTTTAAATAAGGATGAACCATTTTCCCCACGATTGGACCCGGGCGGATGATGGCTACCTGCACGACGATGTCGTAAAAACATTTCGGCTGCAGACGCGGAAGGCAGGCCATTTGGGCGCGGCTTTCGATCTGAAACATTCCTACGGTGTCGGCCTTTTGCAGTGTCTTGTAAACCGCTTGATCGTTCGCGGGCAAATGTCCCAGGTCCACTTCGGTGTCGTAATTATTTCGAATGAGTTGCAGCGATTCTTCGAGCACCGCCATCATGCCCAATCCCAGAAGATCCACTTTCACGATGCCCATGTCGGCGCAATCCTCTTTGTCCCATTGCACCACCACGCGACCCGGCATCGTTGCGGGCTCCAGCGGCACCACGGAATCCAATTGCCCCTGGCACACCACGAGGCCGCCAGAATGCTGGCCGAGGTGGCGGGGCAAATCCTGGGCTTGCACACAGAGTTCGAAGAATTTACGGATTTTCGAGTGCTTCAGGTCGAAGCCGGCGTCTTGAAAATGCTGCTCCAGCGTGTCGTTGGAGTCTTTGTATTCCCACGCACCGACGAGACTGGCTAGACGTGCCAATGTTTCTGGATCGAAACAGAGCGCTTTGCCGATTTCGCGGGCGGCTGATTTTCCGCGGTAGGTGATTACGTTGGCGGTCATTGCCGCGCCCAATTTTCCATAACGCTCGTAGACGTATTGAATCGCGCGCTCGCGCTGGTCGCCGCTCGGGAGGTCGAGATCGATGTCCGGCCATTCGCCGCGTTCTTCGGAGAGAAATCTTTCGAACAGGAGGCCCATGCCGACGGGATCGACCGCAGTGATTCCCAGCGCATAGCAGACGGCGCTATTTGCTGCTGAACCTCGCCCCTGCACCAGAATGTTTTTCTCGGCGCAGAAGCGCACGATGTCCCACACGATCAGAAAATAGCCGGGAAGGTCGAGTTTTTCGATCAGCGCGAGCTCGCGATCGATCTGCAGCCGAGCTTTCTGGTTGTCTGGGCCGTACCGCGAAATCATTCCGTCGCGGGTGCACTCGCGCAGAAACTGCATTTGCGTCCCGCCGTTGGGAACAGGATATTTCGGGAACTCGTATCCCAGGTCTTTCAGCGTGAATTGCAGACGCGAGGAGAGCGTTTGCGTATTAGCGATCGCTTCCGGAAGATCGGCGAACAATTGCACCATTTCCGCAGGTGTTTTCAGGTGGCGCTCCGGATTGCGGCTCAGGAGGCGTCCGGCCGTCGCGAGATTGCAGTGATTGCGAATGCAGGTGAAAACGTCCAACAATTCCCTTTCACCTAGTTGCGCGTGAGATACACCATTGGTCGCCAGCAATGGCAGAGACAATTTCCGTGCAATCTCCACTGCCGCCTGATTGCGCGCCTCCTCTTCGCGGCAATAATGCCTCTGTAGCTCGACATAGACATTCTCGCGGCCGAATATTTCGCAAAGCTCGCGCACACATTCTGTTCCCCGGCTGATTCCTCCGGTTTTCAGCGCGTCGGCCAGCGGTCCTTCTTCGCCTCCGGTCAGACAAATCAGACCTGCTTTAAATTCCGCTAGCTCATCAGCCGCAATGTGCCCTTCGTTTTTTCGGGCGCGCAATTTCATCCGCGTGATCGCGCGGCATAAATTCTGATAGCCTTCGCGGGATTCCACGAGTAACGCATAACGCCATCCGGCGGGCGACGTAATTTCCGCGCCGATGTGCGCTTGCATGCGATTTTTTTTGGCTGCTTGGTAAAATCGAGGCGCGCCGTACACGCCATCCCGGTCGAGCACGGCCATCGCCGTCATGCCCCGCTCAACGCAGACGCTCGCTAATTCTTCGGGGATGGACGCCCCTTCCAAAAAGCTGAACACGGATCGCGCATGGAGTTCGGTGTACATCAATCGTAGAACCCCCGCACGAACCAATTTCGCCGCGGCACATCGTAATAAATACGGTACACCCCGTATTGCGGCCACGGGCTGGTGTTTTTTTCGTGTAGGCCGCCAGACAATGCAAAGTCAATTGCCAGATCCCACTCGTCCTGATCCCAGCCATCTTCCTGCCACCACTCGCCCGAACTGCGCCATGGGCCCGATGCCGCCACCACCTCTCCCTGCATTCCGCCGAACGAAACGCGCACCGGCCGTGCTTCGCCGACCTCCACGTTCGCCGCTACTGCCGGACGAATCATGCGAAATCCACTCGCCACTTTGCGTGCTTTCTGCGGCTCTTCCTGCAGGGGCGATACTGCATCCTTCTTCCGCTTTCGGGTCACCTTTGTGCTGGGAAAATTTGTGCCGCCTGTCCAACGCGCCATGCGAAAATTTTCCGCTCGATGCGTGTCCAGCAATTCCACGACGCCGACGTTCGACTCGCCTACCAGCTTCGCCAAGCGCGCAATGGTCAGCTCTAGCTTTTCGGGATCGGGTCCCCGCGGCACGAACAATCCACTCTGCGCCACACGTAGAGCCGCCGTGTCGGCCGCCATCCTGATTTTCTGAATGGGCGACTTGGGAGGATCCGCCTGCAGAGATAAGCGAACTAATTTCAGCAGCACTTTCGAGTCGCGCACGGCTACCGGCAACGTTAAAACTTTTACGTATTCTTTTGATGCGGTCTTATTCCGGGACTCATCTTTCAGGGCTTGCACGTCTTTTTCAAACGATGGCTCCAGCTCAAATCGTACGTGTATGGTGCGTACCGCTAGGGCTCGTGCTTCCAGCCTTGCACAAAGCTGATCCAGCAATCGCCCCAGCAAAAACGACAGCGGCTCTAGCTCTTCGACAGAATCCTCCAGCTCGATTTCTTCTTCGAAACTCAAGCTGGCCTCTGCCAGCACCAGCGAGCGCACTCGCGCCCCTCGTGCCAATTCGTGCAGCCGGACTCCCTCCTGCCCCAGCCGCTCCGAAAGTTGCAACACGGGCAAGGCTGCCAGAGCGCGCAGGCAATCCACGCCCCAGCGCTCCAGCGTTTCCAACACTTCCACATCCGTTAAAAGGGTTCGGATCGGCAGCTCGTCCAGGCGCACGAATTCTTCGCCCGCGGGAACGATGGTGATTCCCGCGAACCCTCGTGCGGCAAGAATGGCAGCCTCAATGTTGGAAGCAACCGCAACGTGCGGGATCAAGCCAATATGAGACGCGCGCTGCGACAATTCACGCGCGATATTTTCGTCGGCGCCAAATAAAGATGCGAGTCCTTCAAGATCGAGAACGATGGTGTCCGCCGCGGTATCTTCGACGCGCGGAGAGATGCTCCAGCCCACGTCCAGCAAAGCCGCGTGCGCGGATTTCTCTTGCGCTTCCGAACGGGGACGAATCTCCACACCGCAAAATTCCGTCACCTGCGCTTTGGTCATGCCCAGATGAACGCCTGCCCGCAGCGCGGCCGAATTGGCCGCCACCACGCTGCATAGCGGCGGTTTCCCGCTGATTAATACCAGCGCGCTACTGCGTGACGCCAGCGCGCCGCCGCGCAGTGCAGGCTCGGCTCGCACCACGGATTGCACCATGAACTCGGGAATATGAATGCAAGCAAAGGCCATAAAACTACACACGGTGCTTGGTTGATTGCCGAGATGGGGCGCAGGAATCCTGCGCCCCTACGGTTTCAAACACTCCTGCCCGATGTCGTGTGTGGCGTGCGTCGAATTCGTTCACAATGATTTCATTCGCCACGTTTTCATTCGCTGCGGGCAAATCGTTTGCATATTGCACGCGTGATCTCACCACGTCTGCGCCAATTTCGAATCCTTTCAACAGGCGGGCGAACGGATACTTCACCAAATCTCGTAAACCTCGAACGGAACTGCGTTCCCCCACTGCTTCCTTCCATTCCGCTGGCTTCGCGTTCAATCGCAAAACCAGCGAAGCGCACGTCTTGGCGTTGGCCTCCTGCTCCGCCACCATTAAAATGGTCGGCGTGTCTTCCACCGCGCGACGAAAACGAAACCACGCATTCAGCGGCACGTAACGCACGATCTTCGGCGCTATATCGCTTAAATCGACGGCCACCAGCCCGAATCCTCCGCCTTGGATCAACAGATCCGTCGCGCGCAGCGCCTGGTCGGCGTTCTGACAGCGCACCCACAGCAACTGATTCAACGCGACACCCGCCGCGCTGGCTAGATACGGATCGAAACTATCCCGTGCATCCACCAGCGCACAGGCTTCCCCGTCGGCCGTGCGCGCCGCCAAGGCCGAAATTAGGAAACTGGTGCGCCCTGAACAGGGCGGACCGCAAATTTCCGTCATCGCGCCCCGTGGCAGTCCACCCACGACGGCATCGATTTCGGGGATTCCGGTGGAAACAATCTCGAATATGTTGCGGTCGCGATAGTTGAACGGGGAGACGACCCGGCCGCGGAGGGCAAGCTCGATTTTGGAGCGGAGAGCAGCTAGGGAGGCGGCAGCCATGGGAGTAAAAGAGGCGCAAAAGGCGCTCAGCGTATTCGCTTTTTATTCGCCTACGCTATTCTCTTCAAAACACCGCTTGCTTGTCAAGCGCAAGCACGCAACCTGCGTTTTATAGGTAGGAATTTACTTCGAAGAAGATCGTTTCCAAGCAATCTTTAACCGCATCTCAATGCTGATCTTTTTTTTCGTGCAGCAAAACAAACTTCTGAACGCGTTTCCCGCTGTCTACTTCACCGGTATACAAATTCCCCTGCGAGTCTGACACGATCTGATGGACCCAATGAAACTGCCCGGCATTGCGGCCACTATGCCCCATCTGCCCCACGACTACCCCATCCTCGCGCCGCAAAGTCCAGATCACGTTGTTCTCGCCGTCTACCACCAAAAGAAATTTTTGCTGCTTGTCGTTCGAAAAGGCGAACTGCCACACCGAACCCATCCCCAGCGTCTGCGGACGTAAAGAAAACTCCTTCACGAATTTACCCTGCTTGGTAAACACCTGCATCCGGTTGTTGGTTCGATCACAGACGTATACCAATCCATCGCGTGAAATATGCACGCAATGCACCGGATTCCGAAACTGTTGATCCTCAGCCCCCGCGGGGTTGTATGCACCCGGATCCACATCGTTCGGCGGATTCCCATATGCTCCCCAAAGCCGCTTGAAAGCGCCGGTCTCCGAGTCAAACACGATGACTCGCCGGTTCATGTAGCCATCCGCGACGTACAGCTCATGAGCCTCGGCGTCTAGTTCTATCCCCGCCGGCCGTCCCAAGATGTCTGTCCGCAGGCTATTCGGCGGATCGGCCGAAGGATGCCCAATTTGCTTCAAGAAATGTCCGTCTCGCGTGAACTTCAGTAGCTGACGATCGGTCGACGCATTTCCTCCGATCCACACGTTGTCATCCTTATCCACATAAATCCCGTGCTCCGTTTTCGGCCAATCAAATCCTTCGCCCGGCCCTCCCCACGACTGCAGCAAATTCCCTTGCGCGTCGAATTCCAGCACCGGCGGCGTTGGCACACAGCATTGCGAACGCTGTGGCGTCAGCGACGCGCCCAACTCCTCCAGAGTGTCCGAACCGGGCCGCTGCAAAACCCAAATGTGATCCAGGCGGTCCACCGCCATACCGCCCACCTGGCCCATGATCCAGTTGTTCGGCAATTCGCGCGGCCAAGCCGCGTCGACCTGATATTTCGGCGGCTCCTGCGCCAAAACACTATTCGTAAGCAGAGAGGCAAACGCAATGCCACCGATCGCGAGCAACAACACTCGCGACTTCGCCTGCAAGAGTCGTCTTTCGCCCATAAAAGCCTCTCGTCTCATCGAATTCTCAGAACGCGCGGAGTATAGGTCCGCGTTTCGAAGACTGTCAATGTGCCTGCGTTCCTGCCACACTGCTCTCGCATCTAAACGCCGTGGCTAAACGCACATCGACTTCTTCTGCGCCCCGACTTTTCCCCCAGGCGCAAACGATTGAGGAACTCCGCGCCCGCGCCAAGCATTGCAAAGCCTGCGACCTCTGGCGAAACGCCACGCAAACTGTCTTCGGCGAAGGCACAGCGCATCCCAAAATCCTGTTCATCGGCGAGCAGCCCGGCGATCAGGAAGACCTGCAGGGCCGGCCATTTGTCGGGCCCGCTGGGAAATTATTGGACAGCGCTCTGGAGGAAGCGGGGATCGATCGTAAAAAAACCTACATCACCAATGCCGTCAAACACTTCAAATGGGAGCCTCGCGGCAAGCGGCGCATTCACAAAAAGCCAAACGGCGCCGAGACCGCCGCGTGCCGGCCGTGGCTCGATGCCGAAATCGCCACGCTCCGGCCGGAAGTCATCGTTTGCCTCGGCGCCACCGCGTCCCAGGCGCTCCTCGGCCGGGACTTCCGCGTCACGCAGCATCGCGGCGAACTCATGAAATCTTCGCTCGCACCGTTCCTTATGGCCACCGTCCATCCGTCCTCCATCCTCCGCGCGCCCGACGAAGAAACCCGCCATACCGAAATGGAACGCTTCCTCCGCGACCTGAAAAAGCTTTCCAAATTTACTCGCTGACCACGAGCCGATCTCGATGCCCAAACCCGGCAACATCCGCATCGGCATTTCCGGCTGGCGCTACAAACCGTGGCGTGGTTTGTTCTATCCCAAGGACCTTCCGCAAAAACGCGAACTCGCCTACGCTTCCGAAATGTTTCGCTCCATCGAAATCAATGGCACCTTCTATTCGCTGCAGACTCCTGCCAGTTTCGAACGATGGGCCGCGGAAACTCCCGATGACTTCGTATTTTCCGTTAAAGGCCCTCGCTACCTCACGCATATGCGGCGGTTGAGAGACGTCAAGATCCCGCTCGCCAACTTCCTCGCTTCCGGAATTTTCCACCTTGGCAAGAAGCTGGGCCCCATACTCTGGCAACTTCCCCCCAATTTTCGCTTCGACGCGAAACGCATCGAAGCTTTCTTGAAATTGCTTCCGCAGGATACGCACAAAGCCGCGGCCATCGCCAGACGTCACGACAAATGGCTGAAGACTCGCGCGGATGTGCGTCCCCGCGTGCACGGACAATTGCGCCACGCACTGGAGATCCGGCACGAAAGTTTTCTCGTCAGAGAATTTATCGACCTGCTTCGGGACTATCGCGTCGCATTGGTTTGCGCCGATGCCGTGGACTGGCCGCGGCGCATGGACGTTACTTCGGACTTCGTTTATTGCCGTCTTCACGGCTCGGAAGTTCTTTACGCCAGCGGCTATGGGAAGAAGGACTTGGATCAGTGGGCGGAGTGGGTCGCGGCGTGGGCCACTGGAAAAGAACCGCACAACGTCGAACGCATCCTCAATCATCCTGCGCCGAACAAGGCGTCGCGCGATGTGTATCTCTATTTCGACAACGACGCGAAGGTCCGCGCTCCCTTCGATGCCAAAGGACTCGTCTCGCGCGTCGACAAGATTTTGCGCAGTAAATCGGGAACGCGCTCTTGGTCAAAGACAACGGACTAAACGGACCAGCCCGGGCCGCTAGGCGCGGGCAATGGATCCGGCCGTGGATCGGGGTCAGGCGGCGGTAAGTGTGGCTCCTCGGGTCCTAGCGGAGGTATTTCCGGGCGTGGCGTTTGAGGACCGGGTTCCTCGGGCTGTGGCGGCGGCGGTTCGGGTTGTTCAGGCAGCTCAGGACCTGGTGTGTTGAGCTCCGCAGTAGATAGGTGATCGATGATGTTCCCCCTCGCTCGGTCAAAACTCTAGACGAATCCCGTATTCGAGCAATCGGGTGAACGCAGGACGATACCGCCGATGATCCGGTACGAGGTAACCAGCGGCCGCAGCGGTTTCGAAGCCGCCAGCGCGGAAAAAAGCAAAAACGCCTTTCGGCGCTACACGGCCGCAACCCACGAAAAATCCACAGCGTGGTACGAAAGTACCGTTGTTCGGCGCGATCCAGGCCATAGAATTCCCGACCGCCGGAAAAAATATGTGCGAAGAACTCAAGATATTGAAACGCGAGGCTGCCTACGTGCTGCGCGCGGTAAAGAGTATCCGCCGCTCTCGGGACCTTTCCTTTTACGAAGACGCGGAACTCAATCGCGAAAAGCACCACATCTTGAATGCGGTGCTCAAGCACCTTCTCGCCGGACACGGAGGGAAACCGTGTCCCGCGGGGGACAGGCCTATCGTGAGCCTCGCCAAAACGACACAGCTTCGACGGTGAGCAAGGATCGCGCCCGTGCGCCCACCATTCGAGCCTTGGCCAATGGCCGCAAGTCGTATAGACCTCGCGTGAGGCCGCACTTTGACGGCCCGCGCCGACAATCCTCGCAGCTGCCTCGCAAACCGATTGCGCGCGCTACACCGGCGCGCTACACAGGCGCGCTACACCGGCCTTGACGATGTCGCCCTTACTGTATAGCCTCTGCGCACGTAGGGAGGGGTCGCCCACATCGCCTGAATGCCCTGTTTCGTTTTCCGCCAGTGCCAAGCCTTGCAGCCGTTCCTCGAAATCGGGAGACCACTATGTTCGCATCGCATCCGGCAAACCGTCCGGCGAAAAAAATTGTAAGGAACGTTCGGAGAATCACCTCTTGTCTTGTGCCAGCCATTGTGTGCCTGGCTTGCTCTCCATCGTTTCTTTCCGGCGCGCAAGAGACCGGTCTTGCCAAATTTCATATTGACGCCCAACGTCTCCAAGGCACGCTCGAAAAACTAAGCGAGTTCGGCCGCAATCCAGAAGGCGGCGTCACGCGTCTCGGATTCTCGGAAACCGAGTTGGCGGCTCGGGAATATGTCATTGGCCTGATGAAACAAGCCGGCTTGCAAGTCCGCGTCGATCCCGCCGGAAACATTTTTGGCTTGCGCCCAGGCTCGGAAAAGCTGCCCATCCTGCTGTTCGGCTCGCATATCGACTCGGTCTTGCACGGTGGAAATTTCGATGGCGCACTGGGCAGCATGGGCGCCATTGAAGTGATCCGCGCTCTGAACGATCTAAACGTGAAAACGCGACATCCCCTCGAAGTCGTGATTTGGACCAACGAAGAAGGCAACCACTTCGGCCTGACCACGCTTGGGTCGGGTGTCGCCGCAGGGCAGCTCGGACCCGAGATTCTCGATCGCAAGGACGACCAGGGCCTTACCCTCGCCGACTGGCTCCGCCGTTACGGCCAGGATCCCGCGCACCTAACCGACGCACGCATTCCGCCTGGAGCGGTGGCCGCTTTCCTCGAACTGCACATTGAGCAAGGGCCGAACCTGGAAGAAAGCAATATTCCGATCGGCGTAGTCCAGGGAATCGTCGGCCTCAAACGGTGGATGTGCGTAGCTACTGGTTTCGCTAACCATGCGGGCACAACACCCATGAATCGCCGCAAAGACGCCCTCGCCGCCGCTGCCAGGGACGTTCTCGCGGTGCGCGACGTGGTTCGTGCGGAATCTGGCCGCCAAGTCGGCACCGTAGGTTACGTGAAGGTTGAGCCAGGCGCCGTCAATATCATCCCCGGCCGCGCGGAATTCCCCGTAGAGTTGCGCGATCTCGATGCGGCAGTCATTGACCGTATGTGGCAGCAGATCCAGGAAAGATTCCATGCCATCGACAAGGAAGAAAACGTGGAAACCAGCTGTACCCCGTTAGACGATGCCGAACCCGCCAGCGCCGATCCCGCCGTAAAAGGCGCTATCTACGCCGCGGCCAAGTCCTTAAACCTCTCCACCATGGATCTGCCCAGCGGCGCCGTGCAAGACGCGCAAAAAATGGCCAAGATCGCGCCCATGAGCATGATCTTCGTCCCCAGTCGCGGCGGCATTAGCCATTCGCCTCAGGAATTCACGTCGTGGCCGGACGCAGCCAACGGCGTCGAAGTCCTTTATCGCGCGGTTCTGCTCCTGGACGATCAGCTGAATCACCGCTGATTTCTTCCACTTAGAAGCTAATTCTCTGCGAAAACGCCGCGGCTCAGTCTCATCAGCAACGAAGCAAGTGCACTCGTCGAGCGGTTGCCCCCAGTGTCTGCCGCCTTCTACTCTGGATCCACCCCTTCCAGCAGTTTTCCCGTTTTAACCTAAGCCTCATTTTCTGACCGGAAAGGCTCTCTCTCTCGCCTCGCTACCGGAAACGCCAGATGACTCACGACGCCGCAAAAGGAAAAAACCCAGGAATGGGCAAGAAGCAGGCTGACGAGGTTCTGGCGCCACTCGTACCTTTGGCCGCCGCGGCTCTCCAATGGGCAGTTTGGCCCGAGGCCCTTCTATGGCTGTTCTTGGAGCAGCTCCAACGCACCCCGGATCAGTTGTGTTCCAACAAACTCGCATGGGAACCAGTGGCCGACCTCGCCAATAGCTTCAGCCGCCGAACTCAATCTGCCCTCACGCGCCGCCGTTGAGCACACTGCGAATGTCGCCATGGCAGGGGGCCTAACCAAATACGAATTGTCATTCAGGGTTTCCGGCTCCGGCCACATCAACCGGGCACGAAGCTCGCCCGCCGCTCAAAATGGCTGCCCCACTCCAAAACTTCGAACTATTCGTACCGCAGTGCCACCAGCGGGTCCACATGCGACGCCCGTCGGGCGGGAATCCAGCAGGCCACTAGTCCCGTAACCAACAGCAGCACCGTCACCGCCGTCAGCGTCATCGGGTCGTATGCTGAGACACCCCAGAGTTGCGTAGCGATCACCCGGGCCAGCAGCAAACTCGCGATCAAGCCGATTCCCGCGCCCAGCGCCACCAGGCGCAGACCCATTCTTACAACCAAACCCAGGACGTCCCCGCTCTCGGCTCCCAACGCCATGCGAATCCCGATCTCGTGGGTCCTCCTCGCCGTCGTGTATGCGAGTACGCTGTACACGCCGATGGTTACCAAGACCAGCCCAATACTCCCGAAGATCGTCATCAACAAAAATCCAAATCGCGGGCCGGCGTACGAAAAGGAATTGATGTAGCTTTCCAGCGTGCCCGTCAGCGTCAGCGCCACTCCTCGATCGGTCGCCCAGATTTCGTCCCGCACCACGTTCATCATCGACAAGGGCTCCTGCGATGTCCGCACTAGGACGCCCCGCGCCGCGGAACCGGTCACCGTGTACGGTACCCACACTTCCGGCTCGATGGGATCCTGCAGCCCGTGATTCTTCACGTCGGCCACCACGCCGATAATTTCAAACCATGCATCCTTCAGCGGATCTGGAAACGTCTCCAGTTGCGCCAGATGCACGCGCTGACCGATTGGATTTTCCTTGGCCATATACTTCTGCGCGAACGATTCGTTGACCACCGCCAACTTCCGCGCGCCGTTCACTTCCGCTTCAGTGAAACTCCTTCCGTCCTTGAACTGGATTCGCAGCACCGGGAAATATCCTTCGCTGCACAGTTGAAACAGCGCGTTCCATTTTTCCGAGTGCGTCTTTCCCGGGATTTCAATTTCCGTGCCGATTCCTCCATAGGGCGGCAGCGTGCTCGTTTCTGTGACCTCGACGACGCCGGGCAGCGCCTTCAACCTCGTCAGCAGTGGCCGGAAGAATCCAGCCACTTGTTCGGCGGTTTTGTAGCGGTCGGTCGGCAGCGGCAGTCGCGCCACCAAAATGTGATCGGGTTGCAGTCCCAGATGCACGTCGCGCAGCGCGACGAAACTCCGCATCAAAAGCCCTGCGGCTACCAGCAGCGTCAACGATAACGCTACTTCCAGCACCACCACCGCGTCTCGCAATCGCCCATGCCGCGATCCGCTGCTGGTTCCCTTGCCGCTGTCGCGCAAGGGGTCGTTCAAGTCGCGCCGCGCCGCCTGCAGCGCCGGAACCAATCCAAAAATCAACGCCGTCAGCGCCGCGACGCACAATGTAAACGCCAGCACCGGCACATTCAAACGAATTACGGATTCCGCCGGGATGATTTCGGCCGGTATAGCCGCTACCAGCGATTTCAATCCTCCCCATGCAAACAACGTACCGATCGCCGCCCCTCCGATCGCGAGAATCACGCTTTCGACCAGCACTTGCCGGATCAACCTCCACCGGCTGGCCCCCAGCGCCGCCCGAATGGCGAACTCCTTCTCCCGGCCGGTGGCGCGCGCCAGCATCAAATTCGCCACGTTCCCGCAGCCAATCAACAGCAGCAACCCCACAGCGGCCAGCACGATATATAGCGTTGTGCGGAACTTCCCGACCACCAGGTTGGTCAGCGATTCGATCACCACGCTGAAATGTTTCGGATAATCGTTCGGATAGACCTTCGACAAGCGCTCGGCAATCACCGCGAAATCCGCTTGTGCCTCACGTTCGGTAACTCCCGGCTTCAGGTGTCCCAGCAAAAACCAATATTGCGGAAACCCCCGCGCTCCCAGCTTCTCCGCTCTTTCTGGCTTCTCCGGTATCCACATATCCGCGTCGCCCCACCCGAAGCGCGGCGGCATCACACCAATCAACGTCCGGGGTGTTCCATTCAAGACAAAAGTGGTGTTCAAGATCTTTGGATCGGCGCTGAACCGGTTGACCCAGGTTTTGTAGCGCATCACGAAAACCGGCGGCGCTCCCGGCTCGTAATCCGCCGGCTGCATGGTGCGGCCGGAGAATGGTGGCATACCTAGAAATTCAAACGTGCCAGGTGTCACAAGACTCCCGTTGAAGCGTTCGGTGCCTTGCCCCGACGTGTACAAAATATCTTCCTGATCATTCGCGATGACGCGGTCAAAAACGTGGTTTTGCTCCACATACGCGAGGAACTCCGGGCCCTTGTAGCCTCCGCGCCCGCCAGGTTCGCTCCGGTCATTGTCGTGAATCTGTACCGACATGAGCCGTCCCGCGTCCACATAGGGAAACGGTTCCATCAAAATGTTGTCGATCACGCTGAAGATCGCGGTCGACGCTCCGATGCCGAGCGCCAGCGTGAGCATCGCCACGGCCGCGAATCCGTGGCTCTTCCACAGCGTGCGCGCTGCGTAACGTATGTCTTGGTGGAGCGTCTCCATACCGGGGCCTCCGCGTTCACAACCTTTGCGCCAAATCGAAAATCAGTGCTTGCTTGTACCTACGAGGATCACCAAAGAAAGGTTCCGCGCAATCCGGCGCGCGGTCACTTGAAGAACTTCGACCTGTCTGGTCCTCCCGTAGTGCGCTTTCATTAGCTCTTTAGGTACAGTGTAAATAGACGTGCTACTCCAATGAACGTCTTGCCGGTGATCCTGGAGTCGGCGCGGTATCGCAATTCGTGAGATAAACCTGAGTTGGAATTTATAACGTCGGCAGACAATTGACATGGACCAAAACTCGCAAACCAAATCCGCTCCCCAATCGAAAACTCCACGGATCCTGGTCGTGGACGTCGGCGGCACCAACGTCAAGATGCGTGCCGCGGGACGAAAAGACGTTCTGAAAGTTCCGTCGGGTCCCACCTTGACCGCCGGCAAAACGGTTAGCGTGGTGAAAGAAAATACCCGGGGCTGGGATTTCGACCGCATCTCACTCGGCTACCCAGGTCCGATCATCAATGGCCGTCCTCTACGCGAACCCCACAATCTCGGCAGCGGGTGGGTCGGTTTCGATTTCCAGAAAGCCTTCGGCGTTCCGGTGAAAATTATCAACGACGCGGCCATGCAGGCCCTCGGCAGCTACAAGGGCGGGCGGATGCTGTTTCTCGGACTTGGCACTGGGCTGGGGTCGGCCATGATCGTGGACGGCGTGCTCGAGCCCATGGAGTTGGCCCATCTCGGCTACAAGAACGGCAAGAGCTACGAAGATTACCTCGGACTTCGCGGCCTCAAGCGCCTGGGCAAAAAGCGGTGGCGTAAGCACGTCGCCAAAGTGGCAACGAAGCTCAAGGAGTCCCTTGGCGCCGACTACGTCATTCTGGGAGGCGGCAACAGCAAGAAGCTCAAGGACCTTCCCCCGGGGGCGCAACTCGGGGCCAACGAAAACGCCTTCCTCGGTGGCCTCCGCCTGTGGGGCCAAAGCACGAAACGCCCGGTCATCGTCGACATCGGCTCCGGCAGCCGAAAGGCCAGCACCTGAGCGGGCAGATTCGGACCAAACCGATCCATGGCACTCTGGCGGTCAAGCCAAGCAGCGCCCTGAGGTCCGGTGCGCAGGAGCTTTAATCGGTGAAGCCCACTGCCACGAACGCCCGCTGTCGCTCTAAATCGAAGCAAATCAGGCTCGATTCTTGGAAGTTCTTTTCTCATTTCGGGCAGGTCCCTCCCAATGTTCGATCATCGACTGAGGAAATCCGGGCCAGCCTCAGCAAGCTCATCAACACGCTCGGGATCCTTCGGCCCGGTCACAACCCGGATTTCGTACTAAGGTGGCTGTGACTAAATCGGCCGAACCGGGCGAGTCGCGTGGTCGGTGAGTCGTGCCTGGCTACACTCGCCGCAGCCTCTAGCTTCCTGGCTCATGCGATTGAATTCCCCTAACGTGTTGCTTTATCGAAAACTTACTCGCATCCGGGAAAATCATCTCGAGAGATACGGAGGTCTCGAGGGTGGAGACGCGCCGGTCGTCCCACATGGAGACGCTCCAATCGGTGACGGCAGTGCGCTAAAGCGGTTACACATACCGGGAGAACGCTACCCCAAAACCCGACAATAACCGGCACAAAGCCAGCGTTTCCCAGCAAATTCCGGCAAAATCCCATTTCGGTACTTTGGTACTGCCCTTGCTCTCAGTTGGTCAGAGGGTCGTCATGTCCGAGCCAATGTTGTCTTCATCCAGCCTCTGCTGGTGTCAGGTACCGGTACCTCAGGAGCTCGAAACCGAGCTGCTCTGTGTCCAACACTTCCTCCTCGGCATTGAACACGACTGCGCCGAATTGCGCCGAGAAACCGCCCAGGGCAGGAGTAATGCGACCCGTCAATCGGAGATCGCCGCCTATGTCAAGACGACGGCGATGAAGCTGACCCAGGTCGCGACCGGCCGCATGCGCCTGACAGACGACTACAAAAAGCGCATCCTGACTACCTTTCTGACGCTGATGAACCTCCAGGAGAGCCTCGACCGCGCCGCGAATCGCAACCCGTCCATCCGCGAGCTGCGCACCATCGTTGTGCCTGGCTGATATTCGAGGCCCTTCCCGTGTCGATCTGCCGGTTATAGTCTGCCAAGTCAAAGCCACCCAGTGCTGTTGCCGAGCTGGCGTCTACAGGGTCCATGCAGGATTTCTCCTACCCCAATTACAGGACTTACCTTATTGTTCCTTAATCTGATTCGGCATAGCGTGATGGAACAAAATCGTTCATAGCGAGACCGACCCTCGCTGACGGGCAGGTGCTGGTATCCTCACCGAGCTAAGCACCTGTCCCCCCTCTTGTTCCCTGCAATCCTGACCGAAAAGTAACCTTGGATTAGTCTTTCCGCACTTCTTGTCGCCTAGCCGGTGCCTAATCTTTCTGACGTCGCCAAGTTCTTGCTACACGGCTGACGGTGCACTTTTGTTAACGCGACACTTTTTTGCGTCCGTTGAACGTAGTAATATTCACCCCACGGAAATTCATCGACAACGGTCTTCCAGCGGAACGTGTTCGGTACTGGTATGCACACGCAAATCGCAAATTATCGGCGCGTCGAAAGGCGGCGCTCGGCGCGCGTGACGCTGGCCGTGCCACTCCGCGTGGATGGCCAGGAGTTGAACGGCGAAGAATTCATTATTCGCACGCACTCCCACACGGTGAGCCAGTTTGGCTGCCTGGTCCCGCTGGACGCCGAACTTGCTCCGGACCAAACCGTTGTTCTACTTAACGAGTACACTCGACAATCAGTGCAATGCAAAGTCGTCACCACGCGCCGCAACCGCGATGGAAAAAGGTATCTCGGCCTGGAGTTCGTTACGCCCAGCTCAAACTTCTGGCGCATGTCGTTCTGCAAACCCGGCGCTCGCTCACTGAAACGGCAATACGGATCAAATAGCGACGCGTCGTCGAAGTCGTGGTGACAAAGCTCGCTGACTGCGTCGCTCGCTGAGTTTCGCTACGCCATCCTTCCCATGGATTCCCCTCCCACAATGAGTTCCCAAGTCATCGCTTTGCGGTGTCGCGCGTGGACGCGTCCGTCCATGCTTGAAGAAATAATGAGGTCCCGATTCGGCGGAAATGACTGG
>Ga0182018_10002617_pt1 | contig 17607 bp, 15 predicted proteins | sample 812P2MmetaG_FD_120490 | JGI IMG/M metagenome (GOLD analysis project Ga0182018, IMG submission 120490) | Permafrost microbial communities from Stordalen Mire, Sweden - 812P2M metaG | ecosystem: Environmental > Terrestrial > Soil > Wetlands > Permafrost | place: Sweden: Stordalen | collected... | reverse complement strand
TTCGCCCGACCCCGATGACGCTTTCATGTTTTACGCACTGGCGAAGGATTTGATTCCGACGCACGGTTTCCGCTTTCAGCACATTTTGCAGGACATCCAGACGCTCAACGAACGCGCCACGCGCGGCGAACTGGATATCTCCGCCGTGAGCATCCACGCCTACGCCTGCGTTTCGGACAAATACGCGCTGCTGCCGAGCGGCGCCAGCATGGGCGACGGCTACGGCCCGATGCTCGTGGCGAAGCAAAAATTCTCGCGCGAAGTAATCCTGAAAAAGAAAATCGCCGTGCCAGGAACGATGACCAGCGCGTTTCTGGCGCTGCAACTCTGGCTTGGAAAATCCGCAGAGGAATTCAATCATGTCGTCGTGCCGTTCGACCAGATTTTTTCCGCCGTGAAAAATGGAACGGCCGATGTCGGCTTGATCATCCATGAAGGCCAGTTGACTTACCAGAACGAAGGGCTTGTCGTTTGCGAAGACCTCGGCGTTTGGTGGGGCGGGCAAAACGACGGGCTTCCGTTGCCCCTAGGCGGAAACGTCATCCACAAACGGTTTCCACCCGACGTTCGCCGGAAAATTTCCAGTATTTTGACCGCGAGCATTCAGTTCAGCCTCGACCATCGCGCCGAGGCGGTGCAACACGCGCTGCAATACGCCCGCGACATGGGCCTCGACCTCGCCGACAAGTTTGTCGGGATGTATGTGAACCACTGGACGCTCGACTACGGTGACAAAGGCAGGGAATCCATCCGCCGCTTTCTCGACCAGGCCTTCGAGCGCGGCCTGATTCCGCACCGGCAGGAATTGGAATTTGTGGTTTGATTTTGGAATGATTGTAACCTGGCCACAGATGGATGTGAAACAGCGGTTTCAGCTTTTTCCACCGCTGGGCGTATGTTTGTTTCTGGTCGTGGCGACGCTGGCGGCCTACTGGCCGGTGATTCATTCCGATTTCATCAATCTTGACGACCCGGATTATTTCATGGCCAATGCCCATGTCCTGACGGGCTTGAAACCGGCCAACATCGCGTGGGCCTTCACCACGGGATTTGCCAGCAACTGGCATCCGCTGACCTGGCTGTCCTTGATGCTGGATGCGCAGTTGTTCGGCAACGGACCTTTCGGTCCGCATTTTGTGAATTTGCTGCTGCACGCGGCGAACGCGATCCTGCTTTTTTTCCTGTTGCGAAGCTTGACCGCCGCGACCTGGAAAAGCGCGTTTGTCGCCTCGTTATTCGCCCTGCATCCACTGCATGTTGAATCTGTTGCCTGGGTTGCCGAGCGCAAGGACGTCTTGAGCGCCTTCTTTGGATTCATTTCCATCTGGGCTTACGCGCGGTATGCGCGCGAACGACCATCTCCCGCCCGCTCGCGGGTTTTGACGCTGAATTATTCCGCCGCGCTGTTTTTTTTCGCGCTCGGCTTGATGTCCAAACCCATGCTGGTAACGCTGCCGTGCATCCTGTTGCTGCTGGATTACTGGCCGCTGCAAAGATTCAAAATTCCGGACGTCGAATCCGCGCTTCAAAAGCTGATTTTGGAAAAGATTCCGTTTTTGATTTTAAGCCTTCTCTCCAGCATTGCAACCTTCGTCGCGCAACAAAAGGGCGGGGCCGTCGCGTCGCTAACTTATTTCCCTGTTTCCGAACGGATTGAAAACACCTTCGTTTCCTACGCCCGTTATCTAGGGAAAACGTTCTGGCCGTTTCGTCTGGCCAATCCTTATCCGTATCCTGACGACTGGCCAGGGCCACTGGTGGTGTTCTCCATCATCGTGTTCATTTTATTGTGCGTGACGGCGGTTTTATTGTTGCAAAAATTCCCCTTTGGTTTCGTTGGCTGGTTTTGGTTTGCCGGAATGCTGGTCCCCACGATTGGGCTGGTTCAAGTCGGCGTCGCTGCAATGGCCGACCGCTACACTTATCTGCCGCTGACTGGCATCTTCATCATTCTGGCCTGGGGCCTCGGCGGGATTTTTTCACGCTGGCGCGGGTCGCAGCCCGCGATAATTTTTCTCGCCGCCCTGATCGTCGTCCTTTGCGCGTGGCGCACCCGTCTTCAGGTTGGTTACTGGCAAAACGGCGGAACGCTCTTTCACCACACACTGGCCGTTACGAAAAAAAATTACGTTGCCTACAACAACCTCGGCACCTGGCTGTCCAGCCACGGACAGCCAGCCGTGGCCCTGGATTGTTTTCGCGAATCCCTGCGGATCAAGCCCGACAATGTTGATGCCCTTTACAACCTGGGCAATTCCCTCGCCAAATTCGACCAATGGGACAACGCCGAGGATTGTTATCGCCGCGCCTTGCAAATCACGCCGGCCAAGGCCGACATCCTGAACAATCTGGGACTGGTGCTCGTGAAAAAAAAACAGTATGACGCGGCCGTCACCAATTTTGAAATGGTGCTGGAATTAAAACCGGATTCCGTCAGCACGCACAACAATCTGGCCACTGTTTTGTTCCTTGAACATCGCTTTGCCGAATCCGCCCAACACTACCGCGAAGCGCTTCGCTTTATGCCCGACAGCAACGATCCCTCTGACACCGTGGTCAAATCGCAGATTTACGCCAATCTCGGCGATGCCCTGGCAAAGCAGGGAAAAACGTCCGAGGCCGCGCAAAGCTACCGGCAGGCGCTGGAACTCCAGCCGGACAACGCAAGGATCAAAACAAAATTGCAGGCGCTCGGCACACCTTAAGCGTGGAAAAGTTTGCTTCCGGCGGGAACATTTTCCATTGTTGATGGGTCTGCTCTTGAATTGAATGAAGAAAAAACTGAAATGGATTTTCGCCGTGCTCGTCGCGGCGTTTCTGCTGCTGCAACTGAAGAATCCGCCGCGCACAAACCCGCCGATCGTCAGCGATTTGATGGCGACCAATCCGCCGCCGCCGCAAATCGCCGCCATGCTGCACGCTGCTTGCTACGATTGTCATTCGCACGAAACCAAATGGCCGTGGTATTCACATCTCGCGCCGATGTCGTGGCTTGTCGCCAATGACGTCAACGAAGGGCGCAATAATTTGGACCTCTCGCAATGGCCCGCCAACCAGCCCGACCGCGCGGCGCGACGGCTGGAAAACATGAGCGAAGAAATCGGCAACGGCGAAATGCCACCGAAAAAATACACAGCGATCCACGCCGACGCGCGGCTCACCGAAAGTCAGCGCAAGGAATTGACCGACTGGCTTGACGCGGAGGCCGCGCGATTGAAACCGCCGAAGGAAAAATAATCCATGTTGCACGCCGAACTGATTCCCGCCGCCGAAAAAAACTCCCGCCGCCTCATGGTGATGCTTCATGGGTTGGGCGACAGCATCGAAGGCTACCGCTGGCTGCCGGAAGCGATGCAACTGTCGTGGCTGCATTATCTCCTCGTCAACGCGCCGGACGATTACTACGGCGGCTACTCGTGGTTTGATTTGAACGACCTCGCGCCCGGAGTTGAGCGCAGCCGGAAACTTCTTTTCGATCTGCTCGACGATTTGCGCGCGAAAAATTTCCCGGCGAAGCAAATAACCCTTGGCGGCTTTTCGCAGGGCTGCTTGCTGGCCATCGAAGTTGGCCTGCGTTATCCGCACCGGCTGGCCGGCATCGTTGGCATCAGCGGCTGGGTTTGCGAGGTGGAAAAATTATTGCAGGAGCTCTCGCCTGTCGCGAAGCAGCAACGCCTGCTGCTGACGCACGGCCATTTCGACACGCTGCTCCCATTCAACAAAATCCGCGAACAGGCCGGCAAACTCAAAGCCGCCGGCCTAAACGTCGAGTGGCACGATTTTCCCAAGGCGCACACCATCCACGGCGAGGAGGAACTCGCCGTCATCCGCGAATTTGTGCGCGCCGGCTATCCGGTTGTGGGGAAATAGCCGGCGCGACACAGCGGGCCGCGCAGGCACGCGGGCTTGGCAAGATTAAACCTTCACTTCGCGGTTTGCACCCGCGAGCCAGATTTGCTCCGGTCGCGGCTGGCCGGCGGCCTGCCAGTCCATTGCGCCTTCCACCGCCTCACGCATTTTGGCAAACCACCACTTCGCGCGGGCGATGCGGCCTTCGCGCCGCGTGCCGCCGGGGCGGATTTGGATGCCGTTGAAACCGAGTTCGAGTTGTTTGTCTGTCGCATTCATTATTGTCATATTTGACCTTTCTTGCGCGACATTCTGGCAGGAGGGGTTGGACAAAGGCTGTCCAAGCCAAAAAAGAACCGGGATTATATCTTTCACAAACCCACCAAAAATGAAGAAAACCAATAAAAATCAGGGTGAAAGTGGCGTTTTTCATGTTATTATCAAAAATAACGGGCTGGACGCATCCGGCTCGTTTGCCGATGCTCTGGTCTCGAAATGCTTAATACAATTCTGGCAACGGATTTTTCGTCATGGGATTGGGAAACCATCGCTCCTGCCATGAATTATCTTTTGCCAATAATTGTAGGGCTTCTTGGGGTAATGGTTTTTTTGGTGGTTGAAGAACCGCAGGAAAAAAAGCGGGGGTTGAGAAGATGGTTTAAGATTATCTAAAGCATTTTGCGTTATCTACATACTCCCGAAGAATTCTGAAAATTATTTTGAAGGCGAAAATCCGCCGGTCACTGGCGAAGTTCGATCACATCGCCCACTTCCAAAGGCACGTCCGTGCCGTTCAGCAAAACGTCCGGGTCAACGGACGCGCTTTCGCCCTGGCGCGTGATGACGATTTCCTTCGGCGCCTGCGCGCCGAGATAATTCGCCGTGGCGACGGCCTGTGCGAGCGTCAGTCCCACCACCCACGGCACCTGGGGATTTTGCACCTGTCCGACAATCATGACGCTCGGAAATTGCGCCGCCTGCTGCTGCCGCAACGCCGCGTTCTGGCCGGCGAGATAAGCCTGCTGGGCCTTTGCCTGCGCACCGGATTTCGTCGTGCAACCCGCGAGCAGCGCCGCCGCTGAAAATGAAAGCGCCAAAACGCAAATAAATTTTCCGCGACGGTTCATTGCACTACGGCGTCTTCAAAATTTTCCCAAAGCCCGTCTCGTCCGGCTCGATTTCAATCCGGTGAACCTCGCTCGCGCCGGTCGTGCGCGGCGGATTTGGCGAAGACGTTTTCCTTTCCACCCTCGGCGCGGCAGCCAGCGGGGGCAACGCCGTCGTGACCGGGCTGTCGTCGGCCGGTTCGCTGTCCGGCAATTCCGCGCTTTGTCCCGGCACGAAGAAATTGGTCCGGCTGTCGAGCCACTTGGCATAACGCTGGAAACTCCACATGCCGCTGTCGGCGCCGGTTTCGAGCGCGGAAGCGATTTTGAAAAATTCGCGGGTGCGGATGAAATTTTTCACCGCGTGCGTCGCCATCAGGATTTCACATTCGGGAACGCGGATGTTCAAATCTTCGCGGAAGCGGAGCCGCTGCGAAATGACCGCGACGAGGCAATCAGCGAGTTGCGCACAGACGGCGCTCTGGATTTCCGCCGGAAAAGCCGACGCGACTCGTTGCAACGCCTCGGCGCACGTCGAGGAATGAACCGTTGCCAGCACCAGATGGCCGGTCTCCGACGCGCTCAACGTCAGGCGCATCGTCTCCGGTTCGCGCATTTCGCCGACCATCAACACGTCCGGATCCTCGCGCAGCGCGTCGTGCAGCGCCTGCTCGAAATTCGGCGTGTCACGCCCGACCTCGCGCTGCCGGATGAACGCGCGCCGCGACCGGAACGTGTATTCAATCGGGCTTTCTACCGTGATGACGTGCCGGGTGTCGGTCAGGTTGATTTCCTGAATCAGCGCCGCCATTGTCGAGGATTTTCCACAGCCGGTCGGGCCGCTGACAAGAATCAAACCGTGCGAATTTTTGACGAGCTTCTTGAGGTCGGGATGCAGATTGAGTTTTTCAACCGTGGCTTGAAACGCGCTCAACAGCCGGACGGCCATGCCGGTGCCGCGCGCCGTTTGAAAGATGTTGATCCGGCACCGGACGCCGCGAATCGTCCGCGACATGTCAAACGAACGCCGCTCCACGAACACCGGCCATTGCTCCGCACCGAGCAATTCGCGCGCGGCTTCCGTGAGCATTTTGGGCGCGATGGGTTCGCCCGCAATCCGCAACGCGCCGCGGATGCGCATCGCCGCCGGCATTCCGGCTTCCAGATGCAGGTCGCTCGCACCGTTGGCTGCCGCCGATTCAATCAATGTGTCCAGTTGCATTTACTTCCTTTATCCAACACCAGAGCCGCTGAAAAGTCTTTTCAAGATTTTGCAAAGGAATTTTTCCATGCCGCCACCGCCGATTTGATCGTTGCCGCGCAGTTCGCCTGCGGCTTCACGAATCGCGGCGTGAACCACGGAAACGTCCCAATCAAATCCGGCGTCACCAAAATCTGCCCGTCACAATCCGGCCCGCTGCCGATGCCGATGGTGGGAATGGAAATGTTTTCGGTAATTTCCTTCGCCACCGGCGGCGTGACCAGTTCGAGCACAATTGCAAACGCGCCTGCGTCAGTCAGTGCCCTCGCGTCATCGAGCAATGCCTGATGTTCAGCGTCTTTTTTGCCTTTGATGTGATAGCCGCCTTCTTCGAGCACATGCTGCGGCAACATTCCCAGATGGCCGCAAAACGGAATGCCCGACGCGATGATGGCTCCCACTTGCGGCAAGATTTCCCGCCCGCCTTCCGCCTTCACAAATTCCGCACCCGACACGACCAGTTGTTCAGCGTTGGCCACCGCTCCGTCCACCGTCTCGTAACTCTTGAACGGCATGTCCGCGCCGAGCAAGGCGTTTGGATTCGCGCGGGCGGCGGCGCGCACATGATGCTTCATCTCCTTCATCATCACATGCGTCGTGTCGGGATAACCCAGCACCACCATGCCGAGCGAATCGCCGACGAGAATGAGCGGGATGCCAATTTCGTCGAGCAGCTTCGCCATCGGATAATCATACGCTGTAAGCGCAGCGATTTTCTCGCCGCGACTTTTCATCGCACGAATCGTCTCAATGTATATTTTTGAAGAATTCATTTTGGCATCCGCGAATTTCGCCAATAAACACGAATTAAAATTAGCGTAATTCGTGGATAAATATTTAGTGGCTAAAACTTTTCTGCAACTCCTCTAGCGTGGTCGTCGCCGTGCCGACTTTGCCGACGACAATTCCCGCCGCATGGTTCGACAAAATGGCCGCCTCAACCGGCGACGCGCCCGCCGCAATCGCCAGCGTGAACGTGGCGATGACCGTGTCGCCCGCGCCGGAGACATCAAACACTTCCTGCGCGACCGTGGGAATGTGAAACGGCTTCTGCCCGCGCTGGCACAACAACATTCCCAGTTCGCCCAGTGTGATGAGCAGCAGCGCCGGACGCAGTTCGTTCAGCAGCCGCTCCGCGACGATCATCAGATATTTGTCCGCCAGCGGATTTGCGTTGCGCGTGTCGTCCGGCAAATCCGCCAGTTCAAACGCCTCCTTGCGGTTCGGCGTGATGAGCGAAAGGCTATTCAAATTCAGGTGATGCACCGGCTTGGGATCGAAGCTCAACCAAACGCCGCGCTCGCGGCAGAGCGTTTGGATCTCGTTCAGCAGCGGCTGCGTGACGACGCCCTTGCCGTAATCGCCGACGATGACCGCGTCGGCCTTTGCCAGTTGCGATTTCACTTCCGCGAGCAGGCTGCCGGTCAGCTTCGCGTCCAATCCGTCGCGCGTTTCGCGGTCAATGCGGACGATCTGCTGCTTGTGCGCGACGACGCGGGTCTTGACGCTGGTGTGCCTCGCGGAATTTTCCACCAGCCCGTTGCAGCCGATGTTATGTTCGTCCAAAAGTTTTTTCAACTGGCGGGCGGCATCGTCGCTTCCAATCGCGCCGAATAATTCCGTCGGCACTTTCAACGCCGTCAGATTGCGCGCGACGTTCGCCGCGCCGCCGGGCATGAAGCTTTCTCGCTCGAAATCCAGCACCGGCACCGGCGCTTCCGGCGAAATGCGCGAGACGCCGCCCCAGATGAACTGGTCGAGCATCACGTCACCGACGACGAGAATTTTGGACATGGTCGCGGCGGATAAAATCTGCCGCACGCGGTTCGGTGAAAGTTTGTTTGCGCTCATATTTTATTTTAGCCACGGATTGAACAGGAGAAATCCGATCAATGTCATGACCGCAGTTTAGATTTTGCGGGCGAGGTTCAAAAGTAAAATGAATCCGAGTTTACGCGCAGATAACCGCATCAACAAATTTAAGTAGAGGGATGGGTTAGACCTCCTTTTCATGTTAATTTTTTAGAATATGTCCGTCAGCCATTACAAAACTACTCGGCGTTGCCTGAATCGAATATCCGTTAAGTGGCGTTCCGCATCCACTTCGAACTACGCCAACCCAATCAAGCGTTTCACGAAGCGCAAAAAGTGGCGCACCACTAATTCCCGGCAATGCTATTTGCCTTGATTTTGCCTTAGTTGAATATGTGATCTTCCCTTTGTCAGACTGCCCATCCAACCATAGCCGTGTCCCTGTTTGTGAGAGACTGCATCGGTTATGCGCCCAAAAAAGAATCTCAAATTCCCAATGCCCGTCTATGAATAATCGTGAATTTCCAGGATAGCCGCACCCAACAATTATATCATCTGACTGTGCTGCGGCCATTGGCCGGTTACTGGTCTGAAGAAACTCTTTTCCATTCAAATTGAAATTGTTTATTCCCGAAACTGTAAAGACTGCAAGATCGAGTTCTTCCGACTCATCAATAAGAATCGGCTTATCCAATGGCACAGGCCCGTTTAATTCGTAAGTGACAATGCGGCAGTTTTCGTGAAACCGCTGCGCCCGATCCATCAACTCTCGCCAGACGTGAGACGCGGTGACAAAAAAACGCCCCGCGATTGTTTCTAAAAGCAACGCAGACCCGCCAACAAATTTAACTCCTCCTTGATTGTGAGAAGATATGTCTTTCTCGACAATATGTAGCGGAACGCAATGGCGTCGGATAATTTCCGCATACGGCGGGTTCTTTTTAACTTTCTTGTCTTTTGGCATACCAGATTCTCGTGAAAAAAAGGCGGAAGCCGCACATGGATCGCCAATTTCAATTCAAAAATCCCGTCAATGGACTCGTCGCGCTCGCCGTTTCGCTTTGCGCGCCGAGGCCGATTTCAAACGCGCTGCGCCCGGCTTCCACGGCCAGCTTGAACGCGATGCCCATGCGGTTCGGGTCGTTCGCCACGGCGATGGCGGTGTTCACCAGCACGGCGTCCGCGCCCATTTCCATCGCCTCTGCCGCGTGGCTCGGCGCACCGATGCCTGCGTCCACGACGACCGGCACCGTCGCCTGCTCGATGATGATGCGGATCTGGTCACGCGTCTGGAGGCCGCGATTCGAGCCGATGGACGAACCGAGCGGCATCACCGTCGCGCAGCCGACTTCCTGCAACCGCTTCGCCAGCACCGGATCGGCATTGATGTAAGGCAGAATAGTGAAACCTTCCTTGATCAAAATTTCCGCCGCGCGAAAAGTTTCAATCGGGTCGGGCAGCAGGTAGCGCGGGTCGGGATGGATTTCGAGCTTCACCCATTTTGGCAAACCGGCGGCGGCGGCGAGGCGCGCGAGGCGGACGGCTTCCTCGGCGTTCATCGCGCCGCTGGTGTTGGGCAGCAGGAGAAATTTTTTTTGGTCAATGAATTCGAGGATGTTCGCGAACGGATCGTTTTTTCCGCTCAAATCCGCGCGTCGCAGGGCGACGGTGACCATTTCCGCGCCGCTGGCTTCGAGCGCGTCGCGCATGGCTTCCGGCGACGAAAACTTTCCCGTGCCCAAAATCAAACGCGAACGGAAAATCCGTCCGGCGATGACGAGCGGTTGATTGTTTAAAGACATCGCGAACAATTTAGAAAATTCTGGCCGGTTGTCGAGGCGGGAACAAAACACGACTACCTCAAACTGAACAAAGGAAACAGCCACACATTTTCGACAGGACTTTGTATTCGCCCAACAAGCTCATGCTAGGGTGGACGGTGCCTTCCACGAATTTCGTGCTGCAACAAAGTTCCAATCTGAACTCGACAAGCTGGTCGGTCGTGACGAATTTGCCAGTGCCGAACCTCACAAACCTGCAAAATCAAGTCACGCTCACATCGCCCGTCGGCACCGGCTTTTATCGGCTCAAAATCCCTTGAAATAAGAGGGAACGGGCATTTTTATTAAAAAGTTATTCACAGCTTGACGTTCCCCCGTCCAGCCGCTTAACTATCCGGCGTTAGGCATATTCATGTTAGCGCAATTCAAAAGCCTCTTTTCCAACGATATTGGAATTGACCTGGGCACAGCCAACTCCCTCGTCTATGTGCGGGATCGCGGCATTGTCCTGCGGGAACCTTCGGTGGTGGCCATTCAAGCGGGCACGACGAACGTGCTCGCCGTCGGTGACGAAGCAAAAAGAATGCTGGGCCGCACGCCCGGCAACATCGTGGCCATCCGCCCGATGAAAGACGGCGTGATCGCCGACTTCGAAATCACCGAGGCCATGCTGCGGCATTTCATCCAGAAGGTTCATCACCGCAAACTCATCGCCCCGCGCGTCGTGGTGGCGGTGCCTTCAGGCATCACGGAAGTGGAAAAACGGGCGGTCAAGGATTCGGCGACCCATGCCGGCGCGCGTGAAGTTTATCTGATCGAACAGCCGATGGCTTCCGCCATTGGCGTCGGATTGCCGGTGCATGAACCGGCGGGCAACATGATCGTGGACATCGGCGGCGGAACTTGCGAGATCGCAATCATTTCGCTGGCGGGAATTGTCTTCAGCCGCAGCCTGCGGGTGGGCGGAGACGAATTTGACGAAACGATTACCGCCCACATGAAGCGTGCCTACAACATGATGATAGGTGAACGCACTGCGGAAGAAATCAAAATACGCATCGGCTCCGCCTTTCCGCTGGAACAGGAATTGACCATGGACGTCAAAGGCCGTGACTTGAGCGCCGGCCTGCCCAAGACATTGACCATCCGTTCCGAGGAAATCCGCGAAGCATTACAGGAACCGCTTTCGAGCATTCTGGAATCCATCCGCCTCACACTGGAACGTTGTCCGCCCGAACTTGCCGCCGATCTTGTGGATCGCGGCCTGGTCATGGCCGGCGGCGGTTCGCTGTTGCGCGGCATTGACCGGCTGGTGGCCGGTGAAACCGGTTTGCCCGTGCATCTGGCCGACGATCCGATGAGCGCCGTCGCCGAGGGCACGGGCCGCGTCCTGCAGGAAATCGAATTCCTCAAGCGCGTCGCGACCAACGCGAAGTATTGATTCTTCCCCCGCGTTCACCTGCGCGCGTCTGAAAAACCGGACGCAGTTGCAGGATGTTCAAACGTAACAATTATCTCGCGCTCGGCGCGGTGGTGTTCGTGGCAGTGCTGCTCTTGAGCCTGCCGACGCGCGCCACCTCGCGCCTGAAGCTCGCCTTCGGCAGCCTGTTTTTGCCGCTGTTCGGGCTGGCCAGCACCGGTCAACAACTTCCCGCCGACCTCGCCAACAGCGTTTTGCCCCGGCGTGAATTGCTCAAGCAGATTGACAATCTTCAGCGCGAAAATACCCAGCTCAAAATCCAGTCGCAACAGGCCGCCGCCACCGCGCGCGAAAACGCCCAGCTCCGCGCGCTCATCGGCTGGGAACAGAAAACGACGTGGAACTTGAAACTCGCCAATGTCGTCATGCGCGACCCGGCGAACTGGTGGCGCACGGTGGAGATTGACCTCGGCAGCCGCGACGGTCTCCGCGAAAATCTGCCGGTGCTGACCACCGACGGGCTTGTCGGTCGCGTCGCGTCCGTCGGCCTCACGCAGTCGCAGGTGATTTTGCTGGGCGACCGGAACTGCCGCGTGTCCGCGCGCGTCGAAAATCCGGCGAACGACATCGGCGTTCTGGGCGCGGGCGGGCCGCTCGACTATTCGCTCGTCGAACTGACCTATCTTGCCAGCACCGCGAACCTGAAGTCCGGCCAAAATGTTTTCACGAGCGGACAGGGCGGAGTGTTCCCGAAAGGAATCCCGATTGGCCGGATTGTGGATGCGCAGCCGGTAGAATTCGGACTTTACACCGAGGCGCGCGTGAAACTTTTCGCCAATCTCGGCGCGCTCGAACAGGTCTGGATTTTGATGAATCCCCAATATCCATGAAATTATTCCAGCCCATTTCAATTCTCGTCGCCGCGTTTCTCGCGGTGTTTACGGAAGCCGTGATTCCCGTGCCGCGCCATTTGTTCGGCGCACAGGTGGACCTGCTGCCGGCGCTGATGATTTACGCGGCGTTGAACACAGACATCGTGACGGTGGCGCTGCTGGCCGTGGCCGGCGGAATGTGGTTCGACACGCTGTCGGCCAATCCGCTCGGCGTGAGCATTCTGCCGTTGTTCGCCGTGGGTTTCCCGATTTATCTCCAGCGCGATTTGATTCTGCGCGAATTGTCGTTCGCGCAACTCGTCCTCGGCGCGATGGCCAGTGCGCTTGTGCCGGCGCTGACCATTTTGCTGCTGCTGACCGGTGGTCAGCAGCCGTTGTTCGGCTGGGGTTTGCTCTGGCAATGGATTGTGATGATCGTAGGCGGCGCGCTGGCGACGCCGATTATTTTCGCGCTGTTCGACTGGTGCGAACATGCGCTCGGCTACCGGCTGCGAACCGAACCCAGTTTCCGTCCCGACCGCGAAATCCGGCGCGGCAAAAAATAGAATGCTGATTTTCGACGAACTGAAAAAGAACGATCCGCAGCTTCGCACGGTGGCGATGGTGCTCGCGGGCGGCTTGTTGCTTTTGCTGGCCGGCTTGTGGTGGGTGCAGGTCGTTTCCTCGCGCGAATACCAGAACCATCTGGAGACGCAGGCTTACCGCAGCGTGCGCCTGCCCGCCGTGCGCGGGAAAATTCTGGATCGCACCGGCTTGAACGTCCTTGCCGAAAATCGGCCGCGCTACAACTTGAGCCTTTACCTCGACGATTTGCGGCCGCAGTTTGACGACGTATTCAGCCAATTGCACAAGGACGCGATCACTGCGCAGAAACAGCGCATCGCCGCGCAGGAAAAGAGACTTGGACGCTCGCTGACGAAGGCCGAACTGAAAGATTACCGGCTCACATCCGCGCAGTTGGAGCAGCTTCGCACGCAGGCGCGTTGCAGCGTGGCCGGCGGCGTGGTCGCGGAAGTCGGGCGCTGGCTCGGCCAGCCGCTCGCGCTCGACGCGGCGAAGTTCAACCGCCATTACGCGACGCAACTGGCGATGCCCTACACCATTTTGCCGGACCTCAACGACGCGCAGATCGCGCGGTTCGAGGAGCATTTTTCCGGCGGTCTCGGCGCGGATTTGGAGCCGGAGTTCCTCCGCGTTTATCCGTTCGGCACCACGGCGGCGCATTTGCTGGGTTACGTGCAGCGCAACGACGATTCGGCGGAAGGCGAAGAGGCATTTTTCTCGTATCGTCTGCCGGATTATCGCGGCATGGTCGGAATCGAAGGCGGCTTTGACGCGCAACTGCGCGGACGCGCGGGCGGGGAATCGGTGCTCGTGAACAATCTTGGCTATTACCAGACTAATGATGTGTGGAGCGAGCCGGAACCGGGACACAACGTCGTGCTGACGCTCGATCTCGGCATCCAGCGCGCGGCGGAAGTGTCGCTCGCGGCGCATCAGGGCGCGGACGCGCGCGCGGCGGTCGTCGTGATGGATGTGCGCAGCGGCGACGTGCTGGCGATGGTTTCGTCGCCGGCCATCAACCCGGATTATTCCGCGAATGATTCCACGCGCATGAGCGATCCGAAATTGCGCCCGCAAATCAACCGCGCGACGCAGGAAAATTACGCGCCCGGCTCGATTTTCAAACCGATCATCGGCCTCGCCGCACTCGAAGACGGTTTGGACCCGGACGCTCTCGTTGACAATCCGGGTTACATTTATGTCGGCCGGCGGCACATCACGGATTTGGCGGCACCGGGCCAATACAATTTGCGGCGCGCCATCATTCATTCCAGCAACACCTATTTCATCACGAACGGTCTGCGCGCGGGCATCGAAAACATTGTGCGCCTCGGCGAAAAATTTCATTTCGGCGAACGCATCAATCTCCCCACGCAGCAGGAGACACGCGGAATTTTCCCGTCACTTAACCGTGTGCATTCAGGCTGGCACGACGGTGACACGGCGAACGTCTGCATCGGCCAGGGTGAGATTGCCGTCACGCCGTTGCAAATGGCCGTCGCGTATTCGGCCATCGCCAACGGCGGAAAAGTTTTATGGCCGCGACTCATCGAGCGTATCGAGCCGCAAGACCCGGCGAGCGGCGAAATGGCGACGAATTTTCCTTCGGGAATTGTGCGCGACGAATTGGGCGTGCAGCCGCGCAGCCTGAAAATTTTGCACGACGCAATGCTCGCGGAAACCGAAGACCCGGAAGGCACGGGTCATCCGGCGGTGGTGCCCGGCTTGCGCATTTGCGGCAAGACTGGCACGGCGCAAGTCGAGGACGCGCACAATCGGGTGATTGACCATACAATGTGGTTCGCGTCATTTGCGCCGTATGAAAATCCGAAATACGCCGTCGTTGTGATGGTCGAGAGCGGCATTTCCGGCGGCACCACTTGTGCGCCGATTGCGCATGACATTTACAAGGCGATTTTGCAAAGCGAGCAGCAAAATGTGCCGAAAGTTCTGGCGAGAAATTAAATGATCAGCGATCCACTCAACGAACGCGAACGCAAGATTGACCGGCTGCAACTGGTCGCGCTGGCGGGCCTGCTGTTCATCGGCGCGGCGTTCGTGTTCAGCGCGACGATGTCGAACCCGGCGACCGCCGACAAGCCGTGGTTTGCGCAGAGCTGGTTTCATCAGCTTATCTGGTATGCGCTCGGCCTTGGCGCGGGCGTGGCGGTGTGCGTGGTGGATTATCACACGCTGGCGCGGTGGTCGTTCGTGGTTTACTGGGCGATGATTGTATTTTTGCTGGCGGTGCTGGTGCCGTTCATAGGTTCGACGCACGGCTGGGGGGCGCGGCGATGGATTGACATCCGGCTGTTCCAGTTCCAGCCGTCGGAATTTGCCAAGGTCGCGTTCGTCCTGGCGACGGCGAATTTCTTGAGCCGTCCGCCGGATGAATTGCGCCAGCCGGAAAATTTCTGGAAGGGTATCGGGTTGATGCTGCTGCCGTTCGCGTTGATTTTGAAGGAACCGGACTTGGGTTCGGCGCTCGTCCTGCTGCCGACGGGCCTGGTGATGATGTTCGTCGCCGGAACGCCGAAGCGCTATTTGCTGCAACTGCTCGGCGCGGTGGGATTGCTGGCCGTGCTGTTTTTTGGCGACCTGATGTTCCTGCCGGGCCGCTGGCAGATCCCGATGGAGGAGTATCAGCGCAACCGGCTGCTCGTTTTTTTCGGAAGGAATTACACGGATTTCGCTCCGCCGCACGCCACTGAGGCGGAGTTAAAACGCCTGCAAGATCAGCAGATCAAGGATGAATACAACATCCGGCAGGCGTTGATTTCCGTCGGCTCCGGTGGGCTGACGGGAAAAGGCTGGCGGCAGGGGACGCAGCACGCCCTCGGTTATTTGCCGCGCGCGGTGGCGCACAACGACTTCATTTTCTCCGTGATTGCCGAGGAGGAAGGTTTCGTTGGCAGCGTGATCGTGCTCGCGCTGTATGCGGTGGTTCTCTTCACCGGATTGAGAATCGCCGGCCAGGCGCGCGACCGCCTGGGCAAGCTCGTGGCGGTGGGCGTTGTGACGCTCATCTTCAGCCACGTTTTTATTAACATCGGCATGAACATTCGCATCATGCCTGTGACGGGCGTGCCACTGCCGCTGCTATCGTATGGCGGGTCTTCAGTGCTCGGCTCGTTGATCGCCGCAGGTTTGATGCAAAACGTATACATCCATCGAAGAGGATACTGATTATGAGCAACAACAACTTCTCGCGGCGCCGCCGCGGAATGCGTTTCCGCCCCAAAGGCGGACTCGGCCCCAATCCGCAAAAACCCGACCGCGAAGCCATTGAGGCCCGCGCTGACGTGGTCGCGGAACAAGGCGGAAATGACCGCGTTTTTGAAAAGCGCCATACGCACGAGATCGAGCGTGCCGAAAACATCGCCGCCGGCCTGCCGCCCGAGGGCAAGCCCGAGGAAAAACCGCAAACGCCGGCGAACATTCCCGACAAAAAGGATTTCCGCGAACCACATTCGGAAATTCCCGCGCAAGTGAAGGAAGAAAAGGAGGAATTCCAGCCGGTGGCCATCCAGCAGCCGCCCAAGGGCATTTTGGATTCCATCAAAAACGTCGCAACGACCATCGTGAAGAAAGTCCAACGGCTCATCCGCCCGGAAAAGAAAATCCACAAGGAAGTCATCATCAACGCCGAGACGCTCGAAACCCGCGTCGCGGTGACGGAAGACGGCAAGCTCGAAGAATTCAACATCGAGCGCACGACCGAGGAACGCCTCGTCGGCAGTATCTTCAAGGGCAAGGTCCGCAACCTCGAAGACGGGCTCAAGGCCGCGTTCGTGGACATCGGTTTCGAGAAAAATGCCTTTCTGCATTACTGGGACATCGTGCCCAACCAGTTCGACAGCGGTGTGGAAATTGTCGAGCGTCCCGCCGGGCGCGACCGCCGGCCGGCGAAGCCCAAAATCACGCAGCGCGACATCCCGCGCGTTTATCCGCCCGGCAGCGAAATCATCGTGCAGGTCACGAAAGGCCCGATTGGCACCAAAGGCCCGCGCATCACGACGAACATTGTGCTGCCCGGACGTTATCTCGTTCTGCTGCCGAACTCCGACCAGTCTGGCATCTCGCGCAAGATTGAAAATCAGGAGGAACGCCGGCGCCTCAAACAAATCCTGCGCGACCTCGCCATTCCCGACGGCATGGGCGTCATCATGCGCACCGCCGGCGAAGGCCAGCAGAAGCGTTACTTCGTCCGCGACCTCGCGTTGCTGCTCGAAGAATGGAACGAAGTCATGACCCGCAAGGAAAAGCAGCCGGTCGCCACCTGCATTTTCCAGGAGCCGGACTTGATCGAGCGCACCGTGCGCGATTTCCTCACCGAGGACGTCGAACGCATCGTCGTGGACACCAGCAAGGCCTGCGACCGGATGCGCGAGATGATTTCCAAAATCTCCTCGCGCTCGGCCAAGAAGATCATCCTCTACACCGAGGCGCAGCCGATCTTCGACCGCTTCAACATCAGCAAGCAGTTGGAGAACACCTTCTCGCGCCAGGTGCATTTGAAGGGCGGCGGCTACATCGTCATTGACGAGACCGAGGCGCTCGTGGCGATTGACGTGAACACCGGGCGGCACAAAGGCAGCAAGGACCAGGAATCCACCATCCTCAAGGTGAACCTCGAAGCCGCCGAGGAAATCACCCGCCAGTTGCGCCTCCGCAACATGGGCGGCCTCATCGTGCTCGACTTCATTGACATGAAATCGCGCCGCGACCAGCAGGCGGTGTATCAAAAGATCAAGGACGGCCTGCGCCGCGACAAGGCCAAGACGCACATCCTGCCCATCTCGCAGCTCGGCCTCATGGAAATGACGCGCCAGCGCCACAGCGAAAGCGTCCGCTCCGCCGTCTATGACGACTGCCCGTATTGCAAGGGCCGCGGCAAGGTGAAGAGCGTCGTGACCATGAG
>Ga0182018_10002616_pt1 | contig 17614 bp, 10 predicted proteins | sample 812P2MmetaG_FD_120490 | JGI IMG/M metagenome (GOLD analysis project Ga0182018, IMG submission 120490) | Permafrost microbial communities from Stordalen Mire, Sweden - 812P2M metaG | ecosystem: Environmental > Terrestrial > Soil > Wetlands > Permafrost | place: Sweden: Stordalen | collected... | reverse complement strand
TTCCAACAACGCCAAGGCTCGTCGCCGGCGTTGTTCCAATTCATTCGGAGTGCCGTGGGGTCTCATAGGTTGCTTCCAGCACCCCAGAGATTAGGACATTACTTATACAGGTGTCAATAGCTCGGCGGAACCTTCATTGGCGGGTTGTTCAGGAATCCCTTGATGTCCTCCTTGAACTGGAGCTGGTTCACGCAACTCAAGTGATCCGCTCCTTGAACTATTTCAACCGGCACATCTGGACGAAGTTTTTGCAGCGGTTCGACAAATTTTTGCCTCAAGGGGTCGTTGTCTCCGACAATCACAATAAATGGAGTTTTGATGCCTTGGACATCCTTCGCGCTGACTGCCAGACCTTTGAATCCCAGAATGCAAGCTTCGGTGGCGTTTTGGGGTTTGCCTTCCTTGACGCCCGGGAAAAGATTGCGGCCATCTTCCATCCAGCCCATCCCACCGAGCACCGCCGACCGCACCCGTTCAGGATGGAGCACCATCAACTTCATCGTGATCATCCCGCCCATCGAATAGCCGACGACATCCGCATTTTTAATATCTAAATGATCCATCAAACGCACCACGTCGTCCACCATCTTCACCCCGTATTGATCCTCGCCGGTTGGTTTATCCGATAGTCCGTGCCCGCGACAATCCAAGGCGATGACGCGGTGATTCTTCGCCAGCTCCGCGATGATGCCGGGCCATTCCCAGTTGAGCTTTGCGTTGACCAGCAGTCCGTGGATGAGAATAACCGGCTCTCCCTTGCCTTCGACCAGGTAGTGGATTTTCACGCCGTCTGAATCAAAATTGAATTCCTTCGCCCAAGAGTGGGGCGCTACGGCCACTAAAAGCGCGAGCCAAAGCAACAGGGCTTTGGTCTGTGTCTGGAACAACGTGCTGGCGACGAAGAATCTGACTAATGCATTTTTCATGTCGTATTGGTTAAATTTTGACGGTGCATAGTTCAGACGTACGAATTACCTCTTTTGTTTCGGAAATCTTTCGCAAACTTTAACTCTGCCAACGGAAAATCTTTTTTGCTATTGATCGCTCCCGCTAATGGGCGACACTTATGATTCTGCTGAACAGTGGTACCTGGCGTGACGCTTATATTCCGACAACGTTATGGCGAAGATTTGCTGCCGCTGATTTCACACATTTTCTTTCCGGGAAAGAACTCGGCGGATGTTCGCGTGAAGTTTTGGGAATTGCCGCCGATGTTTTTAATGAGTCCTTCACCGCAGCCATTGATGACCAGTGTGCGCGTCATGGCAAGCTTTTCACACGGTTCGTCCGAACAAATTTGCCATTCCCTTCACAGATTGGAAATTGCGCAATGGAAATGAAAGAGCTATAGCTTTGGAATCCATGAGCGAAATCACCCAAGTGCTGCAAGCCGTCAGACGCGGCAACAGCGTGGCTTCGGAGGAATTGCTGCCTTTAGTTTACGACGAATTGCGCCAGCTTGCGGCGGCGCGAATGGCGCAGGAGGCCACCGGACAAACGCTGCAAGCCACGGCCCTGGTGCATGAGGCCTGGCTGCGCATGGTGGGTGATGGCGATCGGACGTGGCAGAATCGCGCCCACTTTTTTGGCGCTGCCGCCGAAGCCATGCGGCGCATACTGGTCGAGAACGCACGGCGTAAATCCAGATTGAAGCGTGGCGGCGGCCAGATACGGCTGGACATTGACGGCCTGGATCTGGCGGCGGCGGCGCCCGATGAAAAAGTCCTGCTGATGGACGCCGCGCTGGAACAATTGCAGGCGCAAGACCCGGAAAAAGCGCGCATTGTGGTGCTGAAATTTTTCGGCGGCCTGACCAATCAGGAAGTGGCCGAAAATTTAGGCGTGACTGAACGCACGGTGGAGCGCCAATGGGCATACGCGAAAGCGTGGCTCTTTCAAAAAATACGGACGGAACCTTGAAGCCTAGATTGTTTTCCCGAAAATTTCCAATGACGAAAACGAATTCACACGAAGAAACCCTGTTCGACGCCGCACGGAACTTGGCGAATCCGGCGGCGCGGCGGGCGTTTCTTGATCAAGCTTGTGTTGATGACCCGGATTTGCGCGCAAGAATTGAAGCATTGCTGGAGGCTGGAGCGCAGGCGGAAGATTTTTTCAAGGATGCCGTGCGCTTTGGAACTCAATCTCGCGGCGTTCCGACGGAATCAGGAGAAAACCCCGCGTTTCCAAAAGACAGCGGGCACAACACGGAATTTCCTTTTACCGAAGGTCTTGGAACCCGCATCAGCCATTATAAATTGCTCCAAAAAATCGGCGAAGGCGGCGGCGGGGTGGTTTACATGGCCGAGCAGGAGGAACCGGTCCGGCGCCGTGTCGCCCTTAAAATTATCAAGCTGGGCATGGACACCAAAAACGTCATTGCCCGCTTCGAGGCAGAGCGGCAGGCGCTGGCAATGATGGACCATACGAACATTGCCCGCGTATTTGACGCCGGCGCGACGGAAACGGGGCGGCCATATTTTGTCATGGAATTGGTGCGTGGCGTTAAAATCACCGAGTATTGCGATCAGAATAATCTGGACACCCGCCAGCGTCTCGACTTGTTCATTCAGATCTGCCACGCGATTCAGCACGCGCATCAAAAAGGAATCATTCATCGCGACATCAAGCCAACAAACGTCCTGGTCACCCTGCACGATGGAGTGCCGGTGCCCAAGGTGATTGATTTCGGCATCGCGAAAGCGACAGAAGTGCGATTGACTGACAAAACTCTTTTTACTGCTTACGAACAAATCATCGGCACGCCCGCCTACATGAGTCCCGAGCAGGCTGAAATGAGCGGCCTCGATATTGATACGCGCAGCGACATTTACAGTCTGGGCGTGTTGATTTACGAATTGCTGACTGGCAGAACGCCGTTTGATCCAAAGAAGCTGCTTCAGCATGGATTGGATGAAATGCGCCGGACGTTGCGCGAACAGGAACCGCAACGGCCTTCAACGATGATTACGACGCTTCAAGGCACGGAATTGACGATGACGGCCGAGCATCGGCGATCCGAACCGCCCAAATTGATCTCACTGTTGCGCGGCGATTTGGACTGGATTGTGATGAAGGCGCTGGAAAAAGACCGAAGACACCGCTATGAAACAGCCAATGGACTGGCAATGGACATTCAACGCTATTTGAGCAGCGAACCGGTTGCAGCCCGTCCGCCGAGCCGTCTTTACCGGTTTCAGAAACTTGTGCGCCGGAATAAAATCGTTTTTGCCGCCGGTGGCGCGGTCACCGCCGCACTGATCATCGGCCTGGGCGCTTCAACGCGGCTTTTTTTCATGGAAAAGGCGGCCCGCCAGCGCGCCGTTGCCGCCGAATGGCAGGCTGAATTAGCGCGGGCCAATGAAGCCCAATTGCGCCGGCTGGCTGAAACCAGGGAAAAAATCACCGAAGCCAATGTGCTTCTGAACGGGGAAAATTTTGACGACGCCGACAAGTTGATAGGCGAAATTTCGATCACGCAGCCGACAGTGGAGGGTGCGGCGGTGTTCCGCTCGCTCGGCGAATATCACGCCTTGCAGAATCAGTGGAAGGAGGCCGCCGGCCGTTTCAATGTTTTGTTGCAAATTGACCAATTGGACAGCTGGGACACCGGCACATTGGATTATCTCGAGTGCGGCCCGGCTCTGATCGAATTGGGAGACACGAACGGTTATGAGCATTTCCGGCAGGCGGCCGTCGCCCGTTTTACCGAAGGCACATATCCATTTGCCGACCGTATCCTCAAAATCAGCCTGCTCCTGCCAGCCAACGAAAAATTGATGAAGGCCTTGAAGCCATTGGCCGATGTGGCGGCGCAATCGTTTGCCACCAACACGGCCGCCAACGCCGATATTTTTCTTGCGGCGTGGCGCTCGGTTTCCCTGGCATTGATGGAATACCGCAGCGGCAATTATGCCAAAGCGGCGGACTGGTGTCAGCAATGTCTGAATTATCCCGAAGACATTGCGCCGCGAACCGCGACCGCCCGCGTCATCCTCGCCATGTCCGACCAAAAACTTGGCAAAACCGGCGAAGCGGGTTCAGAACTGGCTCACGCCCGTGAAATCATAGGGAACAAATTCAAAAGCCAGCTGGATCGGGGGAGCCCCATGCAGGGATTTTGGTTCGACTGGGCTTTTGCGCGGATTCTTTTGAACGAAGCAACCGCATTGATCGAAGGAAATCCGCATACCATTCAACTTCAGTAAATTTTCAGCGATTATGCCGTTCACAAACCATCAAGGTAGGGATGACGCGCTGCGCTATCCCCGTCGCCGAGCACAGCGTCAGGCGACGGAAAAACGGAGCGTTTACCACGTTGATTCCGTTCTGCCGGACGGGGACGCCGCGGCGTCCCTACCACCCTAAAAGTTTGTCAAAGACATAATCCCGGAATTTTCAGCGAATTACCGGCAGGAACGTGATTGTTTGTCGGGTTTGGACGGCAGACGGCGCATTGTAGTGTATAAGCCCGAAAAAAGAAAAAGAGATTGTGCCGTCTATGTCCCAAGGCAATCTTCATTTAAGAGCTGTCAAGGCGTTCACATTGATTGAACTCTTGGTGGTCATTGCGATCATCGGGATTTTGGCCGCCCTGCTTTTGCCGGCCCTGGCGAGGGCCAAGGAAAGCGGCCGCCGGGCTGTCTGCAAAAGCAATTTGCATCAGCAAGGCATCGCTTTTCAGATTTACGCTCAAGACAGTAATAATCTGCTGCCGGATTTAAGGTATCCGCCGTTTACGCCCTCGACCACAGGCAAAGCATCGGGACTTTGGGCCTGGGACATGTCCACCAATTTAGTCGAGGATATTATAATGAGTGGAGGCAGCCAGAACGTGTTTTACTGCCCGTCCAATCCCGATTTCAATTGCACCAATACATGGGACTTCGGGATCGCCGGTTCAGGCAATGATGCAAACGGTGGTTTTCGCATCACCGGTTATATCTGGTTGTTGCCGGGCGCAGGCATGAACGCGGGAGGAACATCGGAGTCGCCGTATTGGAAAACAAATGTGACTGGAATATCAGGGCAGCTTGCCCCTGCCGATGCCGCAATGGTTGTTGACGTGATCGTCCAAGACCCTGTGACCTTCAGTTGGGCTGCGGTCACTTCAGTTGGCGGGCTGCCGGCCAGCGTTGTTCAACGCACCAGTCATTTGGAGGGCGTCACGCCGGCTGGAGCCAACGAGTTGTTTGAAGACTGTCACGCTGAATGGCGGCAATATCGTGCTATGAGTTACAAGAAGGGCAATGCCACCGTTTATTACCAGTTCTTTGGCGGCAGCGGGGTTCCATATTTTGTTTTTTAACAGCCACGCAACCACAAACTCAACCAAACCGAACAACACTCACATCTTCGATATTAACCCCAAACAAAAAAGGCCATGCCTATGAAACTGAAAAAACTGCATTATGCAACCTCCATTGTTCTGGCGCTGTGCTTGATCCACACCGCCTCCGCCCAAAATTGGACCGACACTGACAATAACCACCTGTTTGATGATCCCAACAATTGGGACACGGCCGCTGTTCCCGGAACAAACGATTCATGTTTCATCGGCACCACGATCCCCAACAGTGCGGTGTGTACAATCCTCGATACAGACGTGGAAACCGTCGGCACCGCCAACGGCAACAACGTTTTTGGCCCGCAATGGGGGGCCACGATGAATATTTACGGCTCCTTGAGCTTTGGCTTTATCATGGTTCCGGTTCAATTTGACCCTACAGCACAAAGAAGTGTCATTAATATGTATAACGGCTCCTCTTTGTCCTCCACTTGGGGAGGCAATACAATGTTGCTCGGTGACGCCTGGTTTACCGGGCAACCCTATGTGACGATGAACATGTACGGCAATGCCCAGTGCAACGTCGCGTATTTCGCGGTGGGCGGTCATTTGAACATCTTTGATAACGCGACAAATATTGTCACGACGGGTGTTTTTGTGGGGGCAAGCAATACGGGCTTTTGGGGCCAGGGCGGGCCTTCCGATGCCACCCGGCAAATGAACGTGGCTGGCGGCACTTTTATCATGCCCACGGGCAGTGAGAACAATATAACCAACTGGATTGAGCGGGGCATTTTTGTGGTCTATGGCAAACAGTATGACACGAATGAAATCATTATTACCGACGATGGCACCAACACCTATGTAAAAGTCCCTGCGCTCGGCGGCGCCATGCAAAGCATATCCCTCAGTTCAGCCCGCAGCACGATGATGGTGGGGACGTTCCAAAATCCGGTGGCCTTGGGGAATTTCCCGAATATTCAAGGCGCGCCCCTAACCGCATTGGATGCGGCGCAGACGGGTCCCGGGACGATAGCTTACCAGTCAAGCGACCCCACCGTGGTCTCGGTGTCAGCCAACGGCAACGTGACTGCAGTCAAGCCGGGCAGCGCCACGGTGTCGGCCACCTTCGGATCGTTCACCAGCATCAACAGTGTTTTGATCACCGTGACACCCTTCACAAACAGTCTTATACATCGGTATAGTTTTAGTGAATCATCGGGCAGCACCACCGCGGATTCGGTGCCAGGAAACAGTCCGGCTTGGGACGGCATGCTCAATGGCGGCGCCACCCTCGGTGGCGGACAGGTCACACTGGATGGGTCCAGCGGCTATGTGCAATTGCCTGCCGGCATCGTCAGCGGCATGGACGCAGTGACGATCGAGGCCTGGGCCAACTTTGGTTCTGCAGCCTCCGCAGCCGCTTATGCAGCACTCTTTGCCTTTGGCGATCAAGATGATGCGGCGCTGCCTTTGGGCGAGAATTACATTGCTTTTCAGCCGTTCACCGGCGCCGTTCCGCCGACTGCCAACGCGCTCTTCGGAGCCGGTGACCCTGGTTATGCCGACGAGGAGGACGCCACCTTGCCTTTGGTGGCGGGCGGAGTGACCAACTACTTGGGTAATGTGCATGTCGTTATCGTGTATCATCCGTATGCCGGTTATGTGTCTCTTTATACCAACGGGGTGCTCGCCGCCATCAACAACAACGTGGGAAATCCTCTGGCTGCGACACTCGCTGCCGATCCGCTCAATTATCTGGGACTGTCGCTCTATGCTTCCGACCCGTTCCTCAGCGCCTCCATTGACGAGTTCCGCATTTACAGCGGTCCGCTTACGGCGGGACAAATCGCCGCTGACTACGCGCTCGGCCCCAACCAGCTCATTGGCACAAGCATGAACGTGACACTCTCTGCGTCTTTGGCGGGCGGCAATTTGGTCATCAAGTGGCCGACGACATCCGCGCTGGTTAACTTGATGTCTACGCCAACTTTGGGAGCCGGTGCCGTCTGGTCTCAGGCGAACGGCACGCTGACCACGGATGGCAGCGGTAATTATCAAATGACAATTCCGGTTAACGGTTCCGCACAGTTTTTCCGGCTGCAGCAATGACGGGAAGGCCCCGAAGGGCGGCGGCGCTCAAGGAAGCGCCGCCGCCTCTTGATTAAACACGGCGTATGTGTTCAAATGCGGTTTGAAGCAGCGTCGCGCGGGAATATAAAAATCCTGCGCGGCTTTTGTTTTGAACACGGCACAAACAAATTAAAGGTTTGCATCAGTCGCACCGCGGTCCGGCGGCGAAGCATTCATGTCCAAAATGAACAAGTCAAGATACCTGGTCCTCGTGCTGGCCGCCGCCGCCGCACGGGCAATTTCAAGCGCTGCAACCATCGAAGTGCAGGCGGACCGTGCCGGTGCGAAGATCAATCCGGCAATGTGGGGATTGTTTTTCGAGGACATCAACTTCGGCGCGGACGGCGGCCTGTATGCGGAACTGGTGAAGAACCGTTCGTTTGAATTTCCTGATCCGCTCATGGGCTGGATCAAAATCAGCCCGAGTTTGTCGCATGGCGAGCTGTCCGTTCGCGAAGACGAGCCTTTCGACACAAACAACCCCCACTATGTCCGCATTTTGTCGGAAGGCACGGCCCCGTTTGGGATTTCCAACGAAGGCTTTCGCGGCATGGGCGTGCGCCAGGGTGAAACGTATGATTTCTCCGCGCAGATTCGGGGCGTGGCCGGCTCGCCAATTTTCCGGGTGCAACTCTACGGCGGCGACGGCACGTTGCTTGATTCAGTCGAGCTGGAACGTTTTTCGTCCGACTGGAAAAAATACACGGCCACATTGCATCCCAAAGACACCGATCCGAAAGCGCGGCTGGCGGTTGTTTTGGACGGCAAGGGCATCCTTGACCTCGACATGGTTTCGCTTTTCCCGCAGCACACCTGGAGGGACCGTCCCGGCGGTTTGCGCGCCGACATGGTGCAGGCGCTCGCGGATTTGCATCCGGGCTTTTTGCGGTTTCCCGGCGGCTGCATTGTCGAAGGCAGCGTGCTTGAACGCCGCTACCAATGGAAAAACACCATCGGACCGGTTGAAGACCGCAAGCTGCTCATCAATCGCTGGAACTACGAATTCCAACACCGCCCGACGCCGGACTATTTTCAATCTTTCGGCCTCGGCTTTTACGAATACTTTCAATTGTGCGAAGACATCGGCGCGCAGCCTTTGCCGGTTTTGAATTGCGGCATGGCCTGCCAGTTCAATTCCGGCGAACTTTGCCCGATTGACGAACTGGGCCCTTACATTCAAGACGCGCTCGACTTGATTGAATTTGCCAACGGCGCGACCAACACCGCCTGGGGCGCGAAGCGCGCCGCGCTCGGCCATCCCGGACCGTTCAACATGAAAATGTTGGGCGTCGGCAACGAACAATGGGGGCAGCAATACATTGACCGATACGCGAAATTTGCGGCGGCGATAAAAGCAAAATATCCAGGCATCCAACTCGTCTCCGCCGCCGGCCCGTCGCCGGACGACCAGCGTTTTCAATTCGCGTGGTCAAAACTGCGCGCGCTCCACGCCGACATCATTGACGAACATTCCTACGCCTTGCCGGACTGGTTTTTTGCCAACTCGCATCGTTATGACCATTACGACCGCAACGGCCCGAAAGTGTTCATGGGCGAATATGCCGCGCAAAGCGTCGGTGTCGTCAGCCCAAAAAATCAGAACAATCTCGAATGCGCGCTGGCCGAGGCCGCCTGCATGACCGGCCTTGAACGCAACGCCGGCGTCGTCCGCATGGCTTCCTACGCGCCGCTGTTCGCGAACACGGAGGCGTGGCAATGGACGCCGGATTTGATCTGGGTCAACAGCTTGAACATTTATCGCACGCCGAATTATTATGTGCAGCAACTGTTCAGCCGCAATCGCGGCGACGAAGTCCTGCCGACGCAAACGGCCGGAATCGAAACGTCAGGTTCAGGAGTTCAAAATCTTTACGCGAGCGCGACGCGCGACGACCAGACGGGCGAGGTCATCGTCAAAGCCGTCAATCCTGGAGCGGACGCCGAAGCGGTGGAAATCAAACTCGACGGCTTGTCGCAAGTCGAATCAGAAGGCGAAGCCATCACTTTGACCGGCGGTTTGGCCGGAGTGAATTCGATGGGCGGGCCGGAAAATATTTCGCCGGTCGGATCGAAATTTGAAAACGCCGCTGCAAACTTCACTTACACGTTTCCAGCCCGCTCGATGACCGTGTTGCGGATCAAGGCGCAATGAAGTCGATTGGTTATCATGCTCAAATCTTGTCCAGGGTGGTGCGCACGCCTGCTGGCTCTTTTTGCCGGAATATTTTTGCTGCGCGCTGAACCGCCGGATTTGCGCGGCAGCTTGGGAATCCACGATCCGTCCGCAGTGATCAAGTGCGGCAATCTCTATTACGTTTTTGGCACTGGCCAGGGCATCCTCTCAAAATCCTCGGCGGACAAAATTTATTGGACCACCGGGCCGGGCGTGTTTGCCAATCCTCCAAATTGGACCACGAATGCCGTCCCCGGATTCACGGGAGATTTCTGGGCGCCGGACATCTCTTATTTCGACGGCCAATATTATCTTTACTACGCGGTCTCAACTTTCGGCAGCCAGGTTTCGGCCATAGGTCTGGCGACGAATCCCACGCTGGATCCGGGCGATCCAAATTATCAATGGACCGACCAAGGCCCGGTGATCCAATCCACGACCGGCAGCGCCTACAACTGCATTGACCCCAGCGTCACCTTTGATGCGTCCAGCAACTTGTGGATGTCGTTCGGCTCATTTTGGAACGGCATTTATCTCGTCCAACTCAATGCCGCCACCGGCCTGCGCAACACGGTCAACACGACGGTTTATTCTCTGGCCACTGATAACGCCGCCAGCGGCGATCCGATTGAAGGCTCCTATCTTTATCATCAGGGAAATTATTATTATCTGTTCGTCAATTGGGGCAGCTGTTGTGACGGCCTCGACAGCACTTACAACATCCGCGTCGGGCGCAGCGCAAATATCACCGGCCCATTTCTTGATCGCAACGGCATCAATATGCTTGCCAGCGGCGGCACGCTCTTTTTGCAGGCGACAGGAAAATATATCGCGCCCGGCCAAGTGGGGATTCTCGACGAAAATGGCGTGAGTTATTTCGGCTATCACTATCTTGACGCCAACGACAACGGCGTGCCGACGTTTGACCTTGAACCGCTTTCATGGACGGCAGACGGCTGGCCGGCATTCACCAACGACTGGTCTGCCGCGTATCACTTTCAAATGGACGCGCGCGACGACGGCGGCGAATTTTACGGCTTGCTCCAGAACGGCGCTTCCATTTTCAACGACCCGCTGCTTGGCGACGTGCTCGTTCTCAATGGAACCAATCAATTTGTGAATCTGCCCGGCGGCGCGGCCAATGCGCAAACGTTCGCCGCTGTTTTCAAATGGAACGGCGGCGCGGCCTGGCAGCGCGTCTTTGATTTTGGAAGCGGAACGAACAGCTACGTTTTTTTGACACCGCTCGCTTCCACCGGTTTTCCGCGTTTCACCATGACTTCCACCGGCATCGGCGGTGAACAGCACCTCGACGCGACCGCTGCCTTGCCGGTGAACGTTTGGACACATATTGCCGCAACCACCGACGGCTCGCGCGGAATTCTTTACGTCAACGGCGTCGCGGTGACAACCAATGCATCAATGACGTTGACCGCGCCGGACATCGTGCCGTCCAATGTCTGGTTTGGCCGCAGTCAGTTCACCAACGATCCTTATTTCAACGGCCAGATCAGCTCCATCCGCATTTTTGGCCGCGCGCTTTCGGCAACTGAAATCGTCGCGCCGCAGCCGGTGATTTCCGCGCCGGTGGCGAATTCATTTTATCAACCCGGCGAAACAATTTCATTCGCCGGAAACGCGGCGGATTTCGCCGACACGCCGTTGTCCGCAAGCGGTTTGAGCTGGACGGTGGAATTTTGCGACACGAACTCAACCAACGTTATCGCCGGTCCATTTTCTGGAACCAGCGGCGGCAGCTTTTCAATTCCGGCGGGCGGCGAGGAGGCCACCAACGGATTTTATTCCATCATGCTTGTGGCGGCCGACACGCTCGGGCGCGCCGCGACCAATTGCGTGAACATTTTCCCCAATCCGACCAACACGGATTGGAAGGCGTTTTATCCTTTCAACAATGGCGCTACGGATGCGAACGGATTTTTCAATGGCTCGCTAATCGACGGCGCGATGACGCCATCCGATTCCATTCGCGGGCCGGTTTTGAATTTGAGCGGCTCAAGCCAATACGTCAGCCTGCCGCCGGGCATCGGCATGATGAAAACCTTTTCCGCCTGGGTGAAATGGGGCGGCGGCAACGACTGGCAGCGAATTTTCGATTTTGGCTCGGGAACGAACAGTTATGCCATGCTCACAGCCAAGGCCAGCAGCGGCAAATTGCGTTTTGAGATCACGCCCAACGGCTCCGGCGAAACGCGCGATTTGGATTCGCCCAATCCGTTGCCGATCAATGTCTGGACGCACGTCGCCGTGACGCTCGACGGACGGCAGGCGGTCATGTTCATCAACGGCCGGGCCGTTGCGGTGGATGCCAGCGTCAATCTTTTGCCGTCCGACGTTCTCGGCCCGGCAAATTATCTCGGTCGCAGCCAGTTTTCCGCCGATCCCTATTTCAAAGGCCAGATGGATTCCGTGGAAATTTCCTCGGAGACTTTGCCGGTTGAACAGATCACGGCGTCAAGCATCGGCATTTCAAACGCGGCATCTTTACTGACTTTGAACTGGCCGTCGTGGACGAACGGCCTCGGGCTTTACGCCGCGGGCAGTCTGGGCGCGAACGCCAGTTGGACATCCGTCACCAATGCGCCGGCCGCGACAAACGGTATCAACTTCTTGACGCTCACGCCGGCGAACAGCCAGATGTTTTTCCGGCTGCAAATGCCTTGAGCGTTCATCTGAATTGTCGTGAAAAAAATAAATCCAGCCAAAGAAAAGCTTTTCCCCTGCGGCTGTTGGATTGTTTTGGCGGTTGCTTTCGCTGCGTTTGCGTCTCAAGCGCAGACAGCCGCCACGCTGACGATTCAGGCGAACCAGCCGGGCGCGGTTGTCAGTTCCAATCTGTTCGGGATTTTTTTTGAGGAAATCAATTTTGCCGGCGAAGGCGGCATTTACGCCGAGATGGTGCGCAACCGTTCGTTTTACACCTCGACCAATGCGAATTATTGGACGCTCGTCACCAAAGGTACGGTGAGGGGCACGATGAATGTGGACGCCAACCAGCCGTTGAACACCAACATTCCCAATTCGCTGAAACTCACGATGCAGTCCGGCACCGGCAGTGTCGGCGCGGGCAACGCCGGTTTTTGGGGAATGTCGTTCCAATCGGGCGCGGCTTATAATCTGAATTTTTATGCGTTGGGTTCAAACGGATTCACCGGGCCGATCACAGCACAACTGGAAAGTTCCGATGGCGGCAAAATTTATGCGCAAGCTTCGTTCAACGGATTGACGACGAGCTGGCGGCATTTCACCGTGTCGCTCGTGTCGGGCGGCACGGATACGAATGCGCAGCTTGTCTTGAGCATTGCCAATCCCGGCACGGTCTGGCTGGATGTCGTTTCACTTTTTCCGGGCGCGACGTTCAAGGGTCGCACCAACGGCCTGCGTTTGGACTTGGCGGGCATGTTGTCGTCGTTGAACCCGTCGTTCATGCGTTATCCCGGCGGAAATTTTATTGAAGCCAATGATCTTGCCAACGCGGTTCGCTGGAAAAAAACCATTGGTGACATTGCGCAGCGTCCGGGTCACATGAACGACGCTTGGGGCTATTGGTCAACCGACGGTTTCGGCCTGCAGGAATACCTGCAATTCTGCGAAGACATGGGAATGCAGCCGCTTTACGGCATCAACGCCGGTCTGGCGCTCGGCTACAACGGCGATACGAACAACACCGTTCCGCTCGACCAGATGGGGCCGTGGGTGCAGGACGCACTCGATCTGATCCAATATGCCAACGGCGATGCGGGCACGACCTGGGGCGCGCAGCGCGCGGCCACCGGCCATCCTGCGCCGTTCAATTTGCAATACTTGGAAATTGGCAACGAAAACGGCGGATCGTATTACAATGACCGCTATGCTTTGTTTTACGACGCGATCAAATCGAATTATCCGTCCATCCATTTGATCGCACCCGATTGGGGCGGCATTCCCACAAGCCGGCCGGTGGAAATTCAGGACGAACATTATTATGCAAGCGCCGGCACGTTCGATTCCTACGCGACGAAGTATGACAGCTACAGCCGCAGCGGCCCGAAAGTTTTTGTCGGCGAATACGCCGTCACGTCCGGCTATGGCGCTTACGGCAATCTTGCTTCCGCGTTGGGCGAAGCGGCGTTCATGACCGGCATGGAGCGAAATTCTGACATCGTTCAAATGGCTTCTTACGCGGCGCTGTTTGCAAACGTGAACGGCATCCAATGGTTGCCGGACATGATTTACTACGACAGCTCGCGCGGATTTTTCGGCACGCCTTCGTATTACGTCCAGGAATTATTCAGTCAAAATCGCGGCGACATGGTTTTGCCCGACACCATTGTCATCACAACCAATTCGGCCAGTGCGACGTTGCACGGCGCGATCGGCGTCGGTTCGTGGAATACTTCCGTTCAATACACCAACATCGTCGTGACGAGCAATGGCGTGACACTTTACCAAAGTAACTTTGCAAGCCAGGGCACGAACGGCTGGCGCGTTTTCAACGGCACTTGGAGCACGAACAATGGATTGTATCAGCAGACTGCCATCACCACCGATTGTTATTCCACCTATGGCAACACGAATTGGGCGAACTACACCATCAGCCTGCAAGCGCGCAAAGTCAGCGGCGATGAAGGCTTTCTCATCATGTTCAATTTTCTCGACGGCAACAATTGGACGTGGTGGAACGTCGGCGGCTGGAACAACACTCTGGACGGCGTTGAACAAATGATTGGCGGCATCAAAAGCACCTACGCACAGGTTTCGCAAACGATTGCCATGAACACCTGGTATGACATCAGCATCGTGGTGAACGGTCCCAACATTTTTTTTTACCTGAACGGTTCGCTGATCCAAACTTTCACTTATCCCGGCGGGTTTTACGCCTCCACGACCTACTCCAAATCCAGCGGCCAGATCATTGTCAAGGCTGTCAATCCCAACAACACGCCTCTGGCAACGACGTTCAATGTCAACGGTGTGGATTCCATCGCGCCCGGCGCCACGGTCATCCAATTGACATCGGGCAATGCGACAGATGAAAATTCTCTGGCGTCGCCGGCTTATGTTTTTCCGGTCACCAATTCCATCGCAAACGCGGGAACCAATTTTATGCTCACGCTGCCGGCGAATTCGCTTTCCATCCTCCGGCTCACCGCCAGCGGCATCAATGCTTGCACGAACCTGCTGCTGCAATTTCCTTCGCCCATCAACAGCGGCCAGCCGGTCGCGTCCACGGTCTTGGGCCAGCAGTCAGGCAATTGGATCAGCCTCACCGCCAATTCCAATCACGCCATTACTTATTATTCAGCGAACACGAACATCGCCGTCGTTGACATCAACGGCAACGTCACGGGCGTGGATTCGGGCACGACCAGCATCATCGCCACTTACGCGAGCCTGGGTTTGTCCGCCACGCAATCCGTGCAGGTCATCTATGTCCCGACGACGCTCGTGCATCGTTACAGTTTCAGCGAAACTTCCGGCACGACCGCCGCCGATTCGGTCGGTGGTCCGGCGTGGAACGGCACGCTGCCCAACGGCGGCACGTTTGGCGGCGGGCAACTGGCCTTGTCGTCCGGCAGCAGGCAATACGTCCAATTGCCGGCGGGAATTTTGAGCAATTACACGGCAGTGACGATTGAAGCGTGGGTGACGTTTCCCGATCAATTGCCGGCGAATTGTTTCTTCTTCGGTTTCGGCGGCACCAATGGCGGCTCGGGAGAAAATTATGTTTTCTGCGCGCCGCAAGGCGGACGCATTGCCATCACCGCCGCCATTTATACGGGTGAGCAGAACGCCTACGGCAACTTTGATTTTAGCTTCCACGCCAATTTCCATGTGACGGCGGTTTTCAATCCGGCGCTCGGTTGCCTTGCGCTTTACACAAATGGAGTTTTGGCGGGAATCAACAATTCCGTGACGGTGCCCTTCAGTTCAGTGAATGACGTTTACAGTTACATCGGACGGTCGCTTTACAGCGCCGACCCTTATCCCGATTTCATGTTGGACGAATTCCGCATCTACAACGGCGCCCTGTCCGCGAATGAAATCGCCGCCACGCAAGTGCTCGGCCAAAACCAGTTGTTGAGCGCAGCCAGTCCGGCCATCAGCGCCACCATGTCTGGCGGCAGCCTTGCGTTGTCATGGCCGGTGGCCTCGGCGGATTTTACACTTGTGTCGGGCACGAATCTGGCTTCGGGCACTTGGACGACGGTGTCTCCATCGCCGCAAATTGTCAGCAACCAATGGCAGGTCACCGTCCCTGTTTCCGGAAACACGCAGTTTTTTTGGCTGGTGCAATGAAGGTTTTGAACTTTAATCTGCGCCGGATGAATTTGATTTCAGGCCATCGTGAATTTTTTGGCGGCACGCTCTTGATTGCGGTCGCGCTGATGGCTGGAACTTCGCTTCAAGCCCGGGCGCAGTCAAACGAGTTTTGGTTCCAAACCAGTTTCAACTCCGAAGTCTCGGCGCAAATGGCCGGATTCGGCAGCCGTGGCGTTCATGTGCATGACCCCTCAACCATCGTCAAATGCGGCGATGAATTTTGGGTTTTTTACACGGGTCGCGGCGTGCCGTCGTATCACTCGAAAGATTTGGTGAAATGGGAGCCCGGCCCGCGCGTTTTCACGAATGCCCCGGCGTGGACGGATCAAGCCGTGCCCGCGCATCGGGGCGGCTATTTTTGGGCGCCGGACGTCATTCATCTCGGCGACCGCTATCTGCTTTACTATGCCGTCTCGACTTTCGGAAAAAAAATTTCCGCCATCGGCCTGGCGACGAATCCGACGCTCGATCCCAGCGACCCGAAGTTTCAGTGGAACGATCAAGGACTCGTCATTCAGTCTGCGATCACGAATGATTTCAACACGATTGATCCCGCGATTTCTCAAGATGCCGGTGGAAAACTCTGGCTCGCGTTCGGCTCATTTTGGAGCGGCATCAAATTGATTCAGCTTGATCCGAAAACCGGCAGGCGCATCGCGCCTGATTCTCCGATGTATTCGCTCGCCCACAACGATTCCATCGAAGCCTCTTACATTTACCGGCATGACGGTTTTTATTATCTGTTTGTCAACTGGGGCTTGTGCTGTCGTGGCACGAACAGCACTTACGAAATCCGCACTGGCCGCGCCCGAAAAATCACCGGCCCATATTTCGACGCGGACGGCGTGGATTTGTTGAACGACGGCGGCACCGCATTTTTGAAAACCAGCGGGCCGTTCATCGGGCCGGGACACGCCGGGATCATTTCTGACAACGGCACGAACTGGTTCAGCTGTCACTTCTACGACGGCACGCGACGCGGCTTTTCCACGCTCGCTATTTTGCCGCTTCAATGGAAAACAAACGGCTGGCCGGAAATCATCGCCGGCTGGGCGAAATAAAATTTATGACGGATCAAATGAAGTTTTTAGAATATTTGTCGCGGTTTGTCTCGCCGCCATTCAATTAAACCTTGGCATCGCCTTCCGTGGCAAAGGCCAAATTGACGAGGCGATTAACCAGTTTCAGGAAGTCATCCGTCTCGCCGAATTGGAAAGTGGCAAGGTTCGGGCCCTTCCCGGTGAAGTTGTCAGCCGCCGCATCCAAAAAATTGTCGGGCGTTGAAACCGCGCGCGTTTCATCCCGAAGCGGCGGAAGAATACGCGGACGCCGCAAATTACTACACGCAGATTTTTCCCGAACTCGGCGGACATTTTTAGCACCGTAGGTGCGGCATCTTCTGAATATGCCGCTCCTACGGAGCTTTTTCATTTTGTGAACGGTGGGCTACAAAGATGCCGCGCCGCCGACGCTCCGAAATGGCGCGGACGCGAAACGCTCAAGGAAAAGCTCAAGCCGTATCTGCAAACCGGCGAGTGGAGTGAATAATTATTTTTGGTCAGGGTTAGTCGCAGCTTTGCTTTGTTGAAACCATTCATGACTGCGTTGGTTTGGCTAACGCCGGAGGGTATAAGCCAACACCTTGAAGGCGGCTTCGGCCAGCAGTTGTCCCGGTTTGCGTGAGGTCAACGTCGAGCCCA
>Ga0182018_10002615_pt1 | contig 17620 bp, 12 predicted proteins | sample 812P2MmetaG_FD_120490 | JGI IMG/M metagenome (GOLD analysis project Ga0182018, IMG submission 120490) | Permafrost microbial communities from Stordalen Mire, Sweden - 812P2M metaG | ecosystem: Environmental > Terrestrial > Soil > Wetlands > Permafrost | place: Sweden: Stordalen | collected... | reverse complement strand
CGTTTGCCGAGCTGCGGTTCGCATTTCGGATTCAGATTCAAATAAGCGCGGTTATTTTCGAGTATGTGGAAAATCGCAAGGCATCTCGAAAACGTATCGGCGAGAGCTGCAGAATCGACGAAGCTCAGGTTGTCGGCGGACGTGTGATACTCGGGAAAACGCCCGTGGGGCGTACGCATGAGGCAGCCCACCGCGAGATTGAAGCCGGGGGAGCAGTATTGGCGCTCATCGTAACCGTAGGGCGAGAATTCTAGAACCTCGTGCTGCTGGCCGGAGTGTTTCAGCACATGGGAGGCGGCGCGATCGATCTCGGCGTCACCCCGCCGGCTTTTCTTATAGGCCAGGCCGCCGCGATCTCCCACACAAGTGAGCACCAGCCCGTGTTTGACAGTGCGCGCACGTTCTTCATTCAGACTGAGCCAGGTAATCGATCCGATCGTGCCGGGAATAAAAAGGAAACGGTACGAATATCGAGGCGATGAACTACTCAGATGCTTGGCGAGGAATGTAGCTACCGCCACGCCGGAGAGATTATCGTTGCACAACGAAGGATGGCAGGAGTGGCAGGAGATCAGGATCTCATCCGCAATCTGGCCGCGGACGTAATGCTCGCCAAAGGTCAAGCAGCCGTCCTGCAAAGTCGAGTCGATGCATACCTCGTATTCGCCATCCTCCATACGCAGCAGATCCTGGTGCGGCAAACAGAATCCCCAATTTTCCGTGTAGTATGAAGTGCGATAGGGAATCAATTCCGGCTGGTCGGGAAGAGTATGGAGATGTTTCTTCAACTCCTCCAGACTTATCTTGCGCTTTATAGGGATGCTGTAGTTCACCACGTGCAAATTATGGTTCCGGAAATCAACTACGCGCTCGCCGCGCGCATTCTTCACCCAGGCATCACGAATATTCCATTCCCTGGGGATCGTCCAATCGAACACCGCCGTGCCGGTTGGGACTTCATGCATGGCTAACGGGATTTCCTGGCGCAGGCGATTCATTGTCTGCCGAAAACCTTCGCCGGTAATGCTGCGACAGATGGGATAGAGGTCTTCTATGAGGCCGTACATATCCCGTCCCACCTCCGCTGGATCGATCCGGCTCTGAAGCTCCGAAATGTTGACCGCCTGTGTCGGTATCATGTGAGAGGTTCAACCATTCCAGTTCGGTCAGTGAGCCGGGACCAGAGCGCCCCCGGTGAACACGTAGTAATCGGATCTGCCCACTTTTTGCCAGCCTGCGCTGCCTGCGCTGGCCGGCGCTTTGTAAGCCACAATCGCTTGCACACCCTCGTCGCGGAAGGCGGCGAGTACTTTGGCCTGAGTCGCCGGATCAGCCTGCCAGAATGCGGGAACATCCTGAAACGACATGTCGGCCACAATGGTCATTTTGGCCAGCCGAGCCCAGTATTTGTTGGTTCCATCCTCGGGCGCCTGCAGATATCCGAGACTATCTCCCGGATGAAGCCCGGCTTTCTGCAGGTAGCTGGCCACGTCCGCGTCGTGATGATAGAAGAAAGTGCGCGCGTGTACGAGTTGAGCGGTTTGTTTCAGGTTGTACGAAAGGTCGACGGCCAGCGGCAAAGACAGGATGATGGCCATCGCGAGCGACAACGGCGCCAGCAGACGAGAATTCTCTTTAAGATGCAGCAGGCAAAGCTCGGCAAAGAGCCCGGCCCACAGCAGGGATAGAAAGGGACCAGTGTATCTGTTCTGCACCAGGCCGTGAGAGATCGCATAGAGAGCTAGTGCGGTAACAGCCGGCAAAATCAGATACCAGGCTCTCAGCACTCCCTTAGCACAGGGTCCGGCGGCCAGCAGAAGGAACAGTGCTCCCTCCAACAACGCCGCCTGCAGTTCCACTATGTGAGGATAACCATTCAGAGCATTAACAATAGTGCGCAGTTGCTGCCGCAAGTGGATCGGTATCTTCGCGCCTTCATACCAGTACGAAGGATCGTCCCACAGTGGATAGCTGCCCCGAAAAGGCGCTCGAAATTCAAATACGTGAGGAGAAGCCAAGAGGTCCCGCATAGGGTGCACAGGCGTTCCTTCGCCAGGGGCGGGCTTCCATGGAAACGGATAGCCGTAGTCGTTGAATCCTTCACTGGCAAACCACAGATAATTCAACTTTCCGACATCGCTGTAGGTAGGCCGGCCCTTGGCACGGGAAAGCATCAAGATCCAGGGACCGCCGATCAGGATGAAGACCGCGAGCGCCAATGCCAGGCGCGGCAAGATGCGTCTTTTGTTGTCCGCGGTCAAGAACGCCACACCGAGGAAAACAAATGTCAGCGGGAACATGATCGCTTTGATCAAGTAGGCAATCGCGCAGACCGCGCCTAGTCCTGCAAACAGGCCCCAGTTTAGGTTCCCGTCTTTGATGCGAACCATAATTCCGCCCACCAGCGACACACACGCAAAGAGAGCGAGGTCTGGCGATACCGCACTCACGCCGATGAATTCGACGGCAAAAAGCAAGAACAATGCGAAGCCCAATAGGAACCACGAACGTCGCGGCAGTTTATTTTCCGTGCCCATCGCAGCTGCTCGGTACTCCACCGACCGGGTCAGTTCTCGCCAGAAGAATGCAAACGAGAACATCGCACCGACGTACAGCAATACATTTAATCCTCGAATGACCACCGGCTCCCAGAAAGCGGATGGATGAGAAACACTCAGCACAGCCGCAAGCAGCACCGGATATGCAGGGCTCCAGCAACCGTTCGCAGCCGTGAGCCAATCATGACTCCGCCAGGCGTCGGACAGGTCAAGGTAGGAAACCCCGTCGTCGCCGACCGACAAAACGCCGCCGTGCCACGCCGAGAGTAGGCCTATGCCGAGACCAACCGCCAGCATTCCCCCTAGGAACAGGCGCAGCGAGCCCGACATGGGTTTGGCAGACGGTCGCACCTGCATGACCGTGTGCACTGATTCTTCCTGGGTCTTGATACTTCCTGCCATTTCAGCCTGAGTGATTCTCGACATGGGTTGAACTGGAGCGCCGCCACTGGCGGAAACGAAGCCGGAACGGCTGCAGCATTTGCGCGACAAAGTAGCGAAGGTCCCGCACTAAGCGTGGCGCGTTGTTACGAAGCCAGCGAAGCATCTGGCAGTAGCATCGCAGACGTTCTTTCCAGCCCAAGGCCGCCCGGCGGATAGCCTGAATGTATTCTCTAAACTGACGAAAGTGCGGAAAGACGATCAGGAGACGGCGGTCAGGGTTGAGCCGCGCCATTCTTTCCTGCCGGCTGGGAAACTGCTGAGTCATCTGCTGCGCGTGCCTGCGGTGAAAGAAAAGATGATCGGGTAGCTCAACGAACTTTCCGTAAAGCGCGACTTCGGCGAGCATGCAGCGGTCTGAATCGGGGAAGTCTCCGTGAACCGAAGTCCGCTTGAGTACTTCCGCCCGCATGACGCCAAACATGGTTTCACAGTTATGGTCCATGCGGATCAATTCCCGGAAGCGCTGGTGGGGAAGAAGTGCGTCCGCAGCCAGAAGCTGCTCCTTGCGCTCCAGAGGTTGCCCTTGCTCGTCAATCTCAACTGATTTCGAGTAACACAGAACGACATCGGGATTCCGCTCGAGAACTGCAACACAGCGCTCCACATACTCGGGAGCGAACATGTCATCGTGCGCCGCCCACAGGAAATACACTCCGGATGACAACCCCACGACTTGCCTGAAGTTGAACGTTGCACCCTGATTTCGCGGGTTGCGATGATAGCGTATGCGTGCGTCCAGCGCGGCGTAACGCCGACAGATGGCTTCGGTCGCATCGACTGACGCGTTGTCCGAGATGATAAGTTCGAAATTCCTGTGGCTTTGCGCCAGGATCGATCCCAGGCTCTGCTCGAGATATTGCCCGGCATTGAAAACCGGCAGTCCGATACTGACTGTGGGTTGAGCGCCGACTGCAGCGCTCGGCCCAGTGTTGTCTCGGACATCGACAAAATCAGTTTTCTTTTGAGTCATCTGCAGAGAAGTCCGAATAGTTCCGGTCTCGATCGGCCATGCTGGGATTCCGGATCGGCCACTCAATTCCGAATGCGGGATCATTCCAGCGTACGCCGCGGGCATGCTGCGGCGAATAGAACTCGGACATCTGGTAGAAAATTTCGCTGTTATCCTCCAGCGTCAGGAAACCGTGCGCGAAGCCTTCGGGCACGTACAGCATCTTATGATCCTGGGCGGTAAGGGTCTCGGCGACAGCTTGTTTGAAAGTTGGCGAGTCCGGACGCAGATCGATGATCACGTCGTAAATGGCGCCCTGAGTGCAGCGCACGAGTTTTGCCTCAGCGGATGGCGCGACCTGATAGTGCATACCGCGCAGTGTGCCTTTTCTGGTGTTGAACGAGATATTGCACTGCACCGTCCGCGGATTTAAGTTGTGTTCCGCAAATTCTCTTTCACACCAGGAGCGGGCGAAAAAACCGCGTTCATCGGCCCGTTTCTCTAGTCCAATGATGTAGGCCCCCTTGAGTCGGGTCTCCGTAAAGATCAAGCCAGAACCTCTACCGCGGGGATGGGAACCACCAGGCGTCCTCCCCACTCCCGCACGTACGATAACTGCTGGCGAATCTCCTCTTTCAGGTTCCATGGGAGGATCAGGACGTAGTCCGGCTTGGTCTCGCGAATCCTGTTCGGATGGAAAATCGGGATATGAGTTCCGGGAAGGAACCTGCCCTGCTTGTAAGGGCTGCGGTCAACGGTGTAATCCAGGAAGTCGCAGCGGATGCCGCAATAGTTCAGCAAAGTATTGCCTTTTCCAGGAGCGCCGTAGCCGGCGATCGACTTGCCTTCGCGTTTTGCATTGATCAGGAACTCCAGCAGCTTGCGCTTCGTTTCCTTGACTTGCTCATCGAAGGTCGAATAGCGCTCCATCTGCGTAAAGCCCGCGGCAATTTCGCGGCTGCGCAATTCCACCACGCGAGCCCCCACCGGTTTGGAATCGTCTTCTGGGTGGCGCGCATAGATGCGCAAGGAACCGCCGTGCGTGGTTAGCTCCTCTACGTCAAAGAGCGTAAGCCCATGAGCGGCAAAGATTTTCTCCGCGGTCAGGAACGAGAAGTACGAGAAGTGTTCGTGATAGATCGTGTCGAACTGATTTTCCTCCATCAGCCGCATCAGGTGGGGGAATTCCACCGTAACCACGCCTTTCGGTTTGAGGAAGATCTTCATGCCTTCGACGAAGTCGTTCACGTCGGGTACCTGCGCGAGCGCATTGTTGGCGACAATCAGGTCCGCTTGTTGGCCTTCCGCAACCAGCTCCCGGGCTGTCTTCACACCGAAGAACTTGACCAGCGTCGCCACCCCCTTCTTTACCGCAACTTCGGCGACGTTGGCGGCGGGCTCGATGCCGAGTACGGGGATACCTTTGGCGACGAAATACTGCAGGAGATAACCGTCGTTGCTGGCAAGCTCAGCGACGTAACTGTTCCGGTCAAACTGGAAGCGCTCCACAATCTGGTCGACATAGTTACTGCAATGGCGCAACCAGCTGTCCGAATAGGAAGAGAAGTAGGCGTACTCCCCGAAGATTGCTTCCGGGGAAACATACTCCTGAAGTTGCACAAGGTAGCACTTCTCGCAGACGAAGACGCGCAGCGGATAGAACGCCTCCATCTGGTTGAGCTGTGTGGCACTCAGATAGCTTTCGCACAGGGGTGACATTCCAAGATCGACGACGGTGTACCGCAGCGAGCTGCCGCAGAAGCGGCAGGTTCCCTGATCGGTCATGTTGACCTTCACTGGATTCGTAACGACTTGTTCCGCAAACGATTTGCTTGACATGGTTCGGGATCGGATCATGAAAGGGTCTGAACTTTGGAGCCTCTTGAATCTACTACCGCACGTTGGTCGGCGAGTCCGTCAACGTCGTTACGGGAGCGACTTGCTCTCACACCGCGTAAGCTATCGAACAGTTGTCCAAACTTGCGGGCCATGTCGCGATGACTGTATTGCTCGACCTCCGAGGATATGCCAGCGTAGGTGACGCTTCCACAGTCGCGGTATTGCTGGTAAGCACTCACCAAAAAGTTTCGTATTTCTTCGGGCGAGAAAAGCTGGGCGCCAGCTCCGGTTTTGGTCAACAGCTCGCTGGTAGCGCCCTTTAGACCCCCGATTGCCATGATGGGACGGCGCGCGGCCAGATACTCAAAGAGCTTTCCCGGGTAACAGCCCGCATCGGTGGCTACATTCATGGCCAGAAGCAGGAGGATCTGCGATTCCGTTTGGCGTTGCAGCACTTCATTGCGGGGAATTGCGCCGTTCACTTCCACCACGCCTTGCAGCCCGTAGCGCTCAATCAGCGCGAGTAGCCAGGAGTCTTTAGAGCCATAAAAACGCACTCTGACGAACTCTGGCGACATCAGGCCGTGCTGAAATAAATCCTGCAACACCTGAAACAAGAGAGTTGGATCGCGGCGTCCTGCGTACAAATTGCCGGCGTATGTAATGGAGAAATGCCGGGTCAGCTGGGCAATAGAGTCGTCCTGATCCTCTGCGTCGAAGCCCGTGACAATGCACGACACCGGTTTGGACCTGTAGCGCTCGCGAAGGAAATCGGCCCAGGCATCAGAGACGCTCACGAGCGCGTCCGCCTGTCCAAGAGTCTTGAGCTCCAGTCGCTTGTGCAGGAAAGCATTTCGGGTGAGGGGACTGGGTGGACCCGCCCACAGGTCCCTGAGATCCGCGATCCACGGACACTTAAGAACCTTCTTTGCGTGAGCCCCCAACAGGTTGGTGGTAATTGGGGGTGAACTCGTAATGATCAGGTCAATTTTTTCCGTCCGCGCGAGCTCGTCGATCGCAGACTTGGCGAATGGAATCCATCCCTTGGTGTCATCCGGAAACGTAATCATGGACGCGATCCAATCGATCACCCGGGTATGCCAACTGGGCGATCCTGGAACAGTTGAAAAACTCAACCCCAGCTGATCGTGAAGGCCGCGACTCCGACTCATGCCGAGCCTTGCCTTCACGTCGGCTAGAACATCGCGATAATCTGTCTCGATCAGTCGCACGGGTGGGCGGGCACCCGCAGGCAATTGCGGAGCGAGGACGATTGAATCCCATCCGAACTGGGGCAAGTATTTGACTAATCCGCCAGTACGCAGGGAACCAATCGAGGGGCGTGGAGGAAAATGGTAGCTGATGAGAAGCACGCGAGGAATGTTGGACATTGACTTCAGAGAATTCTATTGGATGAAGCTTTTTCCATTGCGGCCTCATACACATCTGTATAGGTCCGCAGCAAAGCGCGGGCACGACATTCGGGAGAGTAGCTCTTCTCCACCGTTGCGCGTGCCAATCGCGCGAGATTCCCCGCGAGGTTAATGTTGGAGAGGAGAAGATCGATAGATGATGCCATCGGCTCGGGCTGGCCTGGCGGCACCAACAGAACCGTCTCTCCGTGTGTCACCATCTCTGGAATACCACCCACTGCGGTGGCCACGACGGGCACGCCCCAAGCCATCGCTTCCAACAATACATTAGGTGATCCTTCACTATAGGACGGAATAGCCACCACATCCGCGGCCTGGTAATATGGCGCGACGTTGTGCTGATGTCCTACTAAGGTAATCCACTGCGCCAAGCCCAAGGACTCCGCTGCTTTCAATATTTTGCGCCCGTCGGGGCCGTCGCCTACGAGCACGACGCGCACAATCATCTCGGGTCTGACGCGGCGCAGGTGATTCAAGGCGTACACCAGATCGATTTGCCCCTTTTCCCGGGACAGCCGGCCCACCGCTACCACAACTTTTTCCTTCTCCGATATCCCAAGCGCCTGCTTGTTCCGGCGCAACCCTTCGAGGTCCATGGGGACTTTTCCACCGGGCGTTTGCACGGCATTGTGCAAGACCGAGATCCGTTCCTCTGGGATGCCGCGGCTGACCAGTCCACGTTTGAAATCGCCGCTGACGGTTACAATCCTTGCTGCCGCGGGGAGCGAATAGCGGTCCATCTGATTTTGAATCGGCGAATGCCAAAGAGTTTCGGTGTATCCGTGATGAAAGGCGATCCAGGGCACCGTCTTGCACAGAGCGGACAGCCGAACCAGGAAATGACCTTTCTGCGCGTGGGTCTGAATGAGGTCGGGCTTCAGCCTCTCGGTCAGCCGGCGCATATGTCCGAGGATGCGTGCGTCGAAACGAAAGCCTTCCGGTATGCGATGCACTTTGACGCCAGACTGCCGAGCTGCTTCCACGAACAGCTCGATGCTGTTGACAGAGCCGGGAACGCGCTGCTGCGGCCGCTCGAACGTGGCAATCGTCAGATCAATGAGCGGATAGTTCTCAAGTGTCCTGGCCACCCGGCAAAACTGAAGGATATTCTTTGATACGCCCGATACCACAGTCGTTCCTTCGAGCACAGCGAGGATGCGAATCTTGCCTCGGGCGGCTGCGTTGGACTTAGAATCCGTCATCACTGGGAAATCCGCTGAACAATCAATTGATCGATCGGACATAGCCTTCATTTCACCATTCCCATGACTGACGTGCTGCTAAATCCCTGAGTGGCCAGGGGGCCGACAATCGTTTCCCGCGCAAGTCTGGGAGAGGACCGAGCCCATACCCGCGACGAAATCGCCAGACTCAGGATGATGGCTAATACCCGCGAGAACTGACATTCGCCATCCTGGAAACGCTGCCAGATCTGTTCCACGCCCTCACGGTTCAAGAAACGTGCCGTCTCTGGAGTTTCAAAGATGGTAGCGTGGACCCAGTCGCGCAAAGCCCCTCGCATCCAGGGACGCAGGGGAATGCTGAACCCGCGCTTGCCGAGACTCAGATGGCTGACCGGAAGATGCCGTTGCATGGTTTTGCGCAGCAGGTACTTGTTCGTCCGCCCGCGCAGCTTGTAGCGCAGCGGAAGCGCAAAGGCAAATTCCACGAGTTTATGGTCGAGCAGCGGGACGCGCACTTCCAGGGAGTTCGCCATGCTGGCGCGATCTACCTTGGTCAGAATGTCGTCGACCAAGTAGGTCTTGATGTCGAGGTAGAACATCTTCGATAACGGATCGTTTCCCGGAGCCTGATCGTAAATCCTGCGATAGACATCGAGCGGATCGTAGCCGGCAAGCTGTTCCTGCAATTCCGGAGAGAAGATCAGCCGCTGCAAGCCCTCGTCTGCCACCACCATGGATTGCAAGTAGCCTTCACGCGAGCTCACCGCTAGTTCCCGGAAGATACGGGCGAGGCGCGAGCTCAGGCCATCGCGGGTCAGCGATTGCAGGTGATTGCCGAGGCTGCCGAAAACCGCCTTGCGCAGGCTGTCTGGGACCGAACTGCGAATCGGCTCGAGCATCTTCTGCCGGCCATATTGTTCGTATCCTGCAAAATTTTCATCGCCTCCATCACCGGACAGGACCACCTTGACGCGTTCCCGAGCAAGCTTGGAAACGTAGTAGGTGGGTATGCAGGAGTGGTCGGGAAAAGGTTGCCCGTAGTGTTCCGTCAGCCGCTCCAGGACTTTTGCAGGTTCGGGAGTCACGACTTTTTCGCAATGGTCGGTGGCAAACAGACCAGCGACAGTGCGAGCTTGAGGCAACTCGTTGTACTGTTCCTCGTCGAACCCGATCGAGCAGGTCTTGACGGCATCCCCCATGAACTGGCTCATCATGGCCACGACGCCGCTGGAATCGAGTCCGCCGCTAAGGAATGCTCCAACCGGAACGTCGCTCACTAGATGGCTGCGCACAGAATCTTTCAAGATGTCGTAGAGAAGACCTTCGTAGGCCGACTCGCTTCCGAGTTCAACCGGTTCCCCTTCCAGGTCCCAATACTTTTGCTTACGAATCCCGTCGCGATCTACGACCAGGTAATGACCTGGTTCAAGCGAGTAGACATCCCGGTAGATCGTTTTCGGACTGGGAATGTGGAAATAGGTGAAAACGTCCGCAATGGACGTGTATTCGATAGCGAGATCGCCGTCGGTCGCCGCCCGGATTGCGTTCAATTCAGATGCGAAGACAATTCCATCATCGAATAGCCCGTAGTGGAGGGGCTTGATGCCGATTCGGTCGCGAGCCAGAATGAGTTGCTGCTTGCGCGAGTCCCAAAGGGCCAAGGCAAACATGCCGCGAAGCTTCTCAAAGCACTTCGGGCCCAGCTCCTCATAAAGATGGACGATGACCTCGGTATCGCAGTGGGTCGTGAATACGTGGCCGCGCTCAACTAACGGTCCGCGCAGCTCCTGGAAGTTGTAGATTTCTCCGTTGAACGTGATCCAGACGGTCTGGTCCTCATTGCACATGGGCTGCCGGCCACCCTCGACATCAATGATGCTGAGACGGCGATGCCCGAGTCCCAAAGAAGACTCGCGGTAAAAACCGTCACCGTCGGGCCCGCGATGGGAGAGCAGGTTGGTCATCAACTGCAAGCGATAGCAGTCGATCGGCCGGCCGGTTTTATAGTTCCAAATGCCTGTGATTCCACACATCGAAAAAGCTCCAGGGGCGCTGCGTCCACCCGACTTCCAGTTTTGATTTATCTCTGCGAACTGTTTACTACTTGGTTGTAGACCTCGATGGTTTTCTGGGCGCTGGTTGTCCAGGAAAAGTCTGTGCTGGCCAGGCCCTCGACCGCCCGCTCCATGGAGCGGAGTCGATCGGGATCAGTTAGTAGCTCCTGGAACGCGTTCGCCATCGATTCCGGACTCTCCGGATCTACCAGTCTGCCGTGAACACCGTCCTGGATCACGTCCGGATTCCCGCCGATACGATTAGCCACCACTACTTTGCCGAGCGCGAGAGCGGTCATCAAGACACCACTAACGTCGATGTACCGGTATGGAATCGCAACCAGGGTCGCCGAGCGGAATATTTGCGGGACTTCGGTTTCACGAATGGATCCGAGTTTCCAAATCACGCGGTGGTCGATACCCAAACTTTTCGATAGAGCCTGCAAGGGAGCGGTGCCCGGAGCGGTACGGCCAGCGACCACGAGTTGTGTGTCATTCAGGAGTTCGGGGGGTAACAACGCGAAGGCACGGAGTAGAACGTCCAGCCCCTTATAAGGCTCGGGAGAGCCAAAGAACAGAACTGACCGGCCGTGGGCCGGCGGCGGGGTAGTAGAACCTTCCATTGATCGGTAGTAGTCGAATACGCCGTGTGGCACGACATGAATCTTGTCGGCCGTGGCCCAGTTGTTTTCCAAAATGCGGCGCTTACTGTAGGGAGAGTGCACAATGATCGCCTGCATGTGCCGGAAAAGAGAGGTCCACCCAAGTTTCTGATACAGGCTCTGGAAACGGGTCCCGCGAGGCTGATTCGTATTGTGGACGGTAAACACCAGCGGAGCGATTCGGCTCAGTTGTTCCAGGTATAAGCGGTCGAGGATCGGTACCGGCAGCCACTGAAAATGTATGACGTCGGGTCGCAGCTTGCGCATCCGACCGACGAAATCCCGCATGTTGAATAGATGCTCCGCGGCTTTTACGGTCTTGAGCGACGCTTTGATTTTACCGCTGAGTTGAACGCGATTGCTGAGACGGTAAAAGTGGCTCGAAACCCGAAAAGACGAAGCCGGCCGCACCCACTCGAAGGCTCGAAATTCACTTCGTTCCAGGATCACGCGGCAGCCCTGCTCCCCTAGCGCATCACAGAGCGAATAATCGTAGGGCAACGTGAAACACGAGGTGTCCACCATCACGGAAGTCATGGGCTCGGTCCGTCGACTGGAGGGCGAAAGGGGAAGGGGCGAGTGCACGCGCTGAGGTTCTAAAGAGACTTTATTCATGATTTAGAACGATTGACTGGCTCTGGCATGGCGAATTTGAGTTGCGCAAATCATCCTCCAGGAATTCCATAAAATTGCGGGCAATTTGCGCTCGATCATAGCGGTTCAGAACGGCGCACCGTCCATTCTGACCCAGGCGGCGGCGAAGCTCAGGCTGGGAACGAAGAAGCTGCAACGCCGCAGCCAGTCCCTGGATGTCATCAGGCTCGACGACGATCCCCGCTTCGGACTCGCGCACAATCTCGGCGGCTTCCCCTCGAGCGAGCAGAACGACCGGCTTCGCCATCGCCATCGCCTCGTACAGTTTTGAGGGTACCGCGCCGGGAATATCGCCTTTGAGAGTCACCAGCAAAACGTCAACGTCTGCCAGCAGCGACGGAATTGTGGAAGCGGGCTGTACGCCGAGGAACTCAACATTTTTCAGCTCCTGTTGCGCGGTCTGGGCCTGCAGATCCCGCTTGCGCGGACCTTCGCCGATGAAGACAAATCGAATCCCGGCAGTTTCCGGTTTTTTCGCCGCCGCAAGCACTTGCTCGAGTCCCTGCGCAAGTCCGTGCAGCCCGACATATGCGGTTATGAATTCGCCTTTCTTCTTGCCCAACAAGGAGCTGCCTGCCTGCGATGTGCTGGCAGGTTGGAACAAGCCGGTGTCGGCCCCGTTCGAAAGATGAAAAGACCGTACCTTTGGAAATCTTGCGGTGATATCACTCAGTATGGACTTGCTTTGACCAGTCACCAGCCATGCCTTTCGGTAGCAAAACCGTTCCAGTGCTTCGGCGACTCGAAACCCCAGACTCGAGCGTTCAATGACGCCGAGCCGGACGGCTGATTCTGGCCACAGGTCTGAAACATTGAAAATCAGCTTTGCCGATTTCAGACGACTCAACCAGTATCCAGACATCCCTAGAAAGAGAGGTGGACTTTCAACCAGAAGATAGTGAGGTTTAGGTAAGGAAAAACTGCCAAAGACTGTCGAAGAAAGCACAAACGAGAAGTAGTTCGACAAACGAGAAACCATGCCCGGTCTGCTCGTCGGGTAAATGAAGGTACGAAGAAGCTGGATGCCCTCTTCATTGGTCTTTCGGTATAAACCTCCATAACCCGGGAAAATGCGCCCTTGAGGATAATTCGGCATCGCCGTCAGAACTGTCACCGAGTGACCGCCCTCCAGAAAGTGCCGCGCTAGATTCGACAAGCGCCTTTGGGGGGCCCCGGTTTCCGGCGGATAGTATTGGGTTAAGATTGCGAGGTGCATCAAAACAATCTTTCCAAACGCAAAAGGGGAACCAGGGGAGCGGTCAACGTCTGCCGATCGAGGGCTTGGCTCCAGTCGGAAGGATGGCGGCGAAGGTTTGCAGTAAGATCCCGATATCACCTTTCAGCGTTGCTCCACGAGCATAGGACAAGTCCAGATCGACCTTTTTCGGCAATAGATCGCTGACATAGAACCTGACCATCTCCTCATGCGGTACAGAGGCCAAAACCGACTCTTCATCGCGAAAATGGAGCGTAGCCCAGCCCGTTATGCCGGGCTTCAGCCGGAGAATCTGGCGACGCGCAGGATTCAACGTAGAATAGAATTCCGGTAGATCGGGACGCGGGCCAATCAAGCTCATCTGCCCGCGGAGCACGTTCAGAAACTGCGGCAGTTCATCAATCTTCCACTTCCGAAGCAGTTTTCCAACCGGCGTGACGCGATTGTCTCCTTTCCGAGTCAGGCCCGGGCCGCTATCCGAAGGGAGGTGATACATGGTTCGAAACTTGAACATTTCAAATTTCGCGCCTCCCTTGCCAACTCGTTCTTGACGAAACAAAACCGGGCCCGGAGAACCAATCTTTACCGCCGCCGCGACCAGCAGTATCAGAGGCGAAACAAGCGCGAGTATGATGCCGGAACCGATGATGTCCAGCAGCCGTTTCCCGAAAGACCAATTCCAGCTGCTGACCGCACTGTCGGTTTCTGACATGTGAGAGCTATAAACGGTTGGCCACGAGCTGGTCATAGGGCGACGCTGCTCTTCTTGCGGTTCCGGCAAACAATTTGCTGAATCGCTTGCACGATGTGATCTACCTGGGACTCTTTCAAGTCGGGATAGATGGGCAACGAAACGCAACGGGAGAACGTATCTTCGGCGTGAGGGAATCCGCTCGGTCCATAGCCGTAACGCCGCTGATAAAACGGATGCCGGTGCAGTGGAATGAAGTGAACGGAGGTACCGACGCCCGCGTCCTTCAGTTGCTCGATGAAAGCGTTACGGTCAATGTCCAAACTGTCCGGTTTCAACCGGACGATGAACAGGTGCCAGGCGTGTTCGGAGTTGAGGGCTGCCGCGGGCGGTAACTCCAGTTCTTCCATCTCCGCCATCTTACTGCGATAGAGCTCCGAGATGAAACGCCGTTGCTGGAAGAAGGTTTCGCACTTTCGCAACTGAGCCAGCCCGAGCGCCGCCAGGATGTCAGGCAGGTTGAACTTATATCCAGCTTCTACCACCTGATATTCCCAGGATCCGGCGCGCGAATACCTCTTCCAGGCGTCATCATTGCCGATACCGTGCAGCCGCATCATGGCAACGCGTTGTGCGTGCGCGTCGTCGTTGGTGGTGAGCATTCCGCCTTCCGCGGTGGTGATGGTCTTGGTGGCGTAGAAGCTGAACGCCGTGAACTCGGAAATGGTTCCCACGCGCCGGCCGTCAAAACTCGTGGGAAGCGCATGGGCCGCGTCTTCAATAACTGGCAGATGATGGCGGGCAGCAAGGGCGCCGACGGCCGCCATGTCGCACGGTTCGCCGCCGATGTGTACCGGGATGATGGCTTTGGTCTTCGCGGTGATTTTCTTTTCTGCGTCGGCGGCGTCGATGTTGAATCCTCCGCGGAGGCTGTCGCACAACACAGGAGTCGCGCCGAAATATGTAACCACTTCGCCGGTAGCGGTGAAGGTGTTTGTGGGGACCAGCACTTCGTCACCCGGCTTCAAGCCGACGGCCTCGAGAGCAAGCTGCAGGGCGGACGTTCCAGAATTAACCGCGAGAGCGTGCTTGCATCCTATGTAGCTGGCGAATTCCTTTTCGAATTCCTGCGCCACCGCGCCGGTGGTCAACCAGCCGGAACGAAGTACCTTCTCGACTGCCGTAATTTCTTCTTCGCCGATCGAGGGAAGGTGAAATGGTATGTAGGACTTCGACATCGTTACGCTCCGGAATTAGCTGTGCATAAAGGGGAAGTTGAACATGGCCCGGAAGCTCTGCGGGGGAGCCGGGTACGATGGTAGCGTTCGACCGTGGCTACATCGGTTACGCATGGTCGTGGAGCTGACGCGTGTGGGGGAAGTATTTATTTGGGTAACACAAACACAGAAGAACAACGCCACCTACGAACGGCAGCCGGCGCCGGCTGGGCGCCTATGTTCTTACTGCGTCTCGGGCTCGTAATATTCGTACCCGTACTGGTAATACCGATATTGAGGCGACTTGATATCCGCCGCGTTCACCACGAACTGCAGAACGGGAGCCGCATGAACCTGGTCCAGCAGTTCGAGACTTCGCTGAACAAGTTCCCGCGTGGTGATTCCCGAGCGACCCACGAAGATTAAGCCGTCCGTGAGATTAGAAAGAGCTCGACAATCGGCGAACGGCAGGATTGGAGCGGAATCGATGACAATAAATTGAAAGTCCTTCCGCAATTCGTCCAGGACGCTGCGCATCTGGTCCGAACACACCAGTTGTCCAGCCTTCTCGCTGCCGGCATGCGCGGGGAGAACCGTCAGGTTCTCCAGACTGGGAATACGCACCAAAACGCGTTCCAATGGAGTGGTACCCTTCAAAACATCGGTCAAGCCGAGACCATTGGAAACTCCGAGCGAACTGGCCACTCTGCCTCTACGCAGGTCGGCGTCGACCAGGCACGTAGTTCCATGCTGGGCCATAGCCATGGCAAGGTTCACCGCGACAGTGGTTTTTCCTTCACCCGGCAGGGATGACACCACCAGCAATACTTGCGGCGGATTTCCCGGACGCGAGAGCATCACCGCGGTATGAAGGGAACGCAAGGCCTCGGCTTCGGGAGAATGCGGGCGATCCAGCAGGAAACTAACGCCAGCCGGCAGCCTCCCGCTGCCTGAGGGACTGCCCGAGGCAATGGCGATTTCGCCGCCCTGCGTGGACGGCGGGATCTGGAGCGGCTTGACATTGGAGGACAAGAAGAGAGGGACCACTGCGATATTTTGCGTGCCGACCCATTCGCGCATGTCCTCGGGGGCGAAAATTCTTGTATCGAATTGTTCGCGCACGAATGCCAAGGCAACGCCCCCCAGCAGTGCTGCAAAGATTCCAATGAAAATAGCCTGCATCCGGTTGGGACGCGTAGGGCTGTCCAGAACATGGGCCTCGTCAACTACTCGAAGGGTGCTCGACTTTGAGGCCGCGGCAATGCCGGCTTCTTTCACTCGGGCATACAGGCTGTTGTACAGTTCAGAATTGGCTTGGGCTTCGCGTTTTAGATCGTTATAGCGGGCCATTCCGCTCAACTCACTGCTGGCGCCCTTGATTTGCGAATCCATCAACTGCTCGCGGGCACGCGCCGCCGTATAGCCAGTTCTGATCGAACCCAGCGCCGCAGTTTTTTGTGCTTCGAGTTCCGACTGCAGTTCATCCACCTGGCTCTGGAGCTTTTTCACGTTCGGGTGGTTCGGGCCATAGATGACTTTAGCTTGCGACAATTCCCCGCGAAGATCAGCTAATTTGGTGCTCAATTGCTGCACTACGGGATTATTGCGAACTTCCGGCAGCACATCCGGGCTGCCAGCTTTAACGCTCGTGAGCAAAGCCTCGAGTTGGATGCGATCGGCCTGCGCCTGGATCAGCTGCCGATTGAGTTCGGTCATCCGTTCCGTGAAGGTGCTCCTGTTAGCATCCACGTCCGCAACCCCGATCGACCTCTGAAAGTCGGCGAGGGAGTGGTTGGACTGCTCCATGCGAGTGCGAATGTCATCCAATTGGCGGGCCAGCCATTCCGAGGATTTCACGATCGCGGCGTGCTGATCCCGGTAGGTGTCGTCGATGAACGCGGCGACCACAGTGTTGGTCACCAAGGCGGCCATTTTCGGGTCTTGACTCGAAAAGCTAACGGAGATTAAGCGGCTCGCCGTATCGCGCTTTACCCTCAGGTTCGCGCGGAACGAATGCAGCGCGGAGTACTCCCCCGGACTGAGTTGATAAAGCGTCAAATCGCCGGGTTTAGACTCGGTTCCGGCGGGGGCGACCATCGCGGGACTCTGGTCCAAGTGAAGCCGGTGGATCACGTCCATCGCCAGGGTGTCGCTCTTTAGATTTTGAGCTTGCGTTTCCAGGTACTCTGCATCGTTCCCCGAGGACCCGCCTTCCAACGAAAACTGTTCTCCAGGAGGATCCACCTCAATCCGCGCTACAGGCTCATAAATCGGATTCATGTTGAACGTCACGACAGTCACTGTGAGCATGAGCACGGCCGCAAATAAAGCCGAAATTCGCCAATGCTTGTGGACGATATACAGGATGCGCAACCACTCCGCCCCTCGCTTGTCTTGAGGCGCTTGTGCCAACTTGGCTCGCAGGAAGACCGCAGGCGGCGGTGTCTCGTGGCGGATCGGAGTCAGTGTTTCCCCTGCTGCTAAGGTTCTGCGCCGATCTCCGCTACTGGAGCCCTTCCTCGTCGCTTCGTAAAATCTGCTCACCTAATTCCCCATTCTGCGATGGGCAGTCCCCATCGACCGAGCGCCACTAGATTTTGCACATGGTGGGAAGTAAAATACCTCATCTCCATGCACAGCTCCGCCCTCTCAGTTAGAAGTCAAAACTTCCATAACTCACTTCAATTCAAAAGCTTAGCTCACTTCTGCCTTCCCAGCT
>Ga0182018_10002613_pt1 | contig 17633 bp, 15 predicted proteins | sample 812P2MmetaG_FD_120490 | JGI IMG/M metagenome (GOLD analysis project Ga0182018, IMG submission 120490) | Permafrost microbial communities from Stordalen Mire, Sweden - 812P2M metaG | ecosystem: Environmental > Terrestrial > Soil > Wetlands > Permafrost | place: Sweden: Stordalen | collected... | reverse complement strand
GTCGTCAACGGCCACGGCCGGGGCTTCTATTTCGAGGATCCCTCTGGGCACAACATGGAGGTCCTCACCCGCCCCTACGGCACCTAACCAGTTTCTCCGCTCCAGGCCCGAGAGCGCGTCCCTAGGATTGGAGAGTGTTCGGGCCTTGGCTCCCACAGGATTAACGGATGCCAGAGTTCAAGATCCGGCTTCTTGTTGCCGATGTCGACGGCACACTGGTAACCCAGGAGAAGGTCCTCACTGAACGAAGTATTGCTTCGGTGCAAGAACTTCATGCTGCCGGCGTGCTGTTCGCGGTCACGAGTGGCCGGCCGCCGCGAGGTATGTCGATGTTGATTGGGCCCCTCAAGCTCTCCACCCCCATCGCCGCCTTCAACGGAGGGCTCATTGTGGAGCCGGACATGACGGTCATCGACCAGAAGGTGGTGCCGGAGCCTTTGGTTGGTCCAACGGTGGCCCTCATGGAATCGTTCGGCCTTGCTACCTGGATCTATCGAGGCGCGGAGTGGTATGTGCGCGACCTCACCGGGCCCCACGTCGACCGCGAAGCAGCCACCGTCCAGTTCCAACCCACCCTCGCGGAGACGTTTGCCGGACTCGACCAGGGCGTGGCCAAGATCGTCGGGGTGAGTGACGACCTGGCTGCCATGGGGCGCGCCACGCAGGCGGCCCGGGAGCAATTCGGCGATCACGTCACTGCGGCCCAGTCACAGCCGTACTACTTGGACGTCACCCATCCGGAGGCCAACAAAGGCAGTGTCGTGAAGTTCCTCTCATCCCGCTTCGAGATACCAACTTCGCAGATCGCCACCATCGGGGACATGCCTAATGATGTGTTGATGTTTGCCCACTCGGGTCTCAGCATCGCTATGGGGAACGCGTCCACCGACGTGCAACGAGCCGCCCAGAGGGTGACCACTACCAATCAAGACGAGGGCTTCGCTAATGCCGTTCAGCGGTTCATTCTCCCGAGGAAAGCCCGTTAGGAGTACGGAACGCATCCGCCGAGATCATCTATCTCTACGCTCCTACCAAATGGCGCGGGAGCGACATCAGGCTTGTCGCACATACGCGCCTCAACCGATCCAGGGCGCGCTCGCTGGCAACAGCCGTTCGCCAGATCACGCTAGACGGGCCGCCGGGAGCCTCGCATCTCACAATCAGACCGTTCGACACACCACTGTCATCGACACGAAGGAAGCGGGGAGACGGCCGGTCGGCCGGAAGGCCGACAGGTGGGGAGGAGCGAGACGACGGCGACCCCAAGGGAAACCGGCGACCGGCGGGGAGCGGAGAACCGGAGAGTGGTCGGGTATCGAGTCGCGTCGGCGACAGCACCATGCCCGCCGCGCTCGAGGAGAAGACGCAGCTGGCCGTCGCCAATTGCCCTGAGTCCGCTATCGAGGAGCTGACGGGCTAAGGCTGCCGCAGGCGGCGTGCTCCTCGATGAAGCGTCGAACGGTCATCGAACCAGGAGCGATGAGTTCGTGCCTTCCTGAGGATCGGCCGAATGGTGAATGACGCTTGTCTGTGAACCTGGGCCGGGATTGGCAACGGCTCCTCGCCCGGGAAGGGTGAATGGCAGCCACCAGTTCGACCGGCCTAACAGGGATACCAGGGCGGGCACGAGCAGCGCCCGGACGACGGTGGCGTCAAGGAGGATGCCGACGCCCATGCCGGTGGCAAACACTTTGACGGGTACTTCAGGTCCTGAGGCGAGGGCGGCGAAGGCGAGGAAGAGGATGATCGCCGCGCTGGTGACGACGCGCCCGGTGTGGCCGAGTCCGTCGACCACCGCGTCATCGGTCGGTCTCCCCGCGTCGTGTGCCTCCTTGATGCGCGAGAGGATGAACACCTCGTAGTCCATCGACAACCCGAAGAGGAACGCGAAGACCAGCAGCGGAACGAAGTCCACGACGACGCCGTTGGCCGGAATGGCCCAGATGGCCTGGGACCCATGGCCGTTCTGCCAGATGAGCACGAGTGCCCCCCAGGCGGCACCGACCGAGAGCACGTTGAGAACCACTGCCTTGATCGGGAGCACCACGGATCGAAAAGCGCGGGCGAGGGCGAGAAGGCTGATGAGGGCCACGATGGCGACGATGAGGGGGAACCGGGAGTAGTAGGCGTGCACGATGTCGGCCTCTTCGGGTCCGTCGCCCGCCACTTGCGCGCCGGGGGCGAGGCGGGCAACGGTGGCGCGCACGGCGCTCACCGTCGCCTTGTCGGACACCGAGCTGGTCGGTGCGCTCGGCAGAACGTCCACCAGGGCCGTGCCCCCTCGTCGCCACGCCGGCTCGGTGGGGGCGACGGCGGTTTCGACACCAGGAATCGCCCGGAGACGGGCCGTCAGCACGGTCGGGTTTATGCGGTCGGGCACGAGGATCTCGATGGGCGAAAGCACCCCGACCGGGAACCGCGCCCGTTGGATGGCGCGTAGCCCTTGTTCGGCGGACCCGGCGCGGGCGAGTGAGGTGGGCTGGACCTCACCGACCCGCAGGCCTGAAGCCGCCCCGAGCAGGACGCCGAGAACGACCAGCGCGGCGGCGATGGCCAGGATGCGGTGACGGATGACGACTCGGGTCCACGCGGCCCAGGCCCGGCTTGGCCCGCCGGCGTTGCGCTGTTGGCGGCGCCTGGCCCGCCGGCTTCTACGGTCCAGCCGGGGTCCCCACCCCGAGAGCATCACCGGGAGCAAGGTGATCGCCGCAATGACAGTCACAACGGGAATGAGCAGGCCGCCGTAGCCGAGGCTTCGCAAGAACGGGATCGGCAGGAGGACCAGCGTGAGGAGGCCGAAACCCACTGTGGCGCCGCTGAAGGCGACCGCCCGGCCCGCCGTCGTCATCGCGACGACCACCGCGTCGTCGTTGGCGCGGCCCTGGTCTCGCTCCTCGCGCCAGCGGGTAACGACGAGCAGGGAGTAGTCGATGGCCACCCCGAGACCGATAAGGGCGACCAGGTACTCGACCAGTTGGCTCACCTCGGTGAGCGTGGTGATGACGCCGATGAGCAGGAACGTGGCGAGGATGGACACGCTGGCGATGATGAGGGGGACCACCGCGAGGAACGACCCGAAGACCAGCACCAGGACAATGAGCGCGCCGATGGCCCCGATGGTGAGCTCACCCAGCACCCCGACCCCGCCGCTACCCGGAGCGTTGTAGAGGTCGGTGAGGCTGGTCGCCGCCACGGTGACTCCGGACGGGGCAGCCGATCGCATCCGGGCCGCGAGCTGAGCGGAGGTGGGGGAGGTGTTCCCTCCGAAGACCAACCCGAGTGCGGCGCGCCCGTTCGAGGACACCAGGCGGGGATCGTTCACGGACGGGTAGGACACGATGCGCAGGGACCGCTCGTTGCTGAGCCCGGCGAAGGTCGTGCGGACTTCGCCCGCCCCTGTCGGGGTCTCGACACGCTGGCCGGCGGGCAGAGTGACGATGACGACGATCGGGCCGTTCTCGCCATTGCCGTAGGTGTGCGTGATCGCGAGGCCGGCTTGGTAGCTCGGCAACCCCGGAAACGTCGTGCTGGAGGTGAGCCGCCCGGAGACGGGGCCGACTAGGACGATGCCCACCGCCGCGACGGCAAGCCAGAACAGGCCAACCATCTTGCGGTGCCTAAGCAGGGTCCGGGCCAGGCGGCCAAGCCCTTGGTCCAGGTTCTCAGATCGGGCGCGGCGTCGATGGCTCTTCCGGGCAGCGATCATACGGTCAACGGTAAGGACCGTGGACCGTCGCAACGATGGTGAGAGTGCCCGTCTTCAGGGGGGAGGTACGTCTACCCCGCCGAGTGCGGAGTCAGGAGTTGAGGTACGCCAACACGGCCATCACGCGTCGGTTGTCGTCCCCTGACGGTGGCAGATCGAGCTTCATGAAGATGTTGGCGATGTGCTTGCTGACCGCCTTCTCCGAGACGACCAACCCGGTCGCCACCGCGGCGTTCGACCGGCCCTCCGCGATGAGCGCCAGCACCTCGCGCTCCCGGGTCGTCAGCCGACCAAGTGGTTCGTCCGTGGCGCGCTTGATGAGCAGTTGGGAGATGACCTCGGGGTCCATCACCGTGCCGCCGGCGGCCACGCGCCGGACAGCGTCGACGAATTGGCCCACGTTCATCACGCGGTCCTTCAGGAGATAGCCGACGCCCCCGGCACCGTCTGCCAGCAGCTCGCGGGCGTAGAGCGGCTCGACATACTGGGAGAGGACCAAGATCGGGAGGCCGGGCACCTGCCGGCGGGCCTCGATAGCCGCGACCAACCCTTCGTTGGTGAACGTCGGCGGCAGTCGAACGTCGACCACGGCCACATCCGGTCGGTGCCCGGTCAAGGCCTGGAGGACCGAGGGACCATCCTCGACGGCCTCCACCACGTCGAAGTCGTGGGCGCCCAGCAAACGGACCAGGCCGTCTCTCAGGAGGGCGAGATCTTCGGCGATGACAGCTCGCACGGAACCTCCATGCTCACGACCGTAGGTCCACCGGGCGGACTGGATACCTGCAGGGTGCCGTCGAAGGCGGCCAGCCGGCGCTCGATGCCCCGCAGGCCGGTCCCGTGGTCCGGATCCGCCCCGCCGTCTCCGTCGTCACCGACCGTCACAGACAGCGTGCCGTCAGCATGATGCACCCGTATCCAGGCGGTTTTGGCCTCGCTGTGCTTGACCACGTTGGTCAGGACCTCGGCCACGGCGAAGTAGGCCGCCGACTCAACCGGGGCCGGCAGCCGGACCTGGGGGAGGTCGACCATTAGCTCGACGGGGAGAGGGACAGCCAGAACCAGGGCCTGGACGGCCCCGTCGAGTCCCCGGTCGGCCAGCACCGGCGGGTGGATGCCTCGGACCAGGGCGCGCAGGTCGGCAAGCGCGGCGGCGGCGGCGTAGCGGGCCTCGACCAACAGCCGGCGCGCCTCGACCGGGTCGGTGTCAATCAGTTCGTCGGCCATGCCAAGGCTCATGCCTAGCGATACCAGTCGGGCCTGAGTTCCGTCGTGGAGGTCGCGTTCGACGCGCTGCATCTCCGCCGCCTGGACGTCGAGGGCGCCGCGCCGGGTGCGGGTCAACGTGGCGACCCGTTCCGCGAGCACCCGCTCGCGGCTGTTCGGCAAAAGCGGTACTACCAAAGCGTGGGCCGCGAGCACGATCGTAAGGCCGAGGAACAGCCAGATCGGCCAGAAATAACGGAAACCGCTCAGCATCCAGATGACGACACTGGCGGCTCCGAGCACGAGAGACACGGCCGCATTCACGGCTAGAGGGCGGCGGCGCGAGAAGCGGAGGGCGCGTCGGATGCTTCCCTGGAGCGCGAGGGGCAACGCCAGGCCAAACCAAACCCATCCAGGCCAGAAATAGCGGGCGCTCGTCAGCGCCCAGACGACGGTGAGCGCGAGACAGAGGACAACCCCGAAGCCCGTGGCGCGCCTTTGAGCGCCCCAGGGCCAGCGGCTGCTCGCCGACTCGTCGGCACTCACCCCCCAGATGCTCACCGTCGCCTGGCGCGCGCGAGCGATCCAGTGGCCAACACGACCACCTTCGCCCGCGCCAGGATTGGATGCTCGATCGCTCACATCGTTCCTCGTGACTTTCGTTTTCCGTGGAACCGGACTGCCAGGCTCGCTGAATGCCGTGGTTCTTGCGGGCGGGACTTCGGCCATGGTTGCGTATCTTCCAGTGTGACCAGCCGGCCTGGCCATGTCACTGGAACTGCGTCTACGCCGAATTGGGGGTGGTAGGACCTCCAACCTCAAACGACCCTGGTCCCGCACTTCGCCCAAGCCATATTCGTCGCTCCTGGGCGGTGGGGCCAACGCTTCTAACGGCACCGCCCGTGACCGCGTCGAGATTTGCAATGTTGCGATCGGCGTCGATCGACGCCAACCATCGGCCCAGCAACCTTGTAGGTCGGGACTGATGCGGTCTCAGCCACCGGGCAGCCGACAGGATGTCCCGAGCTGGCCGCAAGCGATAGCACGACTAATCAACGGCAGCACGTTGCGAGGGCTCGTCGTACTCGGCCTCACCCGGTTCGGTGATCCACGCCGAAAACACCGGCAAGCCGTGCCAGGCGGTGTGCGGACCATCCTGGCGGCGCGGGACATCGTCGACGGTGACCGCAACCACGGCGAACGGATGTCCGAACCGCAAGGTGGCGACCCGACGAATGCCTGGTCGCATGGCGGGACGACTGGTCGCGATAGCCATGCCAGTGATCGCCGCCACCTCGAAGCCGACCCGGGTGTAGCGAGCCCTTGCGCTCTGTTGTGCCTCGTAGCCGTACCCGCGCAGACCAGCCCTACCGAATTGCCGACATGGAGGGTACAGTGCGGGTCTCCTATGCGCGTATGAGCTGCTGGCGCGAAACGTTGGGAGGGAAGTACTGACCTCAAACGGAACCACCGAATTCCCGGTCTTCGACGGCGATGCTCACGTCGAGGATCCGCTGGAGGTCTGGGAGAAGTACGCGCCGAAACCAGGGCCGATGAGAAGGAGGCCTCCATGGACGTAGAGGATCTGGTTCTGGTGAGTGTCGACGACCACGTCGTTGAGCCGCCGAACGTATTTGAGGGCCGCCTGCCGGCGAAGTACGTCGACCTGGCGCCACAGTTCATCACCCGGGCCGACGGGACGAGCGCCTGGCGCTACGAAGGCGCCGAGATCGGCAACATCGCCCTCAACGCGGTGGCCGGGCGGCCGCCCGACGAGTACGGCATGGAGCCCACGTCCTTCGAGGAGCTGCGGCCGGGCTGCTACGACATCGACGAGCGGGTGGCCGACATGGACGCCAACGGCGTGCTCGGATCCCTGTGCTTCCCGTCGTTCCCCCAGTTCTGCGGCCAGCTGTTCGCTCGCACCGAGGACAAGGACGTGGCCCTGTCCATGGTCCGGGCCTATAACGACTGGCACATCGACGAGTGGTGCGGGACTCATCCGGGGCGATTCATCCCCTGCTCACTGCCGGCCATCTGGGACCCCGAGGTCCTGGCGGCCGAGGTCCGACGCACGGCGGCCAAGGGCGCCCATGCCATCACCTTCTCGGAGAACCCATCGAAGCTCGGTTGGCCGAGCATCCACACGGACCACTGGGACCCGTTCTGGACTGCGTGCAGCGACGAGCAGGTCACCGTCTGCATGCACATCGGATCGTCCTCGGAGCTGGTGATCACCTCCGTCGACGCCCCCATAGACGTGCTCATCACGGTCACCCCGATGAACATCGTGCGGGCCGCCGCCGACCTCATCTGGTCGCCGGTCCTGCGCAAGTTCCCCGACATCAAGGTGGCCCTGTCGGAGGGAGGGATCGGCTGGATCCCGTACTTCTTGGAGCGGATTGACTACAACTACCAGAAGCACCACATCTGGACGGGTCAGGACTTCGGTGACCGGCTGCCCAGCGAGGTCTTCGACGAGCATGTCATCACCTGTTTCATCGACGACGCCTTCGGCGTGGCCAGCCGGGATTACCTCAACATGGACAACGTGACCTGGGAGTGCGACTACCCCCACTCGGACACCACCTGGCCCACGGCGCCCGAGCAGCTGTGGAAGTACATCGGCGAGCTGCCCGAGCACGACATCGACCGAATCACCCACCTGAACGCCATGAAGCACTTCGACTACCACCCCTTCTCGGTCATCCCCAAGGAGCAGGCCACTGTCGGGGCGCTACGTGAACGGGCGGCCGGGCGTGACGTCGGCATTCGGTCGACCCGACACGGACCCAAGCCCGCGCACGCCAACCGGGCCTCGGACCTTGGCAAGCTGATCACGACTGAGCAATGACCGAAGATTCGTCACCGGGCTCCGCCGAGCCCTTCGACCCCGCCCTCTTCCTGGACGGGGCCACGTCGGGGAACCCCCCAGCGCTTCTACCGCGTCGCCCGGGAGGTCGGCGCCGCCGTGCCCGGCCCCTTCGGCGGGGTCGAGGTCATGCGGCGGGCCGAGGTCGAGTACGTCCTGCACCACCCGGAGATTTTCTCGTCGGCCATGGAGGCGGTGGACCTCGGCCAGACACTGTCAACAATGTGGCACTCGGCACGATTCGCGTTCAGGATTCGGTTATGGAACGTGAGCCACCTGACGCCGAAGAAGACCGCAAGCTCCTGCGGAGCTACATCATCCGCCGTTTCGGTCGCCCCGATGACGTCGCGCCGCTCGTTGCCCTGTTAGCCAGTCCGCTTTCGTCTTGGATCACTGGCCAGACGTTTCCGGTGAACGGTGGTTACACCGTGAACTTGTAGCGCCAACTCGACGCTCGGGGCGCGGAGCTCTTGTTTCAGATCTTGACCGAGCGCGAAGAGAAGGCCTCGGTTGCCATTGGCTCGAACCTGCCGTTCTCTGAGTGGGGCAGGTGGTGACCGACCCGCGCGTCGTCGCCGCCATTGTCGACCGGGTCACCTTCACCGGAATCATCGAGACGGGAACGCAGAGCTATCGGCTCCGGACCACGCAAGCCAAGCGGGCCCGATCCAAGGTTCCCTGACTCAGCGCACCTTTTGCAGGAGAGCGTTGGCGTTCGCCAGGTCGAACTCGGCCGGATCAAAGGAACCACCGACCCATTCGAGATAGCTCTCATGCTCCTCATGTTGGGGATCAGAGATGGCTTCGAGGAACTCGGTGTAGCCCCCAGTCCCACCGACATCTTCGGGTGGGCAAGCGTTCTGGCCGTCCAGGCAGACAGCGAACTTCAAGCGGAAGTACGACCAGGTCAGCTCTTCGATGACCACGTCGTGCTCCCAGCCATCGCCGAAGTCGTAGTCATAGGTGAACCGGTGTTCTTCGCGGAGTGCTTGGAGGACCGTCACCCCGTTCTCGTCGATCTCGCCGTCGGGAAACTCGTCGAAGTTCATGCCATAGCGCTTCTCGCCCACCCGAAAAGCGTGTAGGTGCGAATTCGTCCAGCCCATGGCCTCCAGCAACATCTCGCTGAGCTTGGCCATTCTCACGGACCCCGGAACGAGCACTCGGCGCCAGACAACGGGATGGAGGTCGTTGAGCTGGATCCTCAGCCGAAAGACGCTCTGACCGGGAGGTTGGGGACTGTTGGGTGCCACGCCACGACATTACGCGAGCACCACGAAACTCAGAGGTGGGGCCAAATCAGCTGAGCACGGGGGGCCAATTCAAGTTGACATTCCCACCAAGGTTCGTGCCTCGACGGACCCGAGTCGAGTGGGTGCCGAACTCCCGTGCTGCGGGGCTGCTGCCAAACCAGCGGCCTACCTCACCGATGAAATAGACGAATAGAGGGCCCTGCCTGGGAAAATTGCACCTTCACCCAGGTGGGGAGTGCTACTCGATGGAGATTGCCTGCCTGGGACATGTGCGAACGGCGGTCTCGACCGTTTGGCGCAAATCGGAGCCAGGCTCTTCCATCAGGACATGGAGGTGGTCGTCCTCGTCGAGCTCGAAGACCTCCGGTGCGGCCGCCGTGCAAAGTCCGTTGCTCTCGCATTGACTGAAGTTGACGACCACCCTCATTGTCCTCCCTCAGCTGAGGTGGCCTCTGAGCCCGGCCTAGCTCTCCAATAGTGCCACGGCTGCGGAGCCCGCGATCGCCTGCCTCTTGGCGGCAAACGAGTAGCGATTAGCGAGTAGCGAGTTCGCGGACCTCCTCTCGATCGAGCAGCTCGGGCACTTCTTTTTCCCGGTCCACGGCCGGAATCTACTGCGGCGGTCCAGAGGGTGGAGGAGTCGCGCTATCTCGGCTTAGGAAAGCGACGTGGACTGAGTGTGCTCCGGGCGGACCGCCTCCTTCGAGGACCGCTCGGCCTCGTGCTTCTCAAACATCTGGGTCGCGGCGCTGACCCGCTTCGAGACCAGCTCGTCCTGGTTTGCGGTCACCCATTGGTAAGAGGCGACTCGATTGTCGTTGGCCTTGGCGAAGTGCGGGATTACATGCTGGGCGTAGAGCTCGAAGGACCGCTTCGTCGCGGGCCAATCGGCCCAGTTGGTCATCTGAAGTAGGAGACAACCGAACTCGCCCTGCTTGGCGTAGAGGCGCTCGATGCGGTCGATGGCGTCTCGAGGCGTGCCGACCACAGCAATCTGATTCTCGACTACCCAGTCGACGTAGTCCGCACCGTCGGGCACATGGAACCGCGGCTGGTTATTGTTGAAATAGCGGACGAATTCTTCACACCCGAACCGGATATTCTCGATAGCTTGGTCGCGCGTTTCGGCCAGGTGCATGTTGATGACGCAGCGCAGCCGGCCACGGTCCATCTGGCGGCCATGCTCTGCTGCGATCTCGCAGGCCACCTTCCAGTTGGTGTCGAGGGCGTCGAAGCCCGCCCGCTCCCCGGCCGCAACGCACAGCATGCCGAGGTCGTAACGACCCGCCAACCGGCCTCCTGAGGGCGTGACAGCACTGGCTACGCAGGTCTCCGGGAACGGATGGGTGTAAGGACGGAGATGGGTTCGCGCGTCGCGCATCGTGTACCAATCGGTGGTCTCGGTCACCGATTCGCCCCGGAAGAGTCGGAGGATGACGTCGAGACCCTGTTCCAGTCGATCCCTGGTCACCTCGGGTTCGATGCCCATCATGAGGGCGTCCGATGCGAGGAGGCCCGGACCTGCCCCGAACATGATGCGGCCACGTGTCATGTGATCGAGCTGGATGATTCGGTTGGCCACGTTCAGCGGGTGGTGATACGGGAGGGATACCACGCCCGTGCCAAAGCGCAGGTGCTTGGTGCGCTCCGCCGCCGCTGCAATGAACATCTCCGGAGAATCGATCGTCTCCATTCCGGCGGAGTGGTGTTCTCCGATCCAGGCCTCCTGGAAGCCCAACTCGTCGAGCCATTCGCACAGTTGGAGGTCACGCTCCATCGCTAGCGTGGGATTCTCCGTGATCGAGTGGAAGGGGGCGAGGAAGATGCCGTGGCGCAGCGGGATAGTCACTCGTGCAAATTTACCTGACTGTCGCCGGGACTGTTCGAGACGGAGGACGGGATCCAGCGCAAGGTTCCCTGAGGTCGCCGACACCCATCGAGTTTGAGGCCTCTGCATAATCGCAGGTCCTTGACCTCACCATCGATGAGCTGCTCGCGACGACCCGGGCGGTGCGTCGGCGCCTGGACCTCGAGCGTCCGGTCGAGCGGGAAGTGCTGCTCGAGTGTCTCGATCTCGCTCTGCAAGCTCCCTCGGGATCGAACAGCCAGCGGTGGCACTTCGTGTTCGTGACCGACACGGACAAACGTCGGCAGCTGGCCGCGATCTACAACCGGGTCTTCGAACGAATGTACGCCCAAGGCGCCCGGCCAGATGGATGAGGTCGGCACCAGGGTGTGGTCGTCGGCGCAGTACTTGGCGAGCATCTCCACGAGGTTCCGATGCTGCTCGTTCCGTGCCAATGGACTCGCCCGGATGCGGCTATGCACAACCCGGCTGGGTACTGGGGATCGATCCTTCCCGCCGTATTGAGCTTCATGCTCGCCGCCCGAAGCCGGGATCTCGGAACCGTATGGACAACCATGCATCTGGCTCATCAGGAAGAGGCGGCCGAGCTTCTGGGCATCCCCTACCAGCGGTGCGCCCAGGGGGGGGGGGATTCCGGTCAAATACACCAAAGGGACCGACTTCAGGCGGGCTCCCCGACACGAGATGGAAAAGGTCGTCCATTCGGAGAGCTGGTGAGCCTCGTCCCGGTTCCCCCATTCCGCCCCAAGAGGCCGCGGCGGATCGGCACCGAGCTGCGCAAATGAGTTTGTTGGCGACGAAGCGTTCGTGATGGTGAACGTGCTGAGATGGCGCCTTCACTCTCCCGCGGTAGCCCGACGAATCCGCCTATCCGCTGACCCCTTCGACCGAGCGTTGCGGGAGCGAGTCCGAGGCAGGCTCCCTCGATGCTTCCAGCACCGGTTGCGGAGGGCCGTCGAAGGGGGAGCGTCGGTTCGTCCGTCGGAGCAGCCAGCGACGGAAGATCTCGCCGTTCTGCGCCAGCGTCCCGTTGGGAAACTTCGCGACGCCGATCGCCCCGAGACCGAAGAGCAGGATCGGGACCTGGGCGGTCCAGCTCGGGAGGTAGGCCAGGACCAGGGCTGGGAAGAGCGCAAACGTGATCCCGGCCACGAGAGCTGCGGCGTTGGAGCGGATGCCCACCGAGACGAGCACAGCCAGCCAGACCACGCCGAGGAACGTCGAGAAGTTCCCCGGCAGGGCACTGGTCTGAGCGGTGACCAGGAAACCGCCTCCGAGGCCGGCCACCATCGCCGCCAGGCCGGCCACCACGATCTTCATCTGCACCACGCTGATCCCGAGGGTCAGCGACCCTGGCTCACTCGACCGCACCGCGCTCAACGCCAGTCCGGTCGTCGATCGTCGCAGATTCATGATGAAGAGCGCCACGATGCCGAAGGCGGCGAGGCAGACGTAGGCGAAGACAAGATCGGAGGTCGCGAATTCCGGGAGGTTCACGTTGACGCCGAGACCTCCGTTCTGAAACGGGGACCACGTGAACACGAGGTTCTCGACGAGCAGACCGAAGGTGAGGGTGATCAGCGCCACGTAGAGCCCGCCCAGGCGGATTGTGAGGAAACCGACGAGGAGCCCGATCGGGAGGGTGATCAATCCTCCGGCCAGGATCGCCAGCAGGACCGGCCAGTGGTGGTTGGCAGCTAGCTGAGCGGCAGTGAGGCCGCCGATCCCGGCGAAGGTGATCTCACATAGCCAGATCATTCCTCCTTCCCCCGTCACGAACGTGAAGGAGAGGAAGATGATGGCGTAGGCGAAGGCCTGGTCCATGAGGCCGACCCAAAGGCCTTGGACGACCAGCGGAAGGATTGCCGCCAACGCGATGAGGACGAGCGGGCTGCCATAGTGGGCGATGAAGCCGAGTGAGCCGCCCTCGAGCGCGCCGGCGGTCGATCCGGCGAGCTGGGTCTGGCCGTGTGGTGCGATGGCGCTGTCGAGCGCGCCACCGACCTTCTGGGACTCGCTGAGGTCGCGGCGGCGGATCAGGTGGTAGGCGACGAAAACGGCGATGAAAATGAATGGGACGGCGTCGACGACCTCCGTCGTCAAGTTGCTCGACGGCGGCAGCAGGTACTGGATCAGTGATGTCGCCACACCCATCGCCAGACCGACGGCGACGGCGATTGGAAGGCTCCGAAGTCGGGCGGCCACGACTGACGCAAACGCCGCTGCCACCAGCAACGTGAAGTTGCCGGCGTCGAGGCCGATGATTGGAGCTGCAAGGACGCCGGCGAGTCCGGCGAAGAAGATGCTTACCGCCCAGACGCCAACCGAGACGCTCCCAGGGTTCGTTCCGGAGAGCTCGGTCATGGCGGGGGAGTCCACCATCGCGCGGACCCTCAGACCGGCGTCGGTGTGCCGCAATACGAGCGCGCCGATGACCACGGTCATGATCACGCTGATGTAGACGATCACCTGGTCGAGCGTGACCGCAACGCCGATGACGTTGAAGACCCTGACCGGCTCGGGTGCGAGGCCCGGCGCTTTGTAGATCGCGCCGCTTCCGAACGTGAGGGTAGCGATCGCCGGGATCGAGACCAGGAGGCCGAGTGTGGCCACGACCTTGACCAAGGGAGGGGAGAGCCGGAGATACCGGAAGAGCGCGAAGTAGAGGATGACGCCGATCGCCGGACCGACCACCAGGATCGAGACCACCGCCGAGAGGATGATCCCCCAGTTCTCCTGAACGAGAAGGAAGTAGTAGAGCCGGGCTACGAAGTACGCGAGCGCTGCGAAGGCGAAGTTCAAGATGCCCGACGACACGTAGGTGATGACGAGGCCGCATGAGGCGATGGCATAGATACCACCGAGCACGAGTCCGGCTATCACGTACTGCAGCATCCAGCCCCCTGCATCGTCGAGGCGCAACTTCGATGATGACTCTTTGCGGAGGAGGCGGAACTGAGACCAGCTCCCGGCGACCCGTTCAAGAGTGTCGAAACACGTCCGACTCCCCCAGACCCGAACAGTATCGTGGGGCTAGCGGTTCTGTGGGCGGGTGCCAATATGCCCGAGGACGGCGCCACAGCTGTGACCGGCATCATTGACATCGAATCGTGCCACCCATATGGTTTGGCACGATTCAACAGTTGCGTGTTTTGGGGGGGCCATGCGTAGTGCTCTAAGAAAGGCGCTCGCGGCGGTCGCCGTGCTGACCGCAGCGGGTTGCATGCAGGCGGTGCCGGCCGGAGTGGCGTCGGCCTCGAACGCACCGATCAAGATCGCGCTCATCACCTCGGAGACGGGGATCGCGGCAGCCGAGTTCCAGACGTCGCCCCAGGGATTCTTGGCCCGCATCGACCTGCAGAACGCAGAGGGCGGCATCGACGGCCATCAGATTGACCCGATCGTCTTCGACGACCAGGGGAGCCTGACGACCGTCGTGACCGCGACCAAGCAGGCGATCGCCGATGGTGTGATCGGCATCGTCAACGACACCCCGTTCTTCTTCGCCGCCTACAAGTACCCCCAGGAGGCGGGGATCCCTGTGACGGGCGGCAGCTTCGACGGCTCCGAGTGGGGCGAGCAGCCGAACACGAACATGTTCGCGTCTGACTCCGGCAGCGTGAACCCCAACGTGCCAGTCAGCCTCGGCATCGGCAAGTTCTTCAAGGCGCACGGAGGCACGGTGGTCGGCTCGTACGGCTACGGCATCTCGACGTCGTCGACGTACTCGGCCAACGGCACCGCGAAGTCGGCCCTGCTCGCCGGACTGAAGGTCGGCATCCTCGACACTTCGGTGCCGTTCGGCAGCGTCGACCTCACGACCGAGGCGCTGGCCGCGAAGTCGGCCGGCGTCAACGCTGTCTACGGAGGGATGGACAACGACTCGAACTTCGCGCTCGAGACGGCGCTCGAGCAGGACGGGGTGAAGCTCAAGGTCGTCGAGTTCCCGACCGGCTACGAAGCGGACATCATCGCCACGCCGGCGTGGACGGCGGTCCAGGGCGCCTACTTCGTGACCGCGTTCAGGCCGACGTCGTTGCCCGACGCGGGGACGATCCAGATGGTCGACGCCCTCAAGAAGTACCAGCACCGGGCGCCGTCGAACTTCCCGTCCTTCAACATCTACGAGTCCTGGCTCGGCGCCGACCTCATGATCAAGGGGATCGAGCTCGCCGGGACGCACCCGACATCGGCCAAGGTCATCAAGGCACTTCGAGGGGTGACGTCCTACAACGGCAACGGGATCTTGGCCGTCTCGCTGAACTTCAAGACGGACTTCGGCAAGGGGAGCCCAGTGGCATGCGCCTGGTACATGAAGGCGGAGCCGAAGGGGTTCGTCGCCGCCAGTGCGACGCCCAGTTGCAGCGGGTTCGTGCCCGGTTCGACCTCGACGACTCCGTAACCGGGGCGAGGCGGGGAGGCGCGACCGTCTGAGGTGTCAGGCCTTCGGGCCGATTTGCCTCGGAACGGCCACGGCAAACGCAGATTCACGACCCACTGTCTGAGGCGATCTGACGGGACCGTTCCCCATTCGAATGGTCCACCCTCGTGTGATTCACCTTCCAGCCGCGCTTGTCCCGTCCCTGCCTTCCAGTGCTCTCGCGCGTAAATCATTGTGACTTACGCGCGAGAGCACTAGTAGTCGAAGAACGCATAGGAGTTGAGGAACTGTCGCCGCCAGAATCCTGCGCGGCTTATGTCGATTCATCCACTCATTCCTGTGAACTTCTGATGTTTCAGTGTGGGCAGCATTCTCGCGGCGTCTCCATACGGGCTAGAGACCGCGCCGCCACCGTTCGGCAAGATGACCCAGAATGTGAGTGGCCTGTCGATTGGGCCACACCAGTTTGCCAGTTCAAATTTGGCGCCCTGTGCCTGCCCAGGTTGGATGACGTCGTTCACGGCTTAGCCCGTGGGGACGGCGGGGCCGGTGCATGCGATCTGTTCGCTCGACCGCAGGCGCGCGATAGTTGGGGGATTCACACACGCTGATACGACGCTGGTTGGCCAGAAACAGGAGGGATTCTCATGCTCTACATCAACGGTGAGTGGCATGGGGCTGGATCGGGGGAGGTCTTCGAATCTCGCAATCCGGCAACCGGCGAGGTGCTCGGGTCCTTGGCAGACGGATCGGCAGAGGACGCTCGGCTGGCCGTGAACGCGGCATCTGGGGCGTTCGGCACCTGGTCGAAGCTGACCAGTTATCAGCGCTCCGCGTTCTTGTATGAGTCCTGGACGCTGATGAACGAACGCCGCGAGGACCTCGCGCAGATCATGACCAAGGAGCAGGGAAAGCCGCTTCGGATGTCACGGAACGAGGTTGGCTACGCGGCCGACTTCTTGTTGTGGTTCGCCGAGGAGGCGAAGCGGGTCTACGGGGAGACGATCCCGTCCGCTCGGGCAGACCAGCGGTTCTTGACCATGCACCAGCCGGTTGGGGTCGCCGCAGCCATCACCCCTTGGAACTATCCGATCTCGATGATCACCAGAAAGGTGGCGCCTGCTCTGGCAGCCGGTTGCACGATGGTGGTCAAGCCGGCCAAGGCGACACCCTTGTGTGCAGTGGAGACCTTCCGCATCTTTGAGGATGCGGGGATCCCGCCCGGCGTCGTCAACCTAGTCACGAGCTCGCGGTCGCGCCCGATCGCCGAGGAGTTCATGTCGAACTGGGCTGTGCGCAAGATCACATTCACTGGCTCGACCGAGGTGGGCAAGGAGATCGCCCGCAATGCAGCTGATCAGCTCAAACGGGTCTCGCTCGAGCTCGGGGGTCACGCCCCCTTCATCGTCTTCGAGGATGCCGATCCCGTCCACGCAGCTCGGGGGGCGGCCTTGGTGAAGTTTTTGAACACTGGTCAGGCCTGCATCTCTCCCAACCGCCTGTTTGTGCACGCGTCGATCGCGGAGCACTTCGTAGCCGAATTGACCAGTCGCGTCGAGAAACTTCAGGCCGGCAACGGTCTCGATGAAGGCGTGACGGTTGGGCCCCTCATCGACGACGACGCCATGGCCAAGATGGCCAGCCAGGTTGAAGATGCCACCGCTCGCGGCGCCACGGTGACGACCGGGGGGACCCGTCTGAGCGGGCCTGCCTATGATCGGGGGACGTTCTGGGCTCCGACGGTCCTGACGGATGTGACGCCCGACATGTTGATCTACCGCGAAGAGACATTCGGCCCTATCGCGCCCGTCACGGTCTTCAACGACGAGGACGAAGTGATCGAGATGGCCAACGACACGACCTACGGGCTGGCCTCCTACCTGTACACCCGAAATCTCAGCCGAGCCATCAAGGTGTCTGAAGCGCTGAACTTTGCCATCATCGGCGTCAATGACATCAACCCCACGTCTGCCGCCGTACCGTTTGGCGGCATCAAGGAGAGCGGGGTCGGCCGAGAAGGCGCGAAAGTTGGCCTCACCGAGTACTTGGATACCAAGGTAGTGGGTATCGCTCTTTGAGCCCTCGGGTCCTGATCGCGTTGACGTCTCCGGCGCGCGGTTGACCCGGTCGGCAATCGTCGAAACCACGGGGCTCGGCGTTCGCGTGCACTCAACGCGGTCGGAACGTCAGCGCGACCGCCCGGGCATCGCGAGGTTCGTCCTCGGGCCGACTCAGGTCCCGGTCGAAGACCCGGATGAGCGAGTTGCCGGCCAGGTCTTCCAAGAACGGATCGACGACCAGCCGGTGGGATCCGGGGGTCCATGCCGCGCGGGGCGCCAGCCGCCACG
>Ga0182018_10002612_pt1 | contig 17634 bp, 13 predicted proteins | sample 812P2MmetaG_FD_120490 | JGI IMG/M metagenome (GOLD analysis project Ga0182018, IMG submission 120490) | Permafrost microbial communities from Stordalen Mire, Sweden - 812P2M metaG | ecosystem: Environmental > Terrestrial > Soil > Wetlands > Permafrost | place: Sweden: Stordalen | collected... | reverse complement strand
CGTGGCACGCCGCGCCAGCCTGCTCGACCTGGATGAGCAGCACGTCGCCGTCGCAATCGAACGCGATGTCCTTGACGGTCTGCGTGTGGCCGCTTTCCTCGCCCTTCATCCAGAATTTCTGGCGCGAACGGCTCCAGAAATGCGTCTTGCCGGTGGCGACGGTTTTTTCCAGCGACGCGCGGTTCATCCACGCGAACATCAGCACGCGCCCGGTTTTTTGTTCCTGAATGATCACGGGAATCAGGCCGTTAGAATCAAATTTCAATTGGTCGTAAAAACTCATACTCAACTTATTTCACCATAAAGGCGCAAGGACACAAAGCCTGAAATTGCCAAAAGCACCGCGCCTTCTGCCGTGCTTTCACGGCGTGTTGGTGGATGCGGCGGCGGAATTGGCCGGGGCGGTGACAACGTTCGTGGAAGTTTCCATGGTGTTGGTCGCGGTGGCGGGATTTTCCTTTTCGGCAACATTGCGTTCCAACCGCCTTCGCATGTCGGCGTAAAAGGAATTGGTCACGGTGGCAAGATGCGCGCGGGCTTCGTCGAAACGTCCGAAGGAAGTCTTCCACCGCGCCAGGTGCAGTTCCGCGCCTTCGCGCTCGCCGTCATTGTGCGCGACGTTCAGCGCGTTCGTCCACGAGGCGAGCGCGTCGTTGGTGCGATAGGGCCGGATGCCGTAGTAGCTCTCGGCATAATCCGTCGCGAGGACGAAGTTATCCGGTGCGAGCTTCATCGCCTGACGGTAGAGCGCGAGCGCCTTGTCGAAAACCTGCTGCTCGTTGATGCCGTAAAATTCCCGCGCGTCCTTGCGGTAAAGATAAACCGTCGTGGCGAAGTTCTGGTAATAGACCGGCTCGGCGGGATTCAGTTCAATCGCCTTGGTGTAGTAAATGAAAGCATTTGTAATCGGGCTGTGCTCGCCGTAATAATTGGCGAGGTTGTTCCAGACCGCCGGATTCTTCGGGTCGAGCTGGCGGGATTTTTCATACTGCTCCGATGCCGCTTCTTCGTCGCCGATGTCGTTCAAAAAACTGCCGTAGGCGAGGTAGCCACGCGCACTGTCGGGATGGCGGTGGAGAAAATGCTCGTAACCTTGGCGGACGGTATCGAGACGAGCGCGGATGCGCTTGTTCAATTCCTCCTTCGACACGCCCGCGCCTTGCGCCGCGAAGGCGTCGTTTTCGCGGATCCATTTGTCCACCTCGTCCTCCGCGTCGTCGTCGGCCATCATCAGTTCGCGCAGTTCTTTTTCCGCCGGATCTGCGGTTACGGCGATGGCCACGCCGGTCTGCTGCTGGACCAGATTGCTGACGGCCTGCGGCTGGTTCGTGGCCAGCAGCGCGCCCAACAGTCCAATGGTAAGGTCGTTCATGCAGACAAAATAACAATCCGCCGCAAAGAGTCGAAAGCAAACTTCATTTTGGCAATGGAGCGCGGAGCATTGTTCCGCGCGTTGCCAACCGGCGATGGCGGGTGTATTTCAATCCCGTGGGCCGAACGTATCAATTTGAATGTCCGCACTGCCAATACCGCGCACAAGTGTCCGGCCGGCCGGATGACGGCGTCAACTGCGTCATTCAAACTGTTGTCTGCCGCGATTGCCGCGCGCTCTTTGACGTTTTCACGCGCCTCCGCAAAAGAGGCTCCGGCCTGAAGGCCGGATCAAAGCGCCCTGAAAAATTATTTCCCGAACACATTTCCATCCCGCCGATGATGCTCGTGGAAGATGTCTGCCGGGAATTTTTGAACAAGCCGCATCCGCGCATTTCACCGCCGGCGACGTTCTGGTAAGAAGTGAAGCCGGCCTGCCCGGTTGATGCGCTGCATCACATCGAACCGTGGAACGATCCCGGTCGCTGCCCGCGCTGCGGAAATTTTCTGGAGAAAAATGGTTACCCGTTTCGAATCTGGGATTGAGCTGCAGCAACGGCTGGAGAAATGGGCGGATTAAAACTCAAACCCTCCATTTCCGCCGTGGCCTGCTCCGGCGGATTTTTCAATTCGCGCAGTGCAGCGGCGGTCAGATTATGCCACCTGCCGCATCATGTTGTCACTGCCAAACGGATTCGGCGTGCGCACCGTGCACTCGGGATCGTTGCGCCACTCGCCGTCCACGATGAAACGGTAATGATGCGCGCCCGCCTCCAGAATCACCGTCGCCCGCCAGATGCCGTCTGCGCCTTTCTGCAAGGTGATGGGATGTTCCTGCCAGTTCGTGAAGTCGCCCACCAACTGCACGCTCGCCGCGTCAGGCGCGGAGAATGCGAAGGCTTGCTTCTGGCCATGACCGCCGTTTCTTGAGTTTATTTTCTTTGCCATAACTTTTTCCTTTCCAAGGGCCGCAAACTCAAACCCGAGGCAAACTTACCGCGAAGCGGCGACAATGCAACTCCGCAGCAAGATTATTCATTGATGCCCCATGCGCTCCAGCAGCGCCGTTGCAAGCGCGCCCAAATCGAAGTCATCGTAAATGATCGCAATCTTCAAGATCGCGTCGAAGAAACTTTCAGCTTTTGTGGCACCAGCATTCATGCGATTACACTACTTCACCTCTTGCTTCTGATTTAAGACATCGCCGCTGAGATATAAGTTCAATCAATTCAATCAAGTGAACATAATTATCAAAAAAATTCCGAAATCTCATGCGCCGTCAGCCAGCCAGGAACGGAAGCTCAACAGGGGGAAAAATGTTTGATTTTGGGACAAATTGCAGTTCAAATTGCAGTTCACGCACCTGCTTGGCGGTGGCTCGCCTGATCGAGGCAACGCCGGTCCTGAAAATCATTTCGCCACGGGCAAATCGTGCGGACGGAATTTGATGACGTAGTAAGTCGCGCGGTTCGTGCCGATGTTGCGGACGCCGTGCAATTCATTTGAAGCCTCGAAAATGATCCCGCCGGCCTCCACGCGATTCGTCCGGTCGTTCTGGACCGCTTCGAGCGTGCCTTCCTTGAGAATCATCAATTCCTCCTCCGGGTGCCGGTGCGGCAGATGCGGAATTTCACCCGGATTGAGCGTGGTGATGTGAAACTCCAATTCTTCGAGCGTGGCCGTGGGCGAATCGAAAACTCCGCGCAGCTCGCCGGTCTTTGTTTGCTCGACCTTGATGTCTTTCCAATTGAAAATCGCCGAGTGCATCACCGGCTTGGCGACGGGTTGCGCGAGGGCGATGACGGCTGCCGTGATTAAAATGGAAACGCCGGCCACAATGAAATCTCTGCGGGTAATCATGCCCGTATTTCCGCTCTAAAACCAAGGCAAGTCAAGCGCGCAAATGCAGGCGGTTAGACAGAATTAACAGAATGGACAAAATTAAGAATTGAATTTTGGGCGACCTTAGCCGAATATAACAAGGTGAAAGTCGCCGCCGCAAAAAAAGAAAAGAGCGAAGCTGAATTGCTGGACCACGCCACGAACAACCTGTTACGGGCGTTGAAACAGGATATGCAAAAAAAAGACGGACGGGTTGACTCCGCCAAACTTCGCAAAGATGGCTACAGCGACCGTCTGATTGCCAAGCTGGAGCGGGCTTGAACTTCAACCGTTTTTCCGCAGCCGCATAAATTCCGAAACGGTCAAATCCAGAAGGGGTGCGGCTCGCCGCGCAAGGCTCAATGCGTCTGCATAAGTCAATCCAGCCGACATTTCCCGCACAATGCGTTCAGTGTTCCAACCGCGAACCTTTGCCATCTGAATCAGGGCGGCAAGGTCAGTGTAGCGTAAAATTTCGTCGCTCATCCGATCCATTTATAAATTGCTGGAAGTTGCTCCGCCTCACCCTTCCAGATTAAACTTCCTTCACCACGCCCCAATAAACGTCGAGCCGCTTGCCGAGATAAAGTTTCACGGCTTTGACGAGAACATCGGCCTCCAGTTTCTGGCCGCACGCGATGAGTTCCTTGAGCGTCATGCCGGGGCGGATTTGAAAACTGCCTTGCGCGATGATCGGACCTTCGTCCAGCCGCATGGAAACAAAGTGCGCGGTGACGCCGGCGATTTTCACGCCCTGCTCGTAAGCCTGGCGATACGCCTGCGGGCCGGGAAAACTCGGCAGCAGCGACGGATGGATGTTGATGATCTTGTTTTTGTAGCGCCACACGAAATTCGGCGAGAGGATTTTCATGAACCGCGCCAGCACGACGAAATCAATCTGCTGTTCTTCAATCAACTGCAACGCCTGCGCCTCGGCCTTGGCGCGGTCATTCCACGGAATGTGGACGAACGGCAGCTTGGCCTTTTTCGCCAGCGGCGCGAAGTCGGCGTAATTGCCGACGACAAGCACGGCGTCGGCCTTCAATTTCGCGGCGAGCAGCGCTTCGAAGCAATGCGCCTCCTTCGTGACCATGATGGCGAAACGCTGGCGGCGGTTCGGCTCGGTCAGGCGGACTTTGATTTCCATGCCAAGTTGCACGGCGAGTTTTTCCAGACCGGCGCGAAGCGAATCGGACTTCAATTCACTGCTTTTCCACGAGGCTTGCAGCGTCATGCTGAACTGGCCGCGCGTGACCTGCTCTTCCAGCGCCTCGATGTTGGCGTGCTGCTCGAACAAAAAATTCGTGACGCGCGCGATGACGCCGGTTTTGTCGCGCCCGATGACAGTGACGGTGGCAAACTGCTTCATTACAAAATTGAGACACGAACTGCCACGAAATGAAACTCAATTTTCCGGCCAAAACCCGAAAAATGAGCTTTTGGCGGAAGAATATTCCTGTAAATTGTCCCGCTTTGCAGCGCAACTTTTCCCGGCTTTGGCTGTTAAATTGCTCAATAATGAAGCGTTAAATTATGACTTTTGGCTCGGCAAAAAATCTGATCGCGTCGGTGGCGGAAACGTCGCCAGCGCAGCTTGACGACTGGCGCAAGTCGTGGCGCGCGGCGGCGGACAGCGGTTCGACCGAACCGCTGCTGACGTTCATCGCGCGCGAACGCGGCCTGGCCGAGGACGTTTTCGTGCAGAAGCTCGCGACGACGCTCGGCTGGCCGTTCCTCGATCTGCCCAAGCTTGCGGTTCCGCAGGAGGCACGGAACAAAATTTCCACGAAGATCGCGTTTCAATATTTCGTGCTGCCGGCGGCGGTGGAGAACGGCGCGTTGCAGGTCGTCGTGAGCGACCCGTTCGACGCGGCGATGATGAACGCGGTGCGGTTCGAAGCGCGCATGCCGGTTTCGTTTGCCCTCGCGCCAAAAACGGAAATTGAGAAGTCGCTGAAAAAATACTACGGCGTCGGCGCGGAAACGCTGGACGAAATGGGCGAAGGCGAGACGATGGACCTCGAAATCGCCAACGACAAGGAAATCACCGAGGACGACCAGGAGGCCAGTGTCATCAAGTTCGTGAACCAGATCATCTGGGAGGCCTACAAGGACCGCTCGACGGACATTCATTTTGAGCCGCAGGAAGATGAACTGCGCATCCGCTACCGCATTGACGGCATTTTGCACCAGACACCGATGCCGCCGCAGTTGAAGCGGTTTCAAGCCGCGCTGATTTCGCGCATCAAGGTGATGAGCGGGATGAACATCGCAGAAAAACGCCTGCCGCAGGACGGCCGCATCAACGTCCGCATCAAGGGCGAGGAAATTGACATCCGCGTTTCCACCGTGCCGACGGTTTATGGCGAAAGCGTTTCGCTTCGTTTGTTGACGCGCGGGAAAATTTTCTTGAGCCTCGACAAACTCGGTTTCGCGCCAAAGGACGAGGCCATCATCCGCGAAATCATCGTCAAGCCGCATGGAATTTTCCTCGTGACCGGGCCGACGGGTTCGGGCAAATCCACTTCGCTCTACGCCTTTTTGAGCGCGATCAATTCCGTCCACAAACGCATCATCACTGTTGAGGAACCGGTTGAATACGAACTCAAGGGCATCAACCAAATCGCCGTGCGGCCGGAAATCGGCCTGACATTTGCGATGGGCTTGCGCCACATTTTGCGCCAGGATCCGAACGTCGTGATGGTCGGCGAAATTCGCGACCAGGAAACGGCGGACATCGCCATCCGCGCGTCGCTGACCGGTCACTTGGTTTTCTCCACACTGCACACGAACGATGCGCCGAGCGCGTTCACGCGATTGACGGACATGGGCATCGAGCCGTTTCTCATCGCGTCGTCGGTCGAAGCCGTGCAGGCGCAGCGGCTCATCCGCACGATTTGTCCGCATTGCAAGGTGGAGCAAAAAGTTGACCGCGATTATCTGCGCAAAATTGGTTTTCCCGAAGCAGACATTGAGACGGCGAAAGTCTGGCAGGGCGCCGGCTGTGAAAATTGCCGCCAGCTCGGCTATCAGGGCCGCAAAGGCATTTACGAATTGCTCGTCGTCACCGAGGCCATCCGTCCGCTGGTGATGAACCGCGCGAATGCCACGACCATCGCGCAGGCCGCCATCCTGAACGGAATGCGCACGCTGCGCACCGACGGTTGGACGAAGGTCAAAAACGGCGAGACGACCATCGAGGAAATCCTGCGCGTCACGCAAATCGAGGAACACATGGATGCGTTGAGTGGCGGCGACGACCGCACCCAATTCATCCCGCGCCAATGAAAGAATTTATGATTTGCGATTTGCGATTTGCGATTTGTGCGAGTATGCGGCCACTTGTCGCTTGTCACTCGTCACTCGTCACTTTTTAACATGGCACGCTGGAATTCATGCAACATTGTGCATCTCGCGCCCGACGCGAAGCGCCTCTGGCAATTCGATGCCAAGGGGAGCAATTTCGTTTTGGGCCGCGAACTGCGCGTCGCCCACGCCGACACGCTGCCGTCCAAGCACGTCGCCAAATCGTGGGCTTCGTTGTGGCAGCCGAAACTGAATGTCGCCTGGCTCCCGCCGGAAGCGGTTTTCCTGCGCGTCATCGAAGTGCCGAAGGCGAGCGCCGACGAAACGTTTTCCATGGTTGAATTGCAGTTGGAAAAAATCTCGCCGCTGCCGGTGGCGCAAACCGTCTGGACGATGCATGTCATGCCGGAAGTGGAAGGCGGTCTGCAAACCATTATCGTCGTCATCGCCCAACGCGCGGCGGTGGAGGAATTTCTCGGCAAGCTGGAGAAAGATGGCTATCTCGCCGACCGGCTGGAAGCGCCGTTTCTGGATCAACTGGAGCAGGATGGATTATCGCGCAAGGGTGAAGCTACGGCGGACGCCTGGATTTATCCTTTGCCGGTGGGCGGCCAGAACGCGGCGCTGGTTGTGTGGTGGTTCGGCGGCGTGCTGCGAAGTTTAAGTTTCATCACGCTGCCGGCGGCGGGTGAACGCGCGGCGGAGTTGAAAAAACAACTCTCGCTGCTGACGTGGTCGGGAGAAATGGAAGGCTGGCTGACGACCGCGCCGAAATGGCATCTCGTCGCCGACCCGGTCAACGCCTTTGAATGGGAAAATATTCTGCACGAAGCCCTGGGCGAACTGGTGCATGTCGAGCCGCCGCTGGCGCTGGCGGAACTGGCCGGACGCACGGCGCGCCGCGCCGCGAAGACAAAAACGCGCGCGAGCCTGCTGCCGCCGGAATTCACCGCGCGCTACCACCAGCAGTTCGTTGACCGGCTCTGGCTGCGAGGCTTGATGTATGCCAGCATGATGTATGCGGTGCTGCTGGCGGTCTATTTCGCCGCCGTCGGATTTTTGGGTTATCGCACGCACAACGTCGAACAAAGCGTGGCCGCCATCAGCAACGATTACACGAACGCGATGCAGCTCAAGGGGCGCTACGCCGTGCTGAAGGAACGGCAGGAATTGAAATACGCGGCGCTGGACTGCTGGCAGCTTGTCGCGGAACAATTGCCCGAAGGCATCACGTTGCAGCGGATGAGCTTTGCCGATGGCCGGAAACTTTCGTTGAACGGAACCTGCACGCCGGATCAAATCACCCTGATTTCCGATCCGAATCGTTTTTATGACGGCGTGCGGAAAGCAAAAGTGAACGACCAGCCGGTATTCAACCAGGATCCCGGCGCCGGCGAACAACTGGTCTATCGCCAGCAGAATCCCAGCCAAGTGATTTGGAATTTCGCCGTTGAACTGGCGCACACGGAGGAGGAACCGCAATGAAAAAGTATTTCTCCCAACTGCGCCCGATGGAACGCCGCCTCGTCGTCGGCGTGGCGGTGGTGGTGTTCCTCGTGCTGAACGGGGTGTTCGTCTGGCCGCACCATTCGGACTGGAGCGATTTGAGCAACCGTCTCGCCGACGCCCAGAGGAAACTCGCGCTTTACCAGACCGCCAAGTCACAGATTCCAACCTTGCAGGCGCAGGTCAAAAGCCTGGAGAGCGGCGGCGAATCCGTGCCGACCGAGGACATGGCCATCAATTTCATGCGCACCATCCAGACGCAGGCGTCGGCCAGCGGCGTCGGCCTGCAAAACGCCTCGCGGCAGACGACGCGCACGAACGACGCGTTTTTCGTCGAGCAAATCCAGAACATCAACGTGACCGCCACCGACGATCAGCTCGTGGATTTTCTTTACAAGCTCGGCTCCGGCGCCTCAATGATCCGCGTGCGCGATTTGGAGCTTCAGCCGGACGCGCAACACATGCACCTCACCGCCAACATCAAGCTCGTCGCCAGCTACCAGAAAAACCCGGTGTCCCCCGGCACGAAAAATGCAACCGCTAAAGCTCAATGAAAACAATCATAACAGCCCTGATCCTTTGTTTAACCGGTCTTGACCTCTGGGCGCAGACGCCGCCGTCAATGCCGGCGACCGGCCCGCGCGTTTTGCCGCGGTTCCGCTCCGGCACGAACGGCATGCCGGCCTATCCCTCTTATCCGGGCATGTCGCCCATGTCGCCTGCGCCCGGATCACCGGTGCAACCCCTTTACCCGGCAGCTGGCTTCCCGGCAGCCGGCGTCAATGTGCCATCCGCTCCGGCCGAGGCCGCCCAGCCGGAGGAAACGATTCCGCCAGGGACGATTGACTTTCAAGGTGTGGACGTGCAGCAGGTGCTCGAAGTCTATTCCAAGCTGGTTCATCGGACGCTGATCCGCGGAAATTTGCCAAATGCGTCCATCGTGTTGAAAACGGAAACGCCGCTGACCCGGTCTGAAGCCATCGAGGCGTTGCATGCGGTGCTGGCGCTCAATAACATTTCCGTGATTGACGTGGGCGAAAAGTTTGTGAAAGTCGTGCAATCTGACCAGGCCAACGCGCAAGGGGGAACGGTGGATAATTCAAACGGGTCCACTCTGCCGGAGATGGGTTCGTATGTGACCCACATCGTGCAGTTGCAATGGGTCAAGCCCAGCGAAATGGTGCCCATCATCCAGCCGTTCGCCCGGTTGCAGAATTCCATCCTGCCGATTGACAGCAACGGCATCCTCGTCCTGCGCGACTACGCCGAAAACGTGAAGCGCATGTTGGAAATGATCGCCCGGATTGACGTGAGCGTGCCGGCGGAATACATCTCCGAAGTCATCCCCATCAAATACGCGCTTGCTGGCGACATCGCCAACGCGCTGAACAGCCTCGGCGGCGGTGGCGGATCCTCCGTCAGCGTCGGCGGTTCCAGCGGCACCACACCCATCAACGGCGTCGCCGGCAACCGCCCTAGCACGGGTTTGAGCGGTTATGGGGGAACGGGAAGCCAAACCGGAATCAACACCCCGGGCGGCGCTTCCGGCAGCACGCAATTCGGCCAGCGTCCACAGGGAACGACCACCACTCCCAACGGCACGCCGGCGGCAGGAACCAGCTTCCAGCAGCGGCTCAATGCCATCATCAACCGCGCCTCCGGCACCGGCGGACAGCAGGATCAGATTCAGGTTTTCGGCCAGACCAAAATCATCGCCGACTCGCGCGCCAATGCGCTTCTCATCTTCGCCACGCGGCAGGACATGGCAGCCATCAAAAAGGTCATCAGCCAGTTGGACGTGCTGCTCTCGCAAGTGCTCATCGAGGCGGTCATCATTGACTACTCGCTTGGCCCCAACACGCTTAATTTCGGCGTCTCGGTGGCGCAAAATCCGCAAACTTATTCGCCCAGCATTCCAGTTGTTGGCGGTGGCGGCTTCAATAACGGCCCGTCGTTTGTGAATTTTCTCAGCGGCTTGACCAACGGCTATACCACCGGCAGCAACGTTGTTTCCGATTTCGCCAGCAGCCTGGGAAGCGGTTTCAGCTATTTCGGAAACATCGGCCCCACATGGGACGTGGCGTTGCAGGCGGCGGCGGCTGACAGTCATGCAAGCATCATCCAACGCCCGCGCATCCAGACTTCGCAGGCCAAGCCCGCGCAATTTTTTGTCGGCGAAACCGTGCCGTATGTCACCAGCACCTACAACTATGGCGGCATCAATGGCAACCAGTCCTCCTACTCGCAGCTCTCTGTCGGTGTCGAATTGGATGTCACGCCGTTTATCAATCCCGATGGCCTCGTCGTGATGGACGTCAACCAGGAAATTGACGATCTGGACGGCACCACACAAATCGAGGGCGTTGGCGCCGTGCCCAACACCGACAAGCGCACCCTGAATAGTGAGATCGCCGTCAAGGACAGGGACACTGTGATGCTCGGCGGCTTCATAAAGTCCAACAAGTCCACCAGCCGGTCTGGCGTGCCGGTCTTGATGGATATTCCGATTATCGGCAACCTGTTCACCAGCCGCAGCGACTCAAAGCAGCGCGAGGAACTCATCGTGCTCATGCGCCCCACCGTTTTGAAGACGCCCGACATCGCCGCCCTCCAGACCATCAAGGAAGAACAGCGTCTGGCCGGCGTTTCCCAGGCCGCCGCCGAGGACGCCGGCGAACAACGCAAATTGATTGATGCCGAGCGCAAACGGGAATTGCGCCAAGCCCGCGCCACCGGTCACCCCGACGGGTTTTATGCCCAGCCGATGCCGGAGACCAATGCGCCTGCGCCGCAGCCGGACGCCGGAACATTAAACAACGATTCCTCCGGTGCCCCGGCACAGCCGCAAAGCCAGAATGACGCCATGCCCGCCACCGCACCCGCCGCACCGCCGACGCCGGTGACACCGGTCCAACCCAAGCCGCTGGGCAAGGACGACGGGTTTTTCTACGACAGTCCGCCGAAACAGTGACGGTGATATGGCAGCGCGGCGTGATAGCCCCAGAAACCTGGTAAGTTGGACATGACGCGCGTTAGCGGCGCAGATGGCGTGTCTTTCTAGCTCACACGCTCACACTTTGGTAGTCCACAAAACCGAGGCAACGCCACACCTCAATGGGATAATTTTTCAGTCCGCGCGATCTCTTTTCGCAAGGGACTATGTCTGATGAGTCAATTCCCATGGTAAGTTGAGAAACACTGACTTTTCCACCCTGACTTTGCACACGACGCCAGGCAGAGTTCACCCAAAATGAAACTTTGTCTGACTTTTTTTCCTTGCCTCCAAACCCCTGCACCCCTCAAACTGTCTACCAATTGCCTGCCGATCAAACGGAAAGACGTGAATAGTTACGAGAAATGAAGGTTGATGAACAGTTCCACCCGACGTGAGTTTCTGCGCCTGCTGGCGGCGGGGGCCTCGGCCGGTTCGATGGCACGATGGGCACCGCTGATACGGGCGGCAGGGACTAACGCCTATCCGATCATAGACGAATACTGGTTACAGCCGCGCCCCGATTACGACCGGCGCCGCCAGGAACTGTTGGAATACTGTGCCACGACCGCTCCGGGAGGAGGTCGGACTGGATGCTGGAGCCAAATCGCCCGGCTCGAGCTCGGCCGGCCTGTCGACGAGCGGTCGTTTCACGAGGCCGTAGACTACGTTTATTCCAACCAAGACTGCAACGATTTCACCGCCGCCGGTTTGCTGCGGATTCTCTGCCTCTATCCTGGGCGCGTGGCATTGCCTGCGCCGTTGCGCGAAGCAATCGAGACCTGCCTGCTGAAATTCAAATACTGGTGGGACGAGCCGGGCACCGACGAACGCACCTACCATACGGAAAACCACCAGATCATATACCACTCCGACCAACTTCTAGCCGGACAGCTTTTTCCCGAACGCGTGTTCCCAGTCAGCGGTCGGACCGGTCGCGAGCACGTCGCCGCTGCCTTGCCGCGCCTCCGGCGGTGGATGGACTGGCGCATACGCTTCGGGTTCAGCGAGTGGCTTTCTAATTGCTACTTTGAACATGACGTGATGGCCCTCGTGAATCTGCGCGATTTTGCGGCGCAACCCGACGTGCGCGTCCGGGCCGAAATGCTGATTGATGTATTGATGTTCGAGATCGCGCTCCACTCCCATCGCGGCGTGATGGGCTCGACGCACGGCCGCACCTACACTGAAATGCTCAAGAGTGCGCACCGGGAAAACACGTCCCCGATTAGCAAGCTCATGTTTGGCATGGGCACGTTCGCACAAGACAACATGGCCGCACTCGCGCTTGCGACTAGCTCCTACCGCTGCCCGGCCCCGGTGGAGGCTATCGCAGCCGACCTAGACCGGACAATCCTCTGCCGTGAACGCCATAGTCTCAATGTCGAGAGCGCCGCCCAACACGGCCTCTCGTGCGACCGCGAGGAGGATGTCATACTGTTCTGGAGCGTGCAGGATTACGTCAATCCGCTGATTCTGGATGCCTCGGAACGGATCAGCCGAACTCACCACGTTCGGAACTTCGCGCTGGATCCGTCCAGTCGCGGAAGCTACGAATACTGGCGCGAACAGTATCGCCAGCAAATTGCCGAGCATGGGCGCATCATCAACCCGTGGCAGGATCAACATGCCATGGGCGAGGTTCATATCCAGACTCTGCGCACCCCGTCCTTCATGCTTTCCTGTGCCCAAGACTATCGCCCCGGCATGGCCGGTTACCAGCAGCACATCTGGCAGGCAACCTTGGGGCCCGAAGCCATCGTGTTCACCAATCACCCCGGCTCGGCCAGCGAGGGGTCTCGCCCCGATTTCTGGGCCGGCAACGGCATCCTTCCCCGCGCGGCGCAACATCGCGACGTGCTCGTCTGCATCCACCATGTGCCAGCAGATGATCAGTTCCCTTTTTCGCACGCGTACTTCCCTCGTGCGGCCTTCGATGAGGTGCTGGAGCAGGCACCGTGGACCTTCGCGCGCAAGGGTGACGGCCATCTGGCCCTGTATTCGCAGCATCCCACCACTTGGCACCCGGATACCAACGGCGCGCCGGTTGAATTGCGCGCCGCCGCCGCCGACAACATCTGGATCTGTGAGGCCGGGTCACGCGCCGATGGCCGGGACTTCGGCCAATTCGTCCAGTCAATCTCCGCAGCGCCGATCCGTTGTGATGGTCTTAACGTGCGTTTCCAATCGCCGACCGTGGGTGAGCTGGGCTTCGGCTGGCAGGAACCATTGGTGATCGCCGGGGCTCCGGTGTCGCTTCACGATTATCCCAGGTTTGACAATCCATATTGCCAGGCGCCGTTCCTCGCGCGGCGCCTTGAGATCCGGCAGGGTGCCCGCCGGTTGACGCTCGATTTTGGCAAAACCCGGCGAGAGCTTGGTTGAGCACGTGTGCCGGTCTCGTTCCTCCTTCATGACCGCAACACCTTTCCAATGTGTATGAGGGGATCGCCATGAATTATAAAAAACTGTTTCTGGCTGTAGCGTGTGTATCCGCGTGTCATTTCACCACGGCACGGGCCGAACATTACGAGATATTCCTTCTTGCCGGGCAATCCAACATGGACGGACGCGGGAATGCCGAGGATCTCAAGGGTGACCTGGAGCAATACGCCAGGCCTGACACCAACATCCTGATCCACTTTTCGGCCGGTGGGCTTCACCGTCCGCTCACCGGCAGCCAGGGCTTCAAGCCGCTGCAGCCCGGCTTCACAGGCACGACCCACGGGATCCAATCTCCGCCCACTGGAACATTCGGCCCCGAGGTGTCCTTTGGCCCTGCGATAGCGGACGTTTTGCCACGCAAGCATGTGCTCTTGGTCAAGTTTGTCGAGGGGGGAACAAGTCTTGCCAAGGACTGGAATCCCAATGAGAAGGGGAAACTTTATGAGAATTTCATCAAGTTCGTGCGGACGACGCAGGATATGCTCAAGGCCAGGGGAGATAGCGGTGAGATTCGCGGCATGCTCTGGCACCAGGGCGAAAGCGATGCCCGTGAGCCTGCCGGTCAATACCAGGCGGCTTTGACCGAATTGATCGCCCGGGTTCGTGGCGATCTGGGGTTGAAAGAACTGCCTTTTGTGATCGGCCAGGTCTATGACAATGGCAAGAGGGACAATGTTATCGCGGACGAGAAGGCTACAGCCAAAGCGGTGCCACATACCGGATTTGCCGAAGCTGACGGACTGAAGACTTTGGATTCCGGCACCCATTTTGACGCGAGAAGCCAGATCGAGCTTGGCAGGCGTTTTGCTCGTGAAATGACGCGTCTTTTACAAAAACCGCTGCCGAACAACTAGAAGACACGGATAGGATTAAGTGTTTCCAACCAGGGCATTTTTAAAAATATTGCAGCCATGCTGCCGTAACGGCAGAACTTGCGGCGCGATGGCGACGGCGTTACATTTTCCTCGAATGACAATCCCCCCGAACTGCGCATGCCGCGCGTGGCCAAAAGTTTTTGTGCTGTGCGGTTGGATGGCGCTGCTGTGCGGTTCAGTGTGGGCTGGCGAATATAGTGTGTCAATGTGGGACGCAGACGAGGGCCTGCCGCAAAGCCCGGTGACGGACATAGCGCAGACGCCGGATGGTTTCCTCTGGATCGGCACGTCGCTCTACGGTTTGTCGCGGTTCGATGGCGTGCGGTTCGTCAACTTCGATTTGACGAATACGCCCGGCCTCGACGTTCCCAGTGTGAAGCGCTTGTTTGTGGATTCGGATGGCAACCTCTGGGTGACCACCGGCACGGACAGCCTGCTGCTGCTGCGGGGCAACACCTTTGTCAAAGTGGGCGAAGGTTTGCAGTTGAAATCTTTCGTTGGCAAATCGCAGGGGCGCACCGTGTTTGCGGCACCCGACGGCGAACTGATCTTCGGCCGTTGCGGCGCGGACGGCCAATGGACGTGGCAGCGGCACAAGCCGCCGGACATTTTTCATACGACTTTTAATTATTTTGAAGACGACGATGATGTCTTCTGGTTTCAGACCAGGACTCCAGGCGGAACAATTGGCCGCTTTGTGAACGATCATTTTGAACTGATGGATTCGCCGCCAGGACTGGCCGGCGCAAAGGTCCAGGTGCTCGCCCGCGATGCGGCCGGCCAGATTTGGGCGGGCACGGACACGGGCCTGTCGCGCTGGGCGCACGGCGCATTCACCTACGTGAACCCCGCCGGTCCGGATTCAAAAATGTCCGTGCGCTCCATCACACCGACGACTGATGGCGGGCTGTGGGTGGAGGCGTCTGGAGAACTTTATTTCTTAGAGCATAATCATTGGTCGGAGCCGGTGCCGGAATGGGATGGCAGCAACCAGGCAACGTCGTCGAACGCCCGCGTTTTCCGCTCTGACAATATCGGTGGCCTGTGGGTCTTGCCCCATCGTAACGAGGGGTTGGTGCATGTAGGCCGCGACCGCAAACTGGTGCGTGTGACGAGCGCGGACGGATTGCCGGATCAGAAGGCGGAGGCGTCTTTTGCCGACCATGATGGCAATTTCTGGACCGCTTACCAAGGCGGCGGTTTGGTTCAACTGCGCAGGGAAACGTTTCATTCCGTGACGCAGCGCGAGGGTTTGCGGGACACGATTGTCACTTCGGTGATGGAAGACGGTTCCGGCACCATCTGGCTTGGCATTGAGGGCGGTTCGGTCGCGTGCTGGACGAACGGCATCTGCCAGATTTTTTCACTGCCGTTAAACGGTAGATCTTGCCGGGATGTAGTGGGCGCGGCCGGCCCGGACGGGCGCTTGTGGCTGGGCACCAGCGGCAACGGACTGCTGGTGCGGGAGCAAGGCGAGTTTCACCAGGTGCTTTTAACGGAATCGATTTCACACGCCATCCGCCAGTTGCTGGTCGCGAAAAACGGCGATGTGTGGTTCGCCAATTTCTTGGGCCTCTACCGGTTTGACGGAAAAAATCTTGACCGCGTCCTCGTGCCGAACTCGCCCGGGGAGGTGGTGGCCTCGCTGATGCAGGGAACGGATGGCGCGATCTGGTTTGGCACATTCGGCGGCCGTCTGCAGCGCTGGCAGGACGGAAAATTATCAAGCTATCAGCCGCTCGACAATTTTCCGGCATCGCGCTTTTGGGCCTTGTGCCCGGACGGGGCCAGCGGAACGATCTGGGTCGGCACGATGAGCGGTGGTTTGCTGCGTTTCAAGGACGGAAGATTCACGCGTTTCACCACTGCGGACGGATTGGCAGACGATTGCATTTCGCACATTCTCGCGGATGACAGCGGCAATCTCTGGATCGCTTCGCGTGCGGGGGTGATGTGTGTTTCCAAAAACTCGCTCTTGCCGCGCGACGCCCGCAAGAATCTGATTGCCTGTCGTTTGTTTGGCCGCGACGATGGCTTGCCGTCGTTGGAGACGACCTTGGAAGATCAACCCAGCTGCCTGAAAGCCCGTGATGGTGCGCTGTGGTTTGGTTCACCCAAGGGTGCAAGCTGGGTAAACCCCGATGAGGTGCGTCCCAAAGAACCGGCTCCGCCGGTGCTGGTGGAATCCATCCTCGAAGACAGCAGCGCAAAGGAATTTTCCCAGAACGGTTCGCGTTCCTCGTTGCCTGAAATCACCATCCAGGCAGGCGTGAAAAATTTGGAAGTGCATTTCACTTCTCCGGTGTTCACGTCCCCCGACTTGGTGCGCTTCAAATATCTGCTTGATCCTTTGGACGCCGACTGGCAGGACGCCGGCACGCATCGGAGCGTGATTTACAGTCATCTACCGCCCGGTAATTACACCTTCCGCGTCACGGCTGGAAATAGCGACGGTATTTGGAGCCAGAGGCCAGCCAGTTTAAGGCTGATGGTAAAACCATTTTTTTGGGAGCGTAAAACGTTTTGGGTCACGTCAATATTTGCCCTGCTCGGATTTGTGACGTTCGCCGTGCGTCACGTCACCAAGCAACGACTTCAGCGCAGATTCGAGGCTCTCCGTCAACAGCAGCTGCTTGAGCGCGAACGCGGCCGGATCGCCCAGGATTTGCATGACGACCTTGGCGCGGGCCTCACCGAAATCAGCCTCACGAGCGACATGGCAACCAATCCCTCCTTGCCGGAATACGAGTCGCGCCAATACACCCGTGAAATCGGTGCCTGCGCCCGCGGACTGGTGCAACGGATGGATGAAATTGTCTGGGCGGTGAACCCGCGCAACGATTCCGTCATCTCGCTGTCCGTTTACGCCAGCCAATATGCACAGCAGTTCCTCAAGCCGATGGGCATCGCGGTTCGGTTGGACGTGGAGCCGGGTTTGGTGGAAATTCCACTGAACGCCGACCAGCGCTACAATTTCTTCCTCGCGTTCAAGGAGATCATCAACAACATCGCGCGGCATTCCGGGGCGACGGAGCTGCACCTCGCCATTCACTCGGAGGACGGGGAGCTGGTTTTCCTCATCAATGACAACGGACGCGGTTTTGAGCCGGCCAGCGAATTGCCCGGAGCCGACGGCCTCCGCAACATTCGCGAACGAATTACGCGCATGGGTGGCAAATGTGAAATCTCCGGCCAGCCCGGCCGGGGCACGCGCGTTTCCATACACGTGCCGCTTGCGGCCGAATCTGCCGGGACGTT